>OKUI01000001.1_pt1 | contig 379643 bp, 371 predicted proteins | sample 1606531 | NCBI WGS metagenome assembly OKUI01 (sample SAMEA3882506, study PRJEB24775) | human gut metagenome | biome: human-associated habitat; feature: intestine environment; material: feces | place: Netherlands | collected 2009/2010
CGCGAGCTGGGTTCAGAACGTCGTGAGACAGTTCGGTCCCTATCCGGCGTGGGCGGAGGATATTTGAGAGGAGCTGTCCTTAGTACGAGAGGACCGGGATGGACGAACCTCTGGTGTATCGGTTGGATTGCCAAATCCATGGCCGAGTAGCCAAGTTTGGAAGGGATAAACGCTGAAGGCATCTAAGCGTGAAGCCCCCCTCAAGATGAGATATCCCTGCGTATGCAGTAAGACCCCTTGAAGACTACGAGGTAGATAGGTCAGAGGTGGAAGTGCAGTAATGCATGTAGCTGACTGATACTAATAGGTCGAGGGCTTGACCAAGACGGCTTATAGAGGTTGTTGGAAATGTTAAGATATTTCGGAAAAGTTTTTAGTATGTGGTTTTGAAGGAACATAAAGAGAGATAATCTTTAGATAATACCTATCGTAGAATAAATTCCTCGGTAGGTATTTTTTTTATATAACAGCAAAAATCGGTCGAAAAGATAGAGAATCCCACAGCTGTCATCCGTGAATCTCTACCCAAACAACGGAAATGTGAAAAAAAGGTAGAGAATTCCAAGCTCGCGGCCTAGAAATCTCTACCCAGATGGTGAATAACACCTTATCTACTCAATTTTTATTTTGCAAAATCGTTAAGGATAAGACCTTTATTTCTGTCAAGCACCATTCCGATACTCCATTCATTTACAAATAAGAGGAGAGGACGGTCTTTAAGGTCTTTTATCTTCTTCATATCAGAAGTTCCGACAATCCTGTCAAGATCAATTTCTGTAGGATTTCCAATCCATCTGATATATTCATAAGGCAGAGTTTCAAGCCTTATTTCAACATTGTATTCCGATTCCAGACGATATTTTAGAACATCAAACTGGAGAACACCTACTACACCGACAATAATTTCTTCCATGCCGGTGTTATATTCCTGAAAAATCTGGATAGCACCTTCCTGTGCAATCTGGTTAATTCCCTTGATAAACTGTTTACGCTTCATGGTATCAATCTGACGGACTCTGGCAAAATGCTCAGGAGCGAAAGTTGGAATACCTTCAAAAGCAAATTTTTTATTGGAAAGCTCTAAGGTATCACCGATTGAGAAAATACCTGGGTCAAATACACCGATAATGTCGCCTGCATAAGCTTCTTCGATTATCTTACGCTCATCAGCCATTAACTGTTGTGGCTGGGAAAGCTTAACCTTACGTCCACCCTGCACATGATTAACTTCCATTCCGGATTCAAATTTTCCGGAGCAGATTCTCATAAATGCAATTCTGTCACGGTGGGCTTTGTTCATATTTGCCTGTATTTTAAATACAAATGCTGAAAAATCTTCAGTAAATGGATCAATAATCCCTTCGTTGGAATTACGAGGCAAAGGAGATGAGGTCATCTTAAGGAAATGCTTTAAGAAAGTCTCAACACCGAAGTTAGTTAAGGCAGAACCGAAAAATACGGGAGTAAGTGTACCGGCATTGACTTCATCCATATTAAATTCAGCACTTGCACCATCTAAAAGCTCAACATCTTCTATTAATTTATCCTTGAAATGGGTACCGATTTCCCCAATAAGCTCATCGGAATCAATGTGGAGGTCACGCTCGGCAACTTCCTTTTGTCCGTTCATTGCGGCCGTAAATGTAGAAACTATTTTAGTGTTTCTGTCATATACACCTTTAAATTCTTTACCTGAACCGATAGGCCAGTTAATAGGACATGTTTTGATGCCGAGAATACTTTCTATCTCATCACAGAGCTCAAAAGGGTCGTTGGCATCCCTGTCCATTTTATTAATAAAGGTAAAAATAGGGATATGACGCATTACACAGACCTTGAAAAGTTTGATTGTCTGCTTTTCAACACCTTTGGAACCATCTATAACCATTACCGCTGAATCAGCAGCCATGAGTGTACGGTAGGTATCCTCTGAGAAGTCTTCATGACCCGGCGTATCAAGTATGTTAAGACAATAATTATCATAGTTAAACTGTAATACTGAAGAGGTAACGGAAATACCACGTTCCTTTTCAATTTCCATCCAATCCGAAACAGCATGCTTTGCTGTTTTTTTTCCTTTAACGGAACCTGCAAGGTTAATGGCACCGCCATATAAAAGAAACTTTTCGGTTAATGTGGTTTTACCTGCATCCGGATGGGATATTATAGCGAATGTACGTCGCCTTTTAATTTCTTCATTTAAATTAGCCAATGTAATTTCCTCGTTTTCATAGATATGACTGAATTGCTCCATTGCTGCACAATCTCTGCAATTCCCGAATACTTCGGATTATAACATATAAGAAAGGGGAATTTCAATAGTGACGGGGGGGGAGAGTAACGATTATTCCTCAATGAATACAACGATGTCAGAAATAGTACAATTAAGAATATTACATATTTTTTCTGCGGTCAACATTGTAATATTCTGGTTATGCTTTAAGTTGTGGAGAGTACGGTTATCTATACCATGTTGAAATATGATTTTTATTTATAAAGTCAAAAAGTGGTTTGTAACTTAACATACTTCATCTCCTACTAAACGTAATAAAACAATGGTATTCCATATATTTAAGTATATGTAATTTTTGGTAATTTAATATTGTGAAAGTATTCACTACAATATTAGCGTGATAAATTGTGAAAGATACAATTAAAGGCAGAATATCGAGGCTTAACAGTAAACAGAAGAACAGGATTGCATTTTGAATTAAATACGGATATTCCATTTTCAGACAATATGTGGTATTGTCTGTATGGAAGATTCGTATTTTTTTTGACTATTGAAGTGGAACTAGGTAGGATATGCAAATTATGAAGACAATATTAGTAGTTGATGATGACAGCAGGATGTTAAAGCTTTTAAATATGTATCTGGCACCGGTTTATAAGGTATGTTCCGCAAAAGGCGGGAGCATAGCAATTGAATTTTTGAAAAATCATAAACCTGACCTGATTATTCTTGATTATAAGATGCCGGGATTAGACGGACCGGCAACTTTTGATATAATAAAAGGTATGGATGGATGCGATAAAATACCCGTGATATTCCTTACGGGAGTTACGAACAAACACCTTATTAAAGAGTGTATGGACAAGAAACCGGCAGGGTATCTTGTCAAACCTGTGGCAAGGGAAGAACTTCTTGCAAAAGCCGGTGAGATTTTAGAAAAATTTATTGACTAATTTTTTTTATATGATTATAATTAACGCATATAGATAAAACGTTGATGAGACGAGTAGCATAATATGAAGTGTCAGAGAGAAGCCGGGTGGTGTGAGGCTTTACGGATGTTATGTGAAGACTACCTCGGAGTGGCACCAATCCTGCCCGGTGATTCCGTTATAATCATAAGAGATGCCTGTGTTAAGGCGAACCTTGGGTGGAACCGCGATAATTATTGCCCCTTGCATTTAGCAAGGGGTTTTTTTGTATAACACAGGCACAAAAAGCGCATTATACATATTAGTATCTAAGGAGGCAATTTTTATGAGCAAAATCAAAGAAGGAACCAAAAAAGTAGCAGAGCTTATCGAAGCAGAACAGACAAGAACCAACAAAGAGTTAATCATTGCAGCCGCAGTATGTACTTTTGTCGGAATAATAATCGGATTTTTTATTGGAAAAACAACCACCAGCAAAAATACTGTAAAGAAATACAATCAGTGTTTTTCATATGATTTTGGTGATGAAGAAGAGAAAGAAGAGGCATAGAAATGATAGTAACATTAAAAGATGGCTCTAAGAAAGAGTACAGTGAAGCAATGTCGGTAATCGATATTGCGAAAGATATTAGTGAAGGACTTGCGAGAAACGCCTGTGCAGGAGAAATTGACGGTAAAGTCGTTGATTTAAGAACAGTTGTTTCAGAAGATTGCAACCTTAATATTCTTACATTTAATGATGAAGCAGGTAAAAAGGCATACTGGCATACAACCTCCCATGTACTTGCAGAGGCGGTTAAGAGACTTTACCCTGATGCAAAGCTTACAATCGGACCATCCATTGACGAAGGCTTTTATTATGATTTTGACTGCCCTGCATTTGACAGAGCAGCCCTTGATAACCTTGAAGCAGAGATGAAGAAGATTATAAAAGAAGGAGCATCCCTTGAAAGATTTGAACTTCCAAGAGAAGAAGCAATTAAGTTCATGGAAGACAGAGGAGAACCATATAAGGTTGAACTTATTAATGATCTTCCGGAAGATGCCGTGATATCATTCTACCGTCAGGGCGACTTTGTTGACCTTTGTGCGGGACCACATCTTATGAGTACCAAAGCAATTAAAGCAGTGAAACTGACAGCTTCATCTGCAGCATATTGGAGAGGCAACAGCAACAATAAGGTACTTACAAGAATTTATGGTATTTCGTTTACCAAAAATGATGACCTTAAAGCATACCTTGAGCACCTTGAAGATATTAAGAGACGTGACCACAATAAACTGGGACGTGAGATGGAACTTTTTACAACAGTAGATGTTATCGGTCAGGGACTTCCTCTTATAATGCCTAAGGGTGAAAGAATCATCCGTACACTTCAAAGATGGATTGAAGACGAAGAAGATTCAAGAGGATATGTAAGAACTAAGACACCTCTTATGGCAAAGAGTGATTTATACAAAATATCAGGACATTGGGATCATTACAAAGACGGAATGTTTGTACTGGGTGATGAGGAAAAAGACAAAGAAGTTTTTGCTTTAAGACCTATGACATGCCCATTCCAGTATTATGTATATAAGGCAAGCCAGAAGAGCTACAGAGATCTTCCTTTAAGATATGGTGAGACATCCACACTTTTCAGAAATGAAGATTCAGGTGAGATGCACGGACTTACAAGAGTACGTCAGTTCACTATTTCAGAAGGACATCTTATTGTAAGACCTGACCAGATGGTTAAGGAATTTAAGGATTGTATCGCACTTGCACAGTATTGTTTAAGAACACTTGGAGTTGAGGAAGATGTAACATATCACCTTTCAAGATGGGATCCTGCGAACCCTGGCAATAAGTACATTGGCAAGCCTGAAGTATGGGAAGATACAGAACAGCACATCAGGAATGTTCTTAATGAACTTAAAATTCCGTTTGTTGAAGATATCGGTGAAGCTGCGTTCTATGGTCCTAAGGTGGATATTAATGCCAAGAATGTATATGGCAAAGAAGATACAATGATAACAATCCAGTGGGATGCTCTCCTTGCCGAACAATTTGATATGTATTATATAGATGAAAAGGGCGATAAAGTAAGACCTTACATCATTCACAGGACAAGTATGGGATGCTATGAAAGAACACTTGCATGGCTTATTGAAAAATATGCCGGAATGTTCCCAACATGGCTTTGTCCTGAACAGGTAAGAGTGCTTCCTATATCTGATAAGTATGCAGATTATGCAGATTCTGTTGCCGCAAAGATTCGTGAACACAAGATATATGTAGAGGCAGATCACAGAGCTGAAAAGCTTGGTTATAAGATTCGTGATGCAAGACTTGCAAGAGTTCCATATATTCTTGTAGTTGGAGAAAAAGAGCAGGAAACAGGAGCAGTTTCCGTTAGAAGCAGATTTTTAGGAGACGAAGGACAGAAGCCGCTGGAACAGTTTATTAACGATATTTGTGAAGAAATCCGTACAAAGGCAATTCGTAAAATCGAAGTAACTGAATAAAATTATATACAATATAACACTTGAAATTTTTGTCTGAATATGAGACTATAAGACTAATTGTGGAGTTGTATTATGGCAGATACTAAAGTGCTCCGCAAAGTGATTTTTTACAATTCGAAAGGAGTTACATAATGATTTACACACAGGAAATCAAGAATATGTGCCCAGTAGCACAGGGCGTTCATCATGGCGCTGCACCTTGTCCTACAGAAGGTAACTGGGTTCAGTACAAGGAAATCAAAGACATTTCAGGCTTTACACATGGTATTGGCTGGTGTGCACCACAGCAGGGAGCCTGCAAGCTTTCTCTTAACGTAAAGAACGGAGTTATCCAGGAAGCTTTAGTTGAGACAATCGGATGCTCAGGTATGACACATTCAGCAGCTATGGCAGCAGAGATTCTTCCGGGTCTTACTGTTCTTGAAGCAATGAACACTGACTTGGTATGTGACGCAATTAATACAGCAATGAGAGAACTTGCTCTTCAGATTATCTACGGAAGAACACAGTCAGCATTCTCAGAAGACGGTCTTGCAATCGGTGCAGGTCTTGAAGATTTAGGAAAGGGACTTCGTTCACAGGTTGGTACAATGTACGGAACACTTGAGAAAGGTCCTCGTTACCTTGAAATGGCAGAAGGTTATGTAACTGGAATTGCTCTTGATGCTAATGATGAAATCATCGGTTATCAGTTCGTTTCACTTGGTAAGTTCACAGATTTCGTTAAGAAGGGTGATGAACCAAACGTAGCTTGGGAAAAAGCAAAGGGTCAGTATGGCCGTGTTGATGATGCAGTTAAGATCATTGACCCAAGACAGGAATAGGAGGTAACGACAGATGGCATTATTTGAATCATATGAAAGAAGAATTAACCAGATTAACGCAGCTTTAAACAGCTATGGAATTTCTTCTATTGAAGAAGCAGAGAAGATTACAAAGGATGCTGGACTTGATGTGTATAACCAGATCAAGAAGATTCAGCCAATTTGTTTTGAAAATGCATGTTGGGCTTACATCGTAGGTGCAGCAATCGCAATTAAGAAAGGCTGCAGAAAAGCCGCTGACGCAGCAGCAGCAATCGGAGAAGGACTTCAGTCATTCTGTATTCCTGGTTCAGTTGCAGATACACGTAAAGTAGGTCTTGGACATGGTAACCTTGGTAAGATGTTACTTGAAGAAGAGACAGAATGTTTCGCATTCTTAGCAGGTCATGAGTCATTCGCAGCCGCTGAAGGTGCTATCGGTATTGCTGAAAAGGCTAACAAAGTACGTCAGAAACCTTTAAGAGTTATTCTTAACGGACTTGGCAAAGACGCAGCTAAGATTATTTCAAGAATTAACGGATTTACATTTGTAGAGACAGAGTACGATCCATACACAAATACAGTTAAAGAAGTAGAAAGAATCGCATATTCAGACGGACTCCGTTCCAAAGTAAACTGCTACGGCGCTAACTCAGTTCCGGAAGGCGTTGCAATCATGTGGAAAGAGAATGTTGACGTATCTATCACAGGTAACTCAACTAACCCTACAAGATTCCAGCATCCTGTTGCAGGTACTTACAAGAAGGAAAGACTTGAAGCAGGCAAGAAATACTTCTCAGTAGCTTCAGGCGGTGGAACAGGTAGAACACTTCATCCTGATAATATGGCAGCAGGTCCTGCTTCATACGGTATGACAGATACACTCGGACGTATGCATTCAGATGCACAGTTCGCAGGTTCATCATCAGTTCCTGCCCATGTAGAAATGATGGGTCTTATTGGTGCTGGTAACAACCCAATGGTTGGTATGACAGTTGCAGTTGCCGTTTCTATCGAAGAAGCAGCACAGGCCGGTAAATTCTAATTTAAATTATAAGAAACACCTGTTTACAGGTTTTGTGGGTCTTACCATAATAAATAATTTTATTATGGTAAGACTTTTTTTTATGTCTTATCAATTTCTCAATAAGGGAATATTATAAATATATAGGTAAAAAGGGGATTATTATGAGCAGGGTTTTATTATCAGGTGATAATCAGATAACATGGTCTTTTGGTAAACATGGGGGCTGGTCAAAGGGTATAGATATTGTAAGATTTGAGAACAGATTGGAAAAAATAACGGTTCATACTGCTGGAAAAGTTATTAAGGTTGTTAATTACCTTGACGGAACCAATAAAATACTGGATAAAGAAGGAATGGGATACGGTAATTACGTTATGGTGCTTCACAAGGGCAATCTTGTCACGTTGTACGGACATCTTGAACATGTCACAGTTAATGAGGGACAGGAAATAAATCAGGGAACTGTTATAGGATATATGGGCAACACAGGAATAAGTTACGGTGCACATCTTCATTTTGAGATAAGAAAATACAACAGGTCATTGGAAAATATAAATCTTCATAATAAAGACTATTTTGGATTCATTGATCCTGAACCATACCTTAATACCGGTCTTCCTATAGGGGAGGAAAAGTATGAGAGGGTACAGATAGGTTCTTTTTTATCGGAGAATAATGCGAAACGTCTTGTGGAACATATGCGAAAATCAGGATATCAGGCAATAGTAAAAAAATATGGAATGCATTACAGAGTGCAGGTAGGCGCATACACCATCCATATTAATGCTGTCATAATGATGGAAAAGATGAAAGCACTTGGATATAAAGACGCATATATAACCACTTATTAAAAAAATGCTTGCATTATACGGTTTTAGGGATAAAATATAATTTAGAAAAAAGGAAATGGTGATAGTTATGTATGAAAATTTAAAGGACCTGGCAATTATACTTGCCGCAGCAGAGCTTTTTGGATTGGTAGCACGTAAACTTAAACTTCCCCAGGTTGTGGGACAGATACTTGCAGGATTGCTTGTAGGACCGATACTTGGATGGGCCAGCAATACATCATATATTCAGATATTTGCTGAAGTGGGAGTTGTACTTCTTATGTTCTCGGCAGGACTTGAGACTAATTTAAAGACACTTGTAAAAACAGGCCCTGTAGCTGTATTTATGGCATTTATGGGTGTACTTATGCCTCTGATTTTTGGTACAATTATAGGATATTTCTGGTATGGAGTTGAAGCAATCGGGACAGCCAAGTTTTTCCAGGCAGTATTTATCGGTGTAATAATGACGGCAACATCAGTAAGTATTACGGTGCAGACACTTAAGGAGCTGGGAAAAGTTGATACAGAGCTCGGAACTACAATTGTCAGTGCGGCAATTGTGGATGATGTAATCGGAATTATGGTGCTTTCAATAGTACTTGGAGCAGCGGGTGGTTCAGATGAACCAATAGGAATGGTTATTCTTAAAACAGTATTATTCTTTGTAGCATCAGGTTGCTTTGGCTTCCTTCTTTACAAACTGTTTTCATGGATTGATAAAAGATGGCCACATAGAAGAAGAATTGTCATTTTAAGTATAGTATTCTGTTTTGCACTTTCTTATGTTGCGGAAAAAGTATTTGGCGTTGCCGAAATCACAGGTGCTTTTATAGCAGGTGTTATCCTTTGTAATATTGAAGATTCTGAGTATGTTGACAGGCGTGTCAATATCGGTTCGTATATGTTTTTCGGTCCGTTGTTTTTTGCGAGCATAGGACTTAAGACAGATTTATCGAGTATGACTTTTGGTCTTCTTGCTTTCAGCGGCTTATTTATTGTAGCTGCAATCGCAGGTAAGATAGTGGGTTGCGGTTTTGCGGCAAAAGTTACAAAACACACATGGAAAGAGTCATTAATTGCAGGAGTCGGTATGATGACAAGAGGAGAAGTTGCACTTGTTGTCACACAGAAGGGACTTGATTCAGGACTTGTTAAACCGGAATATTTTGCACCTGTAATTTTACTTATTATAGTATCTTCGGTGATAACTCCGATTTTGTTGAAGCTGCTCTTTTCAGACAAAAAGCAAAAAGTAGAGGTGTCATAACAGGTGCTTAACAAGGAATTTGAAATAGCCGGTGATAAAGAACTTGCAGATACAAAAGAATGGTTTTTCAGGGAAAATGTACGGCTTGCAGAAGAAAAAGAACGTATATTTGAGGAAAGACGTAAACTTGAGCATGAATTCAGAATAAAACATGATACGTTGGATAAAAAAATATCCATTGCGAAATTGAAGATAGTGCAGCTTGATGAAGCTACTAAACTTGTTGAAAAGAAATTGGCGGCGCTTGAAGAAGAATATGTACATCTTGCCATTGAAAAAAATAAGCTGGCAGAAGAACGAAGTACTTTTGAAACAATCAGAAAAAACAAGAGAACTTCAACGGTCACATACAGCGGTATGGATATTCTTTTTAAAGGAGTGAGAAGCGAGACCGCATTAAAGAAGCGTTATAGGGAACTGATGAAAATATTTCATCCTGATAATCAGGACGGCGACGATTCAGTAATTCATGCAATTAATATAGAATATGACAGGCTGAAAAAAGTATATGGTTAATCTAAACTGATTGACAAGAATATTAATTGTGCTAAAATATAACAGATGGGCGGTTGCCTAATATTATGTATGAGGTAGAACAATAATGAGACAGATGGTTTTATCCTTATTAGTTAATAATGAAGCGGGTGTAACAAGCAGGATTTCAGGTTTGTTTACCAGAAGAGGATACAATATTGACAGCATTACAGCAGGTGTGACAGGCGATAAGAATATATCAAGAATCACAGTTGTTGTTGAAGGCGATGAGAATGTGCATGAGCAGGTTATCAAGCAGCTTTCAAAGCTTGAGGATGTTATTGACATCAAGGAACTTAAGCGTGAGGATTCGGTATGCAGGGAACTTATTCTTGTCAGAGTTGCCGTTAACGAGATTCAGCGTCCGGAAATTGTATCTGTTGCAGATATTTTCAGAGCTAAGGTAATTGATGTGTCTATGGATTCTATGGTGCTTGAACTGACAGGTGATAAGTCCAAGATAGATGCGTTCCTTGAACTTTTAGTAGGATATCAGATTCTTGAGATTGCAAGAACCGGTCTTACAGGCCTTAGAAGAGGCAATAAGAGAAATCAGTAATATGGTTTTAGCTGGGATACCCCAGATGAAATACTTAACTTAAGTTATAACAGGAGGAATTTATTAAAATGTCAGAAGCAAAGATTTTTTATCAGGAAGACTGTAACTTATCAGCATTAGATGGTAAGACAATTGCAGTTATCGGCTATGGCAGCCAGGGACATGCTCACGCATTGAATGCGAAGGAATCAGGATGTAACGTTATTATCGGTCTTTACAAAGGCAGTAAGTCATGGGCAAAGGCTGAGAAGCAGGGCTTTGAAGTATATACAGCAGCAGAAGCTGCAAAGAGAGCAGACATCATCATGATTCTTATTAATGATGAATTACAGGCAGATATGTACAAGAAAGATATCGAGCCTAACCTTGAACCGGGCAATATGCTCATGTTCGCTCATGGTTTCAATATCCACTTTGGATGTATTAAGCCACCGGCAGACGTTGATGTTACTATGATAGCTCCTAAGGGACCTGGACATACAGTACGTTCAGAATACCTTGCAGGTAAGGGTGTTCCTTGTTTAGTAGCTGTTGAACAGAACGCAACAGGTAAGGCACTTGATATTGCATTAGCTTACGCTTTAGCAATCGGCGGAGCAAGAGCAGGTGTTCTTGAGACAACATTCAGAACAGAAACAGAAACAGACCTTTTTGGTGAGCAGGCAGTTCTTTGCGGTGGTGTTTGTGCATTAATGCAGGCAGGTTTTGAAACACTTTGCGAAGCAGGATATGATCCAAGAAATGCTTACTTTGAATGTATCCATGAAATGAAGCTTATCGTTGACTTAATTTACCAGTCAGGTTTTGCAGGAATGAGATATTCAATTTCCAATACTGCTGAATACGGCGATTATGTAACAGGTCCTAAGATCGTTACAGAAGATACTAAGAAGGCTATGAAGAAGATTCTTTCAGATATCCAGGACGGAACATTTGCTAAGGAATTCTTATTAGATATGTCTCCAGCAGGACGTCAGGTTCACTTCAAGGCTATGAGAAAGCTTGCTGCTGAACATCCATCAGAGAAGGTTGGCGAAGAAGTTCGTAAACTTTACAGCTGGAATAACGAAGAAGATAAGTTAGTTAATAACTAATTCTTGGAAATATAATAAAAGACTGACACAGGCAGTTCCCTGATTAGGGAGCTGTCTTTTTTTGTGATTTTTAAAAAATATTCGTGTTATATAATGTAAAAAAATAACAAAAACACATTGATTTTTACATGAATATCTGCCATACTATACTTAGTACCTTTAAGGAGGGTGGATTATGTATAGGAAAATTATGGGATTTTTGAAAGAATGGAAAGAAAGCGAACATCGTAAGCCTCTTATTTTACAGGGAGCAAGACAGGTAGGAAAGACATATTCCATTCTAGAGTTCGGACGTACTGATTATGAAAATGTGGCATATTTCAATTTTGAGACCAATCCGAAGCTTAGTGATACCTTTGAGGAAAATATCAGCCCTGATTATCTGATACCAATTTTGTCACATATTGCAGGGCAGACTATTGTAAAAGAAAAGACACTGATAGTATTTGACGAAGTGCAGCTTTGCGAAAGAGCATTGACTTCACTCAAATATTTTTGCGAAGATGCTCCTGATTATCATATAATTGTTGCGGGAAGTCTGTTGGGAGTTGCTGTTAATAGGACTAAATTCTCTTTTCCTGTAGGAAAGGTTGATATGAAAACACTTTATCCTATGGATATGGAAGAATTTATGCTGGCACTCGGTGAAAAAAATTTAACAGAACAGATAAAAAAGTGTTTCAACACAGATACACCATTGCCGTCAGCTTTGCATGATGCCGCAATGCAGCTCTACCGCCAGTATCTCGTAGTAGGTGGTATGCCGGAGTGTGTGATGCAATTTGCCGAAACAAAAGATTATATCCTTGTACGTCATACCCAGGATACGATACTTGCAAGTTACCTTAATGATATGAGTAAGTACAACAACCTTAATGAAATTAAAAAAACCAGACTTGCCTATGATAACATTACTGTCCAGCTATCAAAAAAGAATACCCGTTTCCAATATAAACTGATTAAGAAAGGCGGAAGGGCTTCTGAATTTGAAAATGCCATTGAATGGCTTTGCTTGTCAGGAATTGCATCGCAGGTTTACAAGGTTGAGCAGGTTAAAAAACCTTTGGAAAATTACCGCAATATTGATGCATTTAAGATTTATGTATCGGATTTAGGTTTGCTTTGTGCAAAAAAAGATTTAGCAGCGAATGATATTCTTTATATGGTTGAGGAAATCAATGATTTTAAGGGCGGTATGGCTGAAAACTATGTTAATGTGCAGCTTACAATTAATGGCTACAATACTTACTATTGGGAGTCGGAGCGTGGGGCTGAAATTGATTTTATTATTCAGCGGGATGGCAGACTTATACCTATTGAAGTAAAATCTGCTGACAATACCAGAGCTAAGAGCTTAAAAGTATATATGGACACTTACAAACCTGATTATGCCATTAAACTATCTTCCAAAAACTTTGGATTTGAGGATAATAAGAAGATTGTTCCTCTATATGCTGCATTTTGTATTTGAAACTAATCTACACCAATACGTTAAATTTCTTATCGGATTTTTTCTCATTCACATAATCGAGAAAATCCATAACGTGAGGATTGGGCATGCGCCTATAGGAATAGGCGAAGCACACCTCACGTTTTTCTATTTCGGGGAGACCTGTATTGTATTCCACTAACAGTCCGTTACCCAGTTCGTTTTTAACAAATTCCCTGATGACACAGCCGATACCGATGCCTGTTTTGGCAAATTCTATAAGAAGTTCCATATTGTCGGTTTCCATAAGATTGAATTTTTCATAAAATCTGGCAGGAATATACCTGTCCACATACTGCCTGGTAAGATTTTCCTTATTAAGCATCATAAGGTTGGCATCATTTCTTTTTGCCATATTGGAGAGATATTCCCTGGTGGCAACAAAGGTATCGTGCATATATCCAAGACTTAAGCAGGAAAGGGCTGAATTATCAGGCTTGGCAATCAGACCGAGGTCAACGTGGTTCTGTTGGAGAATATCTGCGGTTTCCCTTGAAGAATGACATTCAATCGAAATACGTATGTGAGGATGGTCCTTGGTGTATAGGGAAAGATAGGGCAGAAGTATGTATTTGCATAAGGTACTGCTGACACCGATTTTAATATGTCCCGTGCCAAGGCTGTTACGCTCTCTGATAACCGACTCGCCCTCATCGATATATTCAAAAGCATTTTTTATACGGTCATAAAGAATAAGTCCGTCATCTGTAAGGCGGACACCTTTTTTGCTTCTTACAAAAAGACTGACTTCAAGGGACGCCTCCAATTTGGAAATTGCTTTACTTACGGCAGGCTGGCTTATAAAGAGAGCCTTAGCTGCGCCAAGGGTGCTTCCGGCTTCGGCAACGGCAAGAAATATATTGTATAAAGATAAATTATTGTTCATTATATAACCTCACGTTATAATAAATATATATAATATGTATTTTAATTATAATAAAAAATATGCTAAAATACAACCAGAATAAAAAAAGGAGATTTTTATTATGGGAATGACAATGACACAGAAGATTCTTGCAGCTCATGCAGGTCTTCCTGAAGTATCGGCAGGTCAGCTTATAGAAGCTAAGTTAGACCTTGTACTTGGTAATGACATCACTTCACCTGTGGCAATCCATGAGATGGAGAAGATGAATACCAAAACAGTATTTGACAAAGATAAAATCGCACTCGTTCCTGACCATTTTGTTCCTAACAAGGATATTAAATCGGCAGAGCATTGTATGTGTGTAAGAAATTTTGCAAAAAAGCATGACATTACCAACTATTTTGAAGTTGGTGAAATGGGTATCGAACATGCCCTTTTGCCTGAAAAAGGACTTACGGTAGCAGGTAACGTTATTATCGGTGCGGATTCACACACTTGCACATACGGAGCACTCGGTGCATTTTCGACAGGTGTAGGTTCAACTGATATGGCAGCCGGAATGGCTACGGGACTTGCATGGTTCAAAGTTCCTTCAGCAATTAAATTCGTACTTACAGGCAAACCTGCCAAGTGGATAAGCGGTAAAGACATTATTCTTCACATAATCGGAATGATCGGCGTAGACGGTGCTTTATACAAATCAATGGAATTTGTAGGCGACGGAATAAAATACCTTTCTATGGATGACAGATTTACAATCGCCAACATGGCAATTGAGGCCGGCGGAAAGAATGGTATTTTCCCTGTGGATGACCTTACAATCGAGTACATGAAAGAACATTCCACAAAAGAATACACTGTATATGAAGCAGATGAAGATGCAGAGTATGATGCAGAATATGTAATCGACCTTTCAACATTAAAGCCAACAGTTGCTTTCCCACATCTTCCTGAGAATACACATACCATTGACGAAGGTTTTGACATAGCAATCGACCAGGTAGTAATCGGTTCATGTACTAACGGAAGACTTGACGACCTTAGAATTGCAGCAGAGATCCTTAAAGGACATAAGGTTAAAAAAGGAATCAGGACAATTATAATTCCTGCAACACAGAAGATTTATCTTCAGGCTATCGAAGAAGGCCTTATTAAGACATTTATTGAGGCAGGAGCAGTTGTGAGCACTCCTACATGCGGTCCATGTCTTGGCGGTTACATGGGAATCCTTGCAAAGGGAGAACGTTGTATATCAACTACTAACCGTAACTTTGTAGGACGAATGGGACACGTTGAATCAGAAGTATACCTTGCAAGCCCGGCGGTTGCGGCAGCTTCGGCAATTACGGGTAAGATTTCATCACCTGAGGAGGTAATGTAAAATGAAAGCACATGGAACAGTATTTAAATATGGCGACAACGTAGATACGGACGTAATAATTCCTGCAAGATATCTTAATTCATCAGACCCTGCGGAACTTGCAACACACTGTATGGAAGATATTGATAAGGACTTTGTTAAGAATGTAAAAAAAGGTGACATCATTGTTGCAGATAAGAACTTCGGATGCGGTTCTTCGAGGGAACATGCACCTATAGCCATTAAGGCAGCAGGCGTAAGCTGTGTAATTGCAGAGACATTTGCAAGAATTTTTTATAGAAATGCAATTAATATCGGACTTCCTATTATTGAATGTCCTGAGGCGTCAAAGGGAATCGAAAACGGTGATGATGTAGAAGTGGATTTTGACAGCGGTATCATCTACAACAGAACAAAGGGCACTGAATTTAAAGGTCAGGCGTTCCCTCCTTTCATGCAGAAAATAATTGCGGCAGAAGGACTTATTAATTACATCAACAATAAATAAAGGAGACGGCCATGAGAATAGGAATATGTCAGACAGATATTTTTTTTGAGGATAAAGAACGTAACCTCAATGCAGCGGAAAAATATATAAAAGCAGTGTCTGACAGTAAGGTCAGGCTTGCCCTTTTTCTTGAAATGAGCATGACAGGCTTTACCATGAAGCCGGAGTGCTTTTATGAAGATGAAAAAGGACGGACGTATTCCGTAATGGCAAAACTCGCCTCAAAATATAATATTTATATCGGTTACGGTTATATAAGTCGCAAAAATAGCGGATATTATAACACTTATGTTATTATTGATAATCTTGGAAAAATAATATGCAGCTATGACAAGATTCATCCGTTTACTTATGCAGGAGAAGACAGGGTCTATGAAAAGGGCAGCAGCCTTTCCTTCTGTCAGATTGATGATATTACAGTATGCCCGTTAATATGCTATGATTTGCGGTTTCCGGAGCTTTTTATCAAAGCCTCAAAGAAAGCTGACCTGATTACGGTTGCAGCTAATTTCGGCGGACCAAGGGATGGGCACTGGCAGGTGCTTTTAAAAGCGAGGGCCATTGAGAACCAGACTTATATTGCGGGAATTAACAGAGCCGGTGAAGATGTTTCAACTTATTATATGGGACACTCCATGGCGGTATCACCTAAGGGTGATGTGATTTCAATGGCAGGAGAAAAAGAGGACATAATCATTGCCGATATTGATAAAGAGGAAGAGTATGAATACAGAAAAAAATTTCCGGTAAGAAATGACTTCAGACCGGAAATCTATAAGAATTTATAAGTTCGTATTTTATCAGAAATTTTGACTGAATGATATATGGACGCATAGGAGATAGCAGAGAGACTTTCCGGATAATTTTCCGGGAAGTTTTTTTTGCATCCGTTTTTCTTAAGACAATGGACTGCTTTATTGTAGGCGATGGCAGCTTCTTCCTCCGTCTTATATGTTCCCACAACAAAATTGCCTTTAATATGTATAACCGTTTTATAACGGGGCTGTCCTTTTTTGATTATCTTTTGGACACCGTAATATCTATTCACAATGTTGACGTTGCCATATCTGAAATCGTAGGGATTGCCGTTGGAAAAATAGTAATCCCGTCCGGGAACGGCATGATCCCTTATTCCGTAACGGCTTAAAATATTGGTCTGCATCCCGTATTCCGCAACAAAAAGATGGTTGCCCCGCTTCATAATTGATTTATCCGAAAAATAAAAAAGGTCATCAACGTCAAAAGTAAGGATTGTCTTTCTGTCCACATAATACAGGAAATATTTTTTGTACATATAAATCGGCGTATTAAAATATATGCCGTTGTCCCTGAGATTAATAAGGATGACATATTTTTTAAAAGGAAGATGGTTGGATATTTTTTCGTAATCCTCAATGGTGCAGTCGCTTTTAAGGGTATACAAAGCATCCCTGTATGCACCTGAAGCGTCATCCGGATTATCAAAACTTCCGAGACTTATATGCTTTGATTTAACTGTTATTCCTGCGCGGTAACTTGCGGTTCCGTCTTTTAGTCTGGTGGTATATACACCGGGTAATTCGCTCATATATCCTCCTTGTATTATGTAATAATTTAAGTATACAGGAATGATATGTGGATGACAATATATAATGAGAAAAATGTAAGAAAGAAGATTTTCTTACATTTTACCTCGCACAATGATAAAAAAACAGCAGAAAATCATAAAAAAAGTGGTGACACATACCACTTTTTATACTTTTTCAGGCTAAAAAATGGGACGGGATTGCAGAAAATAACCATTCTTTTGTGAACTAAATATGAACATAAATTAATTATACAATAAAATATGCACAATAATTTCACTTTAAATCCAAAAAAATTATATAAAATGACGGACATAATTATTACAAAATTGTTACAGAGGTACTTTTTACCAAAAAAAGGGTGTTTTGTTGACACCCTGAAAAAAATCAAATTATAATCACCGTGTGTTAAAAATAAAAAAGGAAAGAGATATTGTATGATTAAATTTTTGAAAAAAAATATTATTATCATTGCTATGTTGATGATATCTGGAATAACCCTGGCATTTGCACCGGGTAAGAAATCAGATAACGATAATTCAACTCCTGAAACACCTGTTTCGGTAATGATTACTGAAGACAATAGACTTAATCTTGTAATGGATAGTTTTAATACGGTAAGATTTACAGATGTGGAAATACCGCAGGAAGAAGAGACAGAAACAGCGGTATCGGAAGAACAGACGGTTGAGGAAACAGAAACACCTGTTGAAGAAGAGACACAGGAGGCAGCAGCACCATCTTATGTAATTCCGTGTACGGATGAAGATTATAATAATTTTTTAAAAATAGTAGAGGCAGAAGCAACCGGAGGAGATATAATGTCAAAGATAATGGTTGCGGATGTTATTATTAACAGAGTAAGAAGTTCAAGATTCCCTAATACTATTACTGAAGTTATTTTTCAGGGAAACGGTGAGCAGTTCCAGCCTGTGGCGGACGGAAGATTCTATTCGGTTTATGTAACAAACGAAACCGTTGAGGCGGTTCAGAGAGCATTGTACGGTGAGGATTACTCCATGGGAGCACTTTTCTTTGCATCGAATTACAGTGTTAATGCCGGAGCATGGCATGTGTCGGCACTTACAAGATTGTTCGAGTATGGCGGACATGTATATTTTACATTTTAACGGTTAATGAAATGGTCTTCAAAAAATGATTGAAGACCATTTTTAGTTATGGTATAATATGATGAGATTTAAAGATAAATATAAAGGATGGTATGGTAATGAGTCTGTTATATAGGAGTACAAGAAGTGCTGATGTTAAAGTAACTGCCTCTCAGGCAATTTTAAAAGGTCTTGCAGCTGATGGAGGGTTGTATGTACCTGAATCAATTCCGGCATTGGACGTTTCTCTTGAAGAACTTGCAGGAATGGATTACAGAGAAGTAGCTTATGAAGTAATGAAGTTATTTATTACTGACTTTACAGAGGAAGAACTTAAGAATTGTATTAATAAAGCATATGACAGTAAATTTGATACAGATGAGATAGCACCGCTTGTTAATGCAGACGGCGCATATTTCCTTGAATTGTTCCATGGTGCAACAATTGCTTTTAAGGATATGGCATTATCTATTCTTCCACATCTTTTAACAACAAGTGCCAGAAAGAACAATATTAAGAATGATATCGTAATTCTTACAGCGACATCAGGTGATACAGGTAAGGCTGCCCTTGCAGGATTTGCCGATGTTAAGGGAACCAAGATAATCGTATTTTATCCAAAGCACGGTGTAAGCCCAATTCAGGAGAAGCAGATGGTTACCCAGAAGGGTGATAATACATACGTTGTAGGAATTGAAGGTAATTTTGACGATGCCCAGACAGGCGTTAAGACAATGTTCGGAGACAGCGAATTAGCTAAAGAACTTGATGCTAACGGATTCCAGTTCTCATCAGCTAACTCTATCAATATAGGAAGACTTGTTCCACAGGTTGTATATTATGTATATGCTTATACAAGACTTCTTGCCAATAACGAGATTAAGAACGGTGACAGAATCAATGTTGTAGTTCCTACAGGTAATTTCGGTAACATACTTGCCGCATATTATGCTAAGAATATGGGACTTCCAATTGCAAAGCTTATCTGTGCATCCAATGAAAATAAAGTCCTTTTTGATTTCTTCAAAACAGGAACTTATGACAGAAACAGGGAATTTGTCCTTACATCTTCTCCATCTATGGATATTCTTATTTCAAGCAACCTTGAAAGACTTATCTACAGAATAGCAGGTGATGATGCCAACACTAATAAAGAGCTTATGGACAGTCTCAAGAAAGACGGCAGATATACAATTACTGATGATATGAGAGCCAAGCTTGAAGATTTCTACGGCAACTATGCAAGTGAAGCAGAGACAGCGGAAGCTATTAAGTCTATTTACTACAACACAGGCTATGTAATCGATACACATACAGCAGTTGCCGCAAGCGTATATAAGAAATACGTTGCAGAGACATCCGATGAGACTAAGACTGTAATTGCATCAACAGCAAGCCCATTCAAATTCACAAGAAGCGTAATGGATGCTATTGATAAGGCAAAATATGACAAGATGACAGATTTTGAACTCGTTGACGAACTTAGCAGAATCGCCAATGTTGCAGTTCCACAGGCAATCGAAGATATCAGGACAGCACCTGTTCTCCATGACAGAGTGTGCGATAAGACAGAGATGAAAGCTGTTGTTAAGGATATACTGGGAATTAAATAAAGACAAAAAGGGAAATTGATAATGACAAAATTATATTCCAGAATGTTTCCTGTAATTCTAATTTTAATATTTGAAATAACTATAGCTACTGCAGCCCTTACCAATGTTTGGGCAGCAGTAGCTTTTTATACTCAAAAAGGCGGTAGTGCTTCACAGGATGAGATGTATTATGTAGCCGTTAATGATAATTCAGGTGGAAATATACAATATCAGGAGTATAAAAGTAATGCTGTAAAAAATGTAAAAGCTTTCTTTGATGATATATCGTCAGCAGATTGCCGGATTTGGGTGTATCCTATGGCATTAGAAGTATCTGACGGAGATAACGTGTTGTGCAGATTATATCTCAGTACAAATGAGGATGATGAATATTTTAATCAGGGCAAAGGCGTGTATGTAGGCAATGATATAAAATATTATTGTAAAAACAACAAGATAAAATTATATTCAGAGGAGTTTGACGTATTAGGATATCTTGACAGTGACGGATTTGAGAAAAATTCAATGATATATGCCAGATATGGGGACTTTTCTGAGGTTTCAAAGGAACAAATAGCAACTTATATTGTGGAGCAGACGGTTTCGTCAAGCGGAAATAATTCCTTCACAATCTTTTCGGCAGACAGTAATATAAAAGAACTTATTAGAGCTGATGCAGAGAAATATAACATGGTTTTGAAAGAAGAAGATGACCAGGCAGAGGACGGCAGGATTGTATACAGTCACGATGTTACCAACAGAATTTTTAAACCTATTCTTTTTTCACTATTGTCAATAGCATGTTTCGGACTATTGGTACAGACGATGTTATGGTTTATAGACAGGGAAAAAGAAACGATAATCATTAAAAAAATATATGGAATCAGCATAACCCGGATATATTTTCCAATGTACATTGTTGCATTGATTTCGTGGATTTCCGGATCGGTAATTTCATTTATATTCCAGTACATAGTTGATTATCTGGTTTTAGGATATGAAAAAATATCCGTAATGAAATACACAATGGTTTCAACGGGTGCGTCATTTATTTTAATCATATTTATTTTGTTAATAACGTCCCTTATCTATTATTGTAAATCAGATAAGATTATCAATAAAATTAACAGGGAGGGAAGCATATAATGAAGTTTAAATCTAAATTAAAAGTTGCACTGGATATGTGTATTAACGATAAATGGAAATTTAGGGCAGCGCTTATTACTACTGTGGCATTTTTATGTATTGTAATGCAGATTATCTATATGACGTCAACGTCCGGCATTTACAAATCCAGAGTCAATATGGCACTTTCAAAAGATATAGAAGGGCTTTTATATGTGGAGTTTAAATCAGATGATGTCAATGGCAAAGAAATTATAGAATCAATTCCGGAGATTGAAAACTACGGAAACGTATATTTTGCAGGTATGAACAGTACACCGGTACTTAAGAAATTAAGGGAAGTCCAGGAAGGTCATCAGACGTATTATTCACGAAAGGAATATGAGGAATACGAAGGTGTTGAAACGGTAGTAATGTCTAAAGGAATGTGGGATGTCATGAATCTGAAGCTTACAGAAGGTAAAAAACCATCAGAATATGATACTTTGGGAAATGATACCCTTATATATTTGAGTGAGGTATATCGGGGAAAAATATCCTGTGGAGATACTTTTGAACAACAAAATATTAAAGGCGAGACTGTCAGAAGATATGTTGTAGCGGGTTTTCTCAATAAGAAATCGGCAATCATAGACAGTATGATATATTCCACAGGTAACAGCGAAAAAAAAGGCAGTTATTCCCTTAAATACGGAATTGTTGAAGTTGTACCCACAGTAAATTCTGATGGAATGTATGTTTATTGTGAACCCAAAGACTGTGAAGCTGTATCAGATAAGATTGAGACAGCAGCCGCATTAAATGATGACATAGTAAGAGTTATAAAGATATCATCGGTTATAAATTATATGGATAGAGAAAGTAAAAAAAGCACCAAAGGACTTTTTGAAGTCGCTGTTGTATTTGTACTTTTTATGGTTGTTTCACTTAGTTTTAACCAGACCTGCAGTTGTATCAGGCAGTCGGGAACTTATGGAATATGGATGGCAAACGGACTTGATAAAAAAGATGTTAATGAAATTATCTTCTTGAAAAATCTGTATTCATCAGTATTTTCAATGATACTTTCGTCTGCACTTATGATGGCTTTATGGCATAAATTTTACTGCACCAATATGATAAACCATATGATAATCAATGAAGTTTTCACAAAGAAAGTTCTGGCTCCTGCCGTATTAATTTCATTGGCTGTTTCTGTGATTTCATCAGCCGCTCCGGTGATTATATTTAATAAAAAACAGACGGTAGATTATCTTCGTGGAGGTATACTTTAAATGATAGAATTAAAAAATATAAAGAAAGATTACAATTCCGGAAAAGTTGTAACAAGTGCACTGAAAAATGTCAATCTCAGGATAGAGGACGGCGAATATGTTGCCGTAATGGGTGCTTCCGGCTCAGGAAAATCTACTCTGTTAAATATTCTCGGAGGACTTGATAAGATATCCCAGGGTACATATTTTTATAATGACATTAATGTTGGAGCAATGAATAATAAGGAACTTAACAGGTTCAGAAAAGAACATATAAGCTTCATATTCCAGAATTACGCATTAATGAATTTTTATACCGTATACGAAAATACGGAGGTGCCCCTTATAGCCAGAGGCATCAGAAAAAAAGAACGTAAAAGCATGGTGGAGAAAGCCCTTACAGATGTGGGAATTATCGATTTGGCGAAGAAAACCCCGTCAGAAATCTCCGGAGGTGAAAAACAAAGATGTGCCATAGCAAGGGCACTTGTGGCAGATAATGACATAATCCTTGCAGACGAGCCTACAGGTTCCCTTGATAAGACTAACGGAAAAAATATAATGGACATATTTGATAAGTTAAAAGAACAGCATAAAACAATAATTCTTGTAACCCATGATGAATTTATTTCAGGATATGCGGACCGTATAGTGAGAATTGAGGATGGTGAAATCACCGAAAAATAATAAAAGTAGAATATTTCATGAAAAAGTGCTAAAATAATTCTATATTTTGTATAGCGAGGAATTATTAATGGCAACGAAGGTCAATAACGTGTATGATGCGTCATCTATTTCTATTCTTGAAGGTCTTGAAGCAGTAAGAAAAAGACCGGGAATGTACATAGGAAGCGTGTCAACAAAGGGACTTAATCATCTTATTTATGAAATAGCGGATAACTCTGTGGACGAACATCTGGCAGGATATTGCGATACGATATATGTAACGCTTAATAATGACGGAACAGCCACGATAACGGACAACGGACGAGGAATTCCAACAGGTATTCATCCAAAGGCAGGAATTCCCGCAGTGGAAGTAGTATTTACCGTACTTCATGCCGGCGGAAAGTTCGGAGACGGAGGCTATAAGATATCGGGAGGACTTCACGGTGTAGGTGCTTCTGTTGTTAATGCACTTTCAGAGTGGTTGGAGGTAAGAATTAAACAGGGCGGAATTGTATATGAACAGCGTTACGAAAGAGGCAAGGCTGTATATAAACTGCGTGAGTGCGGTACCTGCCGTAAGAACGACACAGGTACAAGTGTAACCTTTTTACCTGATAACACAATATTTGAAAAGACTGAATTTAAGGCTGAGAGCATAGAAAACCGTCTCCATGAAACGGCATATCTTAATCCCGGTCTTACTATTGTGTTTGAAAATGCAAGAAAAGGTGAAGAAAAAAAGGTAACTTTCCATGAAGAAGAGGGTATAACCGCTTATGTAAAAGCTCTTAACGAGAACAAAGAGGCAGTACATGATGTAGCATATTATAAGGGCAGCAGGGATGGAATAGAAGTTGAATGTGCATTCCAGTATGTTGACGAATTTCAGGAACAGATACTCGGTTTTTGCAATAATATCTATACCGCAGAGGGCGGAACCCACCTTACAGGTTTTAAGACCCAGTTTACGACGGTTATTAATAAGTACGCAAGAGAGCTTGGAATACTCAAAGAAAAAGACGTTAATTTTACGGGAAGCGATGTAAGAAACGGAATGACGGCGATTGTTGCGGTAAAACATCCTGAACCACGTTTTGAAGGGCAGACTAAGACGAAGCTTGATAACCAGGATGCAGGCAAGGTTGTTGCGGACATTACGGCAGCGGAGCTGGTAAGGTTTTTTGACAGAAACCTTGAGACACTTAAATCAGTAATTGCATGTGCGGAAAAGGCAGCCAAAATTCGTAAACAGGAGGAAAAAGCCAAGACCAATCTTTTAACCAAGCAGAAATTCTCCTGCGATACCAATGGCAAACTTGCCAACTGTGAGAGCCGTAATCCGGAAGAATGTGAGATATTTATAGTAGAAGGAGATTCAGCGGGAGGCTCTGCCAAAACAGCAAGAAACCGTAAGACGCAGGCCATTCTTCCAATCAGAGGCAAGATTCTTAATGTAGAGAAAGCATCTATGGACAAAGTTCTTGCCAATGCCGAAATCAAGACAATGATAACGGCTTTCGGCTGCGGTTTTTCCGAGGGTTATGGCAATGATTTTGATATCAGTAAGTTAAGATATAACAAAATTATATTTATGACGGATGCGGACGTTGACGGGGCGCATATAGATACTTTGCTGCTTACGTTTTTCTACAGGTTTATGCCTGACCTTATAAGGGAAGGGCATATATATCTTGCTACACCTCCTCTTTATAAGGTGGTTCCTAAAAAAGGACAAGGACGATACCTTTACGATGACAAGGCACTTGAAAAATACCGTAAAGAACATGAAGGCAGCAGTTTTACACTCCAAAGATACAAAGGTCTTGGAGAAATGGATGCGGACCAGCTTTGGGAGACAACACTTAATCCGGAGACAAGAATTTTGAAACAGATAGAAATTGAAGATGCCAAGATGGCGTCGGATATTACCTCAATGCTTATGGGTACGGATGTACCTCCGAGACGTGAATTTATACACACTCATGCCCATGATGCGGAACTGGATATTTAGAAGGAGAATATTTTAAAATATGGCTGAGACAATTTTAAAAACAGAATATTCTGATGTAATGCAGAAATCATATATAGATTATTCCATGAGCGTTATTACCGCAAGAGCAGTTCCGGATGTAAGGGACGGGTTAAAACCTGTCCAGAGGCGTGTATTATATGCCATGAATGAGCTGGGACTTAACTACGACAAGCCTCACAGAAAGTCGGCACGTATCGTAGGTGACGCCATGGGTAAATATCATCCACACGGTGACAGTTCAATTTATGAGACCCTTGTTGTACTTGAACAGGATTTTAAAAAAGGCATGGCACTTGTGGACGGACACGGTAACTTTGGTTCAATAGAAGGTGACGTAGCCGCTGCAATGCGATATACGGAGGCAAGACTTAAGAAGTTTACACAGGATGTATATCTTAAAGACCTTGACAAAGATGTGGTTGATTTTGTTCCTAATTTTGATGAGACGGAAAAAGAACCTTCCGTACTTCCTGTAAGAGTTCCCAACCTGCTTATTAACGGAGCGGAGGGAATTGCCGTAGGTATGACTACGAGTATTCCTACACATAATCTTACGGAAGTAATTAATGGTGTTGAGGCATATCTTGACAATGAAGATATTACAACTGCCGAACTTATGGAATATATTCCGGGCCCCGATTTCCCAACCGGCGGGATTGTAATTAATAAAAGCGAGTTAGCTGATATATACGAAAGCGGCGTGGGCAAGGTTAAGGTACGAGGCAAAGTTGTATTTGAGCCCGGTAAAAAGAAAACCGATAAAGACAAGCTTGTCATAACGGAAATTCCTTATACAATGATTGGCACCGGAATCGGTAAGTTTATATCCGATGTTGTGGACCTTATAGAGACAAAAAAGACACAGGATATCACCGATATTTCTAACGAATCCTCTAAAGAGGGCATAAGAATTGTACTTGAACTGAAGAAAAATGCGGACGTTAAGAAACTTGAACATCTTTTATACAAGAAGACTAAGTTGGAAGATACTTTTGGTGTCAATATGCTTACAATAGCCGACGGCAGACCGGAAGTTCTTGGACTCAGGGACATAATCAGATACAACGTGGAATTCCAGTATGAAATTAACACAAGGAAATATACAACCCTTCTTAAAAAAGAATATGACAATAAAGAAATTAAAGAAGGTCTTATAAAGGCATGCAATATCATTGACCTTATTATAGAGATTTTAAGAGGAAGCACCAACCTTAAACAGGCAAAAAACTGCCTTATTTCAGGCGATACCGAGGGAATCAGATTTAAGTCTGACAAGTCCGAAAAAGATGCTAAAAAACTTCATTTTACGGAGAGACAGGCAACGGCAATTCTTGAATTAAGACTTTATAAACTCATTGGACTTGAAATAGAGGCTCTCGAAAAAGAATACGAGGAGACTCTCGCAAGGATAGCCGAATATGAGGAAATTCTCGGCAGTAAAAAGGTCATGAAAAAGACTATAAAAAAAGACCTTGAAAGAATTAAAAAAGAATATGGAATGGAACGCCTTACGGTAATAGAGGACGGCGAAGTGGCTGTATATGAGGAACCAAAGTTTGTAGAGCAGGAAGTTGTATTCATAATGGACCGTTTCGGCTATGCAAAGACCATTGATACTGCATCTTTTGAACGTAACAAGGAGACAATATATGCCGAAAATAAATATGTTTTCAAATGTCTTAACACAGAGAAAATATGTATTTTTACGGATAATGGTAATCTTCACCAGGTAAAAGTAGTGAATATACCTTTTACCAAATTCCGTGATAAAGGAACTCCTATAGATAATCTTGGTAATTACAACAGTGCAGGAGAAGAAATTATATATCTTTGTGCGTCAAAACAGCTTGAAGGCAGAAAGTTCTTGTTTGTTACAAAACAGGGCATGATGAAACTTGTGGACGGAAGTGAATTTGATGCATCAAAGAAGACTGTTGCATCAACCAAATTAAATATTGGTGACAGCATAGCTATGATTCATGTTACGGACGCAGTATCTGAGATTACATTGGAGAGTGACGGCACTATAATCAGCAGCCAGACCGTTGTTTTACAGACAGAAAACGGATATTTTCTTAAGTTTCCGTTGAATGAGATTCCTGAAAAGAAGAAATCGGCAGCAGGGGTAAGAGGCATTAAGCTTGAAAAAGAGGATAAAATCGCAGAAGTATACCTCATACCTGAAAATGCTGATATTTCCATTGATTACAAAGGAAAAGAAGTATCCCTTAAGAAATTAAAGACAGCTAAAAGAGACGGTAAAGGAACTAAGTTAAGAGCATAAGAAAGGGTGGTAATTATGTCAAAGGCAGAAGACTTAATTAATAATATCAATAAAGTAATTGTAGGAAAAAATGATGTAGTGGAGCTTGTAGTCACATCACTAATAACAGGCGGACATGTGCTTATAGAGGATATGCCGGGAACTGGTAAGACAATGCTTTGTAAGGCATTGGCTAAATCGGTTGATGCAAACTTCGGACGAGTCCAGTTTACACCCGACCTTCTGCCATCTGATATAACCGGACTTAATGTATATAACCAGAAAACAGGAGAATTTGTTTTTTATAAAGGACCTGTTTTTTGTAATATTCTTCTCGGGGATGAGATTAACAGGGCAACTCCGAGGACACAGTCAAGCCTCCTTGAATGTATGGAGGAAAAACAGGTGACTATTGACAGGGAAACAAGACAGCTTGAAGCACCGTTTTTCGTAATAGCAACTGAAAATCCTATTGAGACTGCAGGCACATTCCCACTTCCGGAAGCACAGCTTGACCGTTTTCTTATGAGACTTTCCATGGGAATGATTGGCAAAAAAGAGGAAAGAGAACTTTTAAAGCAGAAAGCAAAGGGCGAAGTAATCAATAATATTGAAGCCGTATGTACCAGACAGGATATAATTGAGATGCAGAAAGAAGCAGAAAACGTATATGTGCATTATGAACTTATTGATTACATCTGCAGTATATGTGAGGCTACAAGGGAAAAGACGGACATAACGGCAGGGGTAAGCCCAAGAGGGGCAATAGCCCTTATGAAGGCTGCAAGAAGCTACGCATATATACATAACAGAAATTATGTTGTTCCCGAAGACGTCAAGACTCTTGCAATTCCTGTGCTGGCACACAGACTTGTACTGTTTGAGGGTTTTGCGGGACGTAAGTCTTATGAAGACAGGATAAAAGCCATACTTGAGGAGATTGCTGTACCGACAGAAGATTGGAGTAAATAATATGACATTGATTTTTTTATTTATTGCACTTGTTATTTTTGAAAAAGTGTTTATAAGGTTATATGAAAAATCATGGAATAAAGGTCTTGGCATAAAAGTCGGTTTCCTTGAAGGCGCAGTAGATGAAGGAAAAAAAGGACATATAATTGAAGAGATTTACAATAAGAGTGCTCTCCCTATTCCTGTTGTAAGTGTAAAGTTTGAGCTTGATAAAAGCATTTCCTACATGGATAAGAGCAATGTTACCGTGTCTGACAGACAGTACAGAAACGATTCCATGTCAGTGAAGGCAAAAAGGGCATATAAAAGGGAATTTGAAGTTTTATTCTCAAAGCGTGGTGTTTACAAAATCGAGGACCCTGTATTAAGTACCAAAGACATATTTGGTGTGTACAGTTATTCAGAAAAGTATGAGCAGGAATCCCTTATTTATGTATATCCGTCATACAGCAGGCACAAAGAAATTATTGCACCCTATTCAAAAGTTATGGGTGAAGCAATTAAGAATAGATATCTCTATGAGGATCCTTTTGAATTTAAAGGCATAAGGGATTATACGGGAACAGAACCTATGAAAAAAATTAACTGGGGAGCTTCAGCCAGAACCGGAAGCCTTAAAGTTAATAATTACTATGATACAACAAGCCGCCATGCAGTTATTTTCCTTGATATTGTTAATGACCAGATATGGAAAAGGGATGACCAGCTTGAAGAATGTATAAGAATTACCAGAAATTATATGGAAACCTTTATAAGAAACCATATTCCTGTTGAAATAATCACCAATGGAATAGATGGTATTCTTAACGAGCCTGTAGTTTTTGAGGGCGGTTCCGATGGTGCTTATGTGGAAAAATGTCTTAAAAAGATGGCAGCAATCGATATTAATAAAAAGACAGAGAGACTGACATCCTATTTTACCCTGAATAAAGCAAAAAACGATGAGCTTAGTATTCTTCTTTCCGTAGACCAGTCGAAAGCCATGATTGACGCATACAGGGAATACCTTGGATGTAATGAAGGCGAATGGATATGTCCGATTTCATCAAAAGACGGGAGAAATATACAGGCAGGAAATATACATGTAACATATCCGGAGGTGGGACGATGAAACTTTCCAATATAACCAAACCGGTTACAGGCCTTTTGTTTTGGTCAATGCTTACATATATTTTATATTCGTTTACCGATTCATCATGGAATCTTGGAATATCAATGGGTGTTGCAATGCTTATTTTTATGCTTTGTTATATGATAAGGATTATGCAGAATAAAACAGCAAAATTTTTCCTGCATTTTGTTGTCATGACACTTTTCGGTTTAGCCGAATTCGGAATGATACTTTACAGGGCACCATTGTTTATTATGTGGATTATTTTTATTATCCTGTCTATTGCAGCATCTTTTTCTGATAAAGATTTTATAAGTGATATGAACGGTGGATATATATTTATTTCCGTGGTAGTATATTTAATTGCATTCATTCACGGAACAACCGATATGCTTATATTGTACTTTATGGAAGCTACTTTTATAATGCTTCATTATATGCAGCAGACCGCCATAAGGCAGGAAAAAAATATAAAAACAATGTCTTCTTATTCGGTTATGAATGAGAAAGAGCTGTATTCCGAAAGCAGCAAAGTAACTTTTGTGTCACATATGATACTTTATATTTTATGCATGCTTATTGGTTTAATAGGCAGGATACCGTTTTTTTCAATGATTTGTAATAAAATTTTTAAAATATTTAACAGGACTTTTGATATTGTCAAAAGCTTTAAAACCGGGGAGGCAACATACCCTTCGGATGACGTAGGCATTCCTGAAGAAAACATTGAGGTAAATGAGGAGCCTGTAACACCTGTCCATCCGGCATGGCGTATTATAGGAATTGTTGGTTTTACCCTTATAATGCTGTATCTTATTTTCCTTATTGTGGACAGGATAAGAACTTCAATAAAAAACAGGGTATATATGCCTGACCTTGATGTAAAAACAGAGGTAAAGCAGATAAAAGAAAAGAAGAAACTCAAAAAAAGAGAGAGAACAGACAGTTACAGAAAGGCAATAAGACGTATTTACAAAGTCCGTATCAAAAAGGGCAGGGGCAGAAGAAATGATGACCTTGTAAGCAAGACCCCTCATGAACAGCGCAACAAAAAAATATCCGAAGGATATGAGGTAAGCAGAGATTTTGTTGAAATGTATGAAAAGGCGAGATACGGCCGTGATAATGTGACAAAAGATGATGTGAGAAATATGCACAATCTTTAGCAGGTGTGATTTATGAAGAAAAATTATGAAATTGATATGTGTAACGGACCAATTACGGGAAAAATGCTTCGTTTTGCATTGCCGTTAATGTTGTCAAGCATGCTGCAGCTTTTATTCAACGCTGCGGACATAATTACCGTAGGTAAATTCGGAAGTGAACATTCTTTAGCGGCAGTTGGTTCAAACACGGCACTTATAAATCTTTTAACCAATCTTTTTATCGGTTTGTCAATCGGTGCTAACGTACTTGTGGCAAGGTTTTACGGTGCAAAAAACGGAGAAGAACTTAATGAAACGGTTCATACTGCCATGCTTTTAAGCCTTATTTCAGGACTTATACTGACAGTTACCGGCGTAATATTTGCAAGATATTTTCTTATATGGATGAAAACTCCGGCAGAGATACTGGATCTTGCAACTACATATCTCAAGATATATTTTCTCGGTATGCCGGCGATGATGATTTATAACTTCGGAAGTGCGATTTTAAGGGCGATAGGCGATACCAAACGTCCATTATATTTTCTTGCGGCAGCAGGTGTGATTAATATTATTCTCAACATTCTTCTTGTTGTGGTATTCAGACTTGACGTTAAAGGTGTGGGAATAGCAACCGTTATATCCCAGACCGTATCTGCAATATTGATTATCAGATGCCTTGCGAAAAGCAACGGAGATATAAAGCTGGAGCTTAAAAAACTCAGATTCAGCCGGGGTAAGATTGGTGCCATTTTAAGAATAGGTCTGCCTGCCGGGTTACAGGGTTCTATTTTTTCGCTTTCCAACGTAGTTATCCAGTCATCGGTTAATATTTTCGGTCCGGTTGTGGTAAAGGGCAACTCTGCGGCACAGAACCTTGAAGGCTTTGTATACTTTTCAATGAATGCTTTCCACCATGCAACTTTATCTTTTACAAGCCAGAATATGGGTGCAAAAAAGTATGACAGACTTGGCAAAATACTTAAAAACGGCTTATGTCTCGCCATATTGTTTGGCGCCGGTTTTGGCGGAACGGTAATACTGTTTGGCAGAAATCTTTTATCCATATATACTAATGACGGCGCCGCAATAAGTGCCGGAATGACAAGACTTTATATAATAACCGGAACTTATACTTTATGCGGAATTATGGATGTAATGGTTGGTGCAATAAGGGGAATCGGCTATACTGTACTCCCAACAATCGTATCCCTTATCGGAGCCTGTGCATTGAGACTTGTGTGGCTTGCTACAGTTTTCAGAATCCCGAAATTCCATACGATTAACACAGTATATTTATCTTATCCCATAACGTGGCTTGTTACAATCATAGCCCATGTTATCTGTTATATCATAATAAGAAAAAAGAATAGATTTGGAGAAATGCAATGAAATATTTTTATTACACAAGACATGGTCAGACAATATGGAATGTTGAAAATAAAATATGTGGTGTAAGTGATGTATCACTCACTGAAAAGGGTATCAATCAGGCAAGGGAACTGGGCAATAAAATTCTTGATGAGAATATCCATATTGATGAAATCCTTTATTCACCTCTTGTAAGGGCAAAAGAGACAGCCCTATACATTTCAGAAATTACAGGAATACCCGTAAGGGAGGAATCACGCCTTAAGGAACAGGCATTTGGAAAATATGAGGGAACACCACGTAACGGCGCAGATTTCAGAGTCTCAAAGAGGAATTTTATCGACAGCTATGACGGCGGTGAGACAATGCTTCATCTTGCACAGCGAATCTACAACCTCATAGATGACATTAAAAACGAACCTGGTGACAAGGTATATCTCCTTGTAGCCCATAACGGAATTTCAAGGGTAATTAATTCTTATTTCCATGATATGAGCAATGAGGAGTATGCCGATTTTGGAATAAGAAATTGTGAAATAAGGAAGTATGAGTTTTAGGGAGCAGGAATAAGTTTCAGTGGCTAGAGAATATTGAAATCGGTCGAAAAGGGTAGAGAAATCCCAATAAATCCAGCATAATATGCAAAAAAGCGGGTAAGGTGTCCGCTATTATGGACACCTTACCCGCTTTAAATAACTTCCGGTTTCGTCCCCATTGAGTCGAAGCCAGCTTTGCATTATACAGACTCACCTATTTCGTCCCTGTTGAGCCGAAGCCACCCTCACCTCTTACAGTCTCGCTGAGAGAATCGGTAAGATTGAAATCAGCCGTAATAAAAGGGGTAATTACAAGTTGGGCAACACGCTCGGCAGGTTCTATTGTCTGTTCCAAATCAGAGTGGTTATGAAGAGCTATCATAAATTCGCCTCTGTAGTCAGGGTCTACAACGCCAACTTTATTAGCAGGGGCAAGACCTCTTTTTGAAGCAAGACCGCTTCGCGGATATATAAGACCGGCATAACCTGCGGGGATTTCCATTGCAAGACCTGTGTGTACCATGACGGTTTCATGAGGCTTAATGGTAAGCGGTTCGTCAAGACATGCATATAAGTCCGCTCCGGCAGCATATTCCGAACCGTAAGTAGGCAGAATAGCTTTATCGTTAATTTTCTTTACATTAATTGTTGTCATGTTCCTTTCCTCCGTAATATGTGTAACTATTTAGAAGGGTAGTTATACTGTGGTTTGACAGGTTCCCAGATAACAATATCACCGCCGTTTTGAAGGGTGGCGGGAACATCAATAGCCCTCTGGTTGCTTGAACCACGGAAATATGCGGATAAATCTTTTAATTCTTCAACGTAAGGACCATCCATAAGAACATCAATGCCAGAAAGAATCTCCTTTGTTTCCGGAATTTCATTAACCATGCGGCCAAGTATATCCCTGTCAAAAAGATAACCGCTGTATATCCATATTGTTTTACCTGAACCGTAAACTTCCCTTACCTTGCGGATAAGAGGAAGAATTCCGGGCTGGTTGGCAGGTTCCATCGGCTCACCGCCAAGAATTGTAAGACCGGAAATATAAGGTGGCTCAAGGTCTTTTATTATCATATCAATTTCTTTTTGGGTAAAGGGATTTCCGTAATTGAAATCCCATGTAACCTCATTAAAACAACCTTTGCAATGGTGGGTGCATCCGCTTACAAAAAGAGAAATTCTCACTCCCGGACCATTAGCAGCATCATTGCATTTTATATCTGCATAATTCATAACGTCCTCTTAGATATGTAATACTCTTGAATTAATTTCTTTTGTCTTACCTACGTTCCAAAAATTCTCGCCAAGATAACCACAGGTTCTTCTTGTAACGTTCATTTTATTGTGGTCTTTATTGTGGCACTGAGGACATTCCCATTCAAGCTTATCGTTGATTATGATTTCACCATCATATCCGCATACCTGGCAGTAATCTGATTTGGTATTGAACTCGGCATACTGGATATTGTCATATATGTATTTAACAAGTTCTTCAAGAGCAGGAAGGTTATGTCTTAAGTTAGGTATCTCAACGTAGGAGATAGCACCGCCTGAAGAAATAGTCTGGAACTGGCTCTCAAATTTGAACTTAGAAAAAGCGTCAATCTTTTCGCGGACGTCAACATGATATGAGTTAGTGTAGTAACCCTTATCCGTAACATCTTTTATAACGCCGAATTTACGTTTGTCAATTTCGGCAAAACGGTAGCAGAGGCTTTCTGCAGGTGTTCCGTAAAGACCGAAACCTAGACCTGTATTACGTTTCCATGTATCGCAGGCTTCACGGAGTCTGTTCATTACTTTAAGGGCAAAAGCTGTTCCCTTAGGGTCTGTGTGGCTTACACCGGTCATGAGCTTGGTAACTTCGTAAAGTCCGATATAGCCAAGTGAGATGGTAGAGTAGCCGTTATGTAAAAGCGGATCTATTGTTTCACCCGGCTTTAATCTTGCGATGGCACCATACTGCCAGTGAATAGGACTGACATCGGATAATGTACCTTCAAGTGCTTTATGTCTGCACATAAGTGCTTCAAAACATAAAGAGAGTCTTTCTTCCATTAATTCCCAGAAAAGTTCTTCATTGCCGTTGGCAATAATACCCATCTGAGGAAGGTTAATGCTGACAACACCCTGATTGAAACGACCTTCCCATTTGTAATTTCCGTTTTCGTCTTTCCAAGGACTTAAGAAAGAACGGCATCCCATACATGAGAAAACTTCGCCCTCGTAGTTTTCACGCATCTTTTTAGCGGAAATGTAGTCAGGGTACATTCTTTTTGAAGAACACTCAACCGCTAATTTGGTAAGATAATCATATTTACCACCCTTTAAACAGTTATGTTCGTCAAGAACGTAAATAAGCTTTGGAAATGCAGGAGTGATATATACACCTGCTTCGTTTTTAATACCTTGAATTCTCTGTTTGAGAATTTCTTCTATAATTAAAGCAACCTCATCCTTGTAAGGATCGTCCTCCTTGAGATTAAGGAAAAGGGTAACAAAAGGAGACTGTCCATTTGTTGTCATTAATGTATTAATCTGATACTGGATTGTCTGGACACCTGATTTCAGTTCATCCATAGTTCTGTCGGCAGCTAATTTTTCGATAGCTTCGTCAGAAAGAATATCAGCAAATTTTTCTTTATAATTCCTAAGAAATTTCTCTTTGGTTTTTCTTAAATACTTGCCAAGGTGGCTGATATCAACAGACTGTCCGCCGTACTGGCTGCTTGCAACAGCGGCGATAATCTGTGTCATAACGGTACATGCAACCTGAAAGCTCTTAGGACTTTCAATCATCTTACCGTTCATAACTGTTCCGTTATCAAGCATATCACTTATGTTGATAAGACAGCAGTTAAAAATCGACTGCACAAAATAATCAGCGTCATGGAAGTGAAGAATACCTTCCTCATGCGCCTTCGATATTTTCTCCGGAAGAAGAAGACGGTTAGTAAGGTCTCTTGATACCTCACCTGCAATAAGGTCACGCTGTGTTGAAGCAACAGCGGCATTCTTATTGGAATTCTCCTCCATGGCATATTTGTTGGTCTGCTGTATAAGGCCGAGGATAGATTCGTCTGTTGTGTTGGATTTACGAATCATCTGTCTCTGATATCGATAAATAATGTACGTCTTGGCTAAAACGAATTTACGCTCTGCCATGAGTTTCTGTTCGATAATATCCTGAATCTCTTCAACCTGTAATGTGTTGACACCTAATTTTTCAATAGATGCCACAATGCCGTGAATCTTCTCGTCTGAAATTCGTTCACTTATAGGCACTTCATCGTTAGCCTTATGTATTGCGATTATTATTTTACCGCGGTCATAAGTTACTTCTCGCCCATCTCTTTTAATAACCTTCATATAAGTTTCCTCCCAAAACCTGTAAAGCGGAATCAAGTCCACATGGCATATTATAGCACCTGATATATACTATGTCACTATATTTTGTTGAATGTTTTTAAAAAATACAATTTATTACACAATATATTGTGGTGGCAATAATCAGACAATTATGGAACAAAAGCATACATTTCAGAAACAATACAAATTCCCTACACACAAATATCACAATTGCCAAATATATTTACTATGATGTAAAATATAGGTAAAGAAAGGTGGGTGGAAGTATGGCAATAGAAATTTTTAACCGGTATGAAAAGAAATATATGATTGACAAATCCGTATATGAAGCAATTACCGGATACCTTACCGATTACATGGAGCCGGACAGATATTGCGTTAATGGAAAGAAATATACAATATGTAATATATATTTTGATACGGATACGGATGAACTGATAAGACGTTCCATTGATAAACCGGTCTACAAAGAGAAATTGAGGCTGCGTTCATATGGTACTCCGTCTGATGACAGCGAAGCATTTATTGAAATTAAGAAAAAATACAAAGGTATCGTTAATAAAAGAAGAACCACAATGACCCTTAAAGAGGCTGAAAATTTCATATATAAAGGGATGATTCCGGATTCACCTGAAGTCAACAGACAGGTGCTTAGTGAAATACGTTATTTTCTGGATTATTACAAGGTGTCACCAAAAGTATATATATCATATGAAAGATGTGCGTTTTACGGAATTGAAGATGACAGCTTCAGAGTGACGTTTGATGACAATATTCTTGCAAGAAGAGATGAACTTGACCTTAGAAAAGGGTCTTTCGGTGAACCGATTCTTGATAATGATAAATTGCTCATGGAGGTCAAAACATCAGGCGGGATGCCGATGTGGTTTCTGCCGGTTTTGTCGGAATATGGGATTTATCCTATATCATTTTCAAAATACGGGACAGAATACAGAAACTATTTTACAAATTATAAAGGAGACATAACTTATGTTTGAAACAATTTTAAAGACGACAGACGTGTCTATAATACCGATGCCCCAGTCACTTATCTGTATGGGAACAGCACTTATACTTGGACTTGTTATTTCTATATGCTATATGTGTACCCAGAAAAAAGGAAGTTATACAAAGGATTTTGCCATAGCACTTACAATTCTTCCCGCTGTTGTTGCAATCGTAATCATTCTTGTAGGAAGTAATGTTGCCAGGGCATTTTCTATTGCAGGGGCATTTGCACTTGTAAGATTCAGAAGTATTCCCGGCAATTCAAAAGATATTGCGGTAGTATTTCTTACTATGGCCATAGGACTTGCCACAGGACTTGGATACATAGCTTTCGGTGTGATGGGAACAGTACTTATCGTTCTGGTTATCGTGATTCTTTCGGTATCCGGTTTTGGGGAAAATAAGAGCGAAGAGAAATTATTAAGAATATTGATTCCTGAAAGCCTTAATTACAAAGATACTTTTAAAGATATTTTTGATAAATATCTGAATCATTACGAAATGAAGAATGTCAAAACAACCAATATGGGTTCAATGTTTGAACTGCAGTATCTTGTAACGGCAAAAAAAGATATGGATGAAAAAGCATTTATCGATGAAATCAGGTGCAGAAACGGCAATCTTAATATTTCTCTTGGAATGATGCCGGACAAACACGATACAATGTTGTAAAACTTTCTTGACATTAGCATAAAATAAATATAAATTAAATCTTACAGGTATAAGCCTGTAGGATTTAATTGTGGAGGATTCATTAAATGAGAACATATTATTGTAAAAAATGTGGAACAGCTAATGAAATTGAGGAGACTATGGAAAAGTTTTTCTGTGCCAACTGCGGAACAGAGAACAGTGTACCACAGAAAGTGTCATCAGATACTGCATCAAAGCCTGTAAGCGGTGATAAGCCGGCAGAAACTTCATCTTTTATTTATGGCAGTGTGGATATGGCAGCAAGCAAAGAACCGGATGAGAAAACCGAACAGAATACGGCCGAACCTGTGCAGCAACCGGTATATTCCTATGGAGAACAGAATATTGCATCGGGTTCATATACAGAACCTGTATCGTCAAAGCCTGTTAAAGCTAAGAAGAAAAAGACAGGACTTATTGTTACACTTGTTGTACTTGTGGCAATAATCGCAGCGGCAGTTGTTTTACTTATTACACCTGTTAAATCACCACTTCCTATTAAATTCAGATGTGATGACTGTAACAAGATAAAATACAGTGAAAAATATGAGGTAGAATACGAAGATACAGGAAAAGTTGAAGAACGCTATATCTGTAAGGACTGCTTTGAGGAAAACGGATACGAGGAACAGTAATGTTAGAACTAAAAGAAAATGTTCTTGATACGGATACATATCTATATCTTAGAAAAAAAGTAGGCTGGATAAAGCTTACGGATAAACAGGCAGAACAGGCTGTTAATAACAGCCTGTTTACTGTGTGTGCATACCTTAACGGTAAACCTGTGGGAATGGGCAGGGTAATAGGTGACGGAGCCGTAATATCCTATATCCAGGACCTCGTTGTTATACCTGAGGCACAGAAAAAAGGAGTAGGAAGACAGATACTTTTAAGGTTGAAGAAATTTGTGGAAGAAATCACTGAGCCGGGAAGCCGGATGATGCTATGTCTCATGTGTGCCAAAGGCAGGGAAAAGTTCTATATAGACAACGGTTTTACCGCAAGACCTACGGACAAGCTGGGTCCGGGTATGATTATATATATCGATAAAGATAAAGATGGTAACAGGGAATCACAGACTACATAAGTGATTCCCATTTTTCATATAATTCGTTCTGCTTCTGTTCAAGTTCTGATTTACGGTTGCTTAATTCCGTAAGTTTATTTATGTCAGTGTATATTTCTTCTTTTGTCAGCATTGAATCAATTTCCGAAAGTTCTTCATCAATTTCCGAAATTTCTTTTTCACATTTTTCAATTTCATTTTTGCGACGGCGTTCTTTTGCCTGTTCTTCTTTCTGAAGTATACGGTCCTCTTTGGAAACGGAGACGGTAACCGCAGCTTTGGAAGAAACAGAAGCGGGGGCCTGTATATTTTTTTCCAGATAATAGTCATAATTACCTATGTAATTGGTAATTGTGTTGTTTCTCAAATCCAATATTCTTGTGGCTACCGTGTTAATAAAATATCGGTCATGGGATACAAAAAAACATGTTCCGGTGTATTTATTAAGTGCACTTTCAAGGATTTCCTTTGATGCCATATCAAGGTGATTTGTTGGCTCATCAAGGAGCAGAAAATTAGCATTGGAGAGCATTAGCTTTGCTAAGAGGACACGGCCTCTTTCTCCGCCGCTTAATTCACCGATACGCTTGAATACATCATCATCGGTAAAAAGAAAGGCAGCCAGTACGTTCCGCACCTTAGTATTATTCATGTCAGGGTAAGTGTCCTGAATTTCATCAAAAATTGTTTTGTTCATATCAAGTACCTGATGTTCCTGGTCATAATAACCGCAGGTAACATTGGCACCGAGACGGCAGGTTCCGGAATCTGCATCAATTATTCCGTTTATTATTTTTAGAATGGTTGTTTTGCCGGTGCCATTGGCGCCAATCAGGGCAACACGCTCACCACGTTTGATCTCAAAACTGATGTCATCAAATAAGTGGTTACTGCCAAAACTTTTTGACAGGTGGGAAACCGTAAGAACATCATTACCGCTTACAACTGAAGGCTCTAAATCAATACGCATGCCGGAGGATTCCGCTAAAGGTTTGTCAATAACTTCCATTTTAGACAGAAGTTTTTCACGGCTTTCCGCACGCTTTATGGATTTTTCACGGTTAAACTGCTTTAACTTGTCAATAACTTGCTGCTGGTGTTTGATTTCACGCTGATTATTAAGGTAGGCTTTCATTTCAGCGTCCCTTAAAGCAGCTTTTTTAACAGAATAGTCGGAATATGAACCTGAAAAAACAGTGACACTGCCCCTGTCAATTTCAATTACTTTTGTAACAATCTTATCAAGAAAATAACGGTCGTGGGATACAATGATCACGCTGCCCTGATAATTTTTAAGGTATGTTTCAAGCCAACTTATTGATGGCAGGTCCAGGTGGTTCGTTGGCTCATCAAGAAGCAGTATGTCAGGCTTTGTTAAAAGAAGGCGGCATAGTGCAACACGGGTTTTCTGACCTCCTGAAAGGGAAGATATCTTTTTATCAAATTCATCCTCTGTAAAGCCGAGTCCTTTTATGACTCCTGCTATTTCACTTCTTACTGCGTATCCGTTCTGCTGCTCAAATTCGTGGTTTAATCTTGTATATTTTTCGAGCATTTCATTGAGAACATCGTCCTTGGCATTCTTCATATCTGTTTCCAGCTGCCTTATGGAAAGTTCCAATGACATTACGTCCTGTTTTACTGAAAGAACTTCTTCATAAATGGTGTTATTGCCGTCAATGCTCTGATGTTGGGCAAGATATCCCATTGTTTTGTCCTTACTGATTGTAACGGAACCGTCATCGGGAGCGAGCTCACCTATTATAATTTTTAAAAGGGTGGATTTACCTACGCCGTTGGCACCTACAATAGCTGCCTTTTCACCATCCTCAATGTGAAAGGATACGTTATTTAGAATCGTGTTATCTATAAAAGTTTTACTTATGTTGCTGCAATTTAAAATCATTTCTATAACCTGCTTATTGTGTTTTTTACCAGAGTAACCATATTAAGTTCTGCTTTTTTTGCTATGGCTGTGACTTCACTATGGGATAATTCTGTGGGAGACAGACCGGCTGCCTTATTGGTTATTAAAGATATACCAAGTATTTTCATACCGCAATGCCTTGCCACGATTGCTTCGGGAACAGTTGACATACCGGCCGCATCTGCACCAAGAATGGCAATGCCTCTTATCTCGGCAGGAGTTTCATACTGGGGACCTCTGAAAAAACAGTAGACACCTTCATCTACGGGAATATTGTGTTCTTTTGCCGTCATTCTGGCAGCCTCAATGTATTCTTTTGTATATACTTCTGTCATATCCTTAAAACGCGGACCGAATTCATCAAGGTTAGGCCCACGGAGAGGAGACGGACACATATAGCTTAAATGATCTGTAATAAGCATTATTGAGCCGGGATTAAGACTTGACTTTATACCGCCTGCTGCATTGGTAACAATAATTTTTTTGATACCAAGCTTCGCAAATACCCTTATAGGAAGAGTAACGGCGTCCATATCATGTCCCTCATAATAGTGGAATCTGCCACTCATAACGATTACTTTTTTATCTGAAATCATACCGCATACAAGCTCTCCGGCATGTCCCTTAACCGTTGAGGCGTGAAATCCCGGAATATCGCTGTATTTAATAACAACAGGGGACTGGACCTCGTCAGCTAAAGGGCCAAGACCTGAACCGAGTATTATAGCAATTTCCGGTGTAAATTTAATTGAATCTGCTATATATTCAGCAGCATTGTTGATAACATCAATAATATTTTCCATGTGTAATCCTCCATTGTAAAATACTGTATGCACAGTATTTTATTCCGTTTTCGGTGTCCGTTGCGTCATAGGTCAGAATTACTCATTTGTGCAAGCACAATTGTAATTCTGACTTATTTAGTAAACGATATAAAGGAATTGCTCCATTGCTGCGCAATTATTGCAATTCCCGCCACCTCAAACTCCCATAAAATACTGTATGCACAGCATTTTATTCCGTTTTCGGTGTCCGTTGCGTCATAGGTCAGAATTACTCATTCGTGCAAGCACAATCGTAATTCTGACTTATGACGCTTATATCGTTAAATTATATCTTAGATAACAAAGGATTGCAAGAAACATAAAAACAGTGGTATAATTTATGAAAATATTTTTTGCGAGGTATAATGACGTGTTAAAATGTGAGAATCTCGTTAAGGTGTATTCCGGCTGCAGAGCCGTGGATGGACTTAACCTGGAACTTGATGCGGGAAGGATATATGCACTTCTCGGTCCGAACGGAAGCGGTAAGTCGACTTTTATGAAGATGGTGGTCGGACTTATTAAACCTACAGAGGGAAAAATTTATCTTGACGGGGAAGAAATCTCAGACAAGACAAGAGCTAGAATTACATACATGCCAACAGAAAATTATTTTTACAATTATATGAGAATTAAGGATATAGCATCCTTTTACAAAGACTTTTATAATGATTTTGACGAGGACAGGATGTATGGATTGCTTGACAGAATGGAATTACATTTTGATGGCAAGGTAAGAAATATGTCAACCGGTATGCTTGCAAAGCTTAAAGTAGCGGTAGCAATGGCAAGAAATTCAAGAGTTATTCTTCTTGATGAACCATTGAACGGTATAGATATAATTGCAAGAGAACATGTTATGAATACAATAACCGGATATAACAACGAAGATAAAATAATTATTGTATCAAGCCATCTTGTTGATGAACTTGAGCATGCGGCAGGCGGAGCTGTTTTTATAAAAGACGGCAGAGTTGTTATGGCTGGCAATACGGAAGATATCAGAAGTTATAATGATAACAAATCCCTTGTCGACTTATATAAGGAAATTTATGGAGGTATGTATAATGGGCAAACTTATTAAATATGAATTCCGTAAGGATTCCGGCACATACCTTACATTATTTGGTATTCTTGTGGTTACCGAGATATATTTTCTTATAAGCTTTTTACTTAAAAGCGATAATCATATGGTACTGGCACTTGTTCTGGCCGAACTGGGAGGGTCATTCGGTATTCTGGCACTTATGATCAGCGGAGCTGTGTCATATTCTAAGGAAATCAACTCAAAGTACAGTTATATGACTTTCATGACACCTAATTCAACATATAAGATTGTGGGAGCCAAATATCTGTCACTCCTTATTGTTACTGTGGCAGGCACATTGATATTCAGTCTTTTTCTCGGACTTAATATAAAGCTCATAACAGACAGATATAAGGAAATACATATAATTACCTCAGAACTTGATGAACTTGGGAGGGCATTTGGATTTAATACGGGTTCATATATAGCTTCTTTTCTGGCAACACTTGTTACTATGATGATAAGTTTTTTATTCAGCGTGAGCTGTGCATATGTTGCCATAACTCTCAGTACAACTATTCTTGCGAACAGAAAAGGCAAAGCTTTTTTATCGATAGTATTCTTTTTTGTGATAGTTATATTGACATCGTTTATAGCAGGCAGGATTCCGGTAATTGATTACGGAGATACATTTTTACAATATCTTGCAGGTAATATTTATGTTTATTTATTCAGATTGTGCCTTATTGCAGGCAGTTATCTGTTTGTATCATATATGTTAAAAAAGAAAATAAGTTTATAGTCTGACAGTATGGAGGGATTGTATTGGAAGAAAACGAAATATCACTTGCTGTTATCAAAAGACTTCCAAGGTATTTCAGATATCTTGAAGAACTTATTGACAGTGGCGTGGAAAGAATTTCATCAGGCGAATTAAGCCGCAGGATGAATGTTACAGCTTCACAGATAAGACAGGATCTTAATAATTTTGGAGGCTTCGGGCAGCAGGGTTACGGTTATAATGTAAAATATCTTCACAGTGAGATTGCAAAGATTCTCGGAATTGACAAGATTCACAGCATAATAATCGTAGGTGCCGGAAATCTTGGCAAAGCACTTGCCAATTATGCTAATTTTGAAAAAAGAGGTTTTGTCGTAAAAGCAATGTTTGATACCAACGAAGCTCTTATCGGTAAAGAATGCAGAGGCGCAGTAATCAGACCGATGAGTGAAATGGAAGCTTTTATTAAAGATAATAATATTGAAATCCTTGCACTGACGATTCCAAAAGGAAGTGCAACGGAGGTAGTCCAGACTGCGATTAAGGCAGGAATTAAAGGAATATGGAATTTTGCCCATATTGATTTAGAGGTGCCTGACAATGTGGTGGTTGAAAATGTACATTTGTCAGAGAGCCTTATGACACTTTCTTATAATATTACGAGGTTGCACTAGATAAATGTCAATAACGATAGAAGATGTAAAGAAAAATGTTGCATATAAACAATTGCCTATAGTTATTCTTGATGAACGGTGGCACAGGCTTTTTCCTGAAAAAGATAAGTCGCCTGAAGTAAAAAGACTTGAAAAAAATCTTGGCACCCTGCTAAAAAGGCAGGGACAGATAACCAATGATTTAAAGGCTTTAAGAAAAATTAAAAGCGACATTATGAAGGAAATAATTGATAATTCCGCGGATATAGGAGATACTGATGCCAAACGGAACAAAATAATGGCGCGTGACCAGAAACTTGTTCTGGAAGCCAAAGAAAAGATAGAAAAGCTTGAACAGGAAGAAATTGAAATTCCGGGCAGGATAAGGGACGCAAATATTGAGCTTGTAATTCAGGGAATAGATGAATGTTACAGGCGTATACACAACAATTATGACGATATCCAGCTCTTAGGAAAATGGATAAATGAAATGAGAGTCGAGCTTAAGAAAAAGGTTCTTATAAAACAGGATAAAGAACTGAAGAACACAGAAATTTATTCATATATGCACGACCTTTTAGGTCCTGATATGATAGAAATATTTGATAATAAAAAGGGATAATTATGAAGTATGCATTGACAGGCAGAATGTCAAAAGAAGTTGATAGATTTACAATTGATAAGATGGGTGTTCCGTCTTTAGTTCTTATGGAAAGAGCGGCAGTCAGTACAGCTATGAAGGTTGCAGAGATTGTTGCTCTTTTCAGACGTAATGTAAGAATATTGGCGGTATGCGGTAAAGGCAATAACGGAGCTGATGCAGCAGCCGCAGCAAGGATATTGTCATGGCAGGGCGTGGCTGTTGATATTGCCGTAATAGACGATGACAGAAAGGAAACGGAAGAATTTGCCACACAAATGACGATTGCCGGGAACAGTGGTCTCAACTTTGTGAACGTTTCTGCCATACCGGAATATGATATAATAATAGATGGTATTTTTGGAACAGGGCTTTCAAGGAATGTCGAAGGAATATATGCTGATGTGATAGATCTGATTAACTGTTCCAATAATGTTGTGGTAAGTGTTGACATTCCGTCCGGCATAGATTCCGAAACGGGAGCGGTTCTTTCTAAAGCCGTTAAAGCCGATGCCACAGTGACTTTTGGTTATAATAAGGTCGGTAATATGATATATCCCGGCAAAGAGTTAAGCGGGGAAGTCACGGTAGCAGACATAGGTTTCTGCCCGGAAGCAATCAAAACACTTAATCCATGTATGTATTTTACAGAAGATGATTTAAGAAAAATACCTGACAGAAAAGCATATTCCAATAAAGGAACCTACGGTAAAATTCTTGTCATTGCAGGAAGCCGTGATATGAGCGGAGCCGCATATTTAAGCGGAGCTTCAGCCTATAGGACAGGTGCGGGACTTGTGGAGATTCTTACCTATGAAAGTAATACGGATATAATTAAAAAACTGCTTCCGGAAGCAATTGTAACGGGTTATAACGAAGATAATTATTGCTGCATGCTTGAAAAAAGTTTAAAGAAAGCCACATGCGTTATTCTTGGTCCCGGACTTTCAAAAGATATAACAGCACATAATATAACGGAAGAGGTCCTTAAACGCTGCGAAGTCCCACTTATTATAGATGCGGATGCGTTAAATATTATTGCCGAAGATATATCATTATTGAAAAGTTATTCCCATGTTGCTATAATTACACCACATATCGGTGAATTTATGAGACTTACGGGGCTTACCAAAGAAGAACTTCTAAAGGACAGTGTTGCAGCTGCAAAATGTTTTGCACAAGAATTTAACGTCATTCTTGTTATGAAGAACGCAGTCACTGTTGTCGCAGAGCCTTGTGAAAATGGCAGGGCATATATAAATTCTTCAGGAACAGGAGCAATGTCTAAAGCAGGCATGGGCGATGTACTGACCGGTGTTATTGCGGGAATGCTCTCTCTTAGGATAGAACCATTTTCAGCAGCCTGTATGGGTGTATATTTACACGGAATTGCCGGTGAGATAGCGGAAGAAGAACAGGGTTCACATTCTGTTATGGCAGGAGACGTTGTAAATATACTGGGAAAGGCAGTTAATAAATAGTAAAGGAAAATTGAAATGAAAGAATTTACAAGGACATATTCGGTTATTCATCTTGATTCGATATACAAAAATATAGAAGAAGCAAAAAAAAGAGTCGGTAGTGACACCAAAATAATGGCAATTGTAAAAGCCAATGCTTACGGACATGGTGCTGTGGAAGTAGCAGGAGCAATCAAAGATAAAGTATACGGATTTGCCGTTGCAACCGTAAGGGAAGCTCTTACATTAAGGGAAAGCGGCGTTGACAATCCGATACTTGTACTTGGATATGTATGCAAAGCAGAATATGAATCTGTCATAAGAAATAATATTATTTTTGCCATGCTTACAAAGGATATGGCAAAAGATATATCAGAATGTGCCGTAAGGATAGGAATTACAGCGAAGTGCCATATTAAGATTAATACCGGAATGAACAGAATCGGTTTTCCTGTAAATGAAGAAGCTATAGATGATATAGCAGAACTTACAGGTTATGAAGGACTTGACTGCGAAGGAATTTTCATGCATTTTGCAACGGCGGACAGCGCGGATAAAAGTTATGCAAAACATCAGTTTGAATTGTTTATGGATGTTATCTCAAAACTTGAAAAAAGAGGCATCCAATTCAAAATACGACATTGTGCCAACAGTGCGGCAATAATCGATCTGCCGGAATATAAGCTTGACATGGTAAGGGAAGGTATTATTTTATACGGACTTAAGCCAAGTGACGAAGTGGACGCATCAATGAAATATTACCCTGCGCTTGAACTTAAGACCCATGTTATTTTTGTAAAAGAACTGGGTGCCGGTGAAAGCATAAGCTATGGAAGAACTTTTGTGACAGACAGACCGATGAGGATTGCAACTGTTGCGATTGGATATGCCGACGGCTATCCAAGGTCGCTTTCCAATAAAGGATATGTACTTATCCATGGAAAAAAGGCAAAGGTTGTCGGCAGGGTATGTATGGATCAGATGATGATTGATGTAACCGATATACCGGATGTTAATGTTGAAGATGTGGTAACGGTTGTCGGAAAAGACGGCAGCGAAGAGATTACATTTGAAGAAGTAGGAGAACTTTCAGGAAGATTTAATTATGAATTTGTATGTGATATTTCTGAAAGAGTAGAGAGAAAATACGTTTAGTATTGAATAAACACACATGATACTGGAGATAATGCTTATATCATAAACGAAAGGTCGTGTGTTACTTGAATATTAAAAGGGGAGACATTTTTTATGCTGACCTAAGACCTGTGGTTGGTTCTGAACAGGGTGGTGTAAGACCCGTACTTATTGTCCAGAATGACACAGGGAACAGGCACAGTCCCACTGTGATAATAGCAGCAATTACCTCACGAATGAAACATAAACTTCCGACGCATGTTGAAATTGATTCAAAAAGGTATGATATGATTAAAGATTCCGTTATTTTACTCGAACAGTTACGAACTATAGATAAGGCAAGACTTAAGGATAAAGTATGCCATCTTGATAATGAAATAATAACAAAAGTTAATGAGGCACTTATAACAAGCCTTGAGATACAAAATACATAAGAAGGAGATTTGTTATGGTCTATGGCCATTTTGGTATTGGAATAGTTTTATTTGTTTTTTTTCTGACAATTGATGTTATTCTGTATGCATTTAACGCAGCAATACGGATGCTAAGCCCCAACGATATAGCCGAAAGCAAGGAAGGCAAGGCGAAATACAGGGAGATGATTTCTAAGATTCTTGAATCTCCGTCACGATTTAATGACACAGTGAACATAATTGTGTATATTACCAACATCATTGCCGGAAGTTACATATTGGGTTCCCTGGCAAGGAGAGTTATTCAGTCTGTCAACGGAGACAAAACGTGGATATATATTGTACTTGCAGCTGCCATGATACTTGTTTTTATAATATTTGGAGTTATAATTCCCGAAAAGTGTGGAAGGCGCAAACCTGTAAGGACAGCAATCAGACTTGTAAAGTACGTGCGTTTTCTTATGCTTGTGCTTTCACCGGTTGTTTTTGTTACAACCATGATTGCAAAAGGAATCTTAAGAATTTTTGGCATTAAAAATCCTGATGCTGAGGAAAATGTTACAGAGGAAGAAATCATTACAATGGTTAATGAAGGTCAGGAGCAGGGCGTTTTGGAGGCCGGAGAGGCTGAAATGATTACCAATATTTTTGAACTTGGAGATAAACATGCCGGTGATATAATGACACACAGAAGCAATATAGAAGCGGTGGAAAGTACCATTACACTTGACAATTTTATCCAGAACCATATAGAAGGTAAATATTCAAGGTTCCCCGTTTATGAAGGCGATATTGATAATATTGTAGGAACAATACATATAAGGGACGCACTTATTTTTTACAGAAATATTCCTAACCGTAAGAAACTGCTTAAGGATGTAAAAGGTCTTTTAAGAAAACCATATATGGTTCCGGAAACAATGGACATAGACGATATGCTTAAGGATATGCAGGAGAAAAAAATCCACATGGGTATTGTCGTGGATGAGTATGGACAGACAGCGGGAATTGTATCAATGGAGGATATTATAGAAGAAATAGTAGGCAATATCCTTGATGAATATGACGATGAGGAAGAAGTGGTTGAATATGCAGGAGACGATACTTACGTGGTGGATGGTCTCACAGCGATAGAAGATATTAACAGTCTGTTGGGAATTAAAATTGAAAGCGATGGTTTTGAGACACTTAATGGATTTTTAATATCAAAACTTGGCAGAATCGCATCTGAAAATGAGACAGAGGTTATTGAAGCATATGGATTCAGCTTTAAAATACTGGAAGTTACAGGTAATGTAATCAGAAAAGTAGAAATAACAAAAATAGATAAAAAGGAAGGTATTGACGATGAGCAATTACAAAATTGAAACAAAGTGTATACAGAGCGGATACACACCAAAGAAAGGGGAACCAAGAGTTTTACCTATTTATCAGAGCACAACATTTAAGTATGACACAAGTGACCAGATGGGCAGGTTGTTTGACCTTGAAGATACGGGATATTTCTACACAAGGCTTCAGAATCCTACCAATGATGCGGTTGCCGCTAAGATATGTGATCTTGAGGGCGGTGTAGGCGCGATGCTTACTTCTTCAGGACAGGCAGCTAACTTTTATGCCATGTTTAATATATGTGAAGCAGGTGGACATATTGTAGCTTCTTCCGCAATTTACGGAGGAACATATAACCTTCTTGGAACAACAATGAAGAAACTTGGAATTGATTGTACTTTTGTATCACCTGAGGCCGATGAGGCAGAGTTACAGGCAGCTATAAGACCTAATACAAAACTTATCTTTGGTGAGACAATTTCTAATCCTACACTTGAAGTTCTTGATATTGAGCTTTTTGCAAGGGTTGCACATAAAAATGGGATACCTCTTGTTGTAGACAATACTTTTGCGACACCTATTAACTGCAGACCATTTGAATTTGGTGCAGATATAGTTGTACATTCCACAACAAAATATATGGATGGACACGCAACACAGGTAGGCGGATGCATCGTTGACAGCGGTAACTTTGACTGGATGGCACATAAAGATAAATTCCCGGGACTTACAACAAAAGATGAGTCATACCATGGAATTATTTATGCCGAGAAGTTTGGAAAAATGGCTTACATAACAAAATGTACAACACAGCTTATGAGAGATTTAGGATCTATACCTTCTCCAAATAACTGTTTTTTACTTAACCTCGGACTTGAAACCCTTCACCTTCGTATGCCACGTCATTGTGCCAATGCGCTTGCGGTTGCAAAATATCTTAAAAATAATGAAAAAGTGGAATGGGTTAATTATCCTGACCTTGAAGGGGACAAATATCATGACCGTCAGTTAAAATACCTGCCAAACGGAAGCTGTGGTGTTGTAACCTTCGGACTTAAGGGCGGAAGGGACGTTGCCATAAAATTTATGGATAATCTTAAACTTGCGGCAATCGTTACGCATGTTGCGGACAGCAGAACTTCTGTTTTACATCCTGCAAGCCATACACACAGACAGCTTACGGATGAACAGCTTAAGGCAGCAGGCGTTAATCCTGACTTAATCAGATTCTCCGTTGGTACAGAAAATGTTGAGGATATCATTGCAGATATAGAACAGGCTTTAAAAGCTGCAACGGTATAATGTGAATAAATATGCCATCTTCGGTAATAATATTGCCGGAGGTGGCATTTATGTTTGAGACAGTGTATATTCTGGGAGAAATTGAAGGACATGACGGAGGCGGTTCTGATAAAAACACAAAATATGATGAAATAATTCCAAGGCTTGTGTCCATAGAAAATAATGATGATGTTGATGGTGTTTTATTTGTTATTAACACTATGGGAGGGGATGTTTCAGCGGGGCTTGCCATTGCGGAAATGATAGCTGGGCTTAGTAAGCCTACGGTGTCCCTTGTAATAGGGGAAAGCCATTCCATAGGAGTACCCATAGCGGTGGCTGCGAATTACTCATTTATAGTGAAAAGTGCAACCGTTGTTATCCATCCCGTAAGAATGACGGGAACAATATTAGGAACCAGACAGACCTATAGGCAGTTCAGATCCATACAGGACAGAATAGTGCGTTTCATATCGGAGCACAGCAGATGCGGCGAAGAAAGTATAGAAAAAATGATGATGGATACTTCAATGATGTCCAGTGATTTAGGCACTATTCTTGTTGGGGAAGAAGCAGTGGAAGCCGGACTTATTGATGAAAACGGCAGTATTGACAAAGCGTGGAATAAATTGAAATTCATTTGTCAAAATAAAGGTGAAATGGTATAATTAGGAGAATGTCTTTATAGGAGGAATGAACTTTGAATATACTGAAGTCAATTTTATTGGGATTGGTTCAGGGGCTTACGGAATTTTTACCCGTGAGCAGTTCCGGACATCTGGCTATTTTTGGTAGGATTCTTGGTACAAATCTTGATTCGGAAATATATTTTAATGTATTGCTTCATCTTGGAACACTGATTGCAATCATAATTGTATTCCATGAGGATATATGGCATATGATTCAGGAGTTTTTTCAGATGCTTCTTATTATCTTTGCTAATTTTATAGTTTTTATAAAAAGGCGGCGTGGGGATACGAAGTATACATATTTTAAGGTGGTTAATTCCAATTATAAAAAACTTGTGTTAATGATTATAATTTCAACTATTCCCACAGGACTTATAGGACTTCTCGGCAGGAATTTTACCGAGCTTGCAACAAATACCCTGTGGTTTGTGGGAATATGTCTTATGATTACATCCGGAATTCTTATGCTTGCAGACAAGAAGAGCGATAATACCATGAAAATTAACAAGGCAAAATATTCGGATGCTTATTTTATCGGTGTCGCACAGGGTGTTGCAACACTGCCGGGAATTTCAAGATCCGGTGCAACAATAGCAACAGGAATGATGCTTGGCTTTAATAAACAGTTGGCGATTAAATACTCATTCCTTATGTCCATACCGGCTGTACTTGGAGCTGTTATAGTGGAACTTGCCGGCAACAGGAATGTTGTATTCGGTTCTGCTGATTTACCGGGATATGTTCTTGGAACAATTACAGCGGCAGTAAGCGGATATTTTGCTATTAAATTTATGTTAAGACTTATAAAAAATAAGAGTTACAAGGGATTCTCAATCTACTGCATCATTGCCGGTGTGGCAGGAATAATCCTTTCATTTATAAAATAACAGGAGGCTGAACTTTTTTATGGCTACAGGCAGTAAAAACGGACAGACGAAAAAGAAGCCGGCAGGCAGAAAAAAGCCCGCTGCAAAAAAATATAATAATAAACTTATTACAGAAGCGGTTTTATTAATATTGATGGCACTCTGCGTTATATTTTTTCTTGCCAATTTCGGCGTAGGAGGAATTGTAGGTAAAGGTATAAGCGCATTTTTCTTCGGGCTATTCGGAATACTTGCATATATTTTCCCGATTCTTCTGTTTGCTGCGGTAATTTTTGCAATGTCCAATAAGAATAGTTCAATTGCCAGAGTCAAACTTATTGCGGTATTGTTTGAACTGATTTTTTTATGTACTCTGATACAGCTGATTTCCGGAAGCCACAGCGGAGAATGGAATGTCGGTGATTTTTACATAAATTCCAGCACGCATAAGAACGGCGGTGGTTTTTTTGGCGGTATGCTGTGTCTGCTTTTTAGTAAACTGTTTGGTAATGCAGGTGCATATATTTTTACGGTTGTACTAATAATTATAGCAGCGGTTATCATAACGGAACATTCGTTTATCGGCGGTGTTAAAAAGAATAGCAAAAAAGTATACAACGCCGCAAAACGTGATATGGAAGCGTACAAAGCGGATGTTGCAGTTAAGCGTAAAGAAAAAGAACGAATGGAAGAACTTAGGGCAAGTGAGAAGATGCCTCCTAAGAAAAAACGTTCTTCCGTGAAAGTTGAAGGAATAACAACGGATACGCGCATGGAAAAGGCGGATGCAGAGACTACAGGGGAAGATGTATATTCATATGAAAAGGCAGAGGATATAAAGCCTTTTGATGAAAATGAGTATGCCAATGTTGTTGATGCAACAGATTATGCAATGAGACATTTCCAGGATGAACAGAGTATTCCTTTTGAACCGGCTTATGAGGATGTTAAAGAGATACTTCCTCCTTCCGGGACTGTGGAAACTGCCGCTGCCAATACAGCAATAGTTAATGAAGAACCACAGAGGGCAGAAGAAGATTACATTGATATGGAGCTGGTAAAGAATGAACTTGAGAAAGAACAGCTTCTAAAGCCTGATAAGGAAAAAAACGTTAAACCGGAGCCCGTTCACGGTAATGTGACGGAGCAGGCACAGGCATTACCGGTAAAACCATCACATACAGCTAAAAACAACAAATACAAACTTCCTCCTGTAAGCCTTTTAAAGAGAAGCAGCGGAACTTCCAAAGGGAATGACGGTAAGGACGAACTCAGGGCAACAGCAGGCAAATTACAGCAGACACTTGCTACATTTGGTGTTAACGTTACAATAACGGATGTAAGCCGGGGACCTGCAGTTACAAGATATGAATTGCAGCCGGAACAGGGCGTTAAGGTAAGCAAAATAGTTTCCCTTGCGGATGATATAAAGCTCAATCTTGCAGCGGCGGACATAAGAATTGAAGCACCAATCCCCGGAAAGGCTGCTGTCGGAATTGAAGTACCTAATAAAGAAAATTCCGGCGTAATGCTTGGAGACCTTATTGCCAGCAAAGAATTCAGGGATGCCAAGTCTAAAATTGCTTTTGCGGCAGGTAAAGATATCGCAGGCCAGATAGTAATGGCAGATATTGCTAAGATGCCCCATCTTCTTATTGCGGGTGCAACGGGTTCAGGTAAATCGGTATGTATTAATACTATTATTATGAGTATTCTTTTTAAGGCAAGACCTGAAGAGGTAAAGCTTATAATGGTTGACCCAAAGGTTGTGGAACTTAGCGTATATAACGGAATACCCCACCTCCTTACACCTGTTGTAACGGACCCTAAAAAAGCAGCCGCGGCACTTAACTGGGCTGTGGCGGAAATGATGAAAAGATATCAGCTTTTTGCAACTTACGGCGTAAGGGATATGAAGGGCTTTAATGAAAAGATATCGGGAATGGAACCTGAGGAAGGCAAAGAGCTTCCTGAGGTTATGGCACAGATTGTTATAATCATTGATGAGCTTGCAGACCTTATGATGGTTGCATCAGGAGATGTAGAGGATGCCATAGTAAGACTTGCACAGCTTGCCAGAGCGGCAGGTATCCACCTTATTATTGCTACCCAGAGACCAAGTGTTAATGTCATAACAGGTCTTATCAAAGCCAATGTTCCTTCAAGAATTGCCTTTTCGGTATCATCCGGTGTGGACTCAAGAACAATACTTGATATGGTAGGAGCAGAAAAACTTCTCGGTAAGGGTGATATGCTATTTTATCCACAGGGCTATCAGAAACCGGCGAGAGTACAGGGTGCATTCGTATCTGACGAAGAGGTATCGGCGGTTGTTGATTTTATTAAGGAAAATAGCAATGAGACCGGATACAGTGAAGAAATAGAAAATCACCTGAGTAATCCTGAATTTGAAGAAAGCCAGGCTTTTTCCGGTGACAGGGACCAGTATTTTGCCGATGCGGGCAGATTTATCATAGAAAAAGAACGTGCATCGATAGGAATGCTGCAAAGGGTATTTAAAATCGGTTTTAACAGGGCTGCAAGAATTATGGATCAGCTTGGGGAAGCCGGTGTGGTAGGACCTGAAGAGGGTACCAAGCCACGTAAAGTTATGATGACAATGGAAGAATTTGAAGAATTTCTTAAGAATAACTAACATTATGGAGGAAAAGGAATGTTTAAATCAGATATAGAAATAGCACAGGAAGCAAAGATGTCACATATACGTGATATTGCAGGCAGATTTGGTATAGCAGAGGACGAACTTGAATTTTACGGAAAGTACAAAGCAAAATTAACCGATGAACTTGAAAAAAGAGTAGCAGGCAATAAAGACGGCAAACTTATTCTTGTAACTGCGATTAATCCAACTCCGGCCGGAGAGGGAAAGACAACAATCAGTATCGGTCTTACGGAAGCACTTAACAAGCTTGGCAAAAAGACAATGGCGGCACTTCGTGAACCATCCCTCGGACCATGTTTTGGTATTAAAGGCGGTGCCGCAGGTGGAGGATATTCCCAGGTAGTACCTATGGAAGATCTTAATCTTCATTTTACAGGTGACTTTCACGCAATAACAAGTGCCAATAACCTTCTTGCAGCGCTTCTTGACAACCACATCCAGCAGGGCAATGAACTTCAGATAGATACAAGACAGGTTGTATGGAAAAGATGTCTTGATATGAATGACAGAGTTCTCAGGAATATCGTAGTCGGACTTGGGGCAAAGGCTGACGGAGTGGTAAGGGAAGACCATTTTGTAATAACAGTTGCCTCTGAAATTATGGCAATTCTCTGTCTTGCAACAGATATGGCTGATTTAAAGAAAAGACTTTCGGAAATAATTGTTGCATATAATTATGCAGGAGAACCTGTGACAGCAGGTGATTTACATGCCACAGGCGCGATGGCAGCACTTTTAAAAGATGCAATTAAGCCTAATATAATACAGACACTGGAGGGAAATCCTGCAATTATCCATGGAGGACCTTTTGCCAATATTGCCCATGGATGCAACTCTGTAAGAGCTACAAAAATGGCACTTAAATTATCTGACTATGTTGTAACTGAGGCAGGTTTTGGTGCTGACCTTGGAGCAGAAAAATTCCTTGATATTAAATGCCGTAAGACAGGTTTACGTCCTGATGCGGTAGTTATAGTAGCTACTGTTAAGGCATTAAAATACAATGGTGGTGTTAAGAAAGAGAATCTTTCTGAAGAAAATCTTGAAGCTCTTAAAGCAGGAATCGTTAATCTTGATAAGCATATTGAGAATATGCAGAACTTCGGACTTAATGTTGTTGTGACACTTAATGCTTTCGCAACAGATACAGAAGCAGAACATAACTTCATCAAAGAACATGTTGAAGGAATGGGTTGTGAATTTGCTCTTGCCAGAGTATGGGAAAAGGGTGGAGAAGGCGGAATTGAACTTGCAAATAAGGTTCTTAAAGCAATCGAAAAAGAACAGAAACCATTCACATTGACATACTCAGATGATATGGGACTTAAAGATAAAGTTAAAGCGATAGCAACTAAGATTTATGGAGCAAAGGATGTAAGTTTTGCACCGGCAGCTTCCAAAATGCTTGACAAGATAGAAAAAATGGGATTTGCAAATTTCCCTGTATGTATGGCAAAGACACAGTATTCACTTTCAGATGACCAGACTAAGCTTGGACGCCCTGAAGGTTTTACCCTTAACGTAAGGGATGCTTATGTAAGTGCAGGAGCAGGATTTGTTGTTATTCTTACAGGTTCTATAATGACAATGCCGGGTCTTCCTAAAGTACCGGCGGCTGATAATATTGACTTTGACGAAACAACAGGTAAAATTACAGGCCTATTTTAATTTTCACCTTTAAAGGAGTTGAATTATGCAGAATTTTTATGTAAGAGATATCGTAAAAGCCACAAAGGGTGAAGTGCTTTGCGGTGATATGAATATACCAATTGAAAATGTAAGTACAGATTCCAATTCGATAAAAGAAAACTCGCTTTTTGTACCGATTATAGGAGAAAGAGTGGATGCCCATACTTTTATCGATTCTGCGATAGCCAACGGAGCTGTGGCGGTATTGACAAGCGAACATGACGAAATGACAGGAAATGTGCCATATATAAGGGTCAGCAATACTACAATGGCTTTACAGGAAATAGGTAAATATTACGGTAAGCTTATGATTATGCCAAAAATCGGTGTAACAGGCAGTGTCGGTAAAACTACGACCAAAGAAATGATAGCATGTGCACTTTCAGCAGGATATAAGGTATTTAAGACAAGCGGAAACAGCAACAGCCAGATTGGTGTACCCCTTACATTGCTGAAAATGAGTCCTGATGACCAGATTGCCGTAATAGAGATGGGAATGAGCATGCGTGGAGAGATGTCAAGGCTTTCAGAACTGGTGGAACTGGATGACGCGGTTATCACCAATATAGGCGTATCCCACATAGAACAGCTTAAGACCAGAGACGGTATATGTGAAGAAAAATTCCATATCCAGGATGCAATCCATGCAAAGGATGGAATTGTATTTATTAATGGTGATGATGCGATTTTAAACAAGCACAAATCAGAACTGAGACACAGGATAATTACTTTCGGGCTCGGAAATGATAATGACTATTTTGCAACCAATATAAAAGTAAAAAACGGTGGTGTTGATTTTACCGTTAATATAAAAAATAAAGGTTCTTATGATGCAAGGCTTAACGTTCTCGGAGAACATAATGTAAGAAATGCACTTGTAGCTATAGCAGTAGCCGAAAGACATGGCATTGAAGTAACGGAAGCCATTAAGGCACTGGCAGGATATGAAGGCGTCTCAATGAGACAGCAGATTACAGATGTTAACGGAGTTACAATTATTGATGATTCCTACAATGCAAGTCCTGATTCAATGAAAGCCGGTATTGACGTTTTGTGTGATTACAATAACAATGGACGTAAAATAGCCGTTCTTGCAGATATGCTTGAACTTGGAGATAAGTCAGCGGATTATCACAAAGAAGTCGGCGGATATATGGCAGAAAAAAAGATTGATGAACTGATTCTTTTTGGAACAATGGCGGCCAATATAGGAGATGGTTTTAACGGAAGTTATAAGTTATTTAAAAAGAGAGAAGAAATTAACGAATATCTTCTTAAGAACCTGAAATCCGGTGATGCCATATTATTTAAAGGTTCGAGAGGAATGAAACTTAACGAATGTGTTGATTTTTTAAAGGAGAATTACAATGGCTAAAGTTATAGATGGTAAATTAATTTCTAAGGAATTAAAAGATGAATTAAAAGAAAAGGTTAAAGCATATAAAGAACAAGGGATTGAAATTACGCTTGCGGTAATCCAGGTTGGAAACGATCCTGCATCAAGTGTATATGTCGGTAATAAGAAAAAGGGATGTGAATACATTGGAATCAACTCACTTTCTTACGAACTTGAAGAAAATACCACAGAGGAACAATTGCTGGAACTTATAGATACACTTAATAAAGACAATAAGGTAAACGGAATACTTGTGCAGCTTCCACTGCCTTCACATATCAATGAAGATAAAGTCATTAAGGCAATATCACCGGCCAAGGATGTGGATGGATTTCATCCACAGAGCGTAGGGGCGTTAAGTATAGGCCAGCCGGGTTTTGTTTCATGTACACCGGCGGGAATTGTTGAACTTTTAAAGAGAAGCAATATTGAGATAGAAGGAAAAGAGTGCGTTGTTGTTGGCAGAAGCAATATTGTAGGTAAACCTATGGCACTTCTTCTTTTGAGGGAAAACGGTACCGTAACCATTGCACATAGCAGAACAAAGAATTTGAAGGAAGTAACAAAACGTGCGGATATTCTTGTAGTTGCAATCGGCAAGCCTAAATTTATTACAAAAGAATATGTAAAAGAAGGAGCTGTTGTAATTGATGTAGGAATTCACAGACTGGGAACAAGTGAGTCGGGCAAGAGCATTCTTTGCGGTGATGTGGATTATGATGATGTATTCCCTATAGCATCGGCTATAACACCTGTACCGGGCGGGGTCGGACCTATGACTATTGCAATGCTTATGAATAACTGCGTTCATTCGGTGGAATTGCAGAAATAACAGGAGGCGTAAAGCAGGTGAAATTATCAAAACTTTTAGAAAAACTTGAATACGAAGTTTTAAACGGAAATGTTGATATTGACATTAAGAATCTTGTATATGATTCGAGAAAAGCGGGAGCTTTGGATGTGTTTGTATGTGTGACAGGTGCGGTTTCCGACGGGCATACATATATAAGTGATGTGGCCGGAAAAGGTGTTTTGGCAATTGTCGTACAGAAAGATATTGAAGTTACAGAGGAACTTAAAGATATTACTTTAATTAAGACAGCGGACACAAGATATGCACTTGCACTTATGTCGGCAGCATTTTTTGATTATCCTGCTAAAAAACTTAAAACAATAGGCATCACAGGGACAAAGGGCAAAACCACCACAACCTTTATGATTCGTGATATCCTTGAAAAATGTAACATAAAGGCGGGACTTATCGGAACCAATGAAACAATAATAGGTGATGTCCATATCCCATCCAAAAATACAACACCGGAATCATTTCTTATCCAGAAATATTTCAGCCAGATGGTTGAGGCAGGCTGCAGTTGTGTTGTTATGGAGGTGTCGTCACAGGCACTCATGCTTAACAGAACAGCAGGTATTCTGTTTGATATAGGAGTGTTCACCAATATTGAACCTGACCATATAGGACCTAATGAACATGCAAGTTTTGAAGAATATATGGAGTGCAAAAGCAGACTTTTCAAACAGTGTGTACATGGAATAGGCAATGCAGACAGCGAATATTTTGATAAAATAATGGAAGGGCATACCTGTACCCTTGAGACTTACGGAATTAAGAATAAAGCCGATTTAAAAGCTGAAAATATCAGGTATATCCATGAGGGCGGCAATATTACCACCTCATATAATACTACGGGAACCAGAGAGCTTGATATAAAACTTACTCTTCCGGGAGAATTTTCCGTATATAATTCTCTTTGCGCGATAGCCGTATCCGAACATTTCAATGTGGATGACAAACTTCTGCTTGATGCTTTATATAATACAAGAGTAGCAGGGAGAGTAGAACCTGTTAAGGTTTCTGACGATTTCATCGTGATGATAGATTATGCACATAATGCAATGAGTCTTGAGAGTCTTTTAAGTACGCTCAGGGAATATAATCCCAACAGGATAGTATGTTTATTCGGATGTGGCGGAAACCGCTCTAAGCTCAGACGTTTTGAAATGGGTGAGGTTTCAGGCAGGATGGCAGATTTAACCATAATTACAAGCGATAATCCAAGAGATGAAGACCCGGCCCTCATAATGCAGGATATTGAGACCGGAATTAAAAAGACCTCCGGCAGTTATGTTATGATTGAAGACCGTGGTGAAGCGGTTAAATATGCCATCGAACACGGAGAAAAGGGAGATATAATCGTTCTTGCGGGAAAAGGACACGAAGATTATCAGGAAATAAAAGGCGTAAGATATCATCAGACAGATAAAGAACTTGTGCAGAAAGCAATGGAAGATTTAGCAAGATAGAAAAGGGTGAATAAAGTGAAGTTTGCCGGAGTAATTGTTGATATATCCCATGAACAACTGGATAAAATATTTCAATACATAATTCCGGAAACAATGCTTCCGGAGCTTGAAATCGGGATGAAAGTGCAGATACCGTTCGGTAAAACCAAACGGACCGGTTATGTCGTAGATATAAGTGATGAACCGGAGATAGATATATCCAGAATGAAATCCCTTACAGGGATTTGCGGACACAGTGTCACAATAGATGGAAGGATGATAAAACTTGCCAACTGGATAAAAAATCATTATGGTTCCACAATGAATCAGGCACTTAAACTTGTAATGCCTGTAAAAGAAAAAGTCAGAAATATCGAGAAAAAAACAATACATCTTCTTATTTCAAAAGAAGAAGCAGAAGAATATGCAAAAGAAGCAGCAAGAAAAAGATATACCGCAAGGGCGAGACTTTTAGAAACACTTGCAAAGACGCCCGTTTTTGATTATTCACTGCTCACCCGGAAATTAAATATAAATTTAACAACTGTAAAAACCTTGGAAAATAAAGGCATAATCGAGATAACAACACATACAATGTTCAGAAACACCATAAAAAATACCATAAAGTCCGGAGAAAAAATTCTCCTCAATGAAGAACAACGCTACGTTGCGGAATCTATAATCAAGGATATGGAAAATGGAGATATGATGCCATCACTTATAAAAGGTGTAACAGGAAGCGGCAAGACAGAAGTGTATCTGGAACTGATTGAATGGGTTATAAACCGGGGTGGTGATGTAATATGCCTCATACCGGAGATATCCCTTACATACCAGACAGTGATGAGGTTTTATAACAGATTCGGAGATATCGTTTCTGTTATAAATTCCAAAATGTCAAAAGGCGAAAGATATGACAGTTTTGAAATGGCTAAATCGGGAAAGATAAGAATAATGATTGGACCGCGGTCAGCACTTTTTACACCGTTTAACCGACTTTCGCTTATAATAATCGACGAGGAACACGAAAGTGCATACAAAAGCGAGAATGTTCCAAGGTATCATGCAAGGGAAACAGCCATTGAACTTGCAAAAATGACAGGAGCCAAAGTGGTTTTAGGCTCTGCAACTCCATCGCTTGAAAGCTATTATAATGCAAAAGCGGGGCGGTTTAAACTTTATGAATTAAATAACAGGGCAGGCCTTGCGGGATTTCCCACAGCAGAGATTGTTGATTTAAGGGAAGAACTGAGAAATGGTAACAGGACGATGTTCAGCAACAGACTTATGGAACTTATGAAAGAAAAACTGTCAATGAAAGAGCAGGTTATGCTTTTTCTTAACAGGCGGGGATATCTTGGATTCCTAAGCTGCCGTAACTGCGGACATGTAATTACATGTCCTCACTGTGCGGTATCCCTCACCGAACATGGGAATGGCAGGCTCGTATGTCATTACTGCGGTTATGAAACACCCGGCATAAAAATATGTCCGGAGTGCGGTTCAAAACATATCGGAAGATTTAAAGCCGGAACTGAACTTGTGGAATCGGAAATTAAAAAACTTTTCCCTGATAATAAAGTTTTACGCATGGATGCCGATACTACGCGTAACAAGGACGGGCATGCAAAGATATTAGAGGCGTTTGAAAATCATGAAGCCGATATTCTTATAGGCACACAGATGATTGTGAAAGGCCACGATTTCCCAAATGTTACCCTTGTGGGCGTTCTTCTTGCAGATGTATCATTATATTCGCCGGATTATATGGCGGCAGAAAGAACTTTTGAGCTTATAACCCAGGCAGCGGGAAGAGCAGGAAGAGGCAATAAGGAGGGCAATGCCGTAATACAGACCTATTCACCGGAGCATTACAGTATTGTGCATGCCTGCAATCACGATTATGAGAGTTTTTATAATGAAGAAATAGCTTTCAGGGAGCTTATGGATTATCCGCCGGTATATAATTTTATGACTGTAAGGATTGCGTCAGAGGACGAACAAAAGACAGCTGAGTTGTCAGAAAAGATAAAACAGCTTACAGACAAAGCAGACAGCCGGACTAAGATAATAGGACCGGGCAAGGCCCCGGTGTATAAAGTTAAGGATGTTTTTTTTCGGCAGATATATTATAAGGATAAAGAACACCAAAGACTTCAGAATATAAAAAAAGAGATTGATAACTTTATGAAAGAACACAGCGAATATCTTTCAAAGTGTCAGATACAATATGATTTCAGATAAAAAAGGAGTTAAAAACATGGCATTAAGAAATATCAGAATTAATGATGACCCTATTTTAAGAAAAGTATGTAAGCCTGTACAGGAGATTACAAAAAAAACGGAAGAACTTGTAGGAGATATGCTTGATACAATGTATGAGGCAAATGGCGTGGGACTTGCGGCACCACAGGTAGGAATTTTAAAAAGAATAGTTGTAATTGATATTGGTGACGGACCCATCATAATGATTAACCCTGAAATCCTCGAAACTTCAGGTTCACAGACCGGACAGGAAGGCTGTCTTAGCATTCCCGGCAAAGCAGGAATTGTTACAAGACCCAATTATGTAAAAGCAAAAGCTTATGACCTTCAGATGAATGAATATACGATTGAAGGCGAAGAACTTCTGGCAAGGGCAATATGCCACGAATTGGGACATCTTGATGGCGATTTATATATCGACCACGTTGAAGGAAGCCTTATGGAAGTAGTAAATGACGAAGACGAGGAGTAATATATGAAAGTTGTATTTATGGGAACCCCTGATTTTGCCGTCAGTACGCTTGAAGCAATAATACAGGCAGGTCATGAAGTAGCGGCAGTAATAACCCAGCCAGACAAACAAAAAGGCAGGGGCAAGGAAATATCAATGAGCCCCGTCAAGGTAAAAGCCTTAGAACACAATATTGAGGTGTTTCAGCCTTTAAAGGTCAGAAATCCTGAATTTGTGGATATACTTAAAAAAATATCTCCTGATGTAATAGTGGTAGTGGCATATGGACAGATTCTTTCAAAAGAGATTCTTGAGCTTCCTAAGTACGGATGCGTAAATGTTCATGCTTCCCTTCTGCCAAAATACAGAGGAGCTGCACCTATCCAGTGGGCAGTAATTGACGGTGAAAAAGAAGCCGGAGTTACCATAATGCAGATGGATGAAGGCCTTGATACGGGAGATATGCTTAAAGTGGCAAAAATAGAGCTGGCTCCCGATGAAACCGGTGGCAGTCTTTTTGACAAACTGGCTGACCTTGGTGCCGGAACACTTGTATCAACACTTGCTGAAATTGAAAACGGAACCGCAAGGGCTGTAAAGCAGGAGGGCGTTTCTACTTATGCAGGTAAACTTGACAAATCGCTTGGAAAGCTTGATTTTACAAAGGATGCCATTACCCTTGAAAGACTTATAAGAGGACTTAATCCATGGCCGTCCGCATATACGGTATATAACGGCAGGACACTCAAGATATGGAAAGCCGCTGTATGTGAGTGCGACGGACTTGAACCGGGAACAATTTATGATGTTACCAAAAAATCTTTTTCCATTGCCTGTGGCAATGGCGGAATAAAAGTCCTTGAATTACAGCTTGAGGGCAAAAAGAGAATGGATACGGAAAGCTTTTTAAGAGGCACAGCCGTAACAGAAGGAATGATATTATGAACCAGAATGTGAATACCAGAAATATTATTCTTGACGCATTGATTGAAATAAACGAAAAAGACAGATTTACACATATAGTTTTACCGGAGGTCCTGAAAAAGTATCAGTATCTTGATAATATTGACCGTTCTTTTATAAGCAGGACAATTCTTGGAACGGTTGAGAGAAAAATAACGCTGGATTATATCATTAATCTTTTTTCAAAAACACCTGTAAATAAAATGAAACCTGTTATACGCAATATTTTGAGGATGAGCACATATCAGCTTATATATATGGAAGGCGTTAAAGATTTTGCGGTATGTAACGAAGCAGTCAGACTTTCTGTGAAGAAAGGCTTTACTGCCCTTAAAGGTTTTGTAAACGGTGTTTTGAGAACCATCGCAAGAGAAAAGAACAAAATTGAAATGCCACAGGAATTGTGGTTAAAATATTCCACTCCCGGATGGATTGTTGATAAATGGCTGAAAGAATACGGTAAAGAGAATACGGAAGCAATACTTAAGGCACAGTATTCAAAAAGACCGCTGACAGTCAGATGCAATTTTAACCATTGTACGAGAGAAGAACTTGTTAAAAGACTTACAGCGGAAAATGTCCGTGCAAAAGTAATAGAAGAACCTGACTGTGCTTTGGAAATAGAGGGATTTGATTACCTTAATAAATTAAATACCTTTGCGGACGGAGATTTTTTCGTGCAGGATTTAAGTTCAATGATGGTATGTTATGCAATTAATCCCGAAAAAGACAGCTATGTAATAGATTTGTGTGCTGCACCGGGAGGCAAAAGCCTTCATATAGCGGAATTTATGGATAATACCGGATTTGTAGAGGCAAGGGATGTTTCCGACAATAAGGTTATGATGATTAACGAAAATATTGACAGGCTTAATCTTTGCAACATCAAAGCTGTTGTAAAGGATGCTACGGTAAAATGGGAAGATTCTGTTGAAAAAGCAGATGTGGTGATAGCCGACCTCCCTTGTTCCGGACTTGGTATTCTTAATAAAAAGCCCGATATAAAGTATCACGCAAGTGAAGAAAAATGCCATGAATTATCAGAACTCCAGAAAAAGATCCTTGATAATTCAAAAGAATATGTAAAACACGGTGGGAAATTCTGCTTCAGTACATGTACACTTAATTATGAAGAAAATATGGGTAATGTGGAACATATACTTTCATATGGTGATTATGTCCTTGTGGATTTTGAAGACAGGGTACCTGATAATATGAAAAAATATTATAAAAAGGGAATACTTGAAATAATACCGGATGAAAATAATAATTTTGATGGATTTTTCATAGCATTATTTAGGAGAAAATAACGTGGAACTTACAGATATCAAATCTCTTGATTTGGATGAATTAACAGAATACATTGTAAGCCTTGGAGAGCCTAAATTCAGGGCAAAACAGCTTTATGAATGGATGCATGTCAGACTTGTTCCGGGATATGATGAGATGACTAATATCCCCGCTTCGCTTAAAGCAAAGTTAAAGGAAAACACTTTTTATGCTTCATTATATCCTGAAAGAGTACAGGTATCCAAAGAAGACGGTACCTCAAAATATCTTTTCAGGCTGTACGACGGCAATTATATCGAGAGTGTGCTTATGCACTACCACCATGGAGATTCCGTATGTATTTCATCACAGGCTGGCTGCAGGATGGGCTGCCGGTTCTGTGCCTCAACCCTTGACGGACTTGCCAGAAATCTGTATCCGTCGGAAATGCTTGACCAGATATACAGAATACAGTCACTTACGGGAAACAGGGTATCCAACGTTGTTGTAATGGGGTCCGGGGAGCCTTTTGATAATTTTGATAACTTTATTAAATTTGAAAAACTCCTTACAGATGAAAACGGACTTAATATCAGTGCCAGAAATTTAACAGTATCAACCTGTGGTCTTGTTCCGAGAATATATGAACTGGCTGATATGAGACTGCAGATTACACTGGCGATATCATTACATTCCCCAACGGATGAGATGCGCAAAAAATTAATGCCGATTGCCAATAAATATTCCATAAGTGAAATTATGGATGCCTGCAGTTATTATATTGAAAAGACAGGCAGAAGGATAACTTTTGAATACAGTCTTGTAAAAGGCGAAAATGATGGGAGCGAACATGCTTTGATACTGGCAGACCTGGTAAAAGGAATGAACTGCCACATAAATCTGATTCCTGTTAATCCCATTAAGGAAAGAGACTACAGGCAGTCGGATACAAAGAGCATTAAGAAGTTCAAAGATATCCTTGAAAAAAACAGGATTCAGGTTACGGTGCGCAGGGAGATGGGAAGAGATATAGACGGAGCCTGCGGACAGCTTCGCAAAAGATATATGGACGATAATGCTGCTAAAATTTAACTTGTTGTACTTTTTTTATCCTTGTGATAAAATGAATGGGATAAAATGCAATTTTAATAACATAGTGACGAATATAAAGGAGCTTAATTAATGAACGCATACGCATTAACGGATGTGGGCAGACAGAGAAATATGAATCAGGACTATGTTTTTTCAACGGTGAAACCGGTAGGTAACCTGCCGAACCTGTTTATAGTTGCTGATGGAATGGGAGGACATAAGGCAGGAGATCTTGCCTCTAAGTTTTCCGTCAACACATTTATTGACTGTGTTAAGAATTCCGTGTCATCTAAGCCTGTGCAGATAATGTCCGATGCAATAAATCATACAAATGAAGAGTTGTTAAAGTTAGCTTCCACATCAGAGGATTACAGAGGAATGGGAACTACCTTTGTTGTGGCTGTAATATACGGCAGGTCCATGTATGTTGCCAATATCGGTGACAGCAGGCTTTATCTTGCCGACAGGGAATTAAAGCAGGTAACAAGAGATCATTCGTATGTAGAAGAGATGGTTCAGATGGGTACACTTAACAGAGAGGATGCCAGAACCAATGAATATAAAAATGTCATAACAAGAGCACTTGGAGGAGCTGAGAACGTTATACCGGATTTCTTTGAGATAGAGATAGAAGATAACAGCCGTATCCTTATGTGTACTGACGGTCTTACCAATATGGTAACCGATAAAGAAATTGAGTCGGTTATGTCAGGCCATGATGATATTATGAATAAAGCAGATAAACTTGTTATGATGGCTAATCAGAATGGTGGCAAAGATAATATTTCAGTAATTATTATAGAACCATAATTTAGGAGGAAATATGTTAAGAGAAGGAATGTTTATAGCAGAAAGATATGAAATTCTTGAACGAATCGGTTCGGGAGGAATGTCTGATGTATATAAAGCAAAATGTCACAAATTAAATCGTTATGTTGCAATCAAGGTGCTCAAGCCTGAGTACAGCGAAGATAAGACATTTGTATCTAAATTCAGGGCTGAGGCACAGGCTGCGGCAGGCCTTATGCATGCCAATATCGTTAATGTATACGATGTAGGAGAAGAGAATGGCATATATTACATTGTAATGGAACTTGTGGAAGGTATTACGCTTAAGAAATACATAGAAAAAAAAGGTGTTCTTGGCGTAAGGGAAGCGGTAAGCATTGCAATCCAGGTAGCACAGGGAATTGACGCTGCCCATAAGCATAACATTGTCCACAGGGACATTAAGCCACAGAATATTATAATTTCTAAGGAAGGCAAAGTTAAAGTAACCGATTTCGGTATAGCAAGAGCTGCTTCTTCCAACACTATTAATTCATCGGTTATGGGTTCTGTTCACTATATTTCACCTGAACAGGCAAGAGGCGGATACAGTGATGAGAAGAGTGATATATATTCTTTTGGTATAACACTTTATGAAATGCTTACGGGCAGAGTACCTTTTGAAGGTGATACTACCGTAGCAATTGCACTTCAGCATATTCAGGATGAAATTGTTTCACCAAGACAATATGTTCCTGAGATACCTGTAAGTGTTGAGAAGATAGTTCTTAAATGTACACAGAAGCGTACAGAACGTCGTTATCAGAATATGACAGATCTTATTGCAGATCTTAAGCGCTCTCTTGTAACACCTGATGAAGATTTTGTTACAATTGGAGCACCATTGGCATCCGATGCGCCTACAAAGCTTATCACACCTGATGAAGTGAATGAAATAGCTGAAAAATCATCAGCTGTCAAAGCTGAGGATATTGAAGCAACACCAATCGGTGAAGTTAATAAAAAGAACAGCCTTGGCGAAGCTGCAGAGGAAGATGACATTGACGAAGACGGTGACGATGACAATCTTGATGATATTGATGGTGACGATGAAGAATTAGATGAAGACGAAGCAGGCAACAAGAAAACAATTGATAAGGTAATAACAATACTTGCCATATCCGTTGCGGTTGCCATTGTTGCAATACTTGTAATTCTGATTACCAAGATTGCCAAGAATTTCGGTTCGGGAAGCAGTGGTAAGAAAAATGATCCTACAACAAGCATTGAAGATACATCAGATAAAGTAAAAGTTCCTGATGTTCTCGGAATGACTCTTGAAGAAGCAAAGAAAGCTCTTAATGACGAAAAACTCGGCTTTAAATATGAATACGGTTATTCTAAAGAAGATGATGTTGACAAGGTATATGATACCAACCCTGAAATCGGTTCTTTTGTAGATAAAAACACAACAATAACCGTATATATAAGCAAGGGTGTCAAGAAAGTTGAGATGGTAGACGTACTCGGCAAGACTCAGAATGAAGCAGAGGAAGCTATCATTAAGGCAGAACTTAAATATACATTCCAGTATAAAGAGACAACTGACGATTCCCTTATAGGTAAAGTTGAATCAACCGACCCTGTGGCAGGAACAACGGTTAATGCGGGAACACAGGTAACTGTTGTGCTTTATAAGGGCAAGAATGAAGTAAATATTAAGATGCCTGATCTTAGCAATAAGTCAGAAGCGGATGCTAAGAAAGAACTGGAAGACCTTGGTTTTGATATTAATAACGTAGGCGTTGAATATACTTATGACAATGAAATAAAAGAAGGCAATGTAATTACACAGAACGGACCTAAGATTGGTGAGGAAACACCTTCTACAGCCAAGATTAATCTTGTTGTCAGTCTTGGTAAGCCTATAATCCCTGATATTGTAGGAAAGACAAAGGCTGAAGCAGAAGAACTTCTTGCCAAGTATTCCCTTAAGTTAGGAAAAGTAACAGAAAAGAATGATGACAAGGTTGAAGCCGGTAAGATTATTTCGATTAACGGATATTCGGTTAATGATTCGGTTAAAATAGGAACAGCTATTGATGTTGTTATAAGTACCGGTAAACCAAAGCCAGAACCAGAGCCAGAACCAGAACCAGAACCAACAATACCTTCAGTTACACAGACAATTATTCTTGATACAATAGCAGCCAAGGTTAATTCGGATTGTGATGCAGAAGCTGCAGTTGAACTTACCTTCTCAGTTCATTATACCAATAATGACGGCAATAAGGCATCGGTAGAAGCTGGAACTCCGGCAAAATATAATAATATAAGTGAAGTAAAAGGAAGCTATCTTTTTACAACACAGATTAAGGATGCCAAAGCAGGAGACGCGTATATTGTTGTTACCATAAAATATACTAAGGCAGATGGAAGCAGTGCTACTGCAACAAGTGACAATATTCCGGTAGTAATCGGATAAAATTATAGTAAAGTAACCGTTTAGTGATACAGCTAAGCGGTTATTTTATCAGGAAAGATAATGGAGAATATGCAGGGTAAAATTATAAAAGGAATAGCAGGGTTTTATTACGTGTATGTCAGCGAAGCAGGTGTTTATGAGTGCAAAGCCAAGGGCGTTTTCCGTAACAAAAAAATAAAACCGCTGGTAGGCGACAATGTCCTGATAGATATTATCAGTGACAATGAACATACAGGAAATATCACGGATATTCTTCCGAGAAAGAATGAACTTATAAGACCGGCAGTTGCCAATATTGACCAGGCAATGATTGTTTTTGCCTCATTATCGCCGGAGCCTAATTTTAATCTTTTAAGCAGGTTCTTAGTGATGATGGAATATAACAGAATAGATACGGTAATATGTTTTAATAAGACAGATCAGGTGGACAGCGGTATTCTTGATAAAATGATAAAAGATTTTTCGGGATGCGGTTCAAGGATTATTACGTCAAGCGTTACAAAGAATAAGGGAATTGATGAAATAAGAGAAGTTTTACAAAATAAAACCACTGCATTTGCAGGCCCTTCGGGAGTCGGTAAATCATCCATTCTTAACAGTGTTTTCCCGGAGGCAGAAACAAGAACCGGAGAGATAAGCGGGAAGATTAACAGAGGTAAACATACCACAAGACATACGGAAATTTTCAACATAACCGGTGATACCTTTGTGCTTGACACACCGGGCTTTACTTCCCTTGATTACGATGTTGTGGAAGATAAGGACTTAAGATTTTATTTTAATGAATTTACAGAGTATGAAGGAAAATGCCGCTTTAACGGTTGTGTCCATGTCAATGAGCCTGATTGTGCGGTTAAAGCCGCTGTAACTGAAGGCAAAATATCTGAATTAAGGTATAAAATATATACCGATATGTATAATGAATTAAAGAACAAGAGGAAATATTAATGAAAAAGTATTTATCACCATCAATGCTTTCGGCTGATTTTACAAAAGTCGGAGAGCAGTTAAAAACAATAGAAAATGCAGGTAATGAAATGCTGCATGTAGATATAATGGACGGTATTTTTGTACCCAGTATTTCTTTTGGAATGCCTGTAGTTGAATCAATAAGGCCATGTACCGATATGATTTTTGACGTACATATGATGGTAGTTGACCCTGAAAGATATATTGAGGTTGTGAGAAAAAGCGGTGCAGATATTATATCCATCCATGTTGAAGCCTGTAAAAATATAATTGATACATTGCTCAAAATAAGGGAAACAGGTGCAAAGCCTGCAATTGCAATTAATCCTGAGACTCCTATGGATACATTAAGGCCGTATCTTCAGTATGTGGATGAAGTTGTTGTGATGAGTGTTCATCCCGGCTTTGGAGGACAGTCATTTATTGAAGAGTCCTTTGAGAGAATATGCGAACTTGACAGAATGAGAAAAGACCTCGGACTTTCTTTTGCTATTGAGGTTGATGGTGGAATTAAACTTGATAATGTGGAAAAAGTCCTTAAATGCGGCGCAGACATTATCGTAGCGGGTTCTGCTGTATTTAAAGACGATATTGCGGACAATGTAAGGAAATTTAATGAGATAATAAGCAGATATTAAAGAGGTAATTATGAAGACGTTGATAATTGCAGGCGGAATATATAAAGAAGATTTTGTAAAAGAATATATATGTCCTGACGATTATAATTATATTATTGCAGTAGATAAGGGACTTTCCTATACGGAAAGTCTTAATCTGTTTCCGGACCTTATTGTGGGAGATTTCGATTCAGTCAGGAACAGCATTTTATCAGGATATGACAGTAAAATAATCAGAAGATATAAGCCTGAAAAAGATGATACGGATATGGAAATAGCAATGAAACAGGCAGTTATAAAAAATCAGCCGATAGATGTATTGTGTGCAACAGGAGGCAGGGCAGACCATTTTCTCGGAAACATACATACCTTGAAAATAGCCATGGATGCCGGACTTCATGCGGAAATAATTGATGAAAACAACAGGATTTTTCTGGTAGATAAAGAATATGAATTTGAAAAAGGTGTGGGAAAATATGTATCTTTCATCCCATTTTCAGGAGCTGTGAAGGGAATTACCCTTAAAGGCTTCCGCTACAATGTTGAAAAATTTACCCTTAATCCCGGCAGTACCAGATGCGTAAGTAATGAAGTATCAGAAAAAAAAGCAGCCATTCATATAGATGAAGGCTGCCTTATAGCTGTTATAGCATCAGACGTTAAATCTGAATAAAATTACATCTCCGTCTTTTACAACGTAATCCTTACCCTCAATTCCTACAAGTCCTTTTTCTTTGGCAGCGGCGTAAGAACCACATTCAAGCAGATCTTTGTAGTATACAACTTCGGCTTTAATGAAACCACGTTCAAAATCACTGTGAATCTTTCCGGCAGCTCCGGGAGCTTTAGTTCCTTTCTTGATGGTCCATGCTCTTGTTTCTGTAGGACCGGCGGTAAGAAAACTTATAAGACCGAGGAGTTTATAACTTGCCTTGATTAATTTATCAAGTCCTGATTCCTTAAGACCGAGGTCTTCAAGAAACATCTTTTTCTCATCATCTTCAAGTTCTGAAATTTCTTCTTCAATCTGTGCACATACAACGAATACCTCACTTCCCTCGGAAGCGGCAAATTCCCTTACTTTTGCAACATTCTCATTGCTTGCACCGTCATCCGCAAGGTCATCTTCGGAAACATTGGCAGCATATATAACAGGTTTGAATGTCAATAAGTCATATGTACTAAGAAGAGCTTTTTTGTCATCATCATCCGTGACAAAACTTCTGGCAGCCTTGCCGTCTTCAAGATGTGCTTTCAATTCTTCAAGAAGCTCAAGTTCTTTTGCAAGGGCTTTATCATTTCTTGCACCACGGGAAACTTTTGCAATTCTTCTGTCAATAATATCAATATCAGAAAAGATAAGTTCAAGATTAATTGTATCAATGTCCCTTAATGGGTCGATAGAGCCGTCAACGTGGACGATGTTGCTGTTTTCAAAACACCTTACCACATGGACGATAGCATCGGTTTCTCTTATATGTGAAAGGAACTGGTTACCAAGCCCCTCACCCTTTGAAGCTCCTTTTACAAGTCCTGCAATGTCAACAAATTCTATAACTGCGGGAACTATTTTTGCCGAATTATATAAATCAGATAATAACTGAAGCCTTTCGTCAGGTACTGAAACAACACCGACATTAGGGTCGATTGTACAGAACGGATAATTAGCCGATTCTGCACCTGCCTTTGTCAATGAATTAAAAAGTGTACTTTTACCTACGTTAGGCAATCCTACGATACCAAGTTTCATTTTCTAAAATCCTCCTTAAAATCTGATTATACCATATAATATGTCAAGTTGGAAACATAAAAATAGATTGATTAATTGATGACATTGGAATATACTTATAAAAAAATATAAGGAGAAATAAAATATGGGAGCAATAAGATTTCCTAATCTCGGATTTGAAATTGATTTGCCGACAGGTTTTTATATCGGCAGCTTTGAAATTAAATTTTACGGAATAATTCTTGCACTGGGACTTATCGCAGGTGCACTTCTTGCTTATCACGGAGCTAAAAAGACGGGCCAGAAGGTAGATGATTATATTGATTTTACTTTTTTTGCCGTAATCGGTGCGATAATATGCGCAAGAATATATTATGTGGCTTTTGAATGGGATTACTATTCACACAATCTTAAGGAGATTTTTAATATCCGTGGCGGTGGAATTGCGATATATGGTGCAGTTATAGGTGGCGTAATCGTTCTCATTATATTCAGTAAAGTTAAGAAATTAAGCTTTTTTAAGATGGCTGATACCATTATTCCGGGACTTTTGATAGGCCAGATTATCGGAAGATGGGGTAATTTTGTAAACAGGGAAGCCTTCGGAGGATATACGGATAACATTTTTGCAATGCAGATACCTCTTAAAGACGTATCAGTAGGAACCATATCAGATAATATGCTTGTGGATGTGTTCGGAACCACTTATGTCCAGGTACATCCTACATTTCTTTATGAAAGTGTACTGAATCTTTTACTGCTGATACTGATACTGGTATTCAGGGACAAGAAAAAGTTCCAGGGAGAGACACTTTGCAGATATGGTGTTGGATACGGAATTATAAGATTCTTTGTGGAGGGCTTACGAACAGACCAGCTCCAGTTACATAATGGAATCGCCGTTTCACAGATCGTTTCAATTGCAATAGCTGTAGTTGGACTTTTCTTCATCGTATTTATGCACATAAGATTAAGAAAAACCGAGGGCATATTTGATCCTACCCCTGAAAAGGCAGCAGCAGCGAAGACAGACACTGCAGAAGAATAAATCAATATATTGTAGTTAGTAAAATACCGTAGCGTATATGTTGTATACATATCGTTACGGTATTTTTTTGGGTAAAAATACCATATTCTACCACTCAAAAAAAACCGGTTTTTTAGGCAAAAATACTTGAAAAAATCCCTCAAAAGTAATAATATAGACTAAAACGTGGTAGAAAGTAGTTACTATGTGTTAGAAAGTGGTAGATTTGCAGAATTAATCCTTTGAAAAATACCGGACGGAAAGGGGTGATAACATGTTCAAAGGTGAATATAATCACTCAATTGACAGTAAAGGACGTGTTATCGTACCGGCTAAGTTCAGGGAACAGTTAGGAGAATCTTTTGTTGTTACAAAAGGTCTTGACGGATGTTTATTCGGATTTCCGAATGACAGCTGGCAGGAATTTGAGGACAAGCTCTCATCACTTTCCACAAGCAACATGGAATCAAGAAAACTTGTAAGATTCTTTACCGCAGGGGCAGCCGACTGTGAAATTGATAAACAGGGAAGAGCTCTTATACCCGGCGTATTAAGGGATTTTGCAGGACTTGATAAGGACGTAGTAATAATAGGCGTAGCAAAACGTATTGAGTTCTGGAGTAAGGATAAGTGGAACAATCTTACCGATGAATGCGACAGCAATATGGATGAAATAGCTGCTAACCTTGACGCACTTGGCGTTTCGCTTTAAGCGGACACTTTAGAAGGGGGTCACAATGGAATTTTCACATAAATCAGTTCTTTTGAACGAGTGTATAGAAAATCTTAATATTAAGCCCGATGGAATTTATGTTGACGGAACCCTCGGGGGAGCAGGTCATTCTTACCATATATGCGAGAGACTTTCAAAAAAAGGACGTCTAATCGGCATTGACCAGGATGAGGATGCGATACGTGCCGCCACCACAAGACTTGAGCCATTTAAGGACAGGGTGACAATTGTTAAGGATAATTACAGTAACATTAAGAATGTACTTGTCTCACTTGGCATAGATAAAGTTGACGGTATTCTTTTGGATATCGGGGTCTCTTCTTACCAGCTTGATAATGCTGAACGTGGATTTACATATAAAGAAGAGGATGCACCTCTTGATATGAGAATGGACAGGCAGTCAGGCATAACAGCACAAGACGTTGTGAATGATTACAGCGAAATGGAACTTTTCAGGGTTATAAGGGACTACGGCGAAGAACAGTTTGCAAAAAATATTGCCAAACACATATGTATAGAAAGAAACAAATCAAGAATTACCACAACAGGACGCCTTACCGAAATAATCAAGGCGGCGATACCGATGAAATTCAGGGTTAACGGAGGACATCCGGCGAAAAAGACATTTCAGGCAATAAGAATAGAAGTGAACAGGGAACTTTATGTTCTGGAAGAATCCATAGATACTATGATTGATCTGCTGAATGATAAAGGAAGGTTATGTATTATTACATTTCATTCCCTTGAGGACAGAATTGTTAAGAATAAATTCAGGGACAATGTTAATACATGTACATGCCCTCCGGATTTTCCGGTGTGCGTATGCGGCAACAGACCTAAAGGAGTAATAATCACAAGAAAACCGATTGTTCCAACGGATGAAGAAATTGAAATTAATAAAAGAGCCAAAAGCTCAAAATTAAGGGTATTTGAAAGGGTTATTTAGTTATGAACAGAAATTTTTATATAAACGGCAGCGCAGCGCCGGCAAGAATTATAGATGAACCGGTAAGAAATCCAAGAAGAACGGCACCTCTTACCAAAGAACAGATAAGAAAAAGACAGGTGGACAGATATGCCGAAGCAAACAGGGAAAGAGCAGTCAGATTCGGCAGACTCTATACATTATTTATTGCTGTTGCAGTAGCAGTGACGATGGCTGCCAGTGTTGGTTTTATTAAAGAATATAACAGAAATACAGCCAACAATAACAAAATAAAGACTTTAAGCGAACAGCTTTCAAAGGCAAAGGAAGCCAACGATTTAAAGAAACTTACTATAGACACATCCATAGATTTTGACTATATATATAAGACAGCAACTGAGGAACTTGGTATGGTGCATGCGGGTAAGAATCAGATTGTAGAATATAAAAGCGGTGAAAGCGAATATGTTATTCAATACAAAGATATTACCAAAGGAGAATAGTGCTAAGGAGCAGCAATGTCAGTAAAAAAAGAACCGAAAAGCAAGAAATTTACAAATAAAATGAAAAAAAAGCTTTTAGTTATTTTCCTGCTTGCGGGAATTGTGCTTTTGGGACTTTCGTATGCTTTAATCAGGCTTAATCTGAATGAAGGAAAAAGCTATTCAAAGGCAGTATACAATAACTATGGCTATGACAGCAGGGCTATTGCGGCAAGAAGAGGTGACATAACAGACCGTAACGGGACCATTCTTGCGTATTCCACAAGAGTATATAATCTCATAATAGATTCAAAAGTTATGCTGTCATCTGACGGAAAATACAGACAGCCAACGCTAGATGCATTAGCAGAATATTTTCCGGACCTTGATATGGATAAGTTAAATGAGTTTCTTGATGAAAATGCACAAAAAGAAAATAAAAATGCTTACAAAAAATTTCTTGAAGAGTTGACAGAGGATGAGATTAGCGGATTTAAGACAGCAATGTCTGAATCTGACAATATAAAAGGCGTATGGTTTGAAGAAGAATATAAAAGAACATATCCTTTTAAGTCACTTGCGGCAGATCTTATAGGATTTGCAAGCAACGGCGGAAACGGGGAAATCGGAATTGAGCAGTCATATAATTCATATCTTTCGGGAACTGACGGAAGAATATACGGATATATAAATGACAGCTCATATAAGTCACAGGTTATATCCGCCGAAAACGGAAATACGATAGTATCCACGATTGATTACAGTATCCAGAATATAATAGAAAATTCAATTAAATCTTTTAATGATGAATATGGTTCATTGTCAACAACAGTAGTTGTTATGAATCCCAAAAACGGGGAAGTTCTCGGAATGGCGGATTATCCTACTTTTGACCTGAATAATCCAAGGGATGTTTCATCAATGTATACGGATGAAGAACTTGATGCCATGGAAGAAGATAAAAGAGTTGAAGCTTATTATTCATTATGGAAAAACAATGCCGTCAGTAAAATATATGAACCGGGTTCGGTTTTTAAAACTTTTACCGTTAGTGAACTTATTGAAGAAAATCTTATAAAACTTACGGATGTAGTAAAATGTGACGGATACGGTGTGTATGACAGTACGAAAATTCTTTGCAACGGCGGTGAGGGACATGGAGATGTTACTCCTACCTGGGCACTTTGCAGGTCCTGTAACGACGCACTTATGCAATATGGTGAAATGTTAGGCAAAGATACGTTTAACAGATATCTTCATATATATAAATTCGGACAAAAGACAGATATTGATATACCTTCTGAAGAAGCCGGACTTCTTATATCAGAAAGCGGAATGATGGATGTAGACCTTGCAACCAATTCATTTGGACAAAATTTAAGTGTTAATATGATTCAGATGATGGCAGCTTTTTCATCTGTAATTAACGGAGGAAAGTATTACAAGCCTCATGTTGTCAAAGAAATAAGAGACAGCCAGGGAGAACTTGTTGAAACAATTAATCCTGTACTTGTGACAGAAACAGTTTCCGAAGAAACCTCTGCGGTTATGCGTTCAATGTTAAGAGCTGTAGTTGATTACGGAACTGCGGGTTATGTATATATGGACGGATATTCAATCGGTGGAAAAACCGGCGCGGCTGAAAAAATACCGAGAGATAAAAAAAGCTATGTGGTATCTTTTATGGGATTTGCTCCTGCAGAAGACCCGGAGGTACTTGTATATGTAATAATTGATACTCCTGATTGTGAAGAGTATGATACATCATGGTCGGCACAGATGGTTGCGGCAGATATAATGCATAAACTTGTTCCTTATCTTGGAATACCTGCAGATAATCCTGATTACGAAAGAGATGTATATATTGATGCCAAGACTCTAAAACCTGTAGTAAAAAGACCATCATCTGTTGATGTGGATGAAGTTAAGCCTGATGGAGGAGCTAATCTTCCTGATGAGGAAGAGTCCGCATCAAAAGAGGACGGACAGGAAGAAAAATCATCAGAAAATGAGAAACCTGATGAGAATGAATCGCCGCCTGAGAAAAGCACACCGGATGGTGTGGATGGATCGCCGCCTGAGGAAAGTACTCCCGGCTAGGCACATTATGGTGCATAAAGTTAAAACTTCCATAATAAAATAATATTATGAAAGTATTAAAAAAACATAGAACAAAAATTAAATTTATCGCATACGCCGTTTTCCTTATGATGTCGGGACTGATAGGGAGAATGACGTATGTTGTTGTATTCAGAGGTGAAGAGCTTACGGTAAAAGCAACTGAACTTCATGAAAGAGAAAGAACAATAAAAGCAGGGCGGGGAAGGATAATCAGTTCTGACGGAACGGTGCTTGCCACTAACGAAACAGTATGTACCGTGTCGGTTATCCATTCGCAGATAAAAGACCCTGAAAGAGTAATAAGTATTCTTTCGGAAGAACTTGATATGGATGAGGAAAAGGTAAGAAAATATGTAGAAAAATTTTCATCCATGGAAAAGATTAAATCAAATGTGCCAAAAGAAACAGGAGATGCCATAAGAAGCTATGAACTTGCAGGTGTTAAGGTTGATGAGGACAGCAAAAGAATTTACCCTTATTCAGAGCTCGCCTCAAAAATCCTCGGTTTTACCGGAGCTGATAATCAGGGAATACTGGGATTGGAGATAGAATATGATGATGTTCTGAAGGGAACAAACGGACAGATACTTACGTTGACTGATGCGTCTGGTGTAGAAATAGAAGAAAAAGAAGTAAAAAGAGTTGAGCCTGTTGCAGGTGATGATTTATATATAAGTATAGATTATAGCATCCAGTCTTATGCTACCCAGCTTGCAAGAACTGCATATTATTCCAATCAGGCAAAGTCGGTCAGCATAATTGTCATGGACCCTGATAATGGTGAAATGTTAGCAATGGTAAATTATCCCGAATATAATCTTAATGACCCATTTACCGATGGGACAATGGAAGAGATGAACCGGATATGGCGAAATACCATTATTAATGATACTTACGAACCGGGTTCTACATTTAAAGTTATAACTGCAACTGCTGCACTTGACAGCGGAAGCGTTACACTTAATAATCATTATTCCTGCAGCGGCAGGATTCATGTGGCGGACCGCTTTGTAAGATGTGCCAACGCAAGAGGACATGGTGCGCAGACATTTGCGCAAAGTCTTCAGAATTCCTGTAACCCTGCATTTATCACCTGGGGACTTATGACAGGAAAAGATAATATGGTAAAATACATGGAAAGTCTTGGTTTATACAGTAAAACCGGTGTGGACCTTCCGGGAGAGGCAGGCTCCATCATACACAAGACAGAGAATATTAAAGAGCTTGACCTTGCAATAATGTCTTTTGGACAGTCATTCCAGATTACTCCGCTGCAGCTGTTAAGAGCGGTAAGCGCAGTGGTTAATGGCGGTAAACTTGTTACACCCCACTTCGGAGTAAAAAAAATAGATACGGAAGGTAATATTTCGGTATTGGAATATGAGGAAAGCGGTACTATAATAAAACAGTCAACCACCGAAACAATGCGTGGACTCTTAAAGAATGTTGTTGAGCTTGGAGGCGGGCTTAACTGCAGAATCGAAGGATATTCGATTGCGGGCAAGACGGCAACCTCCGAAAAACTTCCGCGAGGCAACGGTAAATACATTGCCAGCTTTATAGGAATCGCGCCGGCAGAGAATCCTCAGGTAATAGCAATGTGCATTATAGACGAACCTGTGGGAATGCATTATGGTGGCGTAATTGCCGCACCGGTGGTAAAATCATTATTTGAGAATATACTTCCATACCTTGGAATAGAGAAAGGACAGATGTAAGATGGATTTAACAGATAAGAAAGTAGTTGTAGTAGGAACGGGAGTAAGCGGAATGGGAGCGGTAAAGCTTCTTTCAGAGACTTCTGCCGATATAACTTTATATGACGGCAATGATAAAGCAGACAGGGACGAAATTCTTAAAAAGATTCCTGATGATTGTGATTTAAGACTTATAATCGGTGAGATGCCTGACGAAGTTGTCAAAGAGACAGATTTACTTGTAATAAGCCCCGGAGTTCCTATAGATAGTGATATTGTTAAATTATTTGAAAAGGAAAATGTTCCGGTATGGGGAGAAATAGAACTTGCTTATAACTTTGAGAAGGGAACTGTTTTTGCAATTACCGGAACTAACGGAAAGACCACTACCACAACACTTGTAGGTGAGATAATGAAAAAATATAACAATCAGACATTTGTTGTAGGAAATATAGGCAATTCGTATACAAGTGAAGTTCTTAAGACAACTAAGGACAGCTATACCGTTGCGGAAATCAGCAGCTTCCAGCTTGAGACAATCAGGGAATTCGCACCTAGAGGAAGTGCAATTCTTAATATAACGCCGGATCACCTTAACAGACACTATACAATGGAAAATTATGCAGCGGTGAAAGAATCAATTACAAAGAACCAGTGGAAAGTCAGGGAGGATGATTACTGCGTTCTTAATTATGATGATAAGGTACTCAGGGAATTTGGTAAAACAATAAAGAACCCTGTGTATTTTTCAAGAAAAGAAAAACCTTCCAAAGGAGCATATCTTGACGGCAGAATTATAAGATATTTTGACGGTAAAGATGATTATGAAGTGATGTCGGTAGATGATATGCATCTTTTCGGCAACCATAATTATGAAAATGTCATGGCGGCTATTGCAATGACAATAGAAGCAGGAGTACCTCTTAATATTATCATAAATGTTATTAAAGATTTTATGGGTGTTGAACACAGAATTGAATATGTAAGAGACAAAAACGGCGTAAGATATTATAATGATTCAAAAGGAACTAACCCTGACTCATCAATTAAAGCACTTGAAGCAATGTCAAGACCAACAATACTTATAGCCGGAGGATATGACAAACATTCGGAATTTGATGAATTTATTGAAGCATTTGATAATAAAGTAAAATTAATGGTATTGCTTGGACAGACGGCAGACAAGATAGAAGAAACCGCTGTCAGACACGGTTTTACCAATATTATAAAAACAGACAGCCTTGAAAAAGCAGTAAAGATATGTGCAGAAAATGCAGTATCGGGAGATGTAGTATTGCTCTCACCTGCCTGTGCAAGCTGGGGTATGTTTAAAAATTATGAAGAAAGAGGAAAACTCTTTAAAGAATATGTCAACAGTTTATAAAATTATGGGGAGATGGACTTATGAAAAAGCCTGAATTGACCAAAAAAGGACAGTTTTTTGACTACAGTACCTTGATAATTGTATTTGTGCTTCTGGCTTTCGGACTTGTAATGATTTACAGTACGAGTTCGTACAGTGCAGCAGCTGCATATGGAGATTCTGCATTTTATTTTAAGAAGCAGCTTATGGCAACACTTCTTGGACTTGCAGCCATGATGATTATGTCATTTGTACCATATCAGAAGATATACAGATTTGCCGTCCCTGTTTATGTGATTACGATTTTGACCGTTTTCCTTGTAAAAACAGGTCTTGGCCTAGATGTAAAAGGTGCGACAAGATGGGTTAAAATAGGTCCGTTATCTTTCCAGCCGGCAGAAGCGGTCAAATTGGGAACTATAATTATACTTGCGGCATTTGCGTCTTTCAGCGGTAAATACATGGCAAAAATGAGACAGAATATTTTTTTCCTGATAATAGCACTGATACCGGCATTACTGTTGTTTGTTATAACCAACAACCTGAGCTCTGCAATAATCGTGGTTGGAATTGCCTATATTATGCTTATTGTATCTAATCCGAGACCGAGGTGGATATACATTGTAAGTGTAATCGGAATTGTGGCTGTGACAGCACTTCTTGTATATGTGTTTAACAACCTTGATCCCACATCTGATTCTAATTTCCGTTTTAAGAGACTTTTTGCATGGCGTGACCCTGAGCATTTTGCATCAGAGACGGGTTACCAGACAATACAGGCTATGTATGCCATCGGTTCAGGTGGTTTCTTCGGAAAAGGACTTGGCAACAGTATCCAGAAGCTTGGATTTATTCCGGAAGCCCATAATGATATGATTTTTTCCATTGTATGTGAAGAACTTGGATTATTCGGCGCAATCTGTATCATAATACTTTTTATACTTCTTATATATCGTTTTATGGTGGTTGCCAATAATGCACCGGATCTGTTTGGCTCATTGCTTGTAGTAGGCGTGCTTGCACATATAGGCATCCAGGTAATTCTTAATATAGCGGTTGTAACTAATACGATACCGAATACCGGTATTTCCTTGCCTTTTATAAGTTACGGAGGAACTTCCGTATGTTTTCTGCTTGTGGAAATAGGAATTGTATTAAATGTCTCAAGACAGATAAGAGTTCCTGTATATACAACCAATAACAGACGTGGTGAATAATATGAGAAGACGTAGAAAGAGAAAAAAATGGTGGATTCCCATAATAATCCTTTTAGCTTTTGCAGCAGGAATTTTCTTTTACGGGAAAAAATATTTCCGTATAAAAGAAATTAATATTTCAGGAAGCGATAAGTATACATACGAAGAACTTTATAATTATATTTTCAAGGACCGTAATGACAAAAATATGATTTTGTTTAAATACACGGATAAGAAAGCCCCAAAGCCGGAAATTCCCTTTATTGCCAAAACAGTAATAGATATTAAGTGGCCTTCTACCATTAATATAACGGTTTACGAAAAAAGCATAATAGGGTATGTGTATTACTATGGTTCATACATGTACTTCGACAAAGACGGTACGGTGGTGGAAAGCTCATACGAACTTCTTGATGGAATACCTGAAATCAAGGGACTCACTTACAATCATATAGTTCTTAATGAGAAACTGGATGTTAATGTTCCGGAAGTGTTCGGAGCTATAATGGATTTAAAACAATATCTTGACAAGTATAATATCGATATTGATGAAATTGATGTGGATGATGAGCTTCAGCTTTCAGTTAAAATAGGGAACATAAAAGTCCTTCTTGGCAATGACAGCGTTATGTTAAGTGAAAAAATCTATGAACTAAGCTGTATGATTCCAAAATTTGGAGATAAAAGCGGTACTCTTGATATGAGAGAGTATTCAAGGGACAGTAAATATGTTATTTTAATGGAAGATAAGCAATAAACAAAGTAATAAAAAATACAATTTTATATTGATATTTTTTGAAAAAAATACTATATTATTATTATGTTGGTTTAGAGGAGGATAGGACCTTGTTAGAAATAGTGACTAATGAGACTAATACATCAGCAAGAATAATCGTTGTTGGTGTTGGCGGCGCAGGTAATAATGCCGTTAATAGAATGATAGAAGAGAAAATTGTAGGCGTTGAATTTGTAGGCGTTAATACAGATAAGCAGGTGCTTAAGCTTTGTAATTCACCTGTTGTAATCCAGATTGGTGAGAAGCTTACCAAGGGTCTTGGCGCAGGAGCCAAGCCGGAAGTTGGTGAGAAGGCAGCCGAAGAAAGCTATGAAGAACTTACAGAAGCACTCAAGGGAGCAGATATGGTATTTGTTACCTGTGGAATGGGTGGCGGAACCGGAACAGGTGCAGCACCTATTGTTGCCAAGATTGCTAAGGATATGGGTATCCTTACTGTAGGCGTTGTTACTAAGCCATTTAAGTTTGAAGCCAAGACAAGAATGACTAATGCTTTGGCAGGAATTGAGAAACTGAAGGAGAATGTTGATACATTAATTGTTATTCCTAATGACAGACTCCTTGATATAATTGACAAGAAGACGACTTTACCTGATGCCCTTAAGAAGGCTGATGAAGTTTTGCAGCAGGCAGTACAGGGAATTACAGACCTTATTAATGTTCCCGGTCTTATTAATCTTGACTTTGCAGATGTCCAGACTGTAATGAAGGATAAGGGTATTGCCCATATTGGTATAGGACAGGCTACAGGGGATGATAAGGCTATTGAAGCTGTTAAGATGGCAGTTGCCAGCCCACTTCTTGAGACTACTATTGAAGGTGCTTCACATGTTATCATCAATGTAAGCGGTGATATCGGACTTATGGAAGCCAGTGAAGCAGCAGATTACATACAGGAACTTGCAGGCGAGACAGCCAATATTATTTTTGGTGCTAAGTATGATGATTCAATGCCTGACCAGGTTACAATTACAGTAATCGCTACAGGCCTTGACGAGGAGGTTGTTCCAAGTCCGGCTAAGGCAATGGCAGGGTTTAACTATACGCCTTCAACACCTGTGAGACCGGCTTCAACACCATCTTACCGTCCTGTTACATCAGGTACTGATACAGCAAGACGTGAGATTCCGGGACTTACAAGACCGGGCAAGGTTGAACCTACTGTAGAGGAGAAGGAGATTAAGATTCCTAACTTCCTTACAAGCAGAAGAAATAAATAGTTGTAATGAATATACTTCCCTCGGAGTTATTTCCGGGGGATTTTTGTAAGTAAGAACAGTAGTTCGGAAAATTTATTTGACATTAAAACAGCTGAATGTTAATATACTATTAGAAAATGCTACCGATAGACGGTTAGCCTTGAAAACAATGTGATTAAAAATAACCGCTATAGTTTAGCAGACTGGGCGGTTATTTTTGTGTCTATTTATTGCTCTTAGAATCAACGGTATAACCAAGAGCAAAGCAAGTAATGCACAAGCTAAAACTCTTGCGGAGAAGGCTAACCGCCTACCGTATAGGGTAGCACTGTATGTATTATATCAAACATATGTTCGATATACAATAGCGATTTATAAAAAATATATGCAATATATGCAATAATTTTTTTTCCCCTCACTTCCCCATTGACACCACCCATTCTATATGTTAGGATAACACTATCCAAAAAGGGAGTAGTTGCATGCGAAGCATGTTCCGGTTTTCGTCAGGACGTCCGCAAGGACCGGAAGCCGGATGACTATTTTGTTAAACGAGACTTTTTGTGTATTTTTTTGATGCACAAAAGGTCTTTTTCTTTTGTGCAAAAGATAATCCACGTATTAGAATCAAGAAAGAGGAGACAGCGCATGAAAGAAGTTTACAGAATGACAAAAGATGAACTGGCAAAGCAGTACGGCATGAAGGGGCTGACAGAAGAACAGGCAGCAAAGAATCTTGAGACCTACGGCAGAAATGAATTAATGGATAAGGGCAAGAAAAGTATTTTTAAAATTTTTCTGAGCCAGTTTGCGGACCTGCTTGTTATTATTTTGATTATAGCTTCTGTTATATCAATGATATCGGGTAATGTGGAAAGCACCATTGTAATAATTGCAGTAATTGTTCTTAATGCAATATTGGGAACGGTCCAGTATGTAAAAGCACAAAAATCATTGGATTCTTTAAAAGAACTGTCGTCACCGAAAGCAAAAGTTTTGAGGGATGGCGTGAAGAAAGAAATACTGGCAAAAGACATAGTTCCGGGGGATCTGCTTTTGCTTGAAGCAGGAGATATTGTAGCTGCGGACGGAAGAATTGTAGAAAGTTATTCATTGCAGGTAAATGAAAGCTCGCTAACGGGTGAATCTACCAATGTAGAAAAAAAAGATATGGAAATACCTGAAGAATGTGCGCTGGGTGACAGAATTAATATGGTATACTCCGGCAGCCTTGTGACTTATGGACGCGCAAATGTGGTTGTAACATCAACGGGAATGAATACGGAGATAGGCAAAATCGCCAATCTTATGAACAATACGGGAGATAAAAAAACACCTCTCCAGGTAAGCCTTGACAATTTCAGCAAAAAGCTTGCCATCATAATTATGGCAATAAGCGTGGTTGTATTTTTGCTTAGAATCTGGCAGAAAGAACCGGTGCTGGATTCGCTTATGTTTGCTGTGGCTCTGGCGGTAGCAGCAATCCCCGAAGCATTAAGTTCAATTGTAACCATTGTTCAGGCAATGGGAACACGCAGAATGGCAAAAGATAATGCTATTATAAAAGAATTGAAAGCCGTTGAAAGCCTTGGCTCCGTATCAGTAATCTGCTCCGATAAGACAGGTACGCTTACACAGAATAAAATGACGGTGACGGAAGTATATATTGATGGAAAGTGTATTCTGCCTGAAGAAATAGACATAAGAAGCAGGCAGCACAGATATCTTTTATATAATGCAATATTAAATAACGATTCCTCCATTTCAGGGGGTAAAGAAATAGGAGATCCTACAGAAACCTGCCTCCTTGTAATGGCAGAAAAAGCAGGACTTGGTGATAAAGGTATTTCAGAAGAAGTCATAAGAGACATGATGGAAAGACAGGAAGAAATTCCTTTTGACTCCGACAGAAAACTTATGAGCAGCAAATATAGTGTACATGGTATTCCTACTGTTTTTACAAAAGGAGCTGTGGATGTACTTCTTGCAAGAACGGAGTACATTATGGATGGAGATACTGTCAGGACAATTACTAAAACTGATATTGATAATATTCTTAACCAGAACCGTATTTTTTCTGAAAAAGGAACAAGAGTCCTTGCTTTTGCATATAAGGAATGTAAGAAAGGCGAACATCTTACAAAAGAGAGTGAGAACGGCTATGTATTCATCGGACTTACATCCATAGTCGATCCACCAAGAGAGGAATCCAAGGAAGCGGTTTTATCCGCAATAAATGCAGGAATTAAGCCGGTTATGATAACAGGAGACCATAAAGTGACGGCGACAGCCATAGCAAAACAGATTGGAATATATCATGACGGAGACATTGCCTTAACCGGAGCTGAACTTGATAATATATCAGACAAAGAGCTTGGCGATATATTGGAAAAAGTATCGGTATATGCAAGGGTGTCGCCTGAGAATAAGATAAGAATTGTGGATGCATGGCAGAAAAAAGGTAAAATTGTGGCTATGACAGGTGATGGGGTTAATGATGCACCTGCGTTAAAGAAAGCCGATGTGGGTGTTGCAATGGGAATCACAGGAACGGAAGTTTCCAAAGATGCGGCAGCAATGGTTTTATCCGACGATAATTTTGCTACGATAATCAAGGCTGTACTTAACGGCAGAAATGTTTACAGGAATATTATGAACGCAATACAGTTTTTGCTGTCAGGAAATTTGGCTGCGATTTTTGTGGTGCTTTACTGCTCTGTAATGGCACTTACAACTCCGTTTCTTCCGGTACATCTTTTGTTTATCAATCTTTTAACGGATTCGCTTCCTGCACTTGCAATCGGTATGGAACCTGCTGATAAATCGCTCTTGAAAAACAAACCAAGAAATCCTGAAGAAGGTATTCTTAATAAAAAGTTTTCTATGAAATTACTGGCATACGGAATTTCAATAGCAGTAGTAACACAGACAGCATTTTATATAGGATTGAAAGTTAATGCGGCGAGTGCGAGCACGATGGCATTTGCCACACTTACACTTGCAAGACTTTTTCACGGTTTTACCTGCAGAAGCGGGTATTCGATTTTTAAAATTGGATTAAAGAGTAACAAATGGAGTGTGCTGGCATTTTTAACAGGAACTTTGTTGTTGATTGCAGCACTTATGCTTCCCGGATTTAATACACTTTTTATGGTAGAAACATTAAGCGGGTTTAATCTGCTGATGATTGGTGTACTTGCTTTTTTACCGACTTTTGTATTTCAGGTTGTCAGATTGATTAAAGAGCATTATAATAAAAAATAATTACAGGAAAGGGGCATATTATGAAAGCCGGACATAGAAGAATAATTGGTTTTATATTGACTTTATTTATCTGTGTGACAGGGATGTACTTTGGCGATGTTAAAGTAGATTCGGTTTTTGTATGCCCTTCTGTGGATATTTCCGGTGCCTGCATTGAAACTGTGGATTCGGTTGCGGATAATTCCAAGGCATGTACATCGGAAATGCTTGGTATCAGAAGAACTGTTACTTTAAGGGATAATCATGTGCGTACCTCAGGCAGGAGAGAGTACAGGATTACCGTAGATTTTTATCAGGATAATGGGAACGGATACAATGTCCGTCCTTTCTATGCAGGTTTTTCTGACGGAAGAGATTATAATGTCCGTCAGGAGGAACTTGTCACAAATTATATTCACAAGTCGGACGGCAAGAAGAGAGTCTGAAAATTTCCAATCATAATTAAATAATAATTATTCGGCATACAAGATGGGTATGCCTGTCTTTGTATGCCTTAAACGGAGGTTTTATATGGGACTTAATATTTTTATAGGCATAATAGGAGCAATAGCGCTTGCTGCAGGAGTGTGGTGCTTTTGCGTAGATAAAGGATATTTTCATAAGAAAAAAGACATAAACAATATTGACACATATGAGGAAAATGAAAATGAGAAAAACTAAAGTTATATGTACTATAGGTCCGGCGTGTGAGGATGCCAATGTGCTTAGCGGGATGTGCTATGCGGGAATGAACGTTGCGAGACTTAATTTCTCACACGGATCCCACGAGGAACATCAGAAAAAAATAGATCTGATAAAGGCAACAAGGGAGAAACTTGATATGCCTATAGCTATTATGCTTGACACAAAGGGACCGGAGTACAGAATAGGAACTTTTGAAAATGGCAGAATTAAGCTGGATGACGGAGACAGTTTTATATTTACAACTGATGATGTTGTGGGTAATGAGAAAAGAGTTTCTGTCAATTATGACAAACTTATGGAGAATCTTAACGTTGGAGACATAATCCTTGTCAATAACGGACTTGTTATTTTTGAAGTTGAGAAAATAGAAGGAAGTAATGCATATTGCAAAGTTCTGGCAGGCGGAGAGCTAAGCAACAAAAAAAGCATGAATTTTCCGGATAAGGTTATGAAACATGATTTTCTCAGCGATCAGGACAAAGAAGATCTTTTGTTTGGAATTAAAAATGACGTTGATTTTGTTGCGGCATCTTTTGTATCATGCAAAAAAGATATAAAAGAGATGCGTGAGTTCCTTGACGAAAACGGCGGTACGGATATTGATATCATTGCGAAGATTGAGAACAGGGCAGGTGTGGATAATATTGAAGATATCTGCGAAATTGCAGACGGCATTATGATTGCAAGAGGCGATCTTGGCGTGGAAATTCCTGCAATTGAGGTTCCTTCTGTCCAGAAATATCTCATTAAGAAATGCAGGCTTCTTGGTAAACGTGTAATTACTGCTACGGAAATGCTTGAGTCTATGATTTATAATCCAAGGCCTACGAGAGCAGAGCTTTCAGACGTTGCTAATGCCGTTTATGACGGAACTTCGGCTGTAATGCTTTCCGGAGAAACAGCTTCAGGAAAATACCCTGTGGCAGCAGTGAAAAATATGGTTGATACATTGTCTTTTACCGAGAAAAACATGGATTATGAGAAACAGTTTAAGACAACGGAATTTACCATAAAGAGCAATATTGATGCTGTTTCCCACGCAACCTGTGCAATGGCGATAGACGTTAATGCCAAGTGTATAATTGTTAATTCACTTACGGGAAAGACTGCCAGGATGGTAAGCAGGTTCCGCTGCCCGGTGGATATTATAGGAATGACTACATCGCGGAAGGGCTTCAGAAAGCTTAATATGAGCTGGGGCGTAACTCCCGTACTTTGTGAAAAATATGACAATATGGAAGAGATGTTTAACAACGATCTTGTTAAGGCGGAAGAAGTATTTCATCTTGTAAAAGGTGATAATGTAGTGCTGACAGGAGGCCTTGTAGACGGAAATTCCGGAAATACCAATCTTATAAAGGTTGAGAGTATTTAGGTATAAAATATTTAAAGGAATGATTGTCTGTGCAGTCATTCCTTTTTTTAATGTGGTTCTTGTATTAATTGCTGTTTCGCTATAAAATATAAATTAATTACAATATTATATGAAAGATGTGTATGGGATGAAAGAGAAAAGAGTAGAAGAAACAATTGTGGAACAGATGAGAGAAGTAAGACCTGAGGACCTTAATGGTGCAGACCGGCTTTTTGGCGGGAGACTGATGCAGTGGATTGATGAAGTTGCAGGCATTACAGGTCTCAGATATGCGGAGAATACGGTAGTGACGGCTTCCGTGGATAACCTTAGATTTATAAGAGGGGTTTACCAACATGAAATAGTTGCTCTGATTGGCAGGGTTACTTATGTGGGAAGAACCTCTATGGAAGTAAGGGTGGATACCTATGTTGAGAGTCTCGACGGCATGAGACATCCTGTGAACAGGGCATATCTCACCCTTGTATCTGTTGATAAGAATGGCAAATCAAAAGAAGTACCAAGACTTATTGTTGAATCTGTTGGAGAACAGGCTGAATGGGAAGCAGGAAAGAAAAGAAGCGAACTTAGAAAAACACGAATGAAGGAAGGTTTCTAAAACTCCGTGTATATTGTTTTTAAAGCAACATACAATATCAGAATAAAATGTAAATACAAGGAGTTTTAATGTGAAAAAAAGAAAAACGTTTGTGCTGACTGTTATTGCGGCAGGTGCAATAATGCTGATTATTTCCTGGTTTGCGGGAAGAATAATATCAAAGAAATATTATTTTTCACATAATAATACTTATAACGAAGAAGGAATGATGATTGATTCCGTTAATCACCCTTATTATTCCAAAAGACAATGGGGGTACTTTTATAAAATACCACGGACTATCAGGTATTACTCAGATATAACCGGGACAGAAAGAAAAGCAATGGTGTTTCTGCCGGCAGGTTATAGCGAAAACAAATCCTATCCCGTACTTTATCTTTTGCACGGATACGGTGGGAGACACAGCACATGGCGTAATAAAAATGCCCATATTATAATACAGAATCTTATATATTTTGAAGATGTTCCGGAAATGATTGTAGTATGTCCGGACTGCGTTGTAAGCCGTAATGAAGAAGACAGGGATGCCGGTTTTTACGAGACAATCCGGTATTTTGACCTGACAGAAAGAGAAATTATAGATAATCTTATGCCTTATGTGGAAGAACATTTTAATGTACTTACAGGCAGGGAAAATACGGCAATCGCAGGTAATTCCATGGGTGGAAGAAACTCCCTTGCCATTGGATTCAAAAATCAGGATAAATTCGGATATATAGGAGCTTTTTCATCTGTTTCGCCACTTCCGGATGAAAGACATTCCGGCGGTATTCCGGCACTTCTTGATGAACTGAAACTGGATTCGTCACAGTTTGAATTTCTGATGCTGAGTGTAGGAAAATCCGATAATGTCTGCGGGGATGTAACTTATGCACTTCATGAATATATGACAGAACGTGGCATAAACCATGTGTTCTATGACGTGGATGGTGAACATGAAAACAAGGTGTGGCAGAATTCACTTTATAATTTCTGCAAAAATATTTTTAATCAGGAGTGATTCAAATGAAATTATTACTAAAACAGAGATTTTTTTCGTGGTTTGACAGCTATGACGTGTATTATGAAGATGGCAGTGTGGCTTTTAAGGTAAAGGGAGAACCGGCATGGGGGCATCTTTTAAGAATTTTTGATGCCCCGGGCAGTTATCTTGCCACAGTTAAAGAAAAAATATTTACTTTTATGCCGCAGTTTGAAATATTTTACGGGGATGAATATGTGGGAAATATTCATAAAGAACTAACTTTTTTTAAACCAAAATTCTATTTTGATTTTAACGGCTGGTATGTTGAGGGACATTTTATGGAATGGGATTATGAAATCTATGACGGATACAATAATCTTGTTGCCAACATCAACAAGGAAGTAATTAATTTTACCGATACATATTCCATAGATGTTGTAAATCCGCAGGATGCATTGCTTGTTCTTGCATTTGTGCTTGCAATGGATGCGGAAAAGTGTTCTAGGAATGATTAATAGTATGAATTAAATAATACAGATATGCGCATACTGATAAAAAACAGGAGATGCGTATATGAATGTGAATGATGATACAATAAAACTTCTGCGTGAATGTGACGCAGGTGTTGAGATGGGAATTAAGACTCTCGATAATGTAATTGATGATGTTGAAAGCGATGAGCTTAGAAAAATTCTTGAAAAAAGCAGGGAAACCCATTGTAAGCTAAAGGGCAATATAGCCGAGAAACTGGGTAACTATGGTGATGACGGCAAAGAGCCGGCGGCAATGGCATCATTTTTTGCCAAGGTAAAGTCAGAAGTGAAGCTTATGTCTGAGCATCCGGATGTATCTGCCGCGGAGCTTATTATTGATGGGTGCAATATGGGAATAAGGTCCATATATAAGTATTTTAATAAATATCCTGCTGCCGATGCTGAGATAAAAAGACTTGTTGATGATATCGTTAAGGAAGAGGAAGACCTTTCTGTTAAATTAAGAAAATTTTTGTAATGTACTTTAAGAAAGAGCATTTGTCCGTTGTGGCAAATGCTTTTTTAGATAAATCAATACAAAACAGTCAAAGTCGGTCAAAAATACGCAAGAAAATGAATGAAAATGATTGACTTTGAAACGGCATGGAGTTATAATGAGGCTACAAAGTAAAGAAGGAGGCGAAAGGTAATGATTTACACAGTAACTTTTAATCCGTCTTTGGACTATATAGTGTCTGTCAGGGATTTTAAGCTTGGAATAACCAACAGGACAAGTGATGAACGGATTCTCCCCGGAGGAAAGGGAATTAATGTTTCAACAGTTCTTAAGAATCTTGGAATTGATAACACAGCACTTGGTTTTGTATCAGGTTTTACAGGAGATGAAATCGTAAGAAGACTTGAGAATATGGGCGTTAAGAACGGTTTTATCAGGCTTGAAAATGGATTTTCAAGAATTAATCTCAAACTTAAATCAACTGATGGAACAGAAATTAACGGACAGGGACCGGTTATAAGTAAAGAGAATGTTGAACTTCTTATGGAAAGATTATCACAGCTTAAGGACGGGGATGTTCTTTTCCTGTCAGGCAGCATTCCGGCGGGAATGGATGATGATGCCTACAAGAATATAATGGAACTGCTTAAGGGCAGGGACATTAAGATTGTTGTGGATGCGACGAAGGAACTGCTTGTGAAATCGCTTCCATACGGACCGTTTCTGATTAAGCCTAACAATTATGAACTAGGTGAGATATTCGGAGTAAGGCTTACAACAAGAAGTTCGGTTATCCCGTACGCTAAGAAACTGCAGAATATGGGAGCGAGAAATGTTCTGGTTTCAATGGCAGGAGAAGGAGCGGTATTGGTATCGGATGATGGCCAGGTAATTGACGCACCGGCACCTGAGGGAAAGCTCATTAACGGAGTAGGCGCAGGAGATTCAATGGTAGCCGGATTTATGGCAGGATATCTTGCAAGACACGATTACAACCATGCGTTCTGTATGGGAGTAGCATCAGGAAGTGCCAGTGCTTTTTCGGAAAATCTGGCAACAAAGGAAGAAATAGAAAAAGTGTATAAAACTATAGTATTGGAGGAAAAAGTATGAGAATTACTGATTTACTTGATAAGAGAAGCATATCTCTTACAGCAGCTCCTAAGAGCAAGGAAGAAGCGCTCAACGAAGCTATTGCCCTTATGGCTGAAAGCGGAAAAATCAACGATACTGAAGGGTATCGCAGGCAGGTATTTGCAAGAGAAGAAGAGAGTACAACAGGTGTAGGAGAAGGAATTGCAATACCACATGGAAAATGTGCAGCGGTCAACAGACCGGGACTTGCAGCAATGGTTATAAAAGACGGAGTGGATTTTGAATCACTTGACGGAGAACCTGTAACACTGCTTTTCCTTATAGCAGCACCGGACACAAAGGATAATGTCCATCTTGACGTACTCAGCAAATTGTCAATGATGCTTATGGATGAAGAGTTTACAAAGAATTTAAGAAATGCATCAACAGCAGAAGAGTTTCTTGAAATAATAGATAAGGCTGATGAAGAAAAGAAAAGTGTGGACGAAAGACTTTCGGATATTAATAAAGCAGACGATAGCCGGGTAAAAATACTTGCAGTTACATCCTGTCCTACAGGAATTGCCCATACTTATATGGCGGCTGAGGGACTTGAAAAAGCAGCAAAGGCAAAGAATTGTTATATCAAGGTAGAGACAAGAGGTTCCGGCGGTGCCAAAAATGTACTTACAGATAAAGATATTGAAGAAGCTGATTTTATTATTATTGCGGCAGATGCCAAAGTCCCAATGGAAAGATTTGACGGAAAGAAGCTTATTGAGCGACAGGTTTCGGACGGAATCAATAAAGCGGATGAACTTATTGACCTTGCAATTAAAGGCGAGGCACCTGTATATAAGAGCGGAGTCAGATCTGACGATGAAGTTGAGAAAACAACTACAAAAAAAGGAATTGGACATAAGATTTATACACAGCTTATGAACGGTGTTTCACATATGCTTCCTTTTGTAGTAGGCGGCGGTATTCTTATTGCAATATCATTTCTTATTGATGGATTTGCGGTAGATATCAATTCATTGTCTGCTGCTGAAAGAAGCAGCTTCGGAAGCATAACAGATGCAGCGAGACTTTTTAACGAAATAGGTAATGTAGCTTTTAAATTTATGCTCCCCGTACTGGCGGGATTTATAGCAATGGCAATAGGCGACAGACCGGCACTTGCAGTCGGATTCGTAGGCGGCATGATGGCAGCCAACGGAACATCCGGATTCCTTGGAGCACTTGCAGCAGGTTTTGCGGCAGGATATATTGTTTTGTTACTTGTTAAGTTATGCAGTAAACTTCCGGATGCACTGGAAAAGATAGCACCTGTACTTATATATCCGGTTGTCGGTATTCTGGTAATGGGTCTCCTGATGAAATTTGCGGTTGAACCTGTAATGGGTTATATTAACACGGCAATGAACAACGGACTTAAGAGTATGGGAAGCGGAAGCAGAATTGTTCTCGGACTTGTCCTCGGCGGAATGATGGCAATTGATATGGGCGGACCTTTCAATAAAGCAGCATATGTATTCGGAACAGCTTCCATTGCATCAGGCAATTATGATATGATGGCATCAGTAATGATTGGCGGAATGGTTCCACCTTGCGCAATTGCTCTTGCAACTATAATTTTCAAAAACAAGTTCTCAAAGCAGGAGAGACAGTCAGGTCCTACTAACCTGATTATGGGTCTTGCATTCATTACAGAAGGAGCAATTCCGTATGCGGCAGCAGATCCATTCAGGGTTATTCCGGCATGTGTAGTTGGTTCAGGCGTTGCGGGTGCATTATCAATGGCATTTAAATGTACACTCATGGCTCCTCACGGCGGAATTTTCGTAGTACCTGTTATGGGCAATAAATTTATGTATCTCCTGGCACTTGTAATAGGAACTGCAGTATCAACAGTTCTTTTAGGAATTTTAAAGAAAAAACAGACGAATTAGAAAGGAGAAAAACGGTATGAGAGAATTTAAGTATGTTATAACTGATCCGGAGGGAATACATGCACGTCCGGCAGGACTCCTTGTAAAAGCAACAAAAGATTTTGCATGTGACATTAAAATAGCTAAAGACGGTAAAGCAATGAACTGTAAGGCTATATTCGGAATTATGGGACTCGGTGTTAAAAAAGGCAATGAAGTAACACTTACTTTTGACGGAGAAGACGAAGACAAGGCCTACGAGACAGTAAGCAGGTTTATGCAGGAAAATCTTTAAAAGGGAGAGAAACTTATGAAGGTGTATGAAGGTAAAAGTGTATTCAATGGCATTGCCATTGGTAAGATAAAACTGTATTTAAAGGGCGAACAGCAGGTAAAAAGACATAAGGTTACAGATGTTAAAGCTGAGTTGCTAAGATATGAAGAAGCACGTAATAAAAGTATGACGGAACTTAAGGGCCTTTATGAAAAGGCTCTTAAGGAAGTAGGAGAAGCAAATGCCGCCATATTTGAGGTCCATCAGATGATGCTTGAGGATGAGGATTATAACGAATCAGTCCGTAATATAATTGAGTCCCAGGGCGTTAATGCCGAATATGCGGTTGCGGCTACAGGAGACAATTTTTCCAAAATGTTTTCATCCATGGAGGATGAATATATGAAAGAAAGAGCAGCAGATGTAAAAGATATTTCTGAAAGAGTGATATCTGTTCTGAATGGAAAAAGCAGCGGTAATGATACAGGTGATGAAGCATCAATTATTGTTGCGGATGACCTTGCACCTTCAGAGACGGTACAGCTTGATAAGGATAAAGTTTTATCCTTTGTAACGGTTCATGGTTCATTAAATTCACATACTGCAATTCTTGCAAGAACTATGGCAATACCTGCACTTGTCAACACACCTTTGCCCCTTGACGAAGAAATTGATGGTGTAATGGCGGTAGTTGACGGAACTAAAGGTGTTATATATATTGACCCTGACTGTGAGACACTGGAACTAATGAAAAAGCGTAAAGCAGAGGAAGATGAAAAAAGAGTGCTTTTACAGACTCTTAAAGGCAAAGATAATATTACTGTCGATGGACAAAAGATTATGCTTTATGCTAATATAGGCAATATAAAAGATCTTGCCAAAGTTATTCAGAATGATGCTGGCGGAATCGGGCTTTTCAGAAGTGAGTTCATATACCTTGAGAGCAAGGATTTCCCTACGGAAGAAGAACAGTTCATGATTTACAGACAGGTTGCTGAGACAATGGCAGGCAAAAAGGTCATTATAAGAACTCTTGACATAGGCGCAGACAAACAGTGTGATTATTTTAATATGGCACATGAAGATAATCCTGCAATGGGATGCCGCGCCATAAGAATCTGTCTCACAAGGCCTGAGATTTTCAAGACACAGCTTCGTGCACTTTACAGGGCGAGTGCGTATGGCAATATAGCCATTATGTATCCGATGATAATAAGTGTATGGGAAGTGAAAAGAATCAAAGAAATTGCAGAAGAAGTAAGGAAAGAGCTTGATGAACAGGGAATATTATACGGTAATCCCGAACAGGGCATTATGATAGAGACACCTGCTGCGGTAATGATAAGCGATGAACTTGCAAAAGAAGTTGACTTTTTCAGTATAGGAACTAATGACCTTACACAATATACTCTTGCAATAGACAGGCAGAATACGGAACTTGATATGTTCTATGATTCACATCATCCGGCAGTGCTTAAGATGATATCAATGGTTATTGACAATGCACATAAAGCGGGAATATGGGCAGGAATATGCGGAGAACTTGGTGCAGACCAGTCACTTACAAAGGAATTCCTTGCCATGGGTGTTGATGAATTATCGGTGTCACCGGGAAGCGTATTACCTATTCGCAAGATTGTTATTGAGACAAATGTTAAGGATTATAAGGCGAAAAAAAATGCTGACAAAACAAAGACATGAAGAAATGGTTAATATTATAAGAGAAAGAGGTAGCGTTACCACGAATGAGATGGCTAAGATACTTGGCATCTCAGAATCAACGGCAAGGCGCGACATTAATTTCCTTGCTGACACCGGCAAAGTTATAAAAGTATACGGTGGAGCTATGTTTGATCCGCAGGATGTGGATACTAAAGAAGATAGTTTTGAACAAAGAATGGATATTAATGCTACTGAAAAAGGCAAGGCAGCAGAAAAGGCACTTGAATTAATTACTCCGGATGATTTTATATATATAGATGCAGGAACTACAACAAAGTATATTGCGGACAATTTTAATATGAATGGCGTAAGAATTGTAACGAATGGCATTGAACATGCCAGAATACTTGCGTCAAAAGGCAATGAGGTAGTCCTTGTGGGAGGCAACGTCAAGATATCTACAGATGCAATTGTTGGAACATTAGCTGTAAATACACTTGATAAATATCATTTTACAAAGGGCTTTTTCGGAACTAATGGCATATCTTCGAAAGCCGGCTATACAACGCCCGATATTAATGAGGCACTTGTTAAGAAAGCAGCGATGCAGAAATGCAGTAAGTCCTTTATTGTATGTGATTCTTCAAAATTTAATACAATAAGTGCCGTAACTTTTGCATCTTTCAGAGAGGCAACCATTGTAACCAATCTGTGTCCTGCAGAATTCTCAAAATATAAAAATATAATAGTATACTGACATTAAAAATCTCAAGGTGTATAATGACCTTGAGATTTTTTTTGGCGAGGTGACAAAATGCAGGTTACGGAAAAAATAAATGCTTTGAGAAAAATCATGGGCGATAGTAATATTGACGCCTATATAATAGTTACTGACGATTACCACGGCTCTGAATATGTAGGAGATTATTTCAAAGAACGTGAGTATATGTCAGGGTTTACAGGTTCGGCGGGAACACTTCTTGTCATGACTGATTTTGCCGGACTATGGACTGATGGAAGATATTTTTTGCAGGCAGAGGAAGAACTGGCGGGTACAGGCATAGAGCTTATGAAGAGCGGAGAAGCGGACTGCCCCTCAATAGAAGTTTTTTTGTATGACAAATTAAAAGAAAACAGTGTTGTGGGATTTGACGGAAGAACCGTGAATTGTAATTTTTTTAACAGACTAAAAAACAGGCTGGACAGCAAGAAAATTACCTACGCCATGGATAAAGACCTTGTAGATGCAATATGGAAAGACAGACCCGGAATGTCTTCGCGTAAAGTATGGGAACTGGATTATGAATACACCGGAATGTCAAGAAAGGATAAGATTGGACACCTTTTTGAAATAATGGACAAAAACGGGGCTGATGCCATGGTGCTTACTGCTCTTGATGAGATAGCATGGCTATTGAATTTAAGAGGTGATGATATTGAATATTGTCCCGTATTTTTAAGTTTTATGTATATCAGCCAAAAAATAAGCGTACTTTATGTAAACCGCAGTATTTTAAGCGATGATATTATTAGCGGGCTTGCCGATGATGGCATTATAATTAAGGATTACGAGTCGGTATATGACAATCTGGCAGAAATAAGCTCGGAGAAAATCATGATTGACCCTTCAAGTGCCAATTGTTTTATAAAAGAAAATATTGCAATAAACAGCTTTGCATACGAGACGGAAAGCCCTGTTGAGCTTATGAAAGCGATAAAAAATCCTATAGAGACCGAGAATATAGAAAGTGCCCACATAAAAGACGGTGTGGCAGTTACTAAATTTGTCCGGTGGCTGACAGAAAACGTTAAAAAAGGCACTGTAACGGAAATGTCGGCAGCAGAGAAACTTGACGAATTCAGAAAAATGGGAGAGGGTTACCTTGGACAAAGCTTTGCCCCTATCGTCGCATATAAAGAGCATGGAGCAATTGTCCATTATGAAGCTTCAAAAAAGACGGACGTTACCATGAAACCGGTAGGTCTTTGTCTTATTGATACAGGCGGACACTATCTTCAGGGAACAACGGATATAACCAGAACAGTTCCGCTTGGAAAACTGACAGAAGAAGAAAAGAAAGTATATACTCTTGTACTTATGGGTCATTTACGCCTTGCCGCAACGGTTTTTAAGTATGGAGTTACAGGCGGAGGTCTTGATATTATTGCAAGGGAACCTTTGTGGGAATACGGAATGGATTTCAGACACGGAACAGGGCATGGCGTCGGATATCTTCTTAACGTGCATGAAGGACCACAGAGAATAAGCTGGAAAAATAATGATGTGGTGCTTGATGAGGGCATGGTTATATCCGATGAACCGGGGTATTACGAAACCGGAAAATTCGGAATACGACACGAAAATCTATTGCTTGTTAAGGCCGATTTACCGGAAACGGAATATGGAAAAATGTGTTATTTTAAAAATCTTACATACGTTCCTTTTGACAAAGAGGCACTTCTGCCAGAACTTATGACAAGCAGGGATATTATGCTCTTTAACAGGTATCAGAAGAACGTATATGAAAGTATATCACCTTATCTTTGCGATGATGATAAAAAATGGCTGGAATCATACACAAAACCTATAGAAAACTTTACTTTTTGACGGATAAGTGTTATAAGTTAATTAGGTATATGTATTTACAGAAAGGAATGATTTTATGAAAGGTATTAATCTCCCAGTAAGAAATTCGGTATCATATTTATTTAATAATCTTAAGACGAATAGTCCTACACAGTCTATTTTTGACTGCCTTACAGAGTATAACAGTATACGTTCGGGAAGTTTTTATAAGCTTGCAAAGAGATATTATTCCAAGAGTATTGACAGTGATACGAAGAGTAAGTTAAAAGATGTTTCGCATAGTATTTCCACATCTACAGCTGATAAGGAGAAACTTTCCAAGCTTAAGGAGAATGTTGAATCATTGTCTGCGTCAGTTGATATACTTACAGAAAGCGGCAGAAAGTCTGTTTTTTCAAAAGACAAGGACGGAAATTACGATACAGAGAAGATTTACAATGCAGTAAGCGGTTTTATTAAGAATTATAACAATGTTATTAAGGAAGCCAAGGATACGGACTCGTCATCCGTTAATACAGCGGCTACCAATATGATGAACAATACGGTTATTAATTCCAAAATGTTAGCGTCAATCGGAATTACGGCAGACGATAACAATATGCTTACGGTTAATAAAGATACATTTATGAAATCCGATATGACTAAAGTAAAATCTTTATTAAATGACAGAGGAAGCTATGGTTATTCATTAAGCGTTAATTCTTCAATGATTGAATTTTCCATAAAGAGTGAAATGAACAAAGCTAATACATATACAAATGTTGGTAATTTTTCCAATAATTACAATTCGGGTTCATTATTTAATTATATGATTTAAGGAGCATTACAATGAAAATAGGCATACTTGGATACGGCAATCTCGGAAGAGGAATAGAATGTGCCGTAAAGCAGAATGATGATATGGAACTTGCAGCTGTATTTACAAGGCGTAATCCGGATACAGTTAAAATATTGACAGAAGGCGTTAAGGTATATCCGGTTTCAGATATTTTGAAACATAAAGATGAAATAGATGTGCTTATCCTTTGCGGAGGCAGCGCTACGGACTTACCTGTACAGACTCCGGAATATGCAAAATATTTTAACGTAATAGATAGTTTTGATACACATGCAAGAATACCTGAACATTTTGACAATGTTAATAAGGCAGCTACGGAAAGCGGACACACGGCACTTATTTCGTGTGGATGGGATCCGGGAATGTTTTCACTTAACAGGTTATATGCCAATGCGATTCTTCCACAGGGTAAGGATTATACTTTCTGGGGCAAGGGCGTAAGCCAGGGACATTCTGATGCAATAAGAAGAGTTGAAGGCGTTAAGGACGGAAAGCAGTATACAATTCCTGTTGAAGCAGCACTTGAGGCAGTCCGTAACGGCGAGAATCCTGAACTTACAACAAGGCAGAAACATATAAGAGAGTGTTTTGTTGTTGCAGAAGAAGGGGCTGACCTTAATAAGATTGAAGAGACAATCAAGAATATGCCTAACTATTTTGCAGATTATGATACGACAGTGCATTTTATTTCGGAAGAAGAACTTAAGGCCAACCACAGTGGCATTCCACACGGAGGTTTTGTATTCAGAAGCGGCATAACAGGATGGAACGGTGAACATAAGCACATTATAGAATACAGCCTTAAACTTGATTCCAATCCGGAATTTACATCATCAGTCATAGTTGCATACGCCAGAGCAATTAACAGACTCCATAAGGAAGGCGTCAACGGCTGTAAGACAGTTTTTGATATAGCACCTGCATATTTAAGTAAGGCTTCAGGTGAAGAACTCAGGGCACACCTTTTATAATAAGAATAAGGAAATGGTATAATGCAGATAGGAAATTATAATATAACAGATAAAGAAATTGACCAGTATATAGCAACACTTGCACCTGAACAGCAGATGTATAAAGACGTTCCGGCATTCAGGGATCAGGTAAAATCACGACTTGAAGAGATTTCTCTTTTTGCGATGGAGGGTGAAGAAAAGCACCTTGATGATACAGAAGAGTATAAGAATACACTTAGTGTTGTAAGAAGAGACGTGCTGGGACAGTTGGCAATGGCTGAGATAATCAATGATGTGGATGTCACTGATGAAGAAGTTAAAGATTATTATGAGAACCATAAGGAACAGTTTGGAAGAGCAGCTTCTGTAAGTGCAAGTCACATTCTTGTTGATTCTGAGGACAGATGTAACGAAATTAAATCCGAAATTGAAAATGGCGGCAAGAGCTTTGAAGATGCGGCAAAAGAATATTCTACATGTCCTTCCGGAAAGAGCGGAGGAAGTCTCGGTACTTTTGGTAAAGGACAGATGGTAAAGGAATTTGAGGATGCTTCATTTAACGGAGAACTCAATAAGATTCTTGGACCTGTAAAGACTAAATTCGGATATCATCTTATAAGAGTGGATGAGAGGGAAGACGCAAGTGTTATGCCTTTTGAACAGGTGGCTGACAAGGTCAAAGCTTCTGCAAAAAGAGCAAAACAGCAGAAAGTATATGACGAGAATGTTGCCAGACTGAGAGCAAAATTTGTCAGATAGAGGAGGAATTGAATGGACTATTATTCTGAAAACAATAATGATAACCGGCAATATTATAATCCGGGATATATTAAAAGGTCAGGCGGAAAAATAGCCGGTTCAGTTATACTCAGTTTTTTCATTGCTATTTTTTTATTTATTCTTCTTGGAATGTCAGCATTTAAACATTTAATGAAAGCTGATAATATTAGGAAAATGGCATCAAGACTTGACTTTAGTAAATTATCATCCGATATCCTTTTTGAAAGTACAGATGATGATGAGTCAATGTCTGATTATCTTTATGAAAAAATTGGTGAGATGAAGGATATTAAAGAAATTCCGAGGGATACTTTTGACGAATTTGTGGAAAAAGACCTTTCACCATATTTTAAAGGATTGCTTGAGGATACAGCAGACGCAATTGTTAACGGAAAAGGCGATATATCCTTTACACCACGGGATATAGCCGGTTTACTTGAAGATACACATGTTGAAGGCATGGAAGACATTAAGCTTTCCGATGCTGATATGTCAGTGATAGAAAGTGCATTTGAGAATGGTAATGTTAAAAGCACAATAGAGCAGATTAACAATGGAACCCTTCTTGAGGAATTTGATATAGCAGGTAAAGTTTTTTCATCACTTGCCTTTATGATTACAGCCGTAATACTGGCATTAATGATTATAGGAGTTGTTATTGTAAACAGACATTATGTTAAGGCACTTTTATTACATATCGGAATACCTTTCCTTATTGTAGGCCTGTTAAGTGCAATGACGACATTTTCAATCGCATCCGTTTCAATGTCAGCAATTAAGGGTGTTGACCATAACCTGGCTGCATTGGTCAGCATATTTAAGGATTCTGTAGTTACCACATTTACATTATTTACTGCCATAGTTGCAGGCCTTGGGCTTGTATTTACGGCAGCGGGATGTTTTGTACCACGCACAAAAGCAGATTCACAGATTTATAATTAATATATTTTAAGACAGTTCGTTTGTACCATCCTGTCTATAAATAAAACCAGGGCTCCCAAAGGGACAGCTCTGCTGTCCCTTTTATTTATAGTTTTAATATTAAGAAAGAAGGCAAATATGTATTCGTTAATATCTGAACACAGTTTTGATGCAGCTCATTTCCTTAAAGGATATGAGGGCAAATGCAGCAATATACATGGGCATCGTTGGAGAGTAGTTGTCGAAATTCAAGGTGATGCATTGAAAAAAGACAGCCACACAAGAGGGATGTTAATTGATTTTGATGAGTTAAAAGAGACAATAAAAAAAGAAGTAGATTATTTTGACCATTGTCTGATAATAGAAAAAAATTCATTAAAAGAAAATACCTATAATGCACTTAAGGATGAAGGCTTCAGGATTGTTGAACTTGATTTCCGCTCAACAGCAGAAAATTTTTCAAAATATTTTTATGACAGAATAAGTGAAAAAGGTTATCAGGTAAAATGTGTGTCCGTATATGAGACATCAAACAACTGTGCCGTATACGGAGAATGATATGGCAGAATATAAAGTTGTTGAAACATTTGTAAGTATTAATGGTGAAGGAAGAAAAGCAGGTGAACTTGCATTTTTCTTAAGACTTAAAGGCTGTAACCTTGACTGCTCTTATTGTGATACCAAATGGGCAAATAAAGGAGATGCATCCTTTGAAATCATGGATGAAAATGAAATATACGGCCTTATTAAAAAATCAGGAATCCGTAATGTAACTATTACAGGAGGAGAACCGTTGTTCCGTAAGGATATGGCAATATTGTTGGAACTGCTTGATAACGATAGGGAATTATCCGTCGAAATTGAGACAAATGGAAGCGTGGACCTGAAACCTTACCTGCCGGTGTGCAAAAATATAAGTTTTACCATGGATTATAAACTTCCAACAAGCAGGATGGAGGAGCAGATGTGCCTTGGAAATTTTGAAATATTAAGGAACATTGACACCGTCAAATTTGTATCGGGAAGCATTAAGGATTTGGAAAAAGCAGAAGAAATCATACAAAAATATGACCTTTGCAAAAGAACAAAAGTATATATAAGTCCTGTTTTCGGGAATATAGATCCTGCTGACATAGTAGAATTTATGAAAGAAAGAAAAATGAATAAAGTTAGGTTACAGTTGCAGCTCCATAAATTTATCTGGGATCCGGATAAAAAAGGCGTGTAACAGGAAAAGAGGCAGAAATGGCTATTGATAGAGAAGCAATTAAAAAGCATATAAGAGGAATACTTATTGCATTAGGTGATGATCCGGACAGGGAGGGCCTTAAGGACACACCCGAAAGAGTGGCAAAGATGTATGAAGAGGTCTTTGAGGGGATGAATTATTCCAACAAAGAAATCGCAGAAATGTTTAATAAGACTTTTGAACAGGGACTGGATACCATAACCGACAGTAAAGATATGGTATTGGTAAAAGATATTGATATTTTCAGTTATTGTGAACATCATCTTGCCCTCATGTATGATGTGAAAGTTTCCGTAGCATATATTCCCAACGGTAAAGTAATCGGTTTAAGCAAAATCGCAAGAATTGCCGATATGGTGGGTAAACGTCTGCAGCTGCAGGAAAAGATTGGCAGCGACATAGCAGAAATTATGGAAACGGTAACGGAGTCGGAAGACATTGCCGTGTATATTGAAGGCTGTCACAGCTGCATGACAGCAAGAGGTATAAAAAAGAATAACAGTAAGACCGTTACCACAACATTCAGAGGCGAATTTTCAAAGGATAAACTACTTCAGATGAAATTCCTTATGGGAATTAATAACAGACCTGCAGATTAAGAAAGGAGAAATTATGAGAGCATTGGTATTATCAAGCGGTGGAGTTGACTCTACCACATGCCTTGGCATGGCTGTTGATAAATACGGCAAAGAAAATGTAGTATCTTTATCTGTATTTTACGGACAGAAACATACAAAAGAACTTGAAGCTGCAACAAAAGTGGCCAAATATTACGGAGTTGAACATATGGCAATAGATTTATCACTTATTTTTAAGGACAGCGATTGTTCACTTTTGTCACATTCAACAGAAGAAATCCCACATGAAAGTTATGCTAAACAGCTTGAAAAGACTGACGGAAAGCCTGTGTCAACTTACGTACCTTTCAGAAACGGACTTTTTCTTGCAACAGCGGCAAGTATTGCTTTATCAAAAAAATGTGATGTTATATATTACGGGGCACATGCGGATGACGCAGCGGGCAATGCTTATCCCGATTGCAGTGAGGTATTTTATAATGCCATGAATACCGCTGTTTACGAAGGAAGCGGCAGGCAGCTTAAGATAGAGGCACCCCTTGTTACATGGAATAAAGCAACGGTTGTTAAAAAAGGATTGGAACTTAAAGTTCCTTATGAGCTTACGTGGAGCTGTTACGAGGGCGGGGATAAGCCTTGCATGAAGTGCGGCACATGTATAGACAGGATGAAAGCATTTGAAGCAAATAATGTAAAAGACCCGGTTTTAGGAGAATGAATATGAGTGGCAGAAGCAAAGAAGAAACAGAAGGCGTAACCCTTTTAGGAAACCAGAAGGTAAAATATGCCGATAATTATGCACCTGAGGTGCTTGAAACCTTTATTAACAAACATCAGGACAATGACTATTTTGTCAAATTTAACTGTCCTGAATTTACAAGTCTTTGTCCTATAACGGGACAGCCTGATTTTGCAACCATAACAATATCTTATGTACCTGATGTAAGAATGGTGGAAAGCAAATCACTGAAGCTTTATCTTTTCAGCTTCAGAAATCACGGCGATTTTCATGAAGACTGTGTTAATATAATCATGAAAGACCTGATTAAACTTATGGAACCGAAATATATAGAAGTGTGGGGCAAATTTACTCCAAGAGGAGGCATAAGCATTGACCCTTACTGCAACTACGGAAAGCCCGGAACAAAGTGGGAGAGGATTGCCGGAGACAGAATGGCAAACCATGATATGTATCCCGAAAAAATTGATAACAGATAGAGTTAATTAAATCTTAACCTGAACCGATATAAAGAGTATAACAGGCAAAAGGATTTGCACACATAATACAAGGAGGTCATATATGGACGTTAATGTTTCAGGTAGTGTATCATCTACAAATACGTATTCAGACTATTCTTCTTCAAAGACAGCAGAGAAGAAATCATCTGAGTCTAAGGAAGATAAGGCTGCGGTATATGAGAAATCAGAAGTTAAGTCAAGTGCTACATACTCAATAAGCAAGATGAGTGAGAGCGACAGAGCAGCTCTTGTGCAGAAGCTTAAGCAGGACCAGGAAGACAGACAGAACCAGCTTACAAGTCTTGTACAGAAGATGTTTAATAATCAGGGTGCTACTTATGACAGTATCTGGAAGATGCTTTCAAGTGGGAAGTTCACAGTGGATGCACAGACTAAGGCACAGGCACAGGCTGACATTTCCGAGGACGGTTATTACGGAGTCAAGCAGACATCGGAGAGAATGTTTGATTTTGCCATGGCTCTCGCAGGTGATGACGTTGATAAGATGAAGGAAATGCAGGCGGCTGTTAAGAAGGGTTATGAACAGGCAGAAAAGACATGGGGCGGTAAGCTTCCGTCAATCTGCAGTGAAACACTGGATGCGGTTAATAAGCTTTTTGATGACTACTACAAGTCAAAATCTACAACAACAGAATAATATGCATGTGGCCACTTCAATGTGGCCCTTGTTATATACGGAGGATAGAGATGTCACGTTTAATAGGATGGAATGCGTTCGGAGTAATACTTAGTATAATAATTGGATTTATACCTTCGATAATTGCATTTGTAAAACAGAATATATACAAAGGACAGGTTGTTTTATATCAGGGAATAGTTTTTGTTATTAATCTTGCAATATGTATTCTCCTGAATATTTTGCCTGGAATTATTGTTTTTAACATTATAAGAAATATATGGGATGTTGTATTTGCTGTAATCTGGATATATTTTCTTGTCCATGCAATCAAGGATAAGGAAATGCCAAGACCATAGTGCTCTTTTGCTTGACTTTTTTTTAACATACTATAAAATTAATACTATAAATATTTTAGAGGTAACAGGCAATGAGTAAGATTATTTTAACAGGTGACAGACCAACCGGAAGACTTCATATCGGTCATTACGTTGGTTCGCTTAAGAGAAGAGTTGAATTACAGAACTCCGGAGAATATGATAAAATTTATATAATGATTGCAGATGCCCAGGCATTGACAGATAATTACGATAATCCGGACAAAATCAGGGAGAACATTGTGGAAGTAGCGCTTGATTATTTATCATGTGGTATTGACCCTGAAAAATCAGTTATATTTATACAGTCAATGGTTCCGGAACTTACGGAATTAACTTTTTATTATATGAATCTGGTTACGGAAGCAAGACTTCACCGTAATCCTACAATCAAGAGCGAGATAGAGATGAGAGGCTTTGGCGGGACAATTCCTGCCGGATTTTTATGCTATCCTATCAGTCAGGCTTCTGATATTACAGCATTTAAAGCAACAACGGTTCCTGTAGGAGAAGACCAGATGCCTATGCTTGAGCAGGCAAGGGAAATCGTTAATAAATTTAATACAATTTACGGTGAGACACTTGTCGAACCACAGATTCTTTTACCTGACAACAAGGCTTGTTTAAGACTTCCGGGTACGGACGGCAAGGCTAAGATGAGTAAATCTCTGGGCAACTGTATTTATCTTGCAGACACAGAAGAAGATGTACGCAAGAAGGTTATGTCCATGTATACCGATCCTAACCATCTTAAAGTTGAAGATCCGGGACAGGTTGAAGGCAATACAGTATTTACTTATCTTGATGCTTTCTGTAAGGATGAGCATTTTGCGGAATTTTTACCTGATTATGCCAGCCTTGATGAGTTAAAGGCACATTACCGCAGAGGCGGACTTGGAGATGTCAAAGTAAAGAAGTTCCTTAATAATGTAATACAGGAAGAACTGGCTCCGATAAGGGAGAGAAGAAAATACTGGGAAAAGAATATTCCTGAGGTGTATGATATCTTAAAGAGAGGCAGTGAGGAAGCACAGAAAGCAGCTGCAGAGACCCTTAAAGAAGTTAAAGCGTCTATGAGAATTAATTATTTTGAAGACGGCGCACTTATCAATGATACAATGAAAAAATATATGTAAAAAATAACACCGTGATTAGTCTTTGTGAGGCTTATCACGGTGATTTTTTATCTTTTTAAAGGGATAGTGCAGTCAAGACCGCTTGTATATGAAAGGTTGCCAAGTTCCTTAAGAACCGCAGGAGAATTGTCCGGTATTCTGTTGTAGGAATTCAGTAATGCGCAGTCCATAAGTTCTATGGAATCCACATATTTAGGGATTTTACCATCCATAATATCAAAAACGGACTGGGTGGAGGTGATTGTGTCATCCCATGGGTTATACCACCCTTCGTGAGCTTCATTGCAGGAATCCTTAGAATGGGTTACATCGTTAATCAGAAGAGGGGATAAAAATGGATGATGGAACGTCATATCCTCGATTTTACTGATTACCTTGTGCTTATTGGCTTTTTTATCCATAATTATGCTGCTTTCAATCTTAAATGATATAACGGCCGCTTTAATCATTCTTATGGAAATATCAATATCGTATGTAGCTAAAATTGCCTTGTGAAGAAGCCTTGCAATGGCATCCTGTTCTTTTGGTGTGATATCTATTGCTTTTTTGTGATTCAGTTCAGTTAAGCTCATGCCTTTGTAATGCATGAGGACTTCCCGGTCAATATCCGTTTCAAGACCGAAATGCACACCGAGAACTTCTTTGTCAGGCTTTGTGGTTACCCTGCAGTATACATAAGGATGAATAGCCGAATCCAGCAGATAGTGGCCTATAAAGCCTTGGATATATGCGTTGCAGGTCTCATAGTCTTCAAGTTCTTTTATTGTTGAGCAGGCAATTATAAGCTGGTTAAAAAATTCGCCTGTATTTTCCTTATGCATTTTGTTGGCAATATTAGGAAAAAGACCTGATGAAGTGGGAAGAAAGTAAAAAAACAGGTCGGGTCCCTGAAGCCCAAGTGAATAAGCTTTATTGTGTTTTCTTATAATATCCTTGGCATTTCCTTTAGGTAATCCATGAAATGCGTTAATTCCAAAAATATGATGTGTTACAAATCCGGGCATAGCTCTGCCTCCTTAATATTTATCTTATAACAGTATAAACCTTTTGCTTATTTTGTAAACACTCATTTACTTGAATTATTTTATTTCATTTGATAAAATGTGGATTTGAAAGAAATGAAATTGTAAAGAGGAAAAAATAATGGCATACAAAATTCTGGCATTTGATATTGACGGTACATTAACCAACTCTCAGAAAATAATTACGGAAGAGACCAAGAGAGCTATTTTTGCTGCAATGGACAAAGGCTGCAAGGTTCTTATCGCATCAGGCCGTCCTGTCAAGGGATTAAGAGGATATGCAGAGGAACTTCACCTTAAGGAAAACGGCGGTTATATTCTTTCGTTAAACGGAGGGTATATAATGTCCTGTGCCGATGAAAAGGTACTTTATGATGTAAAGGTACCAAAAAAATATTACAAGGAAATATATGAACTTTCTAAGAAACACGGCGTTAATCTTCTGACATATCAGGGTGAGACCGTTATCTCTGAAGATATAGATGACGAATATCTTGATATCGAAGCAAGACTTAACGGATTACCTAAGAAAAAAGTGGACAATCTGTATGAGTATCTGGATTTTGAAGTTAATAAGTTCCTGATGACAGGAGACGGAGATTATCTTGCCGAGGTTGAAAAAGATGTATATGATAAACTTCACAATAATCTTGACGTATACAGATCGGAACCTTTTTTCCTTGAAATCCTGCCAAAGGATGTTAATAAAGGAAAGGCTCTTGAAGCACTGTTAGCCATTCTCGGGGTAGACAGGGATGAACTTATGGCATTCGGAGATGGTTATAACGATAAAACAATGGTAGAATATGCAGGGCTTGGTGTTGCAATGGGCAATGCCAAAGATGTGGTAAAAGAAGCTGCAGATTACGTTGCTCCTACAAATGACGAGGATGGTATCGTAGAGGTAATCCATAAATTTATACTGGACTAAAATGCTTTAAAGTGTTAAACTGATGTAGTAAAAAAGTTAGAAACAGGTGGACATTATGAGCAAAAATGTAAGAACCAGTCAGGTAGATCATTTGTATGAAGCTATACTTTGCCTGAAAGATAAATCGGAATGTTATGCTTTTTTTGAGGATATATGTACCGTTAAGGAAATAGAGACAATTTCGCAACGATATGAAGTAGCTAAGATGCTTAGGGAAAACAGGACATATATTGATATTGCGGAAGCTACCGGGGCATCCACTGCAACTATAAGCAGGGTAAATCGTTCCCTTAATTATGGCTGTGACGGATATGATATGGTTTTTAAACGCCTTGACGAAGAAAAAAAAGACGAATAATCAGGTCATAATCAGGTCATTAATAAATTTTTAGTGACATTTTATTTTATATAGGTTATAATTTAACGGAAATAACTAATTAATGTGTGGAGGTACAGTTAGATGGGAATTATTTCAAGATTCAAAGATATTATGTCAGCTAACATTAATGCATTGCTTGACAAGATGGAAGATCCTGAGAAGATGGTAGACCAGTATCTCAGAAATCTCGAAAGTGACCTTGGTAAGGTTAAGCAGGAGACAGCATCAGTTATGGCTGATGAACAGAGAGCCAAGAGAGAACTGGATGCATGCAATGCACAGATTGATGAACTTCAGAAGTATGCCGAGAAGGCAGTAGTTGCCGGTAATGATGAGGATGCAAGGAAGTTCCTTGAACAGAAGCAGACTCTTGTAACTAAGCAGCAGGCATTACAGCAGACATACACTCTTGCGGCAGACAATGCTGACAAGATGCGTCAGATGCATGATAAGCTTGTTAATGATATCAGCACTCTTAATGCCAGAAGAGATACAATCAAGGCTAAGATTAAAGTTGCCAAGGCACAGCAGACAGTCAATAAGATTGGAGCAAGTGTTGCCGGAGCAGACAAGAATCTTTCAGCTTTTGATAAGATTGAAGCTAAGGCAGATAAGATGTTAGATGAAGCTAATGCAATGGCAGAGCTTAATCAGTCAGGCAGAGACAATACAGTTGAGAACCTTAAGGATAAATACACAGTTTCTTCACCTGCGGTTGATGATGAATTAGCAGCTATTAAAGCTAAAATGGGAATGTAGTTTATATTACATAAGACATCAATTAAGAGGCAGCAGCCTTTAAATCGGGAGCCCGGCGGGCTCCCATTTTGTTATGGCGACGAGTAAAATGTAAAATGATACAAAGCCCAATGCTTGAATTAAGGACTTTGTATCATTTTACATTTGATGACCGCTAATTATCGAGCCACCAGGCGAGATGAGGAGCGACTTGCCGCTGCAAGATGATTACGAGGAGAACGTAAAATATGAGCATATATGATAAGCTTAACGAACAACAGAAAGAAGGCGTTTTTACAACAGAAGGTGCCGTTCTGATTCTTGCGGGTGCCGGCTCAGGAAAAACGGGTGTGCTTACCCACAGGATTGCCCATCTTATAGATGATTTAGGTGTGAACTCCTACAATATCCTTGCGATAACTTTTACCAATAAAGCGGCAAAAGAGATGAAAGAAAGAGTTGACAGACTGGTGGGAATGGGCGCCGATTCAGCATGGATTATGACTTTTCATGCTGCCTGTGTAAGGATTCTGCGAAGATATATATGCAGAATAGGATATGACAATAATTTTACCATTTACGATACGGATGACCAGAAAAGCGTCATAAAAGATATTTTAAAAAGAAAAAACCTTGATCCTAAACAGTACAAGGACAGAACTATTTTATCTGTTATTTCCAATGCAAAGGACAATCTTATTTCTCCGGATGACATGTATCAAAGCTCGGGCGGCAATTACAATACCATGAAAACGGCAGAAATCTACAGGGAATATCAGGAACAGCTTAAGAAAAATAATGCGGTGGATTTTGATGATATTATAGGCCTTACGGTAAAACTTTTTAACGAAGATAAAGAAGTATTAAGATATTATCAGGAACGCTTCAGATATATAATGGTTGATGAGTATCAGGATACCAACAGGGCACAGTTTAACCTTATAAGACTGCTGGCAGGAGGTCACGGTAATCTTTGCGTGGTAGGTGATGATGACCAGTCAATTTACAAATTCAGAGGAGCGGATATAAATAATATCCTTGATTTTGAAAAATATTTTAACGACGCTAAAATCATCAAACTGGAGCAGAATTACCGATCAACCCAGAAAATCCTCGATGTAGCCAACGAAGTCATCAAAAACAATGCGGGACGTAAAGACAAGAGACTTTGGACATCAGTTAAAGACGGAACAAAAGTCATTTTTAACGTTTATGAAAATGGATATGAAGAGGCGAGAGGCATAGCAGAGGATATTGCCCACAGACATCTCCATGATAGAAAAGATTACAGTGATTTTGCCATACTTTACAGAACCAATGCACAATCACGTTCCCTGGAAGAAAAACTCATAGAAAAAAACATTCCATACAGGATATACGGCGGTATAAATTTCTACGCAAGAAGAGAGATAAAAGATATTCTTGCTTATTTAAAGACAATTGACAATGCAAGGGATGACCTTGCCGTTAAAAGGATTCTTAATGTACCGAAACGTGGAATTGGGGCAGCCTCTGTCGCAAAAGTAGATGATTACGCATACGAAAACGATATCACTTTTTATGTTGCTTTAAGACAGGCAAAAGAAGTACCGGGCCTGCAAAGAGCCGTATCGAAGGTGGAAGGCTTCGTAACCCAGATAGAAATTTTAAAATCCAAATCCCAGTATATTGGTGTGGGAAAATTAATTGAAGAGATAATCGAAACCGTGGGTTACAGTGACTACATTGATGCCGAAAGCGAATCTGATGAACAGGCAACGGAAAGACGCCAGAATATAGACGAACTGATTTCAAAAGCCGTCCAGTATGAAGAAACGGTGGATGAACCGTCACTTTCAGGTTTCCTTGAAGAAGTTGCCCTCGTTGCGGATATTGATAACCTTGATGAAAATAATGATATGGTTTCACTTATGACAATACATAGTGCAAAAGGTCTTGAATTTCCTATAGTATATCTGGCAGGAATGGAAGATGGGCTTTTCCCAAGCTATATGAGCATTTCCACAGGTGACGAGTCCGACATTGAAGAAGAAAGAAGACTCTGCTATGTGGGAATTACGAGAGCAAAAGAAACACTTATTATGAGTGCTGCAAGGATGAGGACTGTGCGCGGTGAGACCCAGATGAACAGAACATCAAGATTTGTAAGAGAAATCCCTAAAGAACTTCTTGCTGAAAGTGCACAGATGTTGAAAAAAAATTCAGAATATTCCTCTATTACGGGAAAAGACCACATGGAGCTGCCTGTAAGAAAACGTGGACAGGTTGCATTTAACTCCTACCAAAGAGAGGCAATTTCCAATACCGTTTTTGATAAAAAGACTGATTCTGCCCCTGATTATGTCGTAGGAGACAGGGTACGCCACATAAAATTCGGTGAAGGAACGGTTGCAGATTTGATTAACGGTGGCAGGGACTACGAGGTAACAGTTGATTTTGATACTGCAGGTCGAAAGAAAATGTTTGCCGGTTTTGCAAAATTAGTTAAAATTTAAGGAATTAACTATAGAAATATGTATAAAATAGTGGTAAAATATATCTATAATATTATCTATACTATTTAATAGGAGGTTTAGATTATGGAAGAACAGAAATCTAAGAATAAATTATTAAAAGTTTTCGCAATCATTGGAGTAATTGCAGCAGTTGCGGGTGTCGTAATTGCGCTTTGCAAATATTTTAAACCTGATTATCTTGAAGATTATGAAGATGATTTTGAAGATGATTACGAAGATGAAGACGAAGAAGAATAATCTTTGCTAAAGTGAAAAGAGGTGGAACATCCGGCCACCTCTTTTTTTGCACGTTATATAATAGAATTTATCCCATTAACTATATAAACAATTGGAGGACGAATGAATCACAAAGCTAGAAATGAACTGATAGAAGTTATAAGCGGTCTGGTTATGCTTGTTGCCGGTATTTTTCTTGTTGTATCAAAGACGAAGATTGTCTCAGGATTCCTTGGAGGCAATGATACATGGAGAAACTGGCAGAGATTAGTTGCATTATCTCCACTTATCGTTGGCATCATCATGATGATAATCAAGCCAAAACTCAGAGTGTCCAAAATAATTTCGTTTGTCGGCGTTATGACGATAATAGTAATTCTTTTTATTGACACGACAATTATTATAGTCAAAGAAATAAAAGCATTTGAATTGATAATGGATTTAATTCTCATTGTTGGAGGAACTGCCATTATATTTTTTGCCCTGTTTTCAAACAGAAAAAAGACAAAAAAGGAGATATGAATGAAAAAAGGTGAAATATACGAGGGAAAAGTTACTGAAGTTAATTTCCCTAATAAAGGAAAAGTTGAATGTGAAAATGGTACGGTTACTGTCAAGAATGTAATTCCCGGACAGAATATCCGTTTTATGATTAATAAAAAAAGAAGCGGCAAATACGAAGGCAGATTGTTGGATGTGCTTGAAAAATCACCCCTTGAGTCCGTTACGGACATCTGCCCTCATTTCGGTGTCTGCGGCGGTTGTGCATACCAGTCGGTATCTTATGAGAATCAGCTTGCAATCAAAGAAGGCCAGGTTAAAAAACTCATTGACAATGTCTGTTCCGATTATGAGTTTTTAGGTATTACAGGCAGTCCTGTAACAACAGCCTACAGAAATAAAATGGAATTTACTTTTGGTGATGAGTTTAAGGACGGCCCACTTTCTTTGGGACTTCACAAAAAAAACAGTTTTTATGATATTTTAACGGTTACCGGCTGTAGAAATATAGACGAGGATTACAGCAAAATTCTCAAAATTACCGTGGATTATTTTAATGAAAAGAAACTTCCTTTTTATCACAAAATGACACACGAGGGCTACCTTCGCAATCTTCTTGTCCGCAAGGCATACAAAACAGGCGAGATAATCATTGATATCATCACATCCACACAGATTGATTTTGACCTTTCCGAGTATGTTGAACTTTTGAAAAAAGCAGATTACAAGGGGACTCTTAACGGAATTTTACATACCGTAAACGATTCCCTTGCAGACGCGGTAATTAATGAGGGAACGGAAGTCCTTTACGGCAAGGATTACATATACGAGGAACTTCTCGGTCTTAAGTTCAAAATAACACCGTTTTCTTTTTTCCAGACAAACTCTCATGGAGCAGAGGTGCTTTACACCAAAACCAGGGAATTTGTAGGAGAAATAGACAACCAGGTTGTATTCGACCTTTACAGCGGCACCGGCACCATCGCCCAGATTCTTGCACCTGTCGCAAGAAAGGTTGTTGGTGTTGAAATCATTGAGGAGGCTGTTGTTGCCGCCAGGGAAAACGCCCGCCTTAACGGTCTTGACAACTGCGAATTTATTGCCGGCGATGTTCTTAAAGTAATAGACGATATCAAGGACAAGCCCGACATGATCGTTCTTGACCCTCCAAGGGACGGCATCCACCCTAAGGCAATAGACAAAATCATCGATTTTGACGTCAACAAGATAGTATACGTTTCCTGCAAGCCTACAAGCCTTGCCAGGGACATTGAGATTTTCGAGGCAAGAGGCTACAAGGTTAAGAAAGTGTGCTGCGTGGATATGTTCCCAGGGACGGGGCATGTGGAGACGGTGTGTTTGATGGAGAGAGAAAGGAAATAAAATAATGTCAGGAAATGGTGTATTTTTTAGGTGGTTTTGAGTAACAGTAATTTTCTGGAAAACTTGATTTTTTATTAAAAAATATTCATTTTTAGTCTGAACAGAGTAAAAGTGGATGACCGAAAAATAGCGGTAGAAGGCTGACAGTAGATTAGATATTATAGGTTGGCATACTAGGATTGTTGTATTGGTTGTTGAATGTACAATACAGAGACAAAAAATGGTGAAGAGTATCTTATAGCAGTTCAAATAGTCTGGGGATTGTGCTATGGATTACAGCTTTTAGTATTTGAAGCAGAAATGTTAGTCGGGAAAACTGATTTCAATATAAAGCCAACTAATCCACAAAATAATGCTTATAGATGCATATTAAGCTCATGTGCCGAGAATAGCATATATGAGGTTAATGAGATGTTGGAATCTTGTGGATTGAGCACTTGGTAGTTCAAAAATGGGATAATGCATAAGGAGGTACTTTATTAAATGCAATACGATTGGATAGATTTTTACACAGAGTTTGCTACTAAACTTCTTCCTTTCAAAACTGATAGAAAGACTCTTATTCAGAAAATATATGCGGTGTATGACGCAGCTGGAATTAGTGTTCCGAAGCTTGAAAGTGGCGATGAGATAATTGATATTGATCCATTTACTATTTTTGGAATATTCAACAAGGGAATCACAAATGCTAATAGAATTGCTATTCTTAACGGGATAGCATCAGAGTTTGGGATTTCTGCAAATGTGCCGAGCAATTTTGTTGGAATTCCGGTTCTTAATCCTCTGAAGGCTATGTTCTATGGATTTAAGGATGATAGGAAAACAAATGATATTGATAACTTGTGGAGCTTGTTTGAGGCAACTCTTGCATTGGCTGATAATGACACAGAAGATAACCGTCAGAAATTCTCCGAGGCTTACGATAAAGTACATGACCAGCTTTGTATTCGCTGGAATATTACGATGGGGCTTTATTGGATTCGCCCTTACACATTTATCAACTTGGATTCTAGAAATCGCTGGTTTATATCGGATGTCCAGAATATGCCTGGAGAGTTTGTTGTTGCAGCCGAGAAGAAGCTTAAGAAAGTGCCGTATGCTGCAGATTATCTTGAAATAAAGGATTTGTGCAAGAAGGCTCTGGATACAGGTAAATATGAATACAAGACCTTTCCTGACTTATCCTATATAGCATGGGTTATCTCTGAGAAAGTTAATCAAGAAAAGTCAGATGAAAAAGGTAAAAAGACTTCGAAAGCGGAATTTCTCAAATGGTTTATGCCGTTGCTACAGGCGTTACGTGATTTGGGAGGCTCTGCGACACCGGTAGATGCAAGAAAGAAAATTATAGAAAACGAGCATTTGTCGGATGAGGTAGTAAGTGAAACCAGAGGAAAAACAAAGGTTAACAAATTTGAAAATGAAGTTGCTTTTGCCAGAAACTATCTCGTCGGAGCGGGATATATTGACAAAAGCGTAAGAGGTGTGTGGACACTTACTGAAGCAGGCAAGTCAGTGGAATTAACAGCTGAGATGGCATCGGATATTTTCAAAAAAGGTGTCTCTGATGCAAAGAGTAAGAAAACGGATGATAGCGATGCTCTTGCAGATAGTGATGTTGATACCATTCATTACTGGATTTATGCTCCGGGACAAAATGCTGATAAATGGGAAGAGTGTTATAAGAACGGTTATATGCTGCTGGGCTGGGGCGAGATTGGAGATCTAGGAGTGTTCAGCTCTAAGGATGAAATGAAACAGCAGATGAAGAAAGAATACGGTGATAGTAGTTCATATAAAAATTCAGCTCATGCCACTTGGCAGTTTGTACATGATATTAAGATTGGCGACGTGATATACGTTAAAAAAGGCAATAATGGCATTCTTGGCAAAGGAATTGTTGAGTCTGATTATGAATATGATGCAAATCGCACAGATGAATATTCCAATGTTAGAAAAGTAAATTGGACGAACAAGGGCGATTGGACAATTAATCATCAGTCACCTCAGAAGACGCTGACTGATATTACGCCATATAGTGACTTCGTGCAAGAAATGAAGGCTTTGTTTGAGGGAGACGATATTGCAGATGACGAGCAGGAAATCGTCTATCCGGAGTACACAGTAGAAAATTTCCTGGATGATGTGTATATGTCTGAAGATGATTATACCAGATTAGTTGGCTTGCTTAGAAATAAGAAAAATATTATCTTGCAGGGTGCACCAGGAGTAGGAAAAACATATGCTGCTAAGCGCTTGGCCTATTCTATAATGGGTGTAAAAGATGTAGAGCGTGTCATGATGGTACAGTTCCATCAGAGTTATTCCTATGAAGATTTTATTATGGGCTTTCGTCCATCCGCTACAGGATTTGAACTGAAGAAGGGGGCATTCTACAATTTCTGCAAGAAGGCTGAGGTGGATAGTGATAACGAGTATTTCTTTATCATAGATGAAATCAATCGCGGCAATTTGAGTAAGATCTTCGGTGAGCTGTTTATGCTGATTGAAAATGATAAACGAGGAAATGCGTTGCAGCTTCTATATTCGGATGAAAAGTTTGCAGTTCCGAAGAATATCTATATCATTGGCATGATGAATACTGCAGACAGAAGCCTTGCTATGCTGGATTATGCGCTTCGTAGAAGGTTTGCTTTCTTTGATATCAAACCAGGGTTTGAAACTCCTGGGTTCCGTGAGTACCGTATGGCATTGGATAATGAGAAGTTCAATAAACTGATCAGTTGCGTCGAGAGTTTAAATAGAGAGATTTCTGTTGACGAAACTTTGGGCGAAGGGTTCTGTATTGGTCACAGCTACTTCTGCAATTTACAACCTGATACAATTGACGATAGTTGGTTTTATGGTGTTGTGGAATATGAGCTGATACCTTTATTGAAAGAATATTGGTTTGATGAACCTATGAAGGTGAAAGCTTGGAGCGAAAATCTAAGGAGTACGATTAAGTGATACCGATACAAAACATTTATTATATGTTGTCCTATGCATTTCAGATATTGAATGAGCAGGGTTATAAGAATATAGCCACAGAACAATTTAATAATACTGCTGAGCTGATGGCGGCTATCTTGGAAAAAGGTATTGCGATTCAGCTAAAGCGGGGACTGGGTAAAGAATATATTCAGCAGACGGATGCGCTCTCTTCTCTACGAGGAAAGATTGATATTGCAGAGTCCATCAAGACACAGTCAATGCTACGAAAACAGCTAATCTGTACATATGATGAGTTTTCGGTTAACAGTATCATGAATCGGATCGTCAAATCTACAGTTGAGCTTCTCCTTCGCTCTAATATATCGAAACAGCGCAAGAAAAATCTTAGAAAGTTAATGGTGTATTTTAGCGAAGTAGATTTTGTTAATTTGCACACGGTAAATTGGAATGTTCAGTACAATCGAAACAATCAGAATTATCGGATGCTTATCTCCATATGCTATTTGGTAGTAAAGGGACTGTTGCAGACTCAATCAGATGGAAGTACCAAACTGATGGATTTTCTAGACGAGCAACGCATGTGCAGATTGTATGAAAAGTTCATTCTGGAATACTACAGGAGAGAGTTTAAAAATCAGATTACCGCAAATGCATCACAGATTACGTGGCAATTGGACAACGACGAGAATTCTATGTTGCCGGTGATGCAAAGTGATATTATGCTACAGCGTGATGATAGAGTTCTTATCATTGATGCAAAATACTATGAGCATAGTATGCAGGTACAGTTTAACAAGCATACACTCCACTCAGCTAATCTTTATCAGATTTTTACTTATGTTAAGAATAAGGAATACGAATTGAGAGAGAAGGACCATACGGTTTCGGGAATGCTTTTGTATGCGAAGACTGATGAAGAAATATATCCGAATAATGTATATCAGATGAGTGGTAACCAGATTACAGTCAGGACTCTGGATTTGAATTTACCATTTACAGAAATAGCAGAGCAGCTAGATACAATAGCAAAATTGCATTTCATTTTATAAAGGAGGCATCCTAGTTGAAAAAGAAAAAAGACGAAGTAACCATCCGTTCCAGTGCTGCAGAATACTTAACCTATGTTGCCTCTGTGGGTGATCAGCAGGACAGTATTGAGATGCGCTATGAGGATGAGAATATATGGCTGACGCAGAAGATGATGGCCACATTATATGGTGTCGGTTTGCCAACAATAAATGAACATATTAAAAAGATTTATTCTGATTGTGAATTAGAAGAGTCTGCAACTATTCGGAATTTCCGAATAGTTCAAATCGAAGGTTCACGTCAGGTGATTCGTGATACAAAGCACTATAATCTTCAAATGATTATTGCTGTTGGATTTAAGGTGAACAATGAACGAGCAGTGCAGTTTCGCAAGTGGGCCAATGGTATCGTGAAGGACTACACCATCAAAGGCTGGGTTATGGATGACGAGCGTCTGAAAAATGGTGGCTCTGTTCTTACAACAGAATACTTTGATCGTTTGCTTGAACAGATTCGTGAAATTCGTTTGTCTGAACGTAGATTTTACCAGAAGATAACAGACATCTATGCTACAGCTCTTGATTATGACCGAACAGCAAAAACAACGAAGCAGTTCTTTGCAAAGGTACAGAATAAGATGCATTATGCGGTACATGGACATACGGCAGCGGAGCTGATTTATGAGCGAGCCGATGCAGATAAGCCACACATGGGATTGACCACTTGGGCAGCAGCACCGGACGGTAAAATCGTAAAAAGTGATGTGAGCATTGCGAAAAATTACCTTTCAGAACAGGAAATGCGTTCATTAGAGCGTATTGTATCAGCGTATTTGGATTTGGCTGAGGACCGTGCAGAACGTCATATCCCGATGACAATGGAGGACTGGTCAAAGCGACTGGATCTATTTTTGATGGCAGATGACAGAGAGGTTCTTCAGGATACAGGCAAAATTACTGCTGAGATTGCCAAGGCAAAAGCTGAAACTGAATTTGAAAAGTACCGTGTCGTTCAGGACAGATTATTTATGTCCGACTTTGATAAATACATGCTGGAATTGGAAGAGAATTCGAAGAAGTAGCAACATCGCCATTAAAGTTTTCGGCTGAATTTTCAGCATGCCAAGGTCGAGGGCATGGAAGTTGGGGAATTAGCCGGAGCGAAAATAGCCGTTGACATGTACTCTGTATTAAGAACAGAGATTGTGGATAGAGAGTTGTGTCAATTATTTTTTGCTACAGAATATGTTTATATGTTTCCGTGAACAAACGGAGATATTTTGCTACATTCCATATTAGTCTGGCTCGGTTTCTGAAAACTAACATCAATCAGGATGTATCGTGCCATGTGGAGACGGTAGCACTTTTGTCCCAATTGAAGTAAAAGTCGGACGATTATATAAATGTTAGGATTGAACTTGATGATGGGGATATAAAATCTGCAGAGACTAGAGTGACTTATGATGAAATAAATAAGTATGTGGATGAACATAATGCTGGTGTGAAGGTTTCAAATCTGTATATTTCACATGTAAAGAGAAAATATGGAATCAAGTTGGAAAAAATATAATTTATCTAAAAATGAAGACAGTAGGCAACTGCAGTGTCAGGAAGATAAAGAGGGAGCAATTGTGGAGGCATTGGAGCATTTTAAGATGATTCAGCAGAAATTTTAGTTTTTACGATATGTCATTTAATATATGCTATCGTTAATTATATTGTGTAACAATCGGTAGTTGAAGGAGAAATAATGGTATGAGAATTAAATTTTTTGAAAAAGATGGACATATAAACCCTGAGTCAATATATGCAGGTATATATCAGTTTAAAATTGGATTGTTAAATGATGATGAAAAAAACTATTTGCCATTATACATAGGTGAATCATATTCAATGTTATCAAGATGCAGCAATCACTTATATGAGTTATTTCATAATGATCCATCATATTTTGGACTTACTAAAGAAGATTTGAAAGATGATGAATTGCAACTGATTGTAGATATTTATGAGCAGGTATCATTAGAAGATAATATTTCAAATAGCGATAGAGAAATTTTACTTCGTGAAAATGAAATAGTCGCAATAAAAAAACTTATGCCACTTTCTCAAAATCGAACAAATGATAATTTAAATAAAAATCGCAGTGCTATTGTGAAAGAGGCTATTAAAAAACTAAAATTATGTAATAAATAAGGCGTAATAAATTTTAATTTCTCGAGTTAAAGGTTGGGTGATTTATATGAATGAAGAAAACAGATTGTTGTTAGAAAAATATAGAGAAAGACGTAAAATGGAACTTTCTGAGAATATACTTGGAAATGGAGGGCATGTAGTAGAGTATGGTGGTAAACGATATCAGGAGGTTGGCTATCATAGCGAAATGGGGTATCTGATAATATGCTCGGCCTTCCCTGAAGAAGGGTTTACTATTGGAAGAGAATTTAAATATGAGATACCTATAATAAAAAATATGTCTTACGATATAAATGATGATTTATATTATAAGAAAGTTATGCCTGAAGAAATCGAAGACGTTTATCGTGTATGGGTAAGGAAAAAGTATTGCGGGTATGGATGCGATATTACAATGCAATTGTCGGACACTTTTTCCGTTTGTATTTACGGGGACGAAAAAGAAGATAGTAACCTGATTAAGTTAGGATTTAAAAGTAACTTAGATGCAGATCATCCGTGGCATATTTATTATTGGTATATAAAGGAAATAGATTCTATTGATGATGACAAAGTACAAATGGCAGCGATTAAATCTTATATGCCACAGAATGTTGTTGAACCATTCGCTTCAATGAAGAGAAAAGAATATAGTACTAGCAGAGAGATGGGAATTGATATAAAAGCTATTTACAGCACAATTGAGAAAGAATTAAAAGAGTTAGTGTAGGCAATGAAAATTGAAATTTATATGGTTAACACAAAAGAGGCTGCATTGTACGATGTGGATGTTCATACCATAAACTATCATATCAAAAAAATATTTAATGAGAGGGAATTACAGGAGGATTCAGTTATCCGAAAATTTCGAATAACTGCTCCTGACGGAAAAAGATACAATACAAATTACCGCTCATGGATACAGAAAAATAGCAGTAGATTATTTCAAATACATGACTAAGGACATACAAATATGAAAAACAAAACTCTATATGTATCCGATTTGGACGGTACATTATTAAGAAGTAACCAGACTACATCTGAATATACCAACGAAGTTATTAATTCCTTAACCGAAAAAGGCATAGTTTTTTCTTATGCGACAGCAAGGTCTATTTACACATCATCCAAAGTGACCAAAGGATTAGATGCTAAAATACCGGTAATTACATATAATGGTGCTTTTATTGTGGACAATTGTACGCATGAAGTGCTGCATGCAACCTATTTTGACAGGAATGTGTATAATTTATTATGGGAATTGTTTTCAGAGGGAGTATATCCGATTGTATATTCAATAGTTGGCGGCAAAGAACGATTCTCATATTATCCCTCAAAAAGTTCAAAGACCATTTTGGGTTTTGCTGCATCAAGAAATGATGAGAGAAAAAGGATTGTGGATTCGGAAGAAGAACTTGTGGCGGGTAATATTTTTTATATTACCTGTATTGAAACACCGGAAAAAATCAAACCGTTTTATGATAAATATAAAGACATATATCATTGTGTTTATCAGAGGGATATTTATTCTGATGAGCAATGGCTTGAAATTATGCCAAAAGATGTTACAAAGGCAAGCGCTGTTAAAAAACTTAAACAGATTACCAAAAGCGATTACGTTGTGGTATTTGGTGACGGAATAAATGATTTGGAAATGTTTGGAGCGGCTGATGAGTGCTACGCTATGGCCAATGCCGAACCTGAATTAAAAGCAGTAGCTACAAATATAATAGAGAGCAATGACAATGACGGAGTTGCCCATTGGTTAGCAGAAAAGGAGATTTGATGAGTAAAATGAAAAGTTGGAATGATGAACCGGCAATACAACAAAAAGAATATTCACAGGAAAAATATAATAAAAAGAAAAGAAAATCACTTAGGGTTGCAAAGTTATCCTGCTATTCAGCAGAACTGATGGTAGTTATTGGCTGGAATATGATGTTATCGCTTATTCTGTTTTTAGTGCTATGTTTAGGTACATCGGCACTTCCATATATAATGGATGTTAATATTGATTTTACACCTGAAACATTTTGGTGCAGAGGTGGTATATTTGTTAATCTATGCATGGTATTGCTTGTTTTATTTAGCATTGCAGGATTTACGTATGCTATTAGTTATAAAGTAACAGAAGTTATGTGTATACATCTGGATGGTGGATTAGATGGAGCTATGGAAGTAAATGATGCTGCCATGAGAGCTAATCTGAAAGGACAGGCAGCAAAGGCAGCTGGATTGGCGTATGTAGATGCAAAAGCACTTGCAGGACCGGTGGGTATTTTGACCAGATACTGTATTCAAAATAATATAAAAATGTTAACGCCACGTTTCTTTAAGGTTTTGCACAGAACATTAGTCATTGTACAGATTCTTCTTGCATTTATCTGTATATTTGTATTGTTACATTAATTTTTTTATGAACATAATATTAGGAGGAATTGTGAGAAAAATATGTTTAAGAGTTTTTTGAAACTGTTATTATATGAAAGCATAATGATGATGGTGCTGACAATAGCTGCATGTATTGCTGTATTAATTCAGATGTTGTTTGGTGTAAAGACCGGTACAGACAGTTCATTTTTTTTTAGCAGTACATATTATGATTATAATTTATTAATGTACATATTGGGATTAGTAATCTACTTTTTTGTAATGATCACCATTATAAAGAAATTTGGTGGCAAGCTGGATTTTATTAAGAAGCTTGGAAATGCATATAAGGTGATGGCATGTATATATGACCTGATATGGGGATTTGCAATGTTTGCTTTTTTAGGTTTGCTTCATTTCCATGTTTTAGGTATGACAATCAGCTATAAACCGGAAATACTTTGCTTGTTTTCTTTTGTGGGATTACCGGTTATCACTGCTTTAAGTATTGGCTTTGTTTTGATAAAATTATGCCTGAAAAAATAGAATAATATTATAAAATTAAAACTCCGGTCGTAACAGGTGACCGGAGCTTTTTATTTATAACGATTCTATGCCATTCCATTTGCTGTCTTGTATTTATAAAGCATTTCGGCATGATTCTGCTCTTCAATCTGGATATCAGCAAGTAATTTCCTTATATTGCTTTTACCGAATGCAAAAACATCACTATTGTATTCTCCTGATACCAGCTTTTCTGTTCCGATACAGTCTGTTGCAAGGAAAGCGTCATTCTGTTTGTCATCGGAGTTGGTCATATCGTTGTAGGTGGCTTTTGGTGAATAATCCTTGCCGGCACTGTCGTTGCAGTCACAATCAGGAACGGTGCCGGAAAGAACCTGGCCTAAAGAATCATAGTGTTTCTGCTCCTGCTTATGAAGTTCTTTAAAAAGGGCTTTTAATTCCGGATCTTTTGCAAGGCCGGCATACTTTGCGTACTTTTCCATACAGCTTTTTTCCTGATTTTGTAAATCTTCAATTACTGAACGTTCTTTTTCTTTTAATACCATTGCGTTACATCCTTTCCATATAAGAGTGTTTATACAAAGGTAGTATTCCGGTTTTATTTTTTTGTATTCATAAAAAATTATTCAAAGACTTAATAAATGTATGTGGTGTGACGTGTTATTTTTGCATATAAGAGAGAATATGCAGGTAAGAGCATGGTTGTTGTCTGTAATTTCTATGGACAGACTATAGATATCCTTACGAAGCAAGAATTTATATGGAATAAATCATTGATATAAAATAGCTGTTATTGTAAAATATATTTATCTTTAGAAAAGAAGTGACGAGGAATGAAAAAAGGTAACAGTGATTTTATAAATAAACATAAAAAAGGCTGCATTAATGCAGCCTCTGTTTTAATGTTTATAATTATTGCAGGAATTGTTGTATGTATGACTTCTTGCGGTAAAAATGACAGGCAGGAAGTGACTGAACCGTCAACAACGGAGACCGAACCTGCGACAACTGAGCATCCGACAACGGAGGCTTCCACAGAGGAAGCAGAGGAGGGCTATATTAATCCTTTTACCGGAGAAAAGACGGATACGGATTACTCAGGAACAAGACCTTATGCCATAATGCTTAATACAATAAGACAGGCACTGCCACAGAGTGGTAATTCAAAGGCTGACATGTATATAGAAATGACGGAAGAGGGCGGAATAACCAGAGTTCTCGGCTTTTACAACAGCCTTAAAGGAGTAGATAAAATCGGTACAATAAGGTCCACAAGGGAATATTTTTTATCCTGGGCTATGGGATTTGATGCAATCGTTGTTCATGCAGGCGGAGACCCATGGATATTCGATAAGATTAGCAGGTCAGGCTATACCACACTTAATTGCGTAGGCAATGCGGGAATAGATGCGGGCTCTGCATTTTTCCGGGATGATTACAGGATGCATAACATTGGACTGGAACATTCCTTATATACGACAGGACCTAATCTGTTAAAAATTATTTCAGACAAAAATATAAATACGGCACACACAAGGAATGACTATACAAAATTTAATTTCGCAAAGGACGGAGAGGGTACACCTGACGGAGAAAGTGCGGTTAATGTTAAAGTAACTTTTTCCGGTTATAAGAATACAAGTTTTAAATATAATTCTGATGCAAATGACTATTCCGTGGATTTCTGGAATGAACCGTATATTGATGAGACTAACAGCGAAAATATAAGGGTAAGAAATGTAATTATTCTTCCTGTACCTAACTGGACAGAAAAAGATTCACAAGGAACCGTCCGCCAGAAATACAATATGGCAGGAGGTACCGGATATTATATCAGCGGTGGAAAATATATAAAGATTAACTGGACTAAGGGCGATTATAATGACGACAGCCAGTACAGTAATGCGTTTGTTATGACAACAATGGACGGTAAGCCGCTTGAAATCGCAAAGGGTAAGACATACATCTGTATGATGAATGAAAAATACGTGCCTGAAATAAATTAAGATGGGAGAAAGATAATGTTAAAGACAGAAAGCGTTACATTAGCAGTCAAAATCAAATCTAAGGAAATAACAGGAGACGAATATAATAGGGAATATCTGGTAACTATTACCAGAGCCGACGGAAGGGACATGGTGCTTAGTGTCAACCGGAGTACATACGACGAATGTAAAAAGGGAAGAAGAGCTATTTTTGACATTGATGTTGTAATGGAAAAGGATGGTGATATCAATAATTATATCAGGGAACAGACTTGTGTTACCGGAATAACATATTTAACAGAAGAACGGCTGTTTGATAAATTTTCCAAGATAAAGGATGAAAATTATACATGGCTCTCAAGGTATGCACCTCCGCTTAAAAAGAAGAATGACAGACCTGTTATTCTTTTAATGGGAATTGTATTTTTCGCTGCCGGTGTTTTTGCTTTTACGTTTTTGCCACGGATAATTGTTAAAAATATTAATAAAGCAAAAATTTATAAGGATTATGTGCATACGGTAGGAGAGGATAATTATGACATTATCTACAAAAAGGACGAACCTGATAAAATATACGAGGCAGAATATGATACCATTACCAAAATGTATTTACCATCGGATTATGCGTACAGCATGATGGATTATGTGGGATATGTTTTAGTGAGTCTGGTAATAGGCATACCGTGTATAGCAGGGGGTTCGTTTTGCCTGATACAGGGAATCAGAGAAAATATGTGACATCTTATTAAAAATAAAGGCAGGGTACTTGACAGGGATACCATACTTACCGGAATCTGGGGATTTGATTACGACGGGGATACACATATTAAAGGAATAAGAAAAACGCTGAATGATAAAGGAAAGAACATTGTGACAAAGGTAAATGTCGGATATATGTTCGAGGGAAAATAAAACCGTATTCTGTTGAAATGAATCTTGAAGAATGATAATATTATATGCGAAATACAGGGAAGCAATCCCGGATAAATCGGAGATAATATGAATTTTTTGGAAGAAAGAATAGTGAAAGACGGAATAGTTAAGGAAGGGAATGTACTAAAAGTTGACCGCTTCTTAAATCATCAGATGGATATAACGCTATTTAATGAGATGGGTGCCGAATTTAAGAAGAGATTTGAAGGCAAAAATATCAATAAAATATTGACGGTGGAAGCATCAGGTATCGGAATTGCGTGTGTTGTTGCAATGCACTTTAACGTACCTGTTGTTTTTGCGAAAAAATCAAAAAGTATTAATATAGACGGTGATATGTATATTGCGGAGGTTGAGTCTTTTACCCATAAATGCAAGAATCAGGTTATTGTATCAAAGAAGTTTTTAAATGAAGACGACCATGTGCTTATAATTGATGATTTCCTTGCAAATGGCTGTGCATTACAGGGACTTATTTCAATTGTGAACCAGGCAGGAGGCACTGTTGAAGGAATCGGTATCGCAATCGAAAAAGGTTTTCAGGTCGGTGGTCAGATTATAAGAAATCTCGGATATCAGCTTGAATCTCTTGCTATTGTTGATTCAATGGATGCAACTACAGGAACAATTAACTTCAGGGAGCAGTAAGAGGAGAATACAATGACTAAAGAAAAAAAGAATAAAGATACTGTCGAAGCATTATATTCGCTTGACGGAAAGATTAATTTATTAAAGGCGTTTCCGTTTGGATTACAGCACATACTGGCGATGTTTGTTGCCAATATCACACCTATTATAATCGTTGCGGCTGCCTGTGGACTTGGGGCAAAGGACACGGCCATGATAATCCAGAGTGCAATGATTATAGCCGGAATAGGTACTTTTATACAGCTGTTCCCTATATGGAGAATAGGTTCAAGACTGCCTATAGTAATGGGAATCAGCTTTACGTTTGTATCCCTTGCCTGTACTTTAGGAGCACAGTACGGATACGGAACCCTGATGGGTGCAGTATTAATAGGCGGTATTGTGGAAGGACTTCTGGGACTTTTTGCAAAATACTGGATAAAAGTTATTTCGCCGATTGTAGCAGCAACGGTTGTTACGGCAATCGGATTTTCACTTCTTTCTGTTGGTGCGGCTTCCTTCGGAGGAGGAACGGGAGCAGCAGATTTTGGTTCTGCCAACAACTGGATACTTGGAATTGTAACCCTTGTAAGCTGCATTTTATTCAATATACTTGCAAAAGGCTATTTAAAACAGCTTTCTGTTTTATTCGGACTTGTTGTGGGATATATTGTGGCACTTTGTATGGGAATGGTGGATTTTTCAGCACTTCATGATGTTGATATTATCGCCCTGCCTCATTTTATGCCTTTTAAAATTGAATTTAATGCCAATGCAATATTTTCTTTTATACTTATTTTCCTGGTATCGGCAACGGAAACTATCGGTGATACCTCTGCCCTTGCATCATCAGGACTTGGAAGGGATGTTACGGAAAAAGAAACCTCAGGTTCCATTGCCTGTGACGGTTTTGTAAGTGCACTCTCTTCAATTTTCGGATGTATGCCGATTACCTCTTTCAGCCAGAATGTAGGACTTGTTGCAATGACAAAGGTTGTAAACAGATATGCCATTTCTACAGGAGCGATAATCATGGTAGTGGCGGGATTTTTCCCGGCAGTAGGAAGTCTGCTTGCCACTTTGCCGAGTGCGGTGCTTGGCGGATGTACGATAATGATGTTTGGTACAATCGTTGTAAGCGGTGTCCAGATGATAGGAAAATGTGGGTATACACAGCGCAACATTACAATAGCAGCTCTTTCTCTCAGTATTGGATTAGGCTTTACGCAATGTCCTGATTTATTTAATATTTTTCCTGATATTGTAAGGTCCGTATTTGCTGAAAACTGTGTGGCACTTGTTTTTGTTACGGCAATATTGCTTAATATTATTCTTCCTAAAAGTATGGGAGAAGAGAAAGCACAGAAAAATAATTGAGGATAAGCTATGGAAGTTAAAGTTTATGACTATCTGCAGGAGGATGCAATGAATATCAGACGTAATGTTTTTATGTCCGAGCAGGGCTATAAAAACGAGTTTGATGAAATTGATGATAGGGCTTTACATATTGTTATATATAACAATGAAAAGCCTGTTGCCACATGCAGAATTTATAGAGAAGATAATACATATATTCTTGGAAGAATTGCGGTAGATAAATCATATCGTGGATTGCATCTTGGAACGGTTATTCTTGCAGAAGCGGAGAAAATCGTTTCGCAAAAGGGTGGTAAGGAGATAATTCTTCATGCCCAGTGCAGGGTCAGAGGCTTTTATGAAAATTCGGGATATGAGGGCTATGGTCCGATAGGAGAGGACGAAGGACACCCTCATATCTGGATGAGAAAGGTTATAAATCAATAATATTTCTAACCGTTGTGGGAATTCGGAATTCTCACAGCGGTTTTTTGATATAAAGATTACCTATAACAAATCATAAATTTTAAAGATTATACAATAAATGTCTTCTGTGATAATATTTTTACAGTTAATAATCCTAGTAAAATAGTAGGAATAAAACGGAGGACAAAATATGGCAAGAGGAATTAATACACGATGTTTACATTTAGAAGAACTTGAGGGAAAAGCAGATAACTACGGAGCAATAAGTTATCCGATATACCAGACTGCAACATATGCACATCCGGGAGTCGGTCAAAGTACGGGATATGACTACAGCAGACTACAGAATCCTACAAGGGAGGTGCTTGAAAAAACAGTAGCCAATCTTGAAAACGGAATTGAAGCATTTGCACTGACAACGGGAATGGCAGCCATTACGCTTACGATGGAACTCTTTAAACCGGGTGATAATATTATCGTTGAAGCTGATATTTACGGAGGAAGTACAAGACTATTTGATAACGTATGCAGTAAAAATAATTATGAGATAACATATCTTGACTGCTCCCGTGAAAACATTGAAAGCAGGATAAAAGAAAATACAAAAGCCATATATATTGAAACTCCTACCAACCCTATGATGAGAGTATCCGACATTGCCAAAATATCGGAAATCGCAAAAAAGCATAATTGCCTGTTAATAGTGGATAATACATTTTTATCTCCTTATTTCCAGAATCCCCTTGATTTGGGAGCAGATATAGTAATACATAGCGGAACTAAATTCCTTGGCGGACATAATGATACCCTTGCGGGATTTATAGTGACCAACAGGGAAGAGATAAGGGAAAGACTCAGATTCCTTATAAAAACAACAGGAGCAGGTCTTGCTCCTTTTGACAGCTGGCTTATTTTAAGAGGAATTAAAACCCTTGGAATTCGCATGAAAAGATCATCGGAAAATGCGGAAAAAATTGCACTCTGGCTTCAGAAACAGAGCGTTGTAAAAGAAGTATTTTATCCGGGGCTGCCTACACATCCGGGTTATGAAATATTAAAAAAACAGGCAAGAGGTTTTGGTTCAATGCTTACCTTTTACGTTGATACCAAGGAACATGCACTTAAGATACTTGAAGGTGTCAGAATGATTAAGTTTGCTGAAAGCCTCGGAGGGGTGGAAACACTCATAACGTATCCCACAACACAGACACACGCAGATGTCCCTGCAGGAGTAAGGGAAAAGAACGGAATAACCGAATGTACTTTAAGAATGTCTGTTGGAATAGAGGATTATGAAGACCTTATAAATGAACTTGAAGAAGTATTTAGAAAGGCTGGTGAATAATATGGCAGAAAGAAATCTTAATTTTGATGAGATAATAAACCGTAAAAATACGGATTGCCTTAAATATGATTTTGCAAAAAGAAGAGGCATGCCTGAAGATGTACTTCCGTTATGGATTGCGGATATGGATTTTAAAACTTCATCTTATGTGGAAGATGCGGTTATTGAAAGGGTAAAACACGGTATTTTCGGCTATAGCGAAACAGGAAAAGAATATTTTGAGGCTGTTGCAGGATGGATGAAAAGACATCATAACTGGGATGTGGAAGAAAGATGGATTATTAAGACACCGGGTGTAGTGTTTGCACTTGCAATGGCGGTTAAAGCATTTACAGAGCCGGGAGATGCCGTACTTATAGAGCAGCCTGTATATTATCCGTTTTCGGAGGTTATTAATGACAATGGCAGAAGAATTGTGAGCAACGACCTTGTGCTTCTTGAAGACAACAGATATCACATAGACTTTGAAGATTTTGAAAAAAAGATAGTTGATAATAATGTAAAACTTTTTCTCCTCTGCAGTCCTCATAATCCGTCCGGCAGGGTATTTACCAGAGAGGAACTTTTAAAACTCGGAGATATCTGCCTTAAACATAATGTTATTGTTGTAAGTGATGAGATTCACAGTGATTTTGTGTTTGAGGGCGAGCATACGGTATTCTGTAATGTTAAAAAAGAATTTGAAAATATATCCGTAATATGCACATCACCAAGCAAAACATTCAATCTTGCGGGAATGTTAATATCCAATATATTTATACCTGACAGGACACTCAGAAAAAAATTCAGACATCAGGTGGATGCGGCGGGAATAAGCCAGTTAAGTCCGTTAGGACATGCTGCGGTAAAGGCGGCCTATGTTAACGGGGAAGAATGGTATAACGGTGTTATTGAATATATCAGAAATAACAGGAAATATGTAAAAGAATATACGGAAAAAAACCTTCCGGGCGTAAAGGTCATTGATGGTGAGGGAACATATCTTACATGGCTTGATTTCAGAGGAACAGGCATAGATTATGAGGAACTTGACAGACGCATTATATACGAGGCAAAGTTATGGCTTGACAGTGGAAAAATATTCGGTGCGTCAGGTCAGGACTTTCAACGAATTAACCTTGCCGCACCGAGAAAAATAATAGAAGAGTGTATGGAAAGACTGAAAGGCATTGTCAGTCGTTAGGAATGTCATGAAACCTTCCGGCAAGCTCTTCTGTCTTAACAACATTAATAAAGGCGTGAGGATCAACTGAATGTATTAATGGTATCAGTTGCCTCCTTGCGTCTGTATTAATTACGGAATATATCATTTCTTTTTCTTTTGCTTCATAACAGCCGATACCGTGGAAAAGAGTGGCATCATGGTTGGTGGTATCTTTTATAAGACGGTATATTTCATCGGCTTTGTCGGATATTATGAAAAGTGTTTCTTTCTGGTAGCGTTTGTAGAGCATCTGTATTATCTGAGTGCTGCAGAACTGGTAAATAATCGAATAAAGTGCGATTGACCAGCCGAACATTGCACCTGCAATCAGAAGAATTATAACATTACCGAAAAGAATATAATTCCATGCGTCCATTCCCTTCTGCTGGGACATATAAATACTTATAAAATCGGTGCCGCCGGTGGTTGTGCCGACATTAAGGCATAATGCTATTGCAAAACCGTTAATAAGACCGCCGAAAATACTTATCAGAAGTACGTCGGTTGTAAATATATAATCAGGCAGTATATCTACAAATATACTTGACAAAAGGATGGTCAGTATGGAGTACAAAGTAAATTTTTTACCGATATATCTGAATCCTATATATACAGGAAAAAGATTTAGTAGTATATTAAATACTGAGTAGGGAACGGTAACATGGAAAATACTTTTTATTATATGCTGGAGCAGAAGGGATACTCCTGAAATTCCACCGGGAAGCAGGTCAGCGGATTTGGCAAAGCAACAAAGATTCCACGCATACAGAAGTGATGCGATTATCACAATGATTACGCGGAAATATTGATAAAAGTGTGGATGTTTCCTTTCAATTGACTGGAACATAAAATGACCTACCTTTCTTTATTATTTTGTATTATTATAACATATAATATGCCACATGAGAATAATGAAGGAACGTATTTATGTGGTTTATATTTGCAGTATTATTATTTTATGAAAACAAGATAGACATTAAAAGAAGAGGTATATAAAATGGACATTCTGGAACTTGCAGATAAAATTATTAACGGAAAAAGACTTTGCAGAGAAGATAATACAGACTTCTTTGCATCCTGTGATCTTGAAAAATTATGTACGGGGGCCGATAGAATCCGTAAACATTATATGGGTGACAGAGTGGATATGTGTGCGGTAATAAGCGGTAAAGGTGGAAGATGCCCTGAAGACTGTAAATATTGTGCACAGTCGGTTTTTAATAAAACAGGGTGTGATGTATATGGTTTTATACCGGAAGAAGAGATTGTAAGGGCCTGCAAAGAAGATGAAAAAGAAGGAATCCACAGATTTTCCATTGTTACCGCAGGAAAAGCACTTACAGGCGAAGACTTTAAAAAGGCAGTACATGCTTATAAGACCATAAGTAAAGAATGTAACATAGGTTTATGTGCCTCAATGGGTTTTATAACGAAGGAACAGCTTGAAGAACTTAAAGAAGCAGGGGTTACATATTATCATCATAATATAGAAACCTCTGAAAGCTATTTTCCCAAAATATGTACAACCCATACATTCGGTGATAAGTTAAGGACACTTAAAAATGTAAAAGAAACGGGACTTAAAATCTGTTCAGGTGGAATAATCGGTATGGGCGAAACATTAAAAGACAGGATATCTATGGCATTTTCGCTGGCAGAAGCAGGCGCGGATTCAATTCCTGTCAATATTCTTATGCCTGTTAAAGGAACTCCGTTAGAAGCTGTTGAGACATTAAGCGAACCGGAGATATTAAGAACCATTGCAATGTTCAGATATGTTAATCCTGATGCGGATATCAGGGTGGCAGCAGGCAGAAAATTCTTTACAGAGGGTGGAAAAAAGGCATTTTTGTCGGGGGCTTCGGCAGTCATAACAGGCAATATGGTTACTACATCGGGAAGTACTACGGTATCCATGGACAAAAAGATGTTTGGAGAAATAGGAAGAATAATTTAGCCGGTATACATATTCTGTTTACCGTATGATACAAGAAAAATAATTTTTATCTTACAAAAAATTTACATAGATATATCAATAAAATTTACAAAATGCTGGTATACTAATTCCAAAAGTATATTGGATGGAAGCATTACCAATGGAAAGGAGTTAATATGCGTATAGGAATGCTTACGAGCGGAGGAGACTGTCAATGCCTTAATGCTACAATGGAAGCAATTGCAAAGGTTTTATATAAAAAAGATAAAGATATTGAAATATACGGAATTCTTGATGGCTTTACAGGACTTATTAACGGAAAATATAAGAAAATGGAAAAGGCAGATTTCGATAATATTCTTTTATCCGGGGGTACGATTCTCGGAACTTCAAGACAGCCTTTTAAGACCATAACCAAACCTGATGAAAACGGGCGTGATAAGGTTGAAATGATGGTTAAAAATTATGAAAAATGGAAGCTTGACGCGTTAATCGTGCTTGGAGGAAACGGAAGCCATAAGACTGCCAATCTTTTAAGCGAAAAAGGCCTTAATGTCGTGACCGCACCAAAAACAATTGACAATGATATATGGGGAACCGATGTTACATTTGGATTTGACAGTGCCGTTAAGGTTGCAACGGAAACTATGGATAATATAAAGACGACAGCTTCATCTCACGGCAGGATATTTGTTGTGGAAGTAATGGGGCATAAGACCGGCTGGGTAACCTTGTATTCAGGAATTGCAACAGGTGCTGACATAATACTTATCCCTGAAATTCCTTATGATATTAAGAAAATAACATCATATATAGAAAAAAGCGATAAGAAATACCTTGTAATTGCTGCGGCAGAAGGAATAGTGGAAAAGGAATTTTCTTCCTTAAAAAATAAAGAAAGGCGACAGCTTCTCAGTGAGAAAAATTTAAAATCACAGGTTGAGAAACTTGCACTTGATATCCGGACGGCAACAGATAAGGAAGTGCGTATTACAATACCGGGACATACACAAAGAGGTGGTTCACCTACCGCGAGGGACAGAATTGTGTCAATGCAGACAGGAACTGCGACGGCTTTGAACATCATTAATAAAAACTATGGTGTAATGGCTGCGGTTATAAACGGAAGAATTGTTAATGTGCCATTAAAAGAAGTAGCAGGTAAGTTAAAAGTTGTACCGGCTGATGCAGAAATAATTCTCCAGGCCAAGGAGATGGGAATTTGTTTTGGAGATTAAAAATATGAAAAAAGAAAACAAAATATATATGAACAGAGAGCTTTCCTGGCTCAAATTTAATGAACGTGTACTGGATGAAGCGAAGAGAGAAGGAGTGCCTCTTTGCGAGAGACTTACATTTTTGTCAATTTACCAGACTAATCTTGAGGAATTTTTCAGGGTAAGGGTCGGCTCACTTCAGGACCAGAATTTGATATGCCCAAATGACAAGGAAAATAAGACCAATATGACCCCTGCTGAGCAGATTAATGCAATTTTTTCAAGAGTAAGGGAACTTAACAGCAGAAAAGATGCAATATATGATGAACTTCAGAATCGTATTGCAGGGTATGGAATCAGATTCGTCTCATTTAAAGAACTTAATAAGGACGAAGAAAGTGCTCTGAAAAAGTATTTTAACAAGGAAGTTTTACCTTTACTTTCGATAATGATAGTTGCAAGAAAACAGCCGTTTCCGTTTTTAAGAGGACAGGAAATATATGCTGTTGCAAGTCTTGATAAAAAGAATGGTAAAGAACGCATAGGCATCATTCCGTGCAATATTGATATGGTACCAAGAATGATTGGAATAAAAGGAAAGAAAAATACATATATTTTGAGAGAAGAACTGATTCTTCATTATATGCCGATGGTTTTCAAAGGATATAAAATAATAGAAAAATCAGTTATGAAAGTTACAAGAAATGCGGATATTGATGTTGTAAAAGTATATGATGAAGACCTTGATTACAGGGATCATATGGCTAAGCTGATTAAATTGCGTAAAAAACTTGCACCTGTATTAATTGAGCTTACAAGAGATATAGATGACGTAATGGTAAACCAGTTATGCGATTATCTGGAACTTGGAAAGGAAAATGTTATTTTTTCAAAGTCTCCGTTGGATTTTTCCTATGTATTTGATATACAGGATATTTTAAGAGACAGACAGGAACTTTTCTTTGAAAAACGTGTGCCGAAAGAACCCGCCTGCGTAGACGAAAACAGACCGATGATTCCACAGATTATTGAAAAAGACATGCTTTTATCTTATCCCTATGAAAGCATAAAACCTTTCTTAAGACTTCTTCATGAAGCAGCCAATGATAAGAATGTATTGTCAATAAGAATGACATTATACAGACTTGCCAAAAACTCAAAGATTGTTGAGGCGCTTGTCGAAGCTGCCGAAAATGGAAAACAGGTTGAGGTTCTTGTTGAACTTAAAGCAAGATTCGATGAAGAAAATAACATAAGCTGGAGCCGTCAGTTAGAGGAAGCCGGCTGTCATGTTGTATACGGAATCGACGGACTTAAGGTTCATTCAAAACTCTGCCTTATAACTGTTAAGAGTGATGACGGAATACAGTATATAACCCAGATAGGCACAGGCAATTATAATGAGAAAACAGCGAGATTGTATACGGATTTGTCATTGATGACAGCAAATTATGAAATAGGTGATGAAGCAAGAAAAACTTTTCAGGAGATACTGATAGGCAATACCATTGACAGGACGCAACATCTTCTCGTGGCACCTAATTCTCTTCAGCAGCCGGTTATTGATATGATTGAGGATGAAATAGAATATGCGAAGAAAGGTGAACAATCATATATAGGAATTAAGGTTAATTCCCTTACTGATAAGAAGATTATGGACAAGCTTGTGGAGGCATCAAAAGCAGGCGTTCATATAGATATGGTAGTAAGAGGTATATGCTGCCTTATTCCCGGTGTTGAAGGGGAAACAGAGAATATACACATAAGAAGTATAGTAGGAAGGTACCTTGAACATTCAAGAATATATATTTTTGGAACAAAAGAAAGGGATAAAATATATATATCTTCTGCGGATTTTATGACAAGAAATACTTTGAGAAGAGTTGAAGTAGCAGCTCCTGTGTATGATGAAAGACTGAAGGAACGTATAAGAAATATGTTTTCGATAATGCTCAAGGATAATGTACTTGCAAGAACGGCTTTACCTGACGGCAGATATGAAATTATTGATGATGGCAAAAAGAAACTTAATTCACAGGAATATTTTATAGAAGAAGCGTACAAATAGAAAATTCAGAAATTAAAGTATGGAGAACTCCGGAAAAATATGGTATTATTACAGTATCAATTTTCCGGAGGTTTTTTATGGAAGCAATAGAATGTATCAAAACAAGACGTAGCATAAGAAAATATGAGGATAAGCCCGTTGACAGGTCATTAATCGAAGAAATTATCGAGATTGCAAGATTTGCACCAAGCTGGAAGAATTCACAGTCAGTAAGGTACATAGCAATTTATGATAATGATATCAGAAATAAGATTGCCGGCGAATGTATTATGGGACATGAAGGCAATAAGAATAACATACAGGGCGCACCTGTTCTGATGGTTGAATTAACTGTAAATAAGAGAGCCGGATATGAAAGAGACGGAAGCTATTCAACATCTAAAAAAGATCACTGGCAGTCGTTTGATGCGGGAATGGCAGCACAGGTATTTTGTCTTGCGGCACACGAAAAAGGACTCGGAACCGTTGTTATGGGTATTTACGATGAAGAAAAAGTAAAAGAAGTTCTTGGTATCGGCGAAGATAAGTCAGTATCGGCATTGATAGCATTAGGTTATCCTGCTGATGCACCTGCAGCACCAAAGAGAAAGGAAGTTGCAGATCTTCTTACTTTTATGTAGGATTAAAGTATAATATTAAGCAAAACAGAGAAGCATTCTGATTGTGCTTCTCTGTTTTTGTGCTTATTCTTATATATCGATATCTTTTTCCGATGCTTTGGAAATATAGCTGGCAGAATCGGGATATACTTCATAACCTTTAGTTGAATCGGCTGATTTAACAAGGTATATGTGAAGATCCCTGGTGGTACCGTTATATGTGACCATCCATTTCAGGTTATGGTTCCATTTAGAAACAGGAATAACCTGGCCAAAATCTTCAAAAACCGCTTTCGCAAACGGATTCTGGCTTACATCATCGGCTGTTGTGCCGGAGTCCCATACGAAAGAGTAGTTGGATGGGGTATCTCCCGAATAAGTATAGTAGATGTCTGTGTCAGTGGATAATACTCTGTTAACGGATGCAGCAATCTCATGTGCGGAATTTGAATCCACGGAACGCTTTGACTTGCTTGTCTGTTTGACAAGAGTTGGGATAAGTATACCCATTAAAACAGCCATAATTGCAACTACAACAATAAGTTCCACCAATGAGAATCCGCAATTACTTCTGGTTGATTTCATACTAGTTGCCTCACCTCAATTCTTATTTTATATTTACATTCTATAACAACGTGACATTTTACACAATATCTTTTTGCATTATAAAAGAAAAAATGATATAGTTAACTAATCAGTTTTAAAGGAGAACAAAGATGTTAGAAAAGATAGGAGCTTTTTTGGATAAGGTTGATAATATTGTATGGGGTGCACCTCTTATTGTTCTGTTGCTCGCGGTGGGTTTGTTCCTTACAATAAGACTTAAAGGAATCCAGTTCAGAAAGCTGGGACACGGACTTAAAAATATGTTTTCAAAGGAAGGAGAAGGACACGGGGAAGTATCAAGTTTTGGCGCATTATGTACTGCACTTTCAGCTACAATAGGTACAGGTAATATTGTAGGTGTTGCAACGGCTATAGTGGCAGGCGGCCCGGGAGCGTTATTCTGGATGTGGGTTGCTGCACTTGTAGGTATGGCGACGAAATATGCTGAGTGTCTGCTTGCTGTTAAGTACAGGAAGGTATCTGATGATGGACATATTGTAGGCGGACCTTTTTACTACATAGAAAATGGTATGGGGCCAAAGTGGAAATGGCTTGCCAAGATATTTGCGGTATTCGGTGTAGGCGTAGGATTACTTGGAATAGGAACATTTACACAGATAAATGGTATTTCCAATGCGGTTAAGTCATTTTTTGATCCGTCAGAAAGCCATACTGTAAGTATATTCGGTACACAATATTCATGGGCAATAATAATTACTGCGATTGTGATAACATTATTTGTGGCACTGGTACTTATCGGAGGACTTAAGAGAATATCTTCTGTTGCACAGGTAATAGTTCCTTTTATGGCAGTTATTTACGTTTTGTTTGCATTGATAGTCATTGTTTTGAATATTAAAGCAGTTCCGGGAGCATTTAAGTTAATTGTCAAAGGCGCATTTAATCCGTCTGCGGTTACAGGTGGTGCAATCGGTTCAATAATTGTAGTTATGCAAAAAGGTATTGCAAGAGGTGTTTTCTCTAATGAGGCAGGGCTTGGCAGTGCGCCTATTGCAGCAGCCGCTGCACAGACTAACGAGCCGGCAAAGCAGGGACTTGTATCAATGCTCGGAACATTTTTCGATACAATTGTTATATGCACGATGACCGGTCTTACAATCGTAATTACCGGTTCATGGAATGTAGGACTTGATGGTTATGCTGTTACTGAACGGGCATTTGGACAGGGACTCCCATTCCCTGAACAGGTATCATCTTTTATATTGATGATATGTCTCGTATTTTTTGCATTCACTACAATACTCGGCTGGAACTATTACAGTGAAAGATGTCTTGAGTACCTTACTAAAGGCAGATTACATATTGTAAAAGGATATAGGATATTATATATCATCTGCGTATTTTTCGGACCATTTATGACAATTAAAGCAGTATGGACAATTGCCGATATATTTAACGGACTTATGGCAATCCCGAATCTGATAGCATTGGTAGCATTAAGTTCGGTTGCGGCATTTGAGACTAAGAAATATGTTGATAAATTAAATAATAAGAACAGTAAAAATGCACAAAAATTATAATGGGTGTTTTTAGTTATAATCACGAAAATTTATGTTAATAATTAAAATGACTGGAAATTTTTTTCAAAAATGGGTATTATTAATATAAATAGGAAGTGAATGATATGTTTCAAATTAATGATTTGGTTGTATATGGTAAGAATGGTGTATGTTCGGTTAAAGGGATAGGAACTTTGTCACTTATAAATAATGACAGGATATATTATACATTGGTACCCGTTTACAATAAAGAGGAAATAATATATGCCCCTGTTGAAAACGGCAGGATAGTAATGAGAGAGGTTATCTCCAGAGAAGATGCAAAGGAACTGATAGATATATTTCCTGATCTTGAAGAGACTGTTGTAGCAGATGAAAGAGACAGGGAAAACTGCTATAAGCAGACTTTGTTAGGATGTAATTGTGAAAAGCTTGCTTCAATGATTAAGACCATATATAACAGAAAATGTAAGAGAATAAGTGAAGGAAAGAAAGTTACTGTTGTTGATGAGAAATATTTCCGTCAGGCAGAAGAACAGCTTTTTGGCGAACTTGCTTTTGCACTTGATGTTGATAAGACAAAAATCAGCGAAATGATTTCAGAAAGGTTCTGACAGTTTAATACAAAGTAAAGAATAAGAGCTATGGTACGTTATGATGGGTACCATAGCTCAATTTTTTATACAGTTCCCGTGACTTTAAGAACGCTTACACCCGGAGTAAGAGTCCATATTCCTGTAGCAGGATTTTGTGTATAGGTTGCGGCAGGAACGGTTATCTGACCGGCTATGGTGTTAAATACACCGGTTGTAGTGTCATAGCTGTAATTTGTTCCTACCGTCCACGTAACATTATCAAATGTTACGGTAATAGGGTTAAGGATAGGATCAAATGTATCACTGATTACAACGTTATCACTGGCCTGTGCTGCTAAAGAGCCGGTATTCTGGATTACAAAAGTATAAGTCAGCTGACCATTTTCAACAACACTGTCGGGGCATACTGACTTGGAGATGCTTAAATTGGTTGCAGCTGCAGCAGTAATTGTGGCAGAAGCAGATAAATCGTTATATAAGGAATCTCCCGAAAGATTTGCAGTATTGGTTATTGTACTCAATGCCGTAGGATTTGCGTAATCATTTACCTTTGTTTCGTATAACAGGGTTGTGTTGCCTCCTGCAGGTACGGAAAGACCTGTAACAGATAAGCCTCCTGCGATTGTAACAACAGGGGAAGCCTGACTCACCCCATTGATAAAATACTGGATGGTGTCTTCAACGTATGTCAGCGGAACGAGTGTATTGGCATCAAGGGTATAAGCACCAAGGTCATCTTTAAGAGTAAGCCCCGTCAATGCTGCTGTGCCGGAATTAACTATATTGATAACATAGGTTACGTTGTCTCCCGGTTCGTAGTTGGAATTTAATGCAGTTTTGGTAATTGTAAGGACTTCAAGCAGCTCTCCGGTTACAACATTGGAATTTGCTGTTTTATTGTTGTAGGTTAACGTAGCCTGGTTGTAAAATATAGGCATGGAATGCTCCTTAAGATTTTTTAGTATAATATATGCTGGTATAAACAGGTTGTTAAATTAAAAAATAAAAAAATTAGCACTCGCCTATTGACAGTGCTAATTAAACGTGATACTATACCAATATAGAAATTGTTCTACAACATATAGAACACTAGAAAGGAAGTGTTGTTATGAATATTCAGAAATTTACTCAGAAATCAGTTGAAGCAGTACAGGAATGTGAGAAGCTTGCGTATGAATTTTCTAATTCAGAGATAGACAACGAACATCTTGCATATGCCCTTGTCAGAATTGAAGATAGTCTTATACTTAGTCTGATCCGTAAAATGGATATAGATGAGAAAGCGTATATTGCAGATTGTGAAAAGATTGTAGATAAGAAGCCTAAGGTATCAGGAGATGTCCAGATAAGGATAAGTCAGGCTCTTAATAAGGTTCTCCTTTGCGCGGAAGACGAAGCTAAGGCAATGGGTGACAATTTCGTATCTGTAGAACACCTTTTCCTTACTTTGATTAAGTATCCTAATAATGAGGTAGCCCGGTTATTTGCAAAATATAATATTACAAGAGAGCGTGTGCTTCAGGTTTTACAGAGTATAAGAGGCGATAAGTCAGTAACAACGGATAATCCGGAAGCAACTTATGAAACCCTTGAAAAATACGGTGTGGACCTTGTGGAAAAGGCAAAAAAACAGGAAATGGATCCTGTAATAGGCCGTGATAATGAGATTAGAAATGTGATAAGAATTCTTTCTCGAAAGACTAAGAATAATCCTGTACTTATAGGTGAACCCGGTGTAGGTAAAACAGCCGTTGTTGAAGGCCTTGCACAGCGAATTGTAAGAGGCGATGTTCCGGACGGACTTAAAGACAAGACCGTATTTTCCCTTGATATGGGAGCCCTTGTTGCAGGTGCCAAGTATAGAGGTGAATTTGAGGAAAGGCTTAAATCCGTTCTTGATGAAGTAAAGAAGAGTGACGGTCAGATTATCCTGTTTATAGATGAACTTCATACAATAGTCGGTGCAGGTAAGACAGACGGTGCAATGGATGCGGGCAATATGCTTAAGCCAATGCTTGCAAGAGGTGAGCTTCATTGTATAGGTGCTACAACACTTGACGAATACAGGATGTATATAGAAAAAGACCCTGCACTTGAAAGACGTTTCCAGCCTGTAACGGTTGACGAACCAACAGTAGAAGATACTATATCAATCTTAAGAGGTATCAAGGAAAGGTATGAGGTATATCATGGTGTAAAGATAGCCGATAATGCACTTGTGGCAGCGGCTGTACTTTCACACAGATATATTTCTGACAGATTCCTGCCTGATAAAGCTATTGACCTTGTTGATGAAGCATGTGCACTTATTAAAACAGAGCTTGATTCCATGCCTGCCGAACTTGATGAATTATCAAGAAAGGTAATGCAGCTTGAGATTGAAGAGGCAGCACTAAAGAAAGAAACAGATGAAATCAGTAAAAAGAGACTTCTTGAGTTACAGGAAGAACTTGCCGAAAATAAAGAAAAACTTGATGCAGGCAAGGCAAAATGGGAAAGCGAGAAGTCATCTGTTGATAAGTTGAGTAAGATCCGTGAAGAGATTGAAAGTGTCAACGGACAGATTCAGCAGGCACAGAGAGAGTATAATCTTGAAAAAGCTGCAGAGCTCCAGTATGGCAAACTCCCTGCTTTACAGAAACAACTGGCAGAGGAAGAAAAGATTGTCAAAGAAAGAGAACTTACTCTTGTGCATGAGTGTGTAACTGAAGATGAAATCGGTAAGATTGTATCAAAATGGACAGGAATTCCTGTTACAAGACTTAATGAAAGCGAACGTAATAAGACTCTTAATCTGGGAAATGAACTCCATAAGAGAGTTGTTGGACAGGATGAGGCTGTAAGAAAAGTTACGGAAGCTATTATGAGGTCCAAAGCGGGAATTAAGGATCCTGGCAAGCCAATCGGTTCATTCCTGTTCCTCGGACCTACCGGTGTAGGTAAAACAGAACTTGCAAAGACGCTTGCAGCCAGCCTTTTTGATGATGAAAATAATATTGTCAGAATTGATATGAGTGAGTACATGGAGAAATATTCAGTGTCAAGACTCATCGGTGCGCCTCCGGGATATGTAGGCTATGAGGAAGGCGGCCAGCTTACGGAAGCAGTAAGAAGAAAACCTTACTCAGTTGTTCTTTTTGATGAAATTGAAAAAGCACATCCTGATGTATTCAACGTACTTTTACAGGTACTTGATGACGGACGTGTAACCGATTCAAAAGGACGTACCGTAGATTTTAAGAATACCATTATTATCCTGACATCTAACTTAGGTTCGCAGTACCTTCTTGATGGTATTGGTGAAAACGGTGAGATTAAGCCTGAATGTGAAAAACTTGTTATGAATGATTTAAGAGCATCATTCAGACCGGAATTTCTTAACAGGCTTGATGAAATAATAATGTTTAAGCCATTGACAAAAGACAATATAGGTAACATTATTAATCTTCTTATGAAAGAACTTAATGCACGTCTTGAAGATAAAGAAATAACAGTAAAACTTTCTGACAGTGCCAAAGCAGGAATAATAGCGGGAGGTTATGACCCTGTATACGGAGCAAGACCTCTTAAACGTTATCTGCAAAAGACAGTAGAAACCCTTTGCGCTAAATTAATTCTTGCGAATTCCGTAGCACCGGGAGATACAATTCTCATCGATGATACGGGAAACGGACTGACAGCTGTCAGACAAACTGATTAATGGCCTTGTTATATATATAACCGGCTGATTTAAGTTTTGAAGTGATTAAAGCCTTGTCGACTTCGTATTTATCACAGAAGCCGTCAAGGCTTTTACATTCGTCACGAAGTTTGGTATTTATATAGCTTAATAATATAATTGGATCTTCCGGAAGGTTCATCTGCAATTCTCCTTAACATTATGTTTTATAATAATGTATCATTCCGGCTTTTTTTTTACAAGTCTGTATGTTATAATTCAGGGAGCCGGAGGTAAAGATATGGATAAAAACAAGAAAGTTTCTTTTGATATAATAGTATATTCAATGATGATTGTGGCTGTAATATATGCCATTGTCCAATCGCTATCGGGACATAATAATGAAATTTATTATAAGCTGATACTTGGAATATGGATTCTTTTAGCTGTGGTTTTAAGCGATTTTGTTGAACCTATGATTAACAGGACATTTGAAGAGTTTTCAGGAAGACAGATGTACAGATATATGGCGTATGCGATTACGGATGCGGCATCATATATGGCTGTGTACATATTTGTAATTAATGTGGGAATTTATAAAGAACCGTTCCATTACATATTTCTTGCTGCCGGGGTACTGCTTTTTATTCTCAAATTCATACTGTATAAGAAGTTTGAAAAGAAGGATAACAGGGAAAACCGGATAGATGAGATACTTAAAAAGGAACGTGAAGAAGAGGAAGAACTACGCAAAGCACGATTTGAATGTGAAAAAGAAGATGACGATGTGGAAGTTGACACACTGGATGATGAGGATATTTTGAAAGTTTTTAAGTCTCATGACAGAAAAGGCGGCATATAAATTAATAAAAAGTATTTTTTGGTTATTATGAAAAAATTCTGTATGGTATTGCTTATACTTGCGTGTCTTATAGCATTTCTTTTTGTATGTGGGACCATTGATAAAGAAACGGAAACTAAAACGAAATCCGTTTCGGTATATGATGAAAAAACAGTAGCTGTTACATTTGATGACGGACCGGGAGCAGAAAGCACAATGATGCTTCTGGACGGTCTTAAAGAGAGGAATGTAAGGGCTACTTTTTTTCTTGTAGGTGAAAATATTAAGGGACACGAAGACATTGTTAAAAGGATGTATGATGATGGTCACATTATAGGGAATCATACATATACCCATGTTATTCTAACAAAGATTCCACAGGAAAAAGCACTGGAGGAGATATACAATACCAATAAAATTATAGAGGAAATAACGGGTGAAAAGGTAAAATATATAAGACCGCCGTGCGGCGAGTGGAATAATGATATGTTTTTTCAAGTGGATTTGCAGCCGGTTTTCTGGAATGTTGACCCGCTTGACTGGAAAAGAAAAGACGTAGGCGGAATAGTTGAGGATGTAGTTAAGAATGTAAGATCCGGAGATATTATACTTTTACATGACATATACGATACGTCTGTGGCGGCTGCACTTGAAATTATTGACAGACTTAAGGATAAAGGATTTGTTTTTGTAACGGTAGATGAAATATTAATTTCATGATATAATTAAGCGTTGAGGTGAACAAAAATGGATTTGTTTGATTATATGAGAGAAAATAATATGACAAAGGAAGAACCTCTTGCATCAAGGATGAGACCTAAAACGCTTGATGAGGTTATGGGCCAGAAGCATATTATCGGAAAAGATAAACTGTTATACAGAGCCATTAAGGCTGATAAATTAAGTTCCATAATATTTTATGGACCTCCGGGAACCGGAAAGACAACGCTTGCAAAGGTTATTGCGAATACCACAAGCGCAAGTTTCAGGCAGATAAATGCCACGGTTGCAGGAAAAAAGGATATGGAAGATGTGGTAAACGGAGCAAAGGACATCATGGCTTCCATGGGTCAGAGGACCATATTGTTTGTGGATGAGATACACCGTTTTAATAAAGGGCAGCAGGATTACCTTCTTCCTTATGTGGAAGACGGAACAATTATACTTATCGGAGCAACTACGGAAAATCCTTATTTTGAAGTCAATAAGGCTTTGATATCAAGGTCTGTTGTTTTTGAGCTTAAGCCGTTAGAAAAGGAAGATATATTGTCAATTATCAAAACAGCCGTTTATGATACCAAAAGAGGTATGGGTAATTACAATGCGGTAATTGATGATGATGCGGCTGAATTTCTTGCGGATATGTCAAATGGAGATGCAAGAAATGCACTTAATGCCGTTGAACTCGGAATAATGACAACAGATGCGGGAAATGACGGCATTATCCATATAACTCTGGATGTGGCATCGCAATGTATACAAAAAAGAGTCTTAAGATATGATAAAGACGGAGATAATCATTATGATACCATATCTGCATTTATTAAAAGTATGAGAGGGTCAGACCCGGATGCGGCACTTTATTATCTTGCCAGAATGATTTATGCAGGAGAAGACCCTAAGTTTATAGCAAGAAGAATATGTATATGTGCCAGTGAAGATGTGGGCAATGCCGATCCTTGTGCGATACAGGTGGCGGTATCTGCATTTTTGGCGGTGGAAAGAATCGGAATGCCTGAGTCACAGATAATACTGGCACAGGCATGTACCTATGTTGCAACAGCACCTAAGAGCAATACGGCATATCGCGGAATTGACCTTGCAATGGATTATGTGGCAAAACATAGGACTGCACAGGTTCCTCCGTATCTGCAGGATGCCCACTATAAAGATGCGGCAAAACTTGACAGGGGGACAGGTTATCTGTATGCTCATGATTATAAAAACCATTATGTAAAGCAGCAGTATCTTCCCGATGAGGTTGTGGGAAATACTTTTTATTATCCGTCTGATAACGGATATGAAGAAACAATTAAAAAACACCTCTACAGGATTAGAAGAGAAGCAGAGGAAGATAATGAGGAATAAGAATGGAAGAAAGCATTGTTAGAAAGAAGAAAAAGAAAACAGGTACAGCAAAAAAAGTCAGAACTATAATAGGGAGAATATTTGCTGTTATAGGAACAACCCTGGGAATGATGATTTTATGCATATATCTTATAATGGTGGTGTGTACCCATGGACCTTCCAAAGTAGCAAGGGATTTATTTGTATTGTCTGTAAGAGAATCAAGCGCAGGCGGTTTTTTAGCTAATATGGTTGTCAGCAAATCGACCATAAGAAAAATTGAAGAAGGGAATAAAGTGGCAGATACAAACGATACAACAGATACGTCACTCATTGTCTTTGATAAAAAAAATAATCAGAATGCTGTTACGGATGACCTTGATAAAAGCGGACATACCCCATATCTTGAAAAAGACGGACTGCTTTTTTATGAAGTATCGGGCTCTACATTTGCGGGAACAATGGTAGTTGTTACCGATCCGTCAAGAGTATTTGTGGGAACTTCCGGAGATTATAAAGGAGAAGCAGGAATTAATGTGCCCGCCATATGCGATAAATATGGAGCAACACTTGCCATTAATGCAGGTGGTTTTGAAGATATAGGCGGTGTGGGAAACGGAGGAACTCCTCTTGGAATTGTTATGTCTGAAGGACAGTTAAAATACGGAAATGTCAATTCAAGTTATGACCTTATAGGATTTGATAACAACAATGTGTTTGTAATAGGACAGATGACCGGACAACAGGCAATTGACCGCGGTATAAGGGATGCTGTTTCTTTTGGACCGTTTCTTATCCTTAACGGAACACCCCTTGAGGTATCGGGAATGGGCGGCGGACTTAATCCGCGAACAGCAATAGGACAGAGAGCCGATGGTGCTGTGTTACTGCTCATAATTGACGGAAGACAGACTCACAGCCTTGGTGCATCAATGAATGACCTTATAAACGTAATGCTGGATTTTGGTGCGGTTAATGCGGCTAATCTTGACGGCGGCGGTTCCACAGTGCTTTATTATGACGGTGAAATCAAAAACAAGATTTCTTCCATATACGGCGCAAGAGGAGTACCTACAGCCATAGTAGTAAAGTAACCGGATTCGGAGGCATAATATAATATGAGTACAGGCAAAAAGAAAAAAATAAGTGCAGGAAAAAGAAAATTCAGAAGATTTCTTCGTATATATGCTTCAATACTTGGTATTGCAACTATTGTTGTATGCATTATAGTCTGGGGCAGACTCAAAAATTATCAGGAAAGTTATGATAATTCAAAATCAAAGCACAGTCCTGACAAATTTATGAATGAATTTGTAGATAATCTTGATTATGAAAAAATTCTGGGATATGTGAAGAATTACGGAATTAACGTTGAAACAGGAATTAATCCGAAAGAAAATCATGCGGCATATTTTGCAGCCTGCGTTGCGGCGGACGGTGCAAAGTATGATAAAAATGATAAATATACATCGGTTATGCCGGTGTATGATGTATATGCCGGAGATACAAGGATTGCTGTTTTATCACTCAAGGCTGATGGCAAAAGCGACAGTTTCGGATTCCATGACTGGAAAATAAGAGATATGGCATTTGACACCAATGAAATAGATTATAAGACAACCACCGTGACCGTAAACGAAGGTATGGTGCTTAAATATAACGGACAGGCAGTAGGTGACGAATACAAAATTGATTCAACGGATAATGATGCGATAAGAGCTAAGGCAAGGGCACTTGGAGCAAGTGTTCCGGCTGTTGAGACTTATGTCATAAAAGATACGTTCGGCAGCAGGAATATAACAGCAACAGATAGTAACGGAAATTCCTATACGGCTTTTGTTGAGGGAAACACATACGATTTTACAGGCTCAAAGGGCACAAAAGCACCGGAAGACATAGAAAAGAGGGTTCTTGATACCATTGATTCATATATTCTTACAATATATAACCATAAGTCATTTGACGAAACAGCAACATATATTGAGTACAATTCGGACGCATACAGGCTTATAAAAGATGTTCTCGCATCTGTTATATGGGGATGGACTCCTGATACCGTTGACATACTGGAACAGAGCGTGACGGATTATGTTGCATACGGCGACAATCTGTTCTCGTGCAGTTATTATGGAAAAATATATAAGTATGAAGAAGGCAAGTCAGAATCCGGAGAAGAGACATTTAATTACAGACTTATCTTCAAAAAACATGACGGAAAATGGTATTTGAATTATTTTATAATTGTATAAAACACTTGTTTAATGTATAATATAATGGATTATATTTTAATGGTGGGTACGCATGAAAGAGAAAATCAACAGATACGCCAGAGGGGTATTTGAGTTTGATCCCCAGAAGGTTGTTACAGATGAAAATAATATATTTGCAATAGTTGATAAAAATAAAGAATTCAAGGGAACTTTCTGCATTTACGAGGAAAAAGGAAGGGAACTTAAAGGTCTGGTATACAGTGGCGACGACAGGGTAAGGATAGCTGAGTGTTCATTTATCGGAAGCAGGGTTAATATTGACTATTGTGTTGAAAGTGCGGACTCGGATGACGGCGAAGTAATTGATAACTGCTTTTATATTGTAAGTAACGGCGGTGAACTTACAATACCATATTCATTCAGGATAGAAGCCGGATGTTACGAAGCAGGAGATTTTGAAATCAGAAATCTTGACCAGTTTGCAAGACTGGCACAGGATGATAATGAGGAAGCAATAACACTGTTTGAGGCAGATGATTTCAGAGATATATTTCTTATGAAAGATCTGTCTCTTTGTTGTGTTTATGATAACTTTGAAAAAGGCATTGATGTAAGAAATAACATAGAAGAGTTTCTTATAGCAGCAGGGAAGAAAAAAAGACCGGATATTACACTATCATGTTATAACAGGGAATACAGGGATATAGAAGAGAATTTTAAGGATACCGTTGTCATTGAAAAGGATACATGGGGATATACAAACGTTAAAGTGAATGTTGATGCTCCGTTTATAAGGATCGAAAGAAAAAATATTGAATCCGATGTATTTACAGGCAACAAATATGAATTTTCTTATGTCATTGATGCATCAAAACTTCACGGGGGCAATAATTACGGCAGAATAACCTTTGAGACAATCAATAAATCTATGACACTTACAATTGTGGCATCAAAGCCGTTTACAAAGCCCAGAACAAGAGCCAAAGAGCATAAACTTATATATGACCTTATTACCCTTTACATAAGATTCAGGACAAGGGCTGTTCATGTGAGTGAGTGGATCCGCGAATCAGGTATTGTAATAGAAGCCTTACTTTCAATAGATGAGGACAATGTATTTTATAAACTTGCAAAGGCACAATTATATATTGCAGAGAAAAAGGATGATAAAGCAAAAGCAATAATAGAAAGCGTCAAAGACGATATTGCGGCTGAAAATGAAAAAGAATACATACTTTACTGCTATTTTATTTATGTAAATACTCTGTATAACAGGGACTGGGCATATTCAAAAAGAGCATCTTCAATGATAAAAGAATGTTACGATAAATATGATGACTGGAGAATATTATGGACGCTTTTGTTTATCGATGAAGAACTGGAGAGCAATCCAAGCCTTAAATTACTCAGAATGAAAGAACAGTTTAACAGGGATTGTAAAAGTCCTGTGATGTATCTTGAAGCGTGCAGGACATTTAACCAGAATCCGGGACTTTTAAGGGTTTTAAACAACTTTGAAGTGAACGTATTATTATTTGGGGCAAAGAATAAGTTCCTTGAGGATAAACTTACGGACCGGGTTTTATCACTTGTAACGGCTATTCGTAATAAGACTCCGCAAATTGTAAAACTGATGCTTCTTATATGGGAGAATGATACTTCAAACCAGGTGCTTGAATGTCTTTGCAGGACACTTGTAAGGAACAATTATGTGGGAGAAAAGTATCTTCCGATATATAAAGCCGGAATAGAAGCCGATATAAAAATCACACAGCTTTTTGAATATTATATGGCAAGCAGAAACCAGACGGATATGTCGCCTCTGCCTAAAATGGTCACAATGTATTTTGGATATAATAATGATCTTGATTACATAAAGAAATCATATCTATATGCGGATATAATTAATAACAAAACGGATAATCCACAGACCTACAGGACATATCTGCCCCAGATGGAATTATTCTTAAAAGAGCAGCTTATGGCAGGGAATATTAATGACAATCTTGTGGCCATATATAGGGATTTACTTAAACCTGACATGATTAATAAGGATAATGCCGCAGCAGTTGCAAAACTTTTCCATATAAGGCGTGTGACCGTTAATAATAAGAATTATGCCAAGGTAATTGTAAGGCATAAGGAAATAAAAGGAGAAACTGAATTTCCGGTATTGAAAAACACGGCCTTTATACAGACATATACCGATAATGTATCGATTTCATTTGTAAGTAACAGAGGAAACAGATTTAACGGCGGGAAAGATTGTACCATAACAACACTATTTGATGATGAAAGTATTGTAAAGAGATGTCTTGAACTCAATCCGGATATGGAAAACGTTATGATAGGATATTGCGACAGAATGTTAAAATATCCTAAACAGTCAGTGGATTCCATTGAAAAAATCAAAGAGACAATAAGTTATGGATGCATAAGCGAACCATATCGCAAAAAACTGATAAGCCGCGTGATTGAATACTATTATGATGGTTTTGACGCAGACGGTTTTGAAAGTTTTATTAAAACCATAGACGAGAGTAATTTATCCGGTAAAGATGCGGTAAGAATTATGGAAATAAGAATTATCATGGGTGAATATGATAAAGCATACGCACTATTAAAAAATCATTCAGCCATGAACATTGTTCCGAAGCGTCTTATGAAAATGTGCTCTAAGAAGATTTCCTGCGTAGAAGAAGAGAAAAAGAGACTTGTTGAGATTGCATACATTGCTTTTTCACAGGGAGCCTATGACGATAATATACTTAAATATCTTATTGCATACTATAATGGAGCAACGGATAAGATGGTTGAGATATGGAAAGCAGCAGGAGAAATTGAAGAAGATACGTTTGAGTTTGAAGAACGTATCCTGGCACAGATGATGTTTACCGGAAAAATAACAGATATTTCAATCCATATTTTTTCACATTACTGCAGCAGAGGACCGAAGGACAGAATTGTTAAGGCATATCTTTCCCTTAATTCGTATCTGTATTTTGTAAAAGAGTGCAGTATGCCTGAGGAGCTTTTTGAACTCATAGAAGCCTGGTTTGAGAATGAAAAGAGTCTTTCCGATGTATGTAAGATGGCATTGCTCAAGTATTACTCATCACAGGAAAATCTTACCGAATACAGAAAAGAGCTTGCATCCGTAAATCTTTATTACCTTGCCAGAAAAGGGATTGTATTTCCTTTTTACCAGAGTTTTGAAAAATGGATACATCTTCCTTATGACATTTCGGACAGAACCATGATTGAATATAAGGCGGACCCGAAAAGCCGTGTTGTCATACATTATATGTATGAAAGCAAAGAACATAAGAAAAAATATGTTGCGGAAGATATGAAACAGGTGTATGAAGGCATATTTGTAAAGCAATTTGTTTTGTTTTATGGTGAGACAATGCAATACTACATTTCCGAGGAAACAGACGGAAAGAAGAATGTAACGGACAGCGTTACCATTTCAAATAACTGTATAAGACCTTTGAAATCGGAAGGCCGGTATGAGATGCTTAATGACATTATTGCAAGCCAGGATACTCACGAACCGGAAGCCCTCAAGATTCTTGTACATTCGTATGCGGTTAATAATGCAGTTACGGAACAGATGTTTACTATGTTGTAAGTTTGGAGATAAAGGATGAATATTAAGAAGCCTGTATATGTAGGAATTGATTTTGGAAATGAATATTCACAGGTAAGTTATTACAGCGATAAGGAAAAGGAACCGGTCTCACTCGGACTTTCAGGCCCTGAAAACGGATACTATATACCTACGGTTATCAGTAAAGCAGTGGGAAAAAGCCAATGGTTTGCAGGGGATGAAGCGAAAAACAGTACAATGCTTATGGATACGGTTATTGTAGATAATCTTGTAATGAAAGCAATGGACAGAAATCCGGTTATGGTTGACGACGAGAGTTATATGCCTGCTGAACTTATAAGTATATTCTTAAATGAGATTGTCCAGGCGGTAAAAATAGCGGCGGGAGTTCAGGATATAGCGAAGATATGCATTACATTGGATAACTTTAAGATATCCTTGTTAAACGTCCTTTCAGAAGCTTTAAACAGATTAAACATTCCAAAAGATGATATTATATTTTCAAGTCATACAGAGAGTTTTGTTTATTATGCGATGAACCAGAAACAGGAACTCTGGACCAATGATGTTGCATTATTTGATTATGGAGATAACGGACTGGTTTACAAGCTTATGAGCATTATTCCATTCAGGGGACAGAATCTTATAATGACAAAGGATGAAGATTTTTCATCAGAAGTTCCTTACAGTCTCTCAGAGAATAAAACAGCCTGTGAATATCTTGACGGTAAGCTATCGGAGATAGCGTCAGGACTGTTTTTTAAGAAAACAATTTCATCAGTATATCTTACGGGAAAAGGCTTTGGGGACAGTTTTAATGCACCTGATTTTTTCAAGGTTATATGTGACAGAAAAAGAGCATTTTCAGGGCAGAATCTCTACGTTAAAGGAGCCTGTTATCAGGCAGTTGGAACGACAGAAGGGTCAATGCTTAAGAATTATGTTTTGTGCTGTAACGAGAGAATAACAACGGGTATAGAATTAAAGATTATAGAGAGAGGAAAAGAAAAGATATTAAGGCTTGTAAAACCGGGTGTAAACTGGTATGGGGCAGATTGTTCATTTAATCTTATTGTTGATGAGGCAAAAGAACTTGAAATGTTTTTATCACCGGTTGACACAGTGGAAAAACAGCTTGTAAAAATTCCTCTTACGGATTTTCCGGAAAGACCAAGGAAAACTACACTTATTAATTTTAAAATTTCATTTACAAGTGACAAAAGATGTTACGTTATGGTCATAGATAAAGGATTTGGAGAGTTTTTCCCTGGAAGCGGAAGAATCATTAATGAAGAGATAATGTTATAGGAGCAGTTGTATGGCAGGTGTGATTTTATCAAGAAGTAAATATGCGGAAAAACCGTATTATATTACCAATATGTCAATAAATATATACTCACTGGAAGAATTATGTTATTACATATATAATAATATTTATCTAATAGGAACAGACCTTGTTGATGACGGACTTATTTCGTATATTGATAACGAACTTGAAGAACCGGAGCTGGCGAAACAGCTTCAGTTCCTAGTATCAGAGGAAGCCGGACTGTCAGAGATTGTGATGACGATTCTTCACTATGTGGATTATTATGATAATGATGAAATAGAAGAACTGAAAGAAATAATTGACGGGCTTGATAAACAGAATGCTACGGAACGCCTGAAATTAAGAGCTGATAACTTTCTTAACAGCAGAAGATATGACAGTGCCATAAGAAACTACGAACTTATAGTATATGGCAGAAAAGATGAATCACTTCCTGTGGATTTTTACGGTAATGTATGGCATAACATGGGAATTGCTTATGTGAGGATGTTCTTTTTCAGGGAAGCCGAGGTGTGTTTTAAGACGGCTTATGAGATTAATAAAAACATAAGTTCCCTAAAGTCATCGGTTGTAGCAAAGGTTCTTGGCGCAAACGGCAATATGGAATTTGATGATGAAATGTCCTATGTGACTGCCAAGGAAGTTGAGACCATAATGGATCATATAGATGAGGAAGTCTCTTATGTTCCTTTGCTTAACGCAATTAAATTAAGGGAAGAAGGCAGAATGACAGAATATAATGATGCTGTAAATGAAGTAATTGATAACTGGAAAAACGAATACAGAAATTATATGAAATAGATATTGATGGTAGGGATATGTCACTTTTTAAGAAAAAAAACAAAAAGAAAAAACCACAGTTCTATGATGAGAATCTGAATATAGAACTTGAGTATGAAAAATTAAATAAAAATTCAGACGAAGACAGGGACTTTAAGAATATAGAGGATATGCAGCATGTGCGGATCCAATGTGAGCAGATTGCTGAGTCATCAAAATATATTGCCGAACTAAAAAAAGAAAGCCTTGAGGTTCAGAAATATATAGATGACATACAAAATATTGAGAATTGCCCCGAAAATTTAAGAAAAAAAATAACTGATATAGCCGAAAAGACGGAAAAACTTGAAAAAAAGTGTTATGACATACATTCAAGGGAACAGAATCTTTCAAGAGAAAGAACAGCAATGTTTGTACGTTATGAAAACGAATTTCCAAAGGCACTTGTTAATCTGCAGAATGATGAGAAATACTTTCAGGCAGTAAAACATGATATGCGTATGCTTGAAGCAGAAAAGATATCTTTGAAAGAGGATATGAAGATGTATCAGGACAGGACAGGTAAAGTCAAAAACGGAGCTGTCATCTTTCTGTTTGTGATACTTGTTATTTTTGTTTTGTTTTTCGTATCGGGACAGCTTAACAACGCAGGCGGAAGAAATCTGTTTTTTGCCGTGCTCTTTTGTTCAATGTTGCTGGTAGCCATTATTTTTCTTGTGCAGAGAAATTCACTTTACCAGTTCAGGTTATGTGATAAGAAAATGGCGAGGGCAGTTACGCTTCTTAATAAGACAAAGATTAAATACGTTAATATAGCAGGAAGTGTTGATTACCAGTATGAGAAATACGGTGTCAAAAATTCATATCAGTTAAGCCGTGAGTACGAAGCCTTTCTTAATGATAAAAAAAATTCTGAAAAGTATCGCGAATCTTTAAAAGAATCGGATGAAAGCAGGGCTTTGTTAAGGAAGACATTGGAAAAAATCAATCTTAGCAATGCTGATTTATGGGAAAACCAGTATATGATGCTTGCTGATGAAGAAGAATTGTTAAAAACTAAAAATCGTATGGAATCAAGGTATGAAAAATTAAAAGAACAGATAAAATATAATCTGGAAAGAATAGATAAATCAAAGAAATATATTCTGGAATTTGTAAAAAAACATCCCGATAAGAGTGATGTAATTATGGAAATGGTGGATTCCTACGAATTATAAAGCATTTATTATAATTTTTAGGTTGATTTTTTTGCCTGCAAAAATTATTATATGCTTTAGTATGTATTTATAATAAGAGATAACCTGAAGAGGAAATGGAGATTTTATGAAAGAATTAGAAAAAAATTACAATCCTGCTGAAATTGAGAGCAGATTATATGAAAAATGGGAAAATAAAAAGTATTTCCATGCAGAGGTGGACAGAAGCAAAAAGCCTTTCACAATAGTTATGCCGCCTCCAAATATTACGGGACAGCTTCATATGGGACACGCGCTCGATAACACACTTCAGGATATTCTTATCCGTTTCAAGAGAATGCAGGGATACTCCGCATTATGGGTTCCCGGAACAGATCATGCTTCAATTGCAACAGAAGCTAAAGTTGTAGAAAAAATTGCAAAAGAAGGTCTTACAAAGGAATCCCTTGGCAGGGAAAAATTCCTTGACAGGGTATGGGACTGGAAAAAAGAATACGGCGGAAGAATAGTAAAACAGCTTAAGAAAATAGGTTCGTCAGCCGATTGGGACAGAGAACGTTTTACAATGGATGAAGGCTGCAACAAGGCTGTTAAAGAAGTTTTTGTTAACCTATATAACAAGGGTCTTATATACAGAGGCGAAAGAATAATTAACTGGTGTCCATGCTGCCTTACGTCAATTTCTGATGCAGAGGTGGAATATGAAGACCAGGCAGGATCTTTCTGGCATTTAAGATATCCTCTTTCAGACGGAAGCGGATATATAGAAATGGCAACAACAAGACCGGAAACAATGCTTGGAGATACAGCGGTAGCCGTTAATCCTAATGATGAAAGATATAAAGATTACGTAGGAAAGACAGTAATTCTTCCAATCGTACACAGGGAAATTCCTATCATTGCTGATGAATATGTAGATATGGAATTCGGCACAGGCGTAGTTAAGATTACACCTGCCCATGACCCTAATGATTTTGAAGTAGGATTAAGACATCACCTTCCTGTAATAAATGTTCTGACAGAAGATGCAAAGATTGTTGATGAGTATGAAAAGTATGCGGGCCTTGACAGATATGAAGCAAGAAAAGCTATTGTTGCAGACCTTGAGGCAGAGGGAGCTCTTGTTAAGATAGAGCCACATGACCATAATGTAGGAACATGCTACAGATGTCATACAACGGTAGAACCAAGAGTATCAAAACAGTGGTTTGTCAAGATGGAGGAACTTGCAGGTCCTGCAATTGAAGCCGTTAAATCAGGAAAGACCAGATTCGTTCCTGAGCATTTTGACAAGACATATTATCACTGGCTTGAAAATATCAAAGACTGGTGTATTTCAAGACAGTTATGGTGGGGCCACAGAATACCTGCATTTTACTGCGACTGCTGTAATGAAGTAGTTGTTACCAAAGAAAATAAAGCGGTATGCCCAAAATGCGGCAAGGAAATGAGACAGGACCCTGATACACTTGATACATGGTTTTCTTCGGCATTGTGGCCATTCTCTACACTTGGCTGGCCTGATAAGACAGAGGAACTTGATTATTTCTATCCTACAAGTACGCTTGTTACAGGATATGACATTATCTTTTTCTGGGTAATCAGAATGATGTTCTCAGGAATTGAGCATACGGGCAAGGCTCCGTTTAACACAATTCTTATCCACGGACTTGTAAGAGACTCACAGGGACGTAAGATGAGTAAATCCCTTGGAAATGGTATTGATCCACTTGAAGTAATCGACAAATACGGAGCAGACGCATTAAGACTTACACTTATTACAGGCAATGCACCCGGTAACGATATGCGTTTCTATTGGGAAAGAGTAGAGTCAAGCCGTAACTTTGCAAATAAAGTATGGAATGCTTCAAGATTTATCATGATGAATCTTGATAAGGCAGAAGTAAGGGATGTAGATGTAACAGAGCTTACTGATGCAGACAAGTGGATATTATCTAAGGTAAACACTCTTGCAAAAGATGTAACAGATAATATGGAAAATTATGACCTTGGTGTTGCGGTTCAGAAAATATATGATTTTATCTGGGAAGAATTCTGCGACTGGTATATCGAAATGGTTAAGCCACGTCTCTGGAATGATGATGACACAACCAAGGCAGCAGCTCTTTATACCCTTAAGACTGTACTTATCAACTCACTTAAACTTCTTCATCCATATATGCCATTCATTACAGAAGAAATATTCTGTAATCTTTCTGACGAGGAATCAATCATGATTTCAAAGTGGCCTGAATATAAAGAAGAATGGAACTTTGCAAAAGAAGAAAAGGCAGTTGAGACAATTAAAGAGGCAGTAAGAGGAATAAGAAATTCAAGAACCGGAATGAATGTACCACCAAGCAGAAAAGCTAAGGTATTTGTTGTTTCGGATGATGAACAGGTAAGAGATATATTTGAGAAAGGTAAAGTATTCTTTACAACACTTGCTTATGCCTCAGAGGTAGTAATCCAGAGTGACAAGAGCGGCATAGATGAGGATGCGGTAGCGGTTCTTATCCCTAATGCAACCGTTTATATGCCATTTTCGGATCTTGTAGATATAGACAAAGAAATAGAGAGACTTAAGAACGAAGAGAAGAAACTTGAAGGTGAGCTTAAACGTGTAAACGGCATGCTCAGCAATGAAAAGTTTATATCGAAAGCACCTGAAGCAAAGATTAATGAAGAAAAAGAAAAACTTTCAAAATATACTATTATGATGGAACAGGTTAAGGAAAGATTGAAGACTCTTCAGAAATAATAAGGCAGGATATTTATGAAAATCAGCGTAATTTTGCCTTCGCTTAATCCGGATGAGAAGCTTATGCTTGTTGTGAACGGATTAATAAAAGAAGGATTTGAAGATATTATTATTGTAAATGACGGCAGTGACGAGGCTCATATGCAGCCTTTCAAAGAGGCATCCACACACAAAGAGGTAACTATACTTATCCATGAAGTTAATAAAGGCAAGGGAAGAGCTCTTAAGACCGCTTATGAGTATTGTATTGCCAACAGACCTGATATTGAAGGCGTGGTTACCGTTGATGGTGATAATCAGCACAGACCGGAGGATATCAGGAAATGTTGTGAAAAAATGATTGAAAATCCGGATTGTGTTGTTCTTGGATGCAGGGATTTTTCAGAAAAAAATGTTCCGGCAAAAAGCAGGTTCGGTAATAATGTCACAAAGGGTGTATTCAGATTTGCCTGCGGAATCAAAATATCCGATACCCAGACAGGTCTCAGGGCTATACCCGCAAAATACCTTGATTTTATGAGCAGAATTAAAGGCGAACGCTTTGAGTACGAGACAAGGGTTCTTCTTGAAATGAAAAGACATCATATAGATTTTATTGAACAGAAAATAGAGACTGTTTATATAGAAGAAAATGCATCGACCCATTTCAGACCTGTCAAGGATTCAATAATAATATATGGAGTAATACTAAAATACATAATCGGTTCGTTACTCTCATTTATTATAGATATGGGATTATTTACCGCATTGCAGTTTATTTTTGGAAAATATATTTCCAAATCGGTCACAATCCTTGTGGCAACTGTAGTGGCAAGAATAATATCGTCACTGTTTAATTATTTTTACAATCGTAATGCGGTATTTGAATCCGATGAAAAAGTAGGAAAAACAATGGGCAGATATTACATTCTGTGTGTCTGCCAGATGGGCGTTTCTTACGGACTTGTGGATTTGCTGTCCTATGTGTCACATGCGTCAAAAATTATTACATCAGTAATAAAACTTCTTGTGGATATATGCTTATTTATTATAAGTTTTCAGATTCAGAGAAGATGGGTATTTAATAAGAAAAAGGAGAATTTCAATGAATAAAAATGAAACAACCGGAAAAAAGGTAGGCAGGATTATAGGCCGTGTGATGGCAACTATAGGCACTACCCTGGCTGCAATTTTTATTGCCTTATATTCCATGTTATGGATATTCTGCCATGGCCCCTCAAAATCGGCACGAAATTTGTTTGTAAGTACCATTCTTGAAACAGGTGCACTTAAATTCCTTGCAGGCTGGTATTTCGATAAGGATGAAATACTTGAAATAACATCCAAAAATAATATGAAACCTAATACCGATAATGTTAATACTGATCTTATCGATATTCCTGACAAAGATGATGATGATAAAAATCAGGATGACAAAGAAGAAGGTTTTGATGAAAACGGTATTAAGATAGTCGAAATTTCAGGAAGATCATATTACGGTAAGCTTATGATGATTAAAGATCCGTCAAAAGTCAGTGTTGCTACTATATACCCATGGTCGGACGATAATAAAAGCAAGTATGGTGTTACACTTGGTGAACTCGTTACCAATGCAGGAGCAATAGCAGGAATTAACGGCGGTGAATACTGCTCCGACGGTAACTGGGGTGGAAGACCTAAGGGACTTGTTGTAAGCAACGGAGAGCTCCAGTACAACTCGCCTCAATGGGGAGATGTAATGGTTGGGTTTAATGAAGATAATATTCTTGTGATTAAGGACCTTAACGGAATGTCTGTTGGCCAGATTGAAGAAATGGTTAAGACTGAACGGATAAGAGACTGTGTAAGTTTTAAAGATATAGATGACGGTGATTCCAACCACTTTACCAAACTTATTATTAACGGTGTTGCCACAGAGATAAACGGAAGCGGAAGCGGTGCCAATCCAAGAACCTGTATAGGCCAGAGAGCGGATGGAACAGTTCTTATGTTTGTTACAGACGGAAGAGGTGCTTCAGGCCATATCGGGGCAACAGCAGCTGACCTTATAAGTGTTATGAAGGAATACGGTGCAGTGAATGCAGCTAATATTGACGGAGGTAGTTCTTCATCAATGTATTATAAGGGAGATTACGAAATGACAAGTGTTACACTTTATTATTCAACATCTTCATGGAAGCTGCCTACAGGATTTGTAGTTAAGTAAGGAGGCCATATATGGAAAAAGAAGTAAGCAGGAAAAAACACAGAAAAAGAAGCCGTTTCTGGTTTGGTTACAGAATATACCTTATTGTACTTGCCGTTTTACTTGTTATTATGTGGTTTGCCGTATGGAATACAATGAAAAAATATGAAGCGGCACAGCCGGATAAAGTTATAGACAACATAGTAAACAAAATAGAGTCGGGTAAGATTAATGATTTAAAAATAGCATCATCTAAAAAGAGTAAATTTGAACCTGATGCAGATCCGATAGCAGAGCTTAAGGAAAAGGTAAACGGAAGAAAACTGTCATATAAACTTTCAACTGAAAGCTATGATTCACTGGCTCCTATATATGATATAATGGCAGAAAAAGAAAAAATTGCCACAGTGTCGCTTAAGTCAGTAAAGGAATATAAGAAAATGGCGATACTTGTATTGTCTGACTGGGAGATAAGTTCAGTGACGCTTGCAGGTAAAGCAGCAAATTATGCTGTTACAATAACGGTTCCTGAAAATTACGAAGTAACCGTTAATACTATTCCTTTGACAGCTGAAGAAAAAACAGGCGATGCGAAAGTAATGGATGGTTTTGAATATGTAGCAGAGTATGTTACACCGCCAAAAAGTGTTACTTATAAAGTTGAAGGACTTATTAATATGCCTGTTATAACTGTAAACGGCAGAACTGTGGAAGAATCCGAGCTTGATATCAAAGATGGTAAAATAACATATAACGGTGGATTTGATTCGGAAGAGATTGATAGTGAGCTTAGGGATTATGTATTAAATGCAGCAAAGACATATACTAATTTCTTCTCAAAAGACCTTGAAGGCTGCCGTAACAGTACAGCACCTATTGAAGGACTTTTCCCGGCAGGTTCATACTATATCCAGATGGCCGAGAATTACAGACAGCAGGATATGTGGACCTACAGTGCACATCAGCCACCTGTATTTTCTAATGAAGAAGTAAAGGATTATAAAGTTTACTCTGAGGACTGCTTTTCTGTCAATGTGGTATTTGATAAGTCAATGATACTTAAATTAAACGGACAGGAAAGAGTTGATCATAATGACCAGGTATACTATTATGTTAAAATCGACGGTAAATGGCTTATTGCCGATATGAAAGAAAAAGTATAATTGATTTTAGAATAAGAACCTTTTGTTACAGAATGACAGAGGTTCTTATTTTTATATATAATTTCTTATTAAGAATGGTAATTTTAATCAGCATATTGTATAATTAAAAGTAATTGTTGTCAAACAACATGATTAAGATGATAAATAGGATGGAGAGAAATATGGGTTACGAGAAAGCATTAAACATTATTGAAAATGTAAACAAAGCAGTAAAAGGAAAAAGTGTTGTTGTTTCCAAGGTACTTATGGCAATACTTGCCAAGGGGCATATACTTATGGAAGATATTCCCGGTGTAGGAAAGACAACGCTTGCACTTGCTTTTGCAAAATCAATGGACTTATCCCAAAACAGAATGCAGTTTACAACAGATGTACTTCCTTCAGATGTTGTTGGATATTCCATGTATAACAGTAAAACAGGAGAGTTTGAATATAAGCAGGGGGCTGTTATGTGTAATCTGTTTCTTGCGGACGAAATTAACAGGACATCATCAAAGACACAGTCGGCTCTGCTTGAAGCAATGGAAGAAGGGCAGGTTACCGTGGATGGAGTAACAAGGGTAATTAATAAGCCATTTGTAGTTATTGCCACCCAGAATCCTGTGGGGTCTGCAGGAACCCAGCTTCTTCCGGAATCCCAGCTTGACCGTTTTATGGTAAAACTGTCAATGGGTTATCCGGATATTGAATCAGAAGTTGAGATAATGATTAACCGTCAGAATATGAACCCTTTAGATCTAGTGGAAGAAGTTGTTAATGCAAAAGAACTTCTTGAAATGCAGAATGAGGTTGCAGCCATACATATGGACAAGGCTATATATGAGTATATTGCCATGATTTGTTCACTGACGAGAAATAATGCAATGATAGATTTAGGTTTAAGCCCCAGAGGAGCCGTGGCAATGGCTGCTATGGCAAGAGCTCACGCATATATTTATGGAAGAAATTATGTGATTCCAGAAGATGTTAAAGAGGTTTTCGGAGACGTTGCCGGGCACAGGCTTATATACAGTCCTAAAGCCAAAATTAATCATGTTTCACCCGATAAGATTATGTCTGAGATAATAAAGGCAGTGCCGGTTCCGGGTCTTGCCAAAAAAGGTGCGTTAAAATGATTTTGCATTTAATATTTTATTTTGTGGCATTTTGTGTGATTTTTGCATACAACATACTGGACAATGGCTACATTCCTTTTATAGTTGATATTATATTTGTGTCAATAAGCATCATATCGGTTGTGGTATGTATGATTCTGAGAGCAGGTATAAAGTGTAGTTTTGAGACGGAAATGCTGACTGTCAGAAGAAATGAAAAAAATGATATATCTATCAGACTCAGAAATAAAAGCTTTATTCCTGCACCATATTGTAAATTCAGAATTAAATTTATAATGGGTAACGGAAAAAAGAAGACAAGAAGATGTAATGTATTCTGCGCTGCAAAAGGAATTTCGTCGGCAACTTTTAAGTTTTCGGATGCTAACTGTGAAATGGTCAGGGCAGTGGTAAAACGCGTATATATTTATGATTTTTTCCATATGCTTGTATTTTCAAAAAAGATAAATCTGAATGCGGATATTCTTGTTATGCCAAAAGAACCGGAAGATGTTATTATATCCAAGTTAAGACAGGATATGAATGGTGATAATGACAATCTGTATTCAGATAAAAAGGCGGGAAACGACCCTACTGAAATTTTTGCCATCAGGGAATATGCTCCCGGTGATAAAATAAGAAATATCCATTGGAAAATATCAGCAAAGATGGGGCAGACAATGGTTAAGGATTACGGTCTGCCTTTATTTGAAAAAGATACGGTCATAATTGAAAAATTCAGTAATAAAAATGTATCCGTTGCCAATGAGATATATGATCTTTTATATTCACTTATATATGCCATGACCCAGAGAGGTTTCGGACTTAATGTTTGTTTTGTCAATGGAATTTATACAGAAAAAAGAATTGAAAACGAGACTGATATACATAATCTTTTTGCAGAATTATACCAGTCAGATTCTAAAGATGACGTAAATGTTGCGGAGATTTATTACGCAGGACATGATAAAAGCTCTAACAGGATATTTTATGTTACCGATGTATTGGACAAAATTTCAATGGGGCGCATGGACATACTTAAAGAAAGAGGCCCCGTATACTACCTTATTCCAAAAAGCAGGGGAGGAGGAGAGTATTTAATTAAATACGATTAATGTAATGAATAAAAAGATATATTTTACTGATTTAATAATAAGCATAATGGGTGTGCTTACCCTTTTCTTCACATTTTTTATAAGTTTTAAGGGCAAGGACAACTATAAAATTGCGGCGGCTGTTATTACAATAATAGTTTTTTGCGCTGCTTTTGCAGCCGTTAATGTGTTTGTAAAAAAAGCATGGATAGTGTATACAGCTATACTTATGATTGCACTATTATATGTATTTATATTCAGATACGAGATTATCGGCGGTTATATGCAGTTTTATAACAGAATAGCGGATGCATATTATAAGTATTTTAAGAAAGAAATGTACTTTGCAAATCCTTCCGGAAAATGGAAAACGGAAGCCAGTACGGTTAATATGCTGTTTTTCACGCTGATTATAATCTGCATGGCATATTCTGTTATCATACATACAAGAAAAGCAACAGTATTTCCTATATTGGTTAATATAGGATTATTTCTGGTGGTTACCATCATCGATAAAACACCTCCTGTATTGTATATGACGGGTAGTTTTATATTCGTGGTACAAATGATTGTAATAAGCTGTATATCAGGAAACGGAAGCAGTTCAGTGAATGCAAGGTTTAACATTCAGGCGGTGTCTGTTGGGATAGCCTGTCTGCTTGCGGTTATAATGTTTATTGCTTCACGGATTGTACCATTAAAGAGTTATCAGAAAGCAGGATATTTCGATAAGGTATACAGTTATGTATCAAGTGTTTACAGCAATGTCTATGACAGGATTGCTTCATCAGGTGGTGTGGGAAATAACATAGCTAATGATATGATTGACAATGGACGTCTCGGAAAGCTTGATTCAATACATTATTCGTATCAGGAAATGGTTCAGGCGGATGTGGAAGCCGATGCCGGTAAGGTATACATAAAGCACTATATCGGACAAAAATACAAGAATAACACATGGTTTGAACCTGACCGTGAGGATTATGAAGCAAGTGTAAATTCCCACAGTCCTGAGTCGACAGGAACCCTCATAAGCTACTATACATTATATGATGGTAATTATGGTGATATAGTTGATTTAAGAAGTATCAGAATACGTTATACCAATTTCAGAAATAACCATCAGCTTATACCTCAGTATCCAATTACCGGGCTGTCCGATTATTATGATTATGAAGATTATTTTAAGAGAATAGATGAGAATGTTGATATTGATTACTGGGATGTCAAAAATTATGGGCTTATTGAAGAAATTGTAAATTTAACCGGTAACACAGACTTGGATTATGAAAAATATGTATACAGGAATTACCTTGAAATTAATGAGAAATGTAATGATGAATTCACTAAACTTCTGGCACCATTTACCATTAATGATGTAAATTCTTATTTTGAAATAGCAGATTATTGCAGGCAATATCTTGCAAAAAGATGTACGTATACACTTTCGCCGGGAAGAGTACCGGACGGACTGGATCTGGTAGATTATTTTTACAATGATTCAAAGAAAGGTTATTGTACTTATTTTGCTTCAACGGTTGTAATGATGCTAAGAAGTAAAGGTATTCCTGCCAGATATATATCAGGATTTTCTTTTGACCCCACAGACAATGTGCTGCAAAGTGACGGTTATATTAATACGGTAAGTATTGATGATTCAAAAGCACACGCATGGGTTGAATTTTATATTAACGGCTTTGGCTGGGTTACATATGATGTTACACCGGGCTGCTTTGATGAAAGAAATATAGATTTGCCGGAAGAAGAGACAACAGAACATTCCTTACCGGAAGAAGAGACAACAACACCTAAGGAAAGCGAGTCCAGTGAGAATAAGACAACAGCTCCGACTGAAAATAAAACAACGGAAACAGCTGTAACAGAAATCCATAAACTACATTTATCAAAGACCGCAATTAAAAATATTATATGCGGTGCTGCAGTAATCGTGGTTCTGATAATCGGTTTCCTTATAATATCAATCAGACACAGAGTTATAATTGCCACTCGTAAATTTAAATATAATGAATGCCTGAAAAATGATATAAAGAAATGTATTGCAATGAATTATGAACAGTTTTTAAGTGTCTACGGATTTATTAAAATTGTACGCCGGGAAAATGAGACTTACAGAGAATTCGGTAACAGAATTATCAAAGAAAACAGTTATATATCTGAAGAAGATATGGATTTTATATCTTGTCTTATGGAAAAAGCAGACTTTTCAAAGTATGACATAAGCATTGCAGAAGTACATAAATTCAAGGATATAGTTGATGAATTATCATCAATGGTATATACTGATGTTGGCTTTTTTAAGCGTATCATATTCAAATATTTTAGAAACTGCATATAACAGAAAGAGGTTTATATAATGAATAAAATAGTTAAAGGTCTTATGATTGCAGGAACCTTAGGAGCTTCGCTTATGGCTTTTACAAGAACTGCAGACGCAAAAGACAAAGACGGTAATATTGTCATAGTTATTGATCCGGGACATGGTGGAGAGGACCCCGGTTCTCTTGCAACAACCGGTGCAACGGAAAGCAAATGTAATTATGCAATAGCAGAGGTAATGAAAAAAGAACTGTCAAAGTATGACGGTGTGAAAGTGTATCTTACAAGAGAAGAAGATACATGGATGACCAATATGGGACGAGCTATGATTGCTGCCGACCTTAATGCGGATTTCCTCATAAGTATACATAATAACAGTGGTTCAGATTCCAATACGGGTGCCCTTGCATTCAGAAGCCTTAACTCATATTATGCTGAAGCTACCAATGATATGTGTACTTATATTCTTGATAATCTTGAGAAGACAGGTCTTAAAAACGGCGGAGTCCAGACAAGGGTATCAACAACGTATGATTTTGAGGATTATTATACGCTGATAGGTGAGGGAGTCCGTGCAGGAGTTCCTTCAATAATTGTAGAGCATTGTTTTTTAAGCAATCCTGATGATGCAAAGTTTATAAGTAACAGCGATGGCACCCTTAATACGGAAAACATTGAGAAAATGGGTAAGGCGGATGCAGATGCAGTAGTTACTTATTTTAAATTAAGTGAAAAGACGGCAGTGGCGGATAATAATACGGAAATCGTATTAGAGAAAGGATATTCTGTTAAAGTGTCTCCTGAGGAAAGCGGTGACGTATCCTGGTATTCAACCAGCCAGAATGTTGCCACGGTAGATGAGACAGGTTATGTAACTGCGGTAGGAGAAGGTACAACAAGTATTGTATATAAGACGGCAGCAGGTAAGGAGGGCAAATGTACCGTGACTGTTAATAAGCCCAAAAGCATTTCTTTAACAGGCGGAATAGACCCTACTTTTTATACTACTGACGATGAGATGAACAAATTTGATAAAAAAGCTGTATTTGCTTATGTTATATACAGCGACGGAACTGCCAGAAAGGTAACTCCGGATTCTGTGGGAACGGTAGACCTTGCGAAGGTTGGAATTCAGGATATTGACATAAAATATGGCGAACTTACAGGTAAATTAAGAATATGTCATAACACAGATTCCTATATCCCTTCGGTAACTGAGAAGGCATCTGAACAGGAAACACCATCAGAAAGCGTAAGCTCAACTGATAACGATAAACCATCAGAATCTGTTACGGACGGCGCAAAGGAAACAACAGATAATAAAAGTTTTATAAAAGAATTCGGTCTGTATATTATTATTGTGGCAGCACTTGTTGTTGTTGGCATAATTATAATGTTCATTGAGAAGAAAAAACGCAGACGCAGAAGAAATAGGAGCAGAAAGTATTTATGATGAAGAAGTTTATAAAAGCGGTATTAGCCGGAATGATGTTTTTATGCTGTCTGGCCTGTGTCAACAGGGTAAGTGCAAGAGACAAAGACGGAGATTTAGTTGTAATTATAGATCCCGGACATGGCGGAAGGGACGGCGGTGCAGTCCAGAATGGTCTTACGGAAAAAGAAATTAACTGGAATATTGCAACGTCACTCAAAGCAGAACTAGAGACTTATGAAGGCGTTAAGGTATATCTTACAAAGGGATATGCCGAATGGAATTCCAATACAGGAAGGGGCAGATACGGTGTAGGACTTGGCGGTGATATTTTCATCTCATGCCATAATAACAGCGGAAGTGCTACGGCGAGAGGCTCAATAGTATTTACAACGGTAAACAGTAAATATCATAATGAAATGGGAAAACTTGCCAACCTTATTCTTGATAATCTGAATCAGGCAGGTTTTATAAGGAATGGCATACAGTCAAGGCCATCTTCAGGTAATCCATCGGCAGATTATTATACTGCACTTGACGAAGCTGCAAAAGCCGGAATGCCAAGTATGATTATCGAACATTGTTATATAAGTAATGCTGAGGATGCGGCATTTATTTCCAATCTTGAGAATCAGTACAAAGCAGGTGCGGCAGATGCTACAGGAATTGCCCAATATTACGGACTTAAGAAAAGAACTGTCAGTGCAGGCAGCAGTATTAACCTTACCAGAACATATTCAGCATCTTTTACAGGAGTTCAGGGTAAGTTTGCTTCATCAGATGAAAATGTAGCCTATGTAAGTGATAATGGACTCATTACGGCAATGTCACAGGGAAGCGCAGTTATTACCTGTACATCGGATGACGGAAGCAAAAAAACTGTGAATGTAACTGTTCCGGCAGTTACACAGGTGGCAGTCACGGCGGGAATTAATCCTACTTTTTATGATAATGTTAATCAGGCAAAAAATATAGATACATCCCTTGTGATGATGAAGGCTGTATATAGTGATGGTTCTTCCGTGCAGGTTAAAGGTACTATAGGAAATGCGGGGAATCCCGTTAACGGTACAACCAATGTATTTGATATTCCGATATCATACGGAGGATATTCCAATACTTTAAGAGTGTATGGTTACAGTGCGGTAGGTACTGCTTATTCGTCAAACCATATCCCTTCCGGAACCAATAAGGACATCCTTCTTGTGCCGGGCAATTATTCGGTTAAGACAAACGGAAATGTTACTCCGGAGGAACCTGTAACACCGGCACCTACAACACCGGCACCAACAACACCGGTACCAACAACACCGACACCTACAGAGCCAGAGACAACAGTTACGGTTCCTGATGAAACAAAGACTCCGGAAAGTGTAAGTTCAAATGAGGTTACATCAAAGGATATAATTACAGATAAAACAACGGAGAAAAACACTTCTTCGGATACGGACAGCAATTCTGTTCTTAAGGTTATTAAAATTGTTGTTATAGTGCTTCTGGTATTATGCGCCGGGGCTGCGGCAGTATTCCTTGTATTTTATCTTAAAAATAAAAATAAATAAAATATTGAGAATGGAGATATGATATGAACACATTTATAGCATTAATAGGTATAATTTTATTTATCGGAGGATTCGTATTATTAGCCTTAAAGAAGAATAATAAAGTATTCTTTAATGGACAGATTCCTATAATAGCAGCCGGCTTTGTGCTTTTTATAGCAGCACAGTGCTTTACAATTATTCCAACAGGATATACAGGAGTAAGAGTTATTCTCGGACAGGTACAGGACAGAGCTTCCAATAACGGCTTGTGTTGGAAGATACCTTTTGTTGAAAACATCAAATTAGTAAACAATAAACAGCAGGATATTGAGTTTGGCAATAAAATCTGGGGTGAGACTTCGGACCGTACAGTCATAAGCTACAGTGGAGTTACCGTTACATATTCAATTTCCGGGGAAAAGTCTTCATGGATATATTCCCATGTTTCAAATTACAAAGACAGTCTTGTATCGACTACACTCGTTTCTTCTGCAATTAAGACAGCCAGCAAGACACTTACTGATGTTGATGCCACTAACAGAGGTAAAATGGAACCGCTTGCACAGGAAACAATACAGAAGTCCCTTGATAACAAATATGGTAATGGTGTAATTACAATCAATAAAGTAATTATTGACAATGCGGATTTTGAGGATTCTTACAATGAGGCAATAGCGGCAAAACAGCAGGCACAGCTTGAGTATGAGCAGCAGCAGATTACTAACCAGAAGAATGTGGAAACGGCTAAGGCGGAAGCCGAAGCAAAAAAAATAGCAGCACAGGGTGAAGCTGATGCCAATGCAATACTTGCAAGTTCTCTTTCAGAAGATATTTTCAGACAGATGATTATTGAGAAATGGAACGGCGTGCTTCCTCTTGTAACAGGAGACAAGGATACAATTATTGACCTTGGTGCACTTACCGGTTCCGGTAAAGAGCAATGAAATATGGCAGAATAGAACATGGTATTTTTATATCAAGGCCTAATCGCTTTATTGCATATGTTGATATTAACGGCAAAACAGAAACAGTACATGTTAAAAATACGGGAAGATGTAAGGAATTGCTTCTTCCCGGTGTAAAGGTAATTCTTGAACGGTCAGATAACCCTGCAAGAAAGACAGCTTATGATTTGATAGCTGTATATAAAAAGAAACTTGGACTTGTTAATATAGACAGCCAGGCACCCAATAAGGTAGTATATGAATGGCTTTCAGGTGACAGGAGCCTACTTGGACATCCCGATTACATTAAACCTGAATATACAATAGGCAATTCAAGAATTGATTTTTACTGTGAAAAGGATGACAGAAAAATACTTATAGAAGTTAAAGGTTGCACTTTAGAAATCAACGGTATGGGATACTTCCCGGACGCACCTACAGTTCGTGGTGTAAAACATTTAAACGAACTTGCAATGCTTTCTAAAGAAGGATATGAGTGCTATATTGCATTTGCAATCCAGATGAATGGTATTAAAGAGGTAAAACCCAATATTGATACCCATAGGGAGTTTGGAGAGGCACTTGATAAAGCTGTGAAGGCAGGTGTTAAGGTTCTTTATCTGCAATGTGATGTTAAAGAAGATGAACTGAATATAATATAAAAAAGCTTAGACCATTTTAATATGATCTAAGCTTTAATTTTATCTGTGTAATCTGAAGGAATCCAAATCATAGTTCTTAAGATTTTCACTAATTGATCTGTTATCCGCCTGCTCAATCATTGCATCCCTTGTACGTTTTGTCAGCATTGCATCGGCAAAAGAACTCGGACCTCCCACACAGCCGCCTTCACAAGCCATACCTTCAATGAAATCCTCAGGTAATCTTCCGGCTTTCAGAAGCAGAAGTGCTTTTTTGCACTCGGCAGCACCGTTAGCTTTGCATACAGACGGTGAGATTTCTTTGCCCGTTTCTTTCATGTATTCAAGGACAGAAGAACTTACACCACCGACATTTGCGTATTTCTTACCAAAAACAGAAGCACCCTGATAAGTATTATCAGATGGTTTGAGGACAACATTTTTTGCTTTCATAATTGCCCGTATTTCACTGAATGCAAGGGCATAATCCGCATTGCCTTCAATTTTCTGATCAACAATTTCTGATTTCTTGGCAATACAAGGACCGATGAAAACCGTAACGGCTTCGGGATATTTTGCTTTAATTGCCCTTGAAAGCATACACATAGGTGAAACGGTTTCGGAAACTTTATCTGATAATTCAGGATAAAAGTTCTTAATCATATTTACGAAGGAAGGACAGCAGGAAGTTGTCTTTTTTTCTCCCTTTTCATAAGCCTCTGCCCATTCTTCAGCTTCGCTCATTGTTGTCATATCAGCACCGGCACCTACTTCAAACATATCGGTAAATCCGACTTCTTTCATTGCATCTCTCCAGCTTGCCATGGTTATGTCTTTACCGAACTGACCTTCGGCGGCGGGAGCTACCATCGCATAAACGGGACGGTCTGATTTGATTGCGTTGATTACATCAACGATAAATGTCTTGGAACCAATAGCACCGAATGGACATTTATGGATGCACTGACCGCAGCGTATGCACTTTTTTTCATCAATAACTGATATGCCGTATTCGTCGTATGTAATTGCATCAACAGGACAACTGAATTTGCATGGCCTTTTAAGGTGGGCAATGGCGTTGTATGGACATGCTTTAGCACACATACCACATTCCTTACATTTGCTTCCATCTATCTTAGAATGATGGTCACCTGTTGAAATCGCACCGAATTTACAGGCATTTATACAGGCTTTGCCGGGACAGTTCTGACAGTTATCGGTTACTGTGTAACTTGAGATAGGACAGTCCTCACATGCAGCGGTAATAACCTGAATGATATTGCCATCGTCATAAGCACCGGGAGCTTTACCTTCGGCAAGTCTTATACGCTGACGTATAATTTCACGTTCCTTGTATATACAGCAGTAAAACTGAGGCTTAGGACCTTTTACAAGCTCATAAGGCAATGCGTCACGTCCTTCTTCAAGATTGCCCTCAAAAGCCAGTCTGGCTACCTGATAGAGTATTTCATGTTTGAAATGTAATATGTTCTTGTCAGCAAGCATAAAGAAAATCTCCTTAAATAAGGTTGTTAATTAGTATATTTTAGCTGTTTCTTCACCATTATATACTTTAAGACCGCCCTGTGCGAGTGCAAGGAGCTCGTCTTCTCCGGGATATACGGTAAAGTCTGCAATCCATCCGCAGTACTTTTTAAGTTCGTTAATTACCCATTCATTGTATGCGATACCGCCGGTAACGATAATCTGGTCAACTTTTCCGCAAAGAACGGCTGCCATTGCACCGATGTTCTTTGAAAGGTTGTAAATGAAAGCTTCACGTACAAGCTTTGCCTTTTCATCGCCTGATTCAACAAGTTTATTAACTTCACGCATATCGTTAGTTCCGAGGTAAGCATTAAAACCACCATTGCCTACAAGTTTTTTCATCATTTCTTTTTCGGTATATTTACCGGAATAACATAATTTAACAAGTCCGCCGCTTGGAACACTTCCGGCTCTTTCAGGAGAGAAAGCACCGTCACCGTCAAGGGCATTGAAGATATCTATAACTTTACCGTTCTTATGTGGTCCGACAGAAACACCACCGCCAAGATGAACAACGATAAGATTAAGGTCTTCGTATGCTTTGCCTGTTTCTGCTGCATATCTTTTAGCTACGGCTTTCTGGTTAAGGGCATGGAAAATACTTGTTCTTGGAACATCAGGAAGACCTGATAATCTTGCAACTTCTTCCATTTCGTCAACAACTACAGGGTCAACGATATATGATTTCACACCGATTTCATCAGCAATTTCCCTTGCAAGAATACCGCCGAGATTGGATGCGTGTTCACCGCGGACACAAGATTTAAGGTCTGCAATGAGATCATCCGTTACTTCGTATGTACCGCCCGGAATTGGTTTTAAAAGACCGCCACGGCCTACGATAAGGTTAAGCGATTTGATGTCAAAATTTTTCTCCTTTAAGAAAGAAACAATTATATCTTTACGGAAATCCTTCTGGTCAATAACAGTAGGATATTTTGCAATTTCTTCTGTAGAATGTCTTAAAGTCTCGTCAAAGAGAAGAGTGGTATCTTCAAATACACCGATTTTGGTTGATGTTGAACCAGGATTAATTACTAAAATTTTAACTGACATGTTAATACCTTCCTTTATTTATTTTTCATTGCTTCGGCAACAACGGCACCGAGGGCAAGGGAATTTACTTTAACTTCAAATGAATCTGAACGTGAAGTAAGGATAACAGGAGCTTTGGTTCCTGTAATCATATTACCGTTAATAACTTTTGCTGTATGAACCATTGCTTTGTAGCAGATGTTTCCTGCGTGAATGTCCGGGAATAATAAGATATCGGCATCCCCCACAATCTTTCTGTCTGTACATCCCTTATGTTCTGCAGCTTCAGGACAGATAGCAAGGTCCATTGAAAGAGGACCGTCTACGATACAGCCTGTGATTTTGCCTTCTTCATTCATCTTTACAAGTTCTGCAGCATCGACAGTAGCCGGCATCTTAGGATTAACAACTTCAACTGCTGCAAGTGGTGCAACCTTAGGATTGTCAATTCCGCATGCGTTACAGATTTCAACTGTGTTGTTGATAATATTAACTTTATCTTCAAGTGTTGGATATGGAATAAAAGCAACGTCTGTTAAGAAAAGAAGCTTGTCAACACCTTCTACGTCAAATACACATACGTGAGAGAGTGGTTTGCCTGTTCTGAGACCTACTTCTTTGTCAAGAACGCTCTTTAAGAATCCCTTTGTATCAATAAGTCCTTTCATGTACATATCAGCCTTGCCGTCATGTACAAGTTTAACTGCTGTATGTGCGGCTTCTGTAACATCTTTAACATCAATTACTTCATAATCATTGATGTCCATAGAAAGAGATGCTGCGATTTCTTTGATTTTATCGGCATCACCTACGAGAATAGCGTTAGCAATTCCTCTTTCTTTTGCGGCCTTGCATGCCTCTAATACCGCATCATCCTGTGCAACGGCAACGGCAACTGTCTTTGGACTGCATTCTTTTACTTTAGCCATAATGTCACTAAAACTCTTAACCATTTTAATATATCTCCTTTGTTATTAAAACTTACTTAGTTAAAATTTTAACACTTTGATATGTAAAGGTCAAATGCAAATTGTGTTGACTTTTCCTTATTTAAATGATAATATACAAAACGCAAACAAGTTGCAAATGCAACAAGATAGCCTTTTGAAAGAAAAGAGGAATGATTATGTCAGCCAGAAACTATAAAACGGTCAGTCACAGTAAAATAATAGAATACCTTGAAGCAAATAGAGACAGAATGGTCAAGGTACAGGATATAGACAATTATCTTAAAGATACGGGAATTGAAGTTAATAACTCAACCATATACAGATACCTCAATAAATTAAGCAACGACGGCGTAATTATGAAGTATGTTGCAAACAAAGGAGAAATGTCATCTTTTCAGTATGTGGGCGACAGTGGTCATAACTGCCGTGAACATCTTCACTTAAGATGCGTCAGATGTGAAAAAATAATACATCTTGAATGTGGTTTTATGAAGGAAATTGAGAATCATGTCATGAACCATCATGGATTTTCACTTATATGTGAATCATCCGTTCTTTATGGAATATGCAGGGAGTGTAGGGAAAATGAAAAGAATATGTAGTGTTTTTATTGCTCTGGTGCTGGTGCTTACGGTAACCGGCTGCGGGCTTGATACGAATAAGAAAAGTGATAAAGTAAGCATTGTTACAACAATGTTTGCCGCATACGATTTTGCAAGGGAAATAGCGGGAGACAGAGCGGACATAACTCTTTTATTAAAGCCCGGTGCAGATTCCCATTCCTATGAACCGTCACCTAAGGATATGGCCGCAATTGATAATTGTGATATATTCATTTATACAGGTGGCGAGAATGATGACTGGGTAGACCGGATAGCAGCAACTTCCTCCAATAAGGATATGAAGATTATTAAAATGTTAGACCTTGTTGATAAGTATGAAGAAGAAATAACCGAGGGTATGGAACACCATGAAGGACATAACCATGATGAAGACCACGACCATGACGAAGATACTTCCGAATGGGACGAACATGTATGGACGGACCCGGAGAATGCAATGATTATTGCAAAAAAAATAGCCGATACACTGGCTCTGGCAGATTACCAGGGAAAAGATTACTATATGGGTAATTACAAAAAATATGAAAAAGAATTGAAAGATCTTGACGAAGAATTCAGGAGCCTTATTGATAATGCAAAAAGAAAAGAAGTGATATTCGGTGACAGGTTTCCGCTAAGATATTTTGTGGAAGCCTACGGACTGACATATTATGCAGCTTTTCCGGGATGCACATCGGAATCCGAACCTTCGGCTAAAACAGTTGCTTTTCTTATTGACAAAGTAAAAACAGATAATATACCCGTAATATTTACAATAGAGTTAAGCAATGGCAATATTGCAAAAACCATTGCAAAAAGCACAGGCACAAAAGTTCTGACTTTTTACACCTGCCACAATATCAGCAAGGATGATTTTGAAAAAGGTGAGACGTATGTAAGCCTTATGAGAAGAAATCTTGCTACACTTAAGGAGGCATTGTACTGATGGCACTTATTACATGTAAAAATTTAAGCCTTGGATATGAAGGGCATACAATACTTAAAGACATAAATTTTAAACTGGACGGAGGAGAATATCTTTGCATAATAGGTGAAAACGGTGCGGGCAAAAGCACATTGGTTAAAGGTCTTTTAAGACTTAAAAAACCTATGGGAGGAAGCATCATTCCCGGCGATAATTTAAAACATAAAGAAATCGGATATCTTCCCCAACAGACAATGATTCAGAAAGATTTTCCGGCAAGTGTATATGAGGTTGTTATATCAGGAAGACTTAACAATCTGGGTTTTAGACCTTTTTATACAAGAAAGGATAAAGAGGATGCCATACAGAAAATGAAACTTATGGGCATATATGACATAAAAGACAAATGCTATCATGACCTTTCAGGAGGACAACAGCAGAGGGTTCTTTTAGCAAGGGCAATGTGTGCAACCAAAAAAGTTATTCTTCTTGACGAACCTGTAGCAGGACTCGACCCTGTGGTAACGGCCGAACTTTATGAACTTATAGCTTCCATCAACAAGAATATGGGAATTACCGTTATAATGGTAAGTCATGACATGGAAGCAACACTGAAATATGCTTCACATATTCTGTATATTTCCGATGAAACAGCTTTTTTCGGAACAAAAGAAGAATATATGAAGTCAAAAGGCTTTGAAAAACTTACAGCGGCGGCAAACAGGTCAGAAGGAGGATTTTAAGATGATTGAATTAATAAAAACAATGTTTTCTTATGATTTTATGGTACAGGCTGTTGTAGTCGGACTTTTAGTTACCTTGTGCGCATCATTGCTTGGAGTGAGCATGGTTTTAAAAAGATATTCAATGATAGGCGACGGTCTTTCCCATGTTGGATTTGCCGCACTTGCGCTTGCAACGGCATTTAATACGGCACCGCTTAAGGTTGCAATACCTGTATGTATTGTTGCAGCATTTTTTCTGTTAAGAATCAGCAATAACGGCAAAATAAAGGGTGACCAGGCTGTGGCACTTTTATGCAGCGGTTCCCTTGCAGTGGGGGTAATGATACTTTCCCTTTCTTCGGGAATGAATACTGATGTCAATAATTATATGTTTGGAAGTATCCTTTCAATCAGTGCGGAAGATGCACTGCTTACAAAAATATTATCCATAATCGTGCTTATAATGTTTGTATTGTTTTTTAACAGGATATTTGCGGTTACTTTTGATGAGAATTTTGCGAAAGCCACGGGAACGGCGGCTGGAGTATATAATATGATTCTGGCCGTACTTACCGCTGTTACGGTGGTTATCGGCATGAGAATAATGGGAGCACTTCTGATATCAAGTCTTGTTATTTTTCCGAGTCTGACATCAATGAGGGTGTGCAATACCTACAAAGGCGTTGTGATGAGCTCTGTAATTGTGGCAGTCATAAGTTTTATGATTGGCATAACCATATCGTTTGCATACGGAACACCTACGGGTGCAAGTATTGTATGCGTGGATATAGTATGTTTTGCACTTTTTGGCATTGCCGGTCAGATAAAACAAAGGACAGCTAAATAATACCTGAATTACGGTATCTGCTTGGGGTAACGTGATATTTTCTTTTAAAAATACGGTTATAATATGACAGGTTATCGTATCCGCAGGCGGCTGCTATGTCGATGATATTATCATCAGATGACAGAAGCATACGGGCGGATGCAGATAATCTGTAGTCGTTCAGGTAATCTATAAAGGATGTACCCATGGATTTTTTGAAGAATTTCATGAAATGTGAAGGGGAAAAATTACAAAACGAAGAAATGTCTTCTATGCTTATGGAATGCTGGTAATTTTTTTCTATAAAACCAAGAATGTCCTTAAGTTTATCAAGATTCTTATTGTTCTTTACTTCCATATTTTCACAAGAACTGTTATATATAATGTAAAAAAATTCAAAAAGATATCCTTTAAGCGCAAGCTGGTAGCCTTTCGGAAATGTCTTGCAGATATTATCTGCCCTGTCAAGACAACTAGCAAGAGGTCCATGAATATCGTCCTCAAGGGTGATAAGGTGGTTAAAAGATAACATTCCGGACATAAGCGGTATAAAAACCTCGGATTCCAGAGAGTCCGAATGTTTGGAAATGAGCATGTCGGATGAAAAAATAATATTTTCGTATTCCATGGAGTAGTTTTCAAGCTGCGTTATGCCATGCAGCTGCCCGGGAATTACCACAATAATATCACCTGCCTCCACATACATCATATCCATATCAAGGGAAATAGTCCCTTTGCCCTTTTTTATATATATTATTTCCATTTCGTTGTGCCAGTGGGGTGTTACTTCATTAAAATCCAAGGGAATTGAACAGATATATGTATTATATGGAAAGAGTGAATCAGCATGATTCTTGTGTTCGTGGTATATTTCATATTCAGGAATATTCATAAAAGCCTCCAATTTGTTTGAAATTAACAAGATATGATAGTATTGTACCATATTTTAATTATATACTACAAGAAAAATGTTTGAAGATAATATTATAATACATTCATAATGTTAATTTATACGAAAGGACATTAGTAATGGGAAAAGAACTTGAAAGAGGAGCAGGAATACTGCTTCCAATCAGCAGTCTCCCTTCTCCATACGGAATCGGTACACTTGGTGACAAGGCATACGAATTCGTGGATATGCTAAGAAGCTCAGGACAGAAATACTGGCAGGTACTTCCTGTCGGACCTACAAGCTTCGGCGACAGCCCATACCAGTCATTTTCGGCATTTGCCGGTAATCCGTATTTTATCGACTTAGACTATCTTGTAGAAGAAGGTCTGTTAGATAAGGAAGAATTGGACAATACTTTCTGGGGAAGTGACTCTGAATTTATTGAATACGACGTTATATATAATGCCAGATTCAATATTTTAAGAAAAGCTTATAAGGCATCTCTTCACAAGAAGACAGATGAATATAAGAAATTCCTTGAAGAGAATAAGTACTGGCTTCATGATTATGCCTTGTTTATGGCAATAAAGGCTGACCATAACAACGAGGAATGGCTCAGATGGGAAAAGGATATAAGATTCCGCAAACCGGAAACTGTTGCCAGATACGAAAAGAAACTTGCAGATGATATTGATTTTTATAAATTCCTTCAGTACAAGTTCTATGAGCAATGGCTTAAATTAAAAGCTTATGCCAATAGAAAGGGAATACAGATTATAGGTGATATTCCGATTTATGTAGCGCTTGACAGCGCTGATGTCTGGACTAATCATACATTATTCCAACTTGATAATGAATGGAAGCCAATCAATGTGGCAGGATGTCCGCCTGATATGTTTTCTTCATACGGCCAGAAATGGGGCAATCCTATTTATGACTGGAAGGCAATGGAAAAAACTGATTTTGCATGGTGGAAGAAGAGAATGGCTGCGTCAGCCAGACTTTATGATGTAACAAGAATAGACCACTTTATCGGAATTGTCCGTTATTATAATATCCCACTTGACAAAGATCCTATAGACGGATTTTATGCGGAAGGACCGGGAATTAAGCTTATCAAAGCTATCGACAGTGCGATGGGAGATGCCAAGGTTATCGCAGAAGACCTTGGAGTGGTAGTACCTGAGGTAACAGAACTTATTAAGAAATCAGGTTATCCGGGAATGAAGGTTCTTCAGTTCGCATTCGACGGTAACGGAGACAATGAACATATTCTTCATAATCATGAGAAGAATTATGTTGCATATCTTGGAACACATGACAATGATACAGTGGTAGGATATCTTGAAAATCTGAATGAAAGATGTCAGGAATATATGATGAAATATCTTCACATACCTGACATGTACAGTGCGGCAAGTGCTCTTATAAGAGCTGCTTACGGCAGTGTTGCCAATACAGTCATTATCCAGATGCAGGATCTTTTATACAAAGATAGCACGGCAAGAATGAACACTCCGTCAACACTTGGAATTAACTGGAAGTGGAGAATGAAAGACGGAGAATTTACAAACGAACTCAGAGACAATCTTCGTGAGCTTACCAAGCTCTATGGAAGAAGCAATATTAAGAAATACTTCAACAAGGAGGACTATATGTTATCTAATATTTGTGAAAAAAATTACAACAAGGCAATCAAGGATTGCACAAACGAGGAAATTTACTTTGCACTCTTAGAGATGACAAAGGAACTTGCTAAGGAGAAAGAATCTAACAAAGGCAAGAAGAAAGTATATTACATTTCAGCAGAATTCTTAATCGGTAAGCTTTTATCTAACAACCTTATTAACCTTGGCATTTTTGATACAGTTAAGGAAGAACTTGAAGCTAATGGCAAGAGCATCTATGAAATTGAAGAAGTTGAGCCGGAACCATCACTTGGTAACGGCGGACTTGGAAGACTTGCAGCCTGCTTCATTGATTCAATGGCTTCACTGGGACTTAACGGTGACGGTATCGGCCTTAACTACCATATGGGTCTTTTCAAACAGGTATTTGAGAATCATTTCCAGAAAGAAACTCCTAACCCATGGATTGAAGAAAAGAGCTGGCTTACAAAGACAGATGTTACCTATGATATCCAGTTTAACGGTTTCTCTGTTAAATCAAGACTTTATGATATCGATGTAACAGGTTATAACAACAGAACTAATAAACTTCACTTATTCGATATTGAATCAGTAGATGAAAGTCTTGTTAATCCTGACAACATCAACTTCGATAAGAGCGATGTATACAGGAACCTTACATTATTCCTTTACCCTGATGACAGCGACGAAGCAGGTAACTTATTAAGAATTTACCAGCAGTACCTTATGGTTGCTTCAGGCGCAAGACTCATAATTGATGAGTGTAAAGCAAAGGGCTCTAACTTACATGACCTTTATGAATATGCAGCAATCCAGATTAATGATACACATCCTTCAATGGTTATTCCTGAATTAATCCGTCTCCTTAATAACGAAGGAATCGGAACAGACGAAGCTGTTGAAATTGTTACTAAGACATGTGCTTATACTAACCACACAATCTTAGCTGAAGCATTGGAAAAATGGCCAATTTCTTACCTTGAAAGAGTTGTACCACAGCTTGTACCAATCATCAGGGACCTTGACAGAAGAGTAAGAGAAAAATATCAGGATCCTTCAGTATACATCATTGATGACCAGGGAAGAGTTCATATGGCACATATGGATATCCACTACGGATACAGTGTAAACGGTGTTGCTTACCTCCATACAGAGATTCTTAAGAACTCAGAATTGAACAACTTCTACAAGATTTATCCTGAGAAGTTTAACAATAAGACTAACGGTATTACATTCAGAAGATGGCTTCTTCACTGCAACGAAGAACTTGCAGCATACATTGAAGAGTTAATCGGACCTGATTTCAAGAAAGATGCTTCTAAGTTAGAAGATCTCCAGAAATATCTTGATGATGAAAAAGTTCTTAACAAACTTATGGAAATCAAGACAAGCAAGAAGAAAACATTCAAAGATTTCATTAAGGCTACACAGAATATTGACATTGACGAAAATTCTATTTTCGATATTCAGGTTAAGAGACTTCATGAGTACAAACGTCAGCAGATGAATGTTCTCTGGGTAATTTACAAGTACCTTGAAATCAAGGCTGGAAATCTTCCAAAGAGACCTATTACGGTTATTTTTGGTGCTAAGGCAGCTCCGGCTTATGTAATTGCAAAGGATATCATTCATTTAATCCTCTGCTTACAGGAAGTAATTAACAATGATCCTGAAGCAAATAAGTACCTCAAGGTAGTTATGGTTGAGAATTACAATGTATCCAAGGCAGCAAAGATCATTCCTGCATGCGATATTTCTGAACAGATTTCGCTTGCTTCTAAGGAAGCTTCAGGTACAGGTAACATGAAGTTCATGTTAAACGGTGCCCTTACACTTGGTACAAAAGATGGTGCTAACGTTGAAATCGGAGAACTTGTAGGAGAAAAAAACATCTACTTCTTCGGTGAAAGCAGCGAACAGGTTATCGAACATTATGCTAAGGCTGATTATTCAGCAAAGAGCTATTATGTTAACGATGCAAGAATTAAAGAACTTGTAGACTTTATCATCAGTGCTCCGGTAATGAAAGTCGGTGATGCAGATACATTATTAACACTTCATGCTGAATTAATTAAGAAAGACTGGTTCATGACATTACTTGATATCAATGACTATATCAGAGTTAAAGAAATCGCATTAGCTGATTACGAAGACAGAAAAACATGGGCAAGAAAGACTCTTATTAATATCAGCAAGGCAGGATTCTTCTCATCAGACAGAACCATTGCTGAATACAATAGGGATATCTGGAAACTTAACTAATGTCCGGATTTATTAAATAACAACTGCGGCATACAGCTGCATACAGGGACTCTGTTCACAATTTGTGGACAGAGTTCTTTGCATTAGTTAATATTGTATGTTATAATGACTGAGAATTTTAGATGGGAATTGAGAGCAATGTATAAAATATTAATTGTAGACGATGAGAAAATTGAAAGAAATGGCATAAGAATGTTGTTAAACAGCCTTGGATATTCCTTTGAAATTGCGGAGGCTAATAATGGACAGACTGCATATGATTTGATGAGCGGGAATGAATTTGATATTGTGCTCACTGACATTAAAATGCCTTTTATGAATGGCATCGAACTTATAAAAAAATGCAGGGATAATGGCTCGGAGCAGAAATTTATAATTTTCAGCGGATGTAACGAATTTGGATATGCCAAGCAGGCAGTTAAAATGGATGTATCTGATTATATTTTAAAACCTGTGGATCCTTCCGAGTTTGAAGATACCATCAATAAGGTGATTGGGGAAATTGAAGAATCCAGAGTACATAAAGAACTCAAGATAAAAAGCATTGAGTTTATGCACGAACATATGCTGTATCTGGCAACAACCGGAGCCTCAATGTCAGAAATTAAAGAGCATAACAAGGATTTGCTTCCTACAGATTTTCTTGATAAATTTAAGAGAATGATGCTTATAGAGTTTAATTGTGACTTTTTTGGAAGAAAGGGAATGGATTTTAAGGAATATCTTGAAAAAACAGAACCAAGGACGGATGCATATCTTAATCTTAATCCACAGCAATCGGTTCTTTATTTTAACGATGATAATCTCCCTTTCAAAGATATAGCTGACAATATCTGTAATGATGTTGCAATAACTTATAACACAAAGTGTTTTATTGCAATATCGGGTAAGATTGATGGATATGAAGGTATTGCCAAGGGAATGGAAGAAATGGAAGCCCTGATGGAAAATAAATTCTACGACAGAAACAGCAATGTATTTTACAAAGGGATGAACTGCGAAAATGATGAAGCAGTGCAGACGGATGACGATACCGTAATCAAGCAGATGAAGCAGGATGTCAAGATGAAAGATGCAGCCAGCTTAAGAGAACATTTTGCCATATTCTGTGAAAAATACGGTGGAAAACGTGTTTTTTCACAGGTGTATGTCAAGTTCCTTTTCTCTAATCTGCTGAAAACTTTTTATGAAAGCCTTCCGGCGACGGATGAGAAAGAACTTAACGAAGAAATTGAATTGCTTTATAAGTCAGAGGATTTTGACACGGTCAGGGGCATAGTTGATAAGAATATTGACAGACTTGCCGGTTCTTTTGATAAAAATCCGTCCATGGTACATAGGGAAATAGAAATTGTTAAGAAGTACATATACGAGCATTTCGGAGAGGATATAAGTGTTGAGTCACTCAGTAAAATGGTATATATGGCACCAAGCTATTTAAGCTCTATATTTAAAAAAGAAACAGGCGTAAATTTGAGCCGTTTCATTAAGACATACAGAATGGAACAGGCAAAGGACATGCTTGAGAATTCCATGGCAAAAATAGTGGATATAAGTGAGACCTGCGGATATCCGAATGTATCATATTTCTGCTCCAGCTTCAGGGAATATTTTGGAATTAGTCCTCAAAAGTTCAGAAAAAACGGAGAATAAAAATGAACAATACCGGTACAAAGAAAAAAGGAATGAGATTAAAAAGCAAGCTTACGATGGTATATATCCTCGCAGGCTTTCTTCCTATTGTAGTTATTCTGTTTGTAAATTATTTCCAGATGCGTTCTGTATTCAAAAATCAGGAAACAAATACCTTGTATAGTTTTATAAACAGAAGCACTCTTGATCTTGATGCCGAATTTAAAAAATATGCCGAACTTGCCAAACTTATAACAAATGATGAAAATGTCAATGATATTTTAAGCACAATTTATCTTGACGATAACAGAATTAATGAAAAATTTGACCTGAGTGTTGCTCCGTCTTTAGATACTTTCATATATTTTCATAACGAAGTCAGCAAAATTACAATATATACTGACAGGATTGTTGATTATAAAAATAAATATCTTGCACCAATAGAAGAATTAAAAAAAGCAGACTGGTATGAAAGCATAGCAGATTCAAGGAATAATAACTGGATTGCCGGCACAGATGAAAAGACTATTGTACTTGTAAGAAAAATGCAGTCTCTTGAAGAAAATGGGATAAACGGATATTTCTATGAAAAAATTAACTATGATAATGTATTTGAAAGCCTGAATGAAAACATCTCGGATAATTATGGAATATATGTTTCCGACAGACTGGGACAGAATATATATTCCTATGATACTTTCACTGATAAAAATAAAGAATATAACCTTAGTCTGCCGGAAATTACAAAAAAATATCCCGACAAGAACAAAGACTATTTCATTGTAAAAAAAACAATTCCTGAGACGGGCTGGAATGTATGGCTTTACAAACCTGAAAAATTAATGGGAACTTCCATAAGACAGATTAACATAATTACATTCGGCGGAACACTTGTATGCCTTGTTGCCACATTTATGTGCATACGGTTTACGGCAATATTTGTAACTACAAGAATCGGAAAACTTCAAAAGGCTGTTGCAAGGGTGGAAAAAGAAGATTTTTCATATGCACTTAATACCACAAGCCAGGACGAGATAGGTGAACTGATTACGAGCTTCTCCAAAATGGAAAGAAAACTCAATTATCTTATAAACGAAGTATACAAAAGCAGAATAAAAGAAAAAGAATATGAAATGAAGGCTTTACAGGCACAGATAAATCCTCATTTCCTCTATAACACGCTTTCACTTATTAACTGGAAAGCCATAGAAGCCGGAAAAAGGGATATAAGCAAAATAACACTGGCACTGTCCGCATTTTACAGAACCTCCCTTAATAAAGGGAATAATATAACACATATTTCAGGAGAAATAGAAAATATGCGTTCGTATTTAAGCATACAGCTTATGCTTCATGACGATGGCTTTGATGTTACGGAGGATATAGATGATTCCGTACTTGAATATACCTGCCCTAATCTCATATTGCAGCCTCTGATAGAAAATGCCATTGACCATGGAATAGATGTAATGCCCGGGGACAGAAGAGGCGTAATAAGCGTAATTTGTAAAGACATGGATACATACATACAATTTGTCATTAAAGATAATGGCATAGGAATGACTAAAGAACAGACTGTCAAAATATTGACAAAGGACTCGAAAGGATACGGTGTAAGGAATGTAAACGAACGGCTGAAGCTGTGTTACGGAGAAGAATATCCTATGATAATAAAAAGCAAAGAAAATACAGGAACAGAAGTAATAATAACGATTCCTAAGAAAAATTAAGATTTAAGAAAAACAATATATATCTAAAAAAAATGATATATACTAACTAAATGCACTATTTTATAATAAAAAAGTGGTTGGTAACTTGTATATTTTGTACAAAATACCCAAAACAACCTAATATTTAGGTATTATAAGAAGGAGGAATTTTCAAAATGAAATTCAAAAAAGTAGCAGCTTTATTATTAGCTGGTGTTATGTGTGCAGCTACAGTTGTTGGATGCGGTAAGAACAACGACAGCAAGACTGATTCTACAACAACACCTAAGGCAGATGAAAGCAAAGCATCAGAAGAAACTAAGACAACAGCAGAAGATGAGAAGCTTTCAGCAACAATTACAGTATGGAGCCCGGCAGAAGACCAGGATGAGAAGAAGGGTAACTGGTTAAAGACAAGATGCGAAGCTTTCAATGCAGCTCATCCAAATTGGGATTTAACATTCCAGTACAGTGTATGTGGCGAGAACAATGCATCTACAAATGTAACAAAGGATGCAGCAGCAGCTGCTGATGTATATATGTTCGCTAATGACCAGCTTATGAAGCTCATTGATGGCGGTGCCATCTCAAGACTTGGTGGAGATATAGAAACTTATATCAGAGAAACTAACTCAGAAGCAATTGTTAACACGGTAACTGTTGGTGATGCTGTATATGGTGTTCCTTACACAGCTAATACATGGTTTATGTACTATGACAAGAGAGTATTCACAGAAGATGATGTTAAGAATCTTGATAAGATGCTTGAAGTAGCAGCTTCTAAGAATAAGAAGGTTTCTTTCAAACTTACTGACTCATGGTATATCGCTTCATTCTATGTAGGAAACGGATGTACATTCTTCGGTGATGGAACTGACGAATCAGCAGGTATCGATTTTAAAGGCGAGAAGGCAACAGCAGTAACTAACTACCTCATTGACCTTGTTAATAAGCCAGCATATATGACTGATGATTCAGGATCAGGTCTTGCAGGTCTTAAAGATGGTTCAGTAGCAGCACTTTTCTCAGGTTCATGGGATTTATCAGCTGTAGAAGAAGCACTTGGCAAAGAAAATGTTGGTATTGCACAGGCTCCTACATATACACTTAATGGCAAAGAAGTACAGATGAAGCCATTTTTTGGTTCTAAGGCAGTAGCAGTTAACAAGACATCTCCTAATCAGAAAGTAGCTACCCAGCTTGCTCTTTGGTTAGCTGATGAAGATTCACAGAAGACACGTTATGAATCAAGAGGTATTGTTCCATGTAATACTAAGTTACTTGAATCACTCAAAGGTGATGCACTTGCAGCAGTACAGAACGGTCCTTCAATCATGCAGCCATTCGTATCTAAGATGAATGCATACTGGACACCAGCAGAAAATATGGGAAAAGGAATTACATCAGGTTCTTGTACACATGACAATGCTGAGGAGAGTACAGTAGAAATGAATAAAGCTTTCAATACGGAGGCTCTTTAATTGACAACTGATTATTAATTAAGTAATCTTATAATGCTTCGGGTGCCGGCTTGCCAGCATTACGAAGCATTATAAAAGTAAGGAGGCTTGCAAATGCGTGGCAATAAAGTCAGGAAAAAAAGAACCAAAGAATTTCCTAATCCGTATTCACTGAAGAATGCGTTTGCAAAGGGAAGCATATTCACAAGACTTTCAGCTGTTGTAATGGGTCTTGGTAATATAGTATACGGACAGATTGTAAAAGGATTATTGTTCCTTGCGGTTGAAGTTGGCTACATATTCTATATGATTAATTACGGTAGCAGCTGCCTGGGCAAATTCTTTAAGCTGGGTGGTAGAGCAGAGGCTGATGTGTGGGATGATGCGCAAGGCATTTTTGTACCCGGCGTACAGGACAGAACAATTGAATTCCTTTTGTATGGCGTTGTAGCAATAGGAATTACTGTTTTATTTATCATTATTTGGAAAAGTGCAATAAGCAGTTCATATAAGGCACAGTGTGAAAAAGCAGAAGGTAAGCGACCAGCTTCATTCAGACAGGATCTTAAGAACTTAACAGACAAGAACTTAAACAGGTTATTGCTTGCATTACCTGTAACGGGTGTTGTTGTATTTACAATTCTTCCCCTTGTATTTATGATTTGTATGGCATTTACTACATACGATTTGAATCATCCTCTTGTATTTAACTGGAATGGTCTCGCTAACTTTGGTAAAGCATTAAATTTGAAAGATTCAATTGGACAGGAATTCTGGCCGGTACTTGGTTGGACATTATGTTGGGCAGTAGCAGCAACATTCTCTAACTTTATACTTGGAACTATTCTTGCAATTGTTATTAACAGAAAGGGTACAAAGCTTAAATCAATGTGGAGATTTAACTTTATGCTTTCAGCTGCCATACCTCAGTTCGTTTCATTGTTATTAATGAGAACTATGTTTAATGATAATGGTATAATTAATACAATGTTAATTAATGCCCATGTTATTACAAAAGGAATATCATTCTGGCAGTCAACTTTCTGGGCTAGATTTTTGGTAATTATGATTAATATCTGGGTCGGTGTTCCATTTACAATGATGCAGGTTACAGGTGTACTTCAGAATATCCCTTCTGATTTATACGAAGCTGCAAAAGTTGATGGTGCTGGTCCAATCAGAATATTCTTCAAGATTACATTACCATACCTGTTATTTGTAACAGGACCATATCTTATTACCTCATTTACAGGTAATATTAACAACTTTAACGTTATTTTCTTACTTTCAGGCGGTGGTCCTACAAAGAACCTTGCATCGACCTCAGGTAAGACAGACCTTCTTGTTACATGGTTGTATAAGTTAACAGTAGGTACAGACAGACCATATTATAATATTGGTGCCGTTATCGGTATCCTTACATTTATCATCCTTGCATCTGTATCGTTGCTTACTTACCATCGTACAGGAGCATATAAGAACGAGGAGGGATTCCAATAATGAAAAAAGTATCATCAGGAGCAAAAGTAAGAAAAACTATAGGAAATATATTCGTATATCTTATTCTTACAGTTTTGTCAGTTATTTGGCTTTTCCCAATCGTTTGGATTGTACTTATCAGCTTTAAGAAAGATAAGGGTATGTATATGTCAACCCTTTTCCCAAAGGAATACTGGCTCGGCAACTATAAGAAATTGTTTACTGATACTAACGTAATCAATTTCCCACAGATGTTCCTTAATACATTGATTATTGCTGTTTTCTGTTGTATTATATCCACATTCTTCGTACTTTGCGTTTCATATGTAATGTCAAGAATGAGATTCAGAATGAGAAAACCATTTATGAATATTGCATTAGTCCTTGGTATGTTCCCGGGATTTATGTCGATGATTGCAACATATTACATTCTTAAGTCCATCGGTCTTACACAGGGATCCATGATCAGGGTTGCTTTGATTATGGTATACTCCGGAGGCTCGGGATTGGGATTCTACATAGCCAAAGGTTTCTTTGATACGATTCCTAAGTCTGTGGATGAAGCTGCATACATTGATGGTGCAACACGTTGGCAGGTATTTACAAGAATTACAATACCTCTCAGTAAACCAATTATTGTATATACAGTATTGAACTCATTTATGGGTCCATGGCTTGACTTTATTTTCTGTAAAGTTATCTGTGGTACAGACCAGAGATTCTATACGGTATCAGTTGGTTTGTGGAATATGCTTGAGAAGGAATATGTATACAATTGGTTTAACTGTTTCACAGCCGGTGCGGTTGTGGTATCTGTACCAATTGCAACTCTCTTCTTGATAATGCAGAAATTCTATCAGGAAGGTGTATCAGGTGCTGTAAAGGGCTGATATATTTATCGGAAATATTTTATGAAACAAATGCACTCAGTATGGGGATTTCCTGTACTGGGTGTAAACTATATAACAAGGAGAACATAATGAAAAAAATCAAAAAAATCTGGGCTCTCTTGCTTATTGCAGCACTTTCTGTTTCGATATTAGCAGGCTGCGGCAAAAAGAAAGAGGATAACAACAGCAATGTAAAATTGGATCCGGACAATCTTGTGTCTGCAAATGTAGATGATAAGTATGGTTCATGTTATCAGGTATTTATATATTCATTTTGCGACAGTGATGGAGATGGAATAGGCGATTTTAATGGCCTTACATCCAAACTCGATTATATTAAAGATCTTGGATTTGACAGTATATGGCTTCTTCCGTTCCATAAATCACCAACATATCATAAGTATGATGTAATTGATTATTATTCAATAGATGAAGAATATGGAACTATGGAAGATTTTGATAAGTTCATTGCAGCATGTAAAGAAAAAAATATTGATGTATATATGGACCTCGTAATTAACCATACAAGTTCACGACATGATTGGTTTAAAACTGCAAGAGAATATATAAAAGGACTTAAAGAAGGAGAAGAACCTGATTATTCTGTATGTCCTGAAGCTGAATATTATAATTTTAACAAAGAGGGCGGAAACGGTTATACTAAGATACCCGGAGACGGCGGATGGTATTACGAAAGTCAGTTCCAGAGCGGCATGCCGGATCTTAATCTTGATTGTACAGCACTCAGGACTGAGATTGAAAAAATAGCTAAGTTCTGGTATGACAAAGGAATCAGAGGATATCGTCTTGATGCTGCACTTCATTATTATGAAGGCAATAACAAAAAGAGTACGGAAGCATTGAAATGGTTCTATGATTATGTTGAGTCATTAGATTCGTCAAATTATGTAGTTGCGGAAGTATGGTCTGATGCATCGGCACTTGATAAATTCTATGAGAGTGGTGTAGACAGTCTTTTTAACTTCCCATACGGAACATCAGAAGGATACCTTGTGCTTACATGTAACAGAGCAGGAAATGGTTCCGGCGGTGGAAAGTTTGCTAACTTTGTTGTAAAACGATATACAAATGTCAAAGCAATTGACAGCAATTATATTGATGCGGTATTCCTTGGAAATCATGATACAGGACGTCCGGCGGGTTTCTTGAAATATAATGAAAATGCTGTTAAATTCGGTGCAGCTTTACAGTTTTTTACACCTGGTAAGACATTCGTATATTACGGAGATGAACTTGGCATGACAGGTACGGGAAAAGATGAAAATAAGCGTGCACCAATGTATTGGACTGAGAATGAAAATACTGCGGGAATGACAAAAGGTCCTTCTGCAATGGAAAAACAGGAACACAGATTTGGTTCGTACGAGACACAGAAAGATGATAAGTTATCTATTTATAACTATTATAAAAAAGCACTTCTTATCAAAAATGCTTTCCCTTCAATAGGAAGAGGCACTCCTGAGGCATTAACAAAGCTCATTGAACAGGATGGTAACTTATACGCATTGTCTTATACTACAGATAATGAGAAGACATATGTAATATGTAATGATAGTGAAGAAGCTACAACAGTGACTGTTTCTAAATCAGATTACAGTTATACAGGAATAGCAGCTACTTTATCTGTATCTGAAGAAGAGGCATCACTTGATGGAGAAAAATTAACAATACCGGCATTTGGCTGTGTAGTATTAAAATAATAAAGACTGTCTGAAAACAGTCTTTAAGGTAAGACTCTGTTCACATTGTAAATACTTTGTGAACAGAGTTTTTTATATATAATAGTCAAAAGAGACTCTGTTAGCCACATGGGGATTATATTTTTTACCCATTCTGATATGTTCCGGGGAATTTAGATATTCAGAAAGAACAGATTCGTCCTCAAGAACCATTTCAATCATCAAATCCATATTAGCAGGACGATCAATACAATTTTTGTGAATTGAAATTTCTTTGATTTTTGGATACTCTTCTTTAATTCTGGAAAAAGCATCAACATATTCGTTAAAATGTTCTTCCTTAAAAAAATTATCTTCAAAAGTAAAAATTACAAAATGCTTTAACATATAAAAAACCTCCCTTAAAAATAAGTTGACATAAGTATAAATCCGGTGTTAGCATTAATCAATATGAAAGTTAATTTTTATCGTAAAATGGAGTTGATTTTATGAGTTATAATGTAAGTCTGCCATCTTATTCAGTTGGCACGGATGTATATAAACTTGTCGGCAGTATTTGTGCCGGATATGGTCATAAAGCGGTAGCAATAGGTGGACATAAGGCTATGGCTGCGGTTAAAGATAAACTGTGTAAAGCAATAATAGATTCTGATATTGAAATCAGTGATTTTATATGGTATGGCGGTGAAGCTTCCTATGAAAATGTGGAGAATCTTATGTCACTTGAAACTGTCAGAAATGCAGATATGTTATTTGCAATTGGCGGAGGAAAAGCCACAGATACAGTCAAGACACTTGCGGATATGACCGGCAAACCTGTTTTTACATTTCCTACAATTGCATCTAACTGTTCATCCTGTACATCAGTTTCAATAATGTATAAGAATAATGGTATATTTTTAAAACCACATTTTTTTGCCAACCCACCGGCTCATGCATTTATTGATACAGAGATTATCGCTGATTCTCCTAAGAGATATATGTGGGCAGGAATCGGGGATACATACGCAAAGCATTTTGAAAGCAGTATTTCCTCAAGGGGTGAAGAAGTTCCTCATTATATTGCTTTAGGTGTCAATATTGCAAGAATGTGCTATGAACCCATGTTAAAATACGGCAGAAAAGCACTCAAAGATATTGAGAAACATCTGGTAACTTCTGATTTTGAACAGGTGCTTCTGTCAATTATAGTAAGTACGGCGGCAGCGTCAATTCTCTTAACTAATGATAAGATAATCGATTACAATACAGGGCTTGCACATGCAATATTTTACGCCCTTACCACATATCCTCATATAGAAAAGAACCATTTACACGGAGAAGTAGTAGCTTTTGGTGTACTTGTACTTTTACTGGTAGACAATGATGAGGAAAATTTCAAAAAATTATATGAATTTAATAAGGCTGTCGGATTACCGGTCAGACTTGAAGATATAGAGATTAGCAGGGATGATATCGACAAAGTGGCCAAAATCACGGTGGCAATGAAGGATATCGAACATAATCCTTATGAAATAACATCAGATATGGTTAAAGCGGCACTTATTAAATTAGAAAATATATAAAAGAGGAAGAAAAGATGAAAAAGAAATTAGCATTATTTTTTACTGCCATTTTAGCAATGGCATGTGTACTGTCAGGATGCGGAGGCAAGGACAAAAAAACATCCGGTAAGAAAATCGGAGTTATCCAGATGATAGAAAACGGCGCATTCAATGATATGAGAGACGGTATTCTCGAAGAAATGAAAGCAAAGGGATATGAAAATGTCGAAGTTAAATGTGCACAGGGAGATGCATCCGCTCTTCAGACTATAGCACAGAATATGGCAGACGGTTCTTACGATCTTGTTTTTACAATTGCAACACCATCAACACAGGCAATCGTTAATCTTGAAACAGAGACACCTGTATTTTTCTGTGCGGTTTCGGCACCGGTGGCTGCAGGTGTAATCACAGATATGGAAAAACCTGACAAGAATGCTACCGGAACAAGCAATGCAATTCCTGTAAGTGATATTTTTGCACTCAGCGATAAACTTACACCTGATGTGAAGACTTACGGATTTATATACTGTACAAGTGAAGATAACTCAGTTAATACTATTAAAAATGCAAAAGAATACTGCGACAGCAATAATATCAAATACGAGGAAGTATCTGTAACGTCTTCATCGGATGTTGAACAGGCGATCAAGTCTCTTACAGATAAAGGCGTAGATGCTGTTTTCATCCCAAATGACAGCGTTGTTATGTCAGCAATGTCTGTAGTAACAGAAGTGGCAAGGGACAAAAAGATTCCTGTATACGGAAGCTCAGCAACAATGGTTGACGCCGGCTGCTTTGCAACAATAGCTGTTTCTGATGAAGAAATCGGTAAGATGACAGCTGATATGGCAGTAGAATACCTTGACGGGGGAAAGAAAGTAGAAGAAATTCCTGCCGTTGTTGTTCCTGCATCAAAAACAGTTGTAAATAAGACAACAGCAGAAGCAATTGGGGTAACTATTTCAGATAATGCAGAAATTACTTATGTTGAAGATGCGAAATAAAACAGAAAGGATGTCTTTTTGACATTACAGATTAAATTATGGCAATATGGTTCAGTACCTTACAACAGGGTTTTATATATGGAATAATGGCGTTGGGCATATATATAAGTTTTAAAATACTTAATGTACCTGACCTTACAATGGAAGGAAGTTTTTCTTTTGGACTTGCGGTATCGGCAATGATGACAATCGCCGGACACCCATATCTTGGTCTGGTTCTTTCTCTTGTGGCAGGAGCTGCGGCGGGATGTGTAACGGGTATATTACAGACAAAACTTAAAATACATCCTATTCTTGCCGGAATAATTACCATGAGCGGTCTTTATTCAATAAATCTTAAAGTTATGGATAATGCGGCCAATGTATCCCTGCTTAAAGGAAAGCCAAGAACTATTTTATCCGATATGAGGGAGCTGCTCCCTAATCTTGATAAAGAGGTGGTTAAGATAATAATACCTGCAGTTTTTGTGGTTTTGTTTATTGTATTGCTTACGTTTTTTTTCAAAACACATTACGGACTTTGCATAAGAGCGACAGGTGACAATGCAGATATGTTAAGAGCTTCTTCGGTAAATGTTGATATTACCAAAATTGTGGGACTGGGAATAAGCAATGCGTGTATAGCTTTTTCAGGCGGATTGCTGGCACAGATACAGGGTTATGCGGACATTAACAGCAGCATAGGCATGCTGGTTGTCGGCCTTGCTTCTGTTATCATCGGTGAGACGATTTTTGGCAGACATAATGTAATGATTGGACTAATTTCTGTAATAGTGGGTTCGGTTATTTACAGACTGATAATATCTGTGGTATTGAGATATGATATTCTGCCTGTATATATGTTCAAATTAGTTTCCGCAGTTGTGGTAGCAGTTGCGTTATCAATTCCTGCCATTAAGGAAAATATTAATAAAGCCAGATTAATTCATAAAGGAAGGAGTAACAGTAATGTTAGAAATAACTAATGCGGTAAAAGTATTTGCTCCTTCGACACCTAATGAAATGAAAGCGCTTAACGGACTTAACCTTAAGCTTGAAGACGGCGAATTTGTAACCATCATAGGCTCAAACGGAGCAGGTAAATCTACACTTTTTAATGCTATCTGCGGTAATTTCTGGCTGGATTGCGGCATGATTTTACTGGATGGCGAAAATATTACCTTTAAATCCGAACATAAAAGGGCAAAAGTTATCGGAAGAATTTTTCAGGACCCTATGAAGGGAACAGCACCTAATCTTACCATAGAAGAAAACCTTGCTCTTGCATATTCAAGAAGCAAGCATGCAGGACTTAGAAGTGCAGTTACCAAAAAGGAAAGAAAAATGTTTAAGGAAGCCCTTGCCGGATTTTCCATGGGACTTGAAGAAAGAATGGATACAAAAGTAGGTCTTTTATCAGGAGGCCAGAGACAGGTTGTTACTCTTTTAATGGCAACCCTTGTTCCACCGAAACTTCTTCTGCTTGATGAACATACGGCTGCACTTGATCCGGCTACGGCGGACAAGGTTATGGATATTACAAAGAGAATTATTTCTGAAAATAATCTGACTACGTTAATGATTACCCATAACGTGACACAGGCACTTGAAACAGGAACCAGGACGATTATGCTTGACAGAGGAAATATCATATTTGACATTTCGGAAAATGAAAGAAAAAATATGACGGTAGATGACCTTATGGATATGTATTCCGCAAAGAAAAAAGAAAAATTTGCTACGGACAGCATTGTTTTTTCATAGATTTTACCGGTAAAAATCACACCATCCGGATAATACTTCCGGGTGGTGTTTTACTATGTTTATAATTGACATTTATATGACCTCATGATATTATTATTCAGGAAATCAACTTTCTATTATTATAAATAAACATTGTTAAAAAAGTAACAATGTTGACAGGAGAGCTTATGAAAGCAGTGTATCCAGGGAGTTTTGATCCAATCACCTATGGACATCTTGATATCATAACAAGAGCATCAAGAATTGTGGACGAACTCGTTGTGGGAATATTGGTTAATAATACCAAAAGACCGATGTTTACAATGGATGAGCGTCTTGAGATGTTACGAGAGACTGTTAAGGATTTACATAATGTCGAGGTGAAAACTTTTGAAGGTATGACAATTGATTTTGCGAGACAGAATGGAGCAAAAGTAATCATCAGAGGATTAAGAGTTATTTCTGATTATGAGACTGAGATGCAGATTGCCCAGACTAACAGAAGTCTTGATCCGGAGATTGAGACACTGTTCCTATCTACCGGTCTTGAATATTCTTTTCTTAGTTCCACAATTGCTAAGGAAGTAGCATTTTACAATGCCGGAGTTGAGAAACTGGTACCACCAATTGTTGCCCGTAAATTTAAAGAAAAATATAAAAAGTAAATATTCAAGGAGGATTTTTCTAATGGCTAAGAAAATCGTTTTAGCAGGCGCATGCCGTACTGCAATCGGAACTATGGGAGGAGCTTTAAGCACAGTTCCTGCTGTAGATTTAGGAGCAATCGTAATCAAAGAAGCTCTTAACAGAGCAGGAGTACCTGCTGACAAAGTAGATCATGTATATATGGGATGCGTTATCCAGGCAGGTCTTGGACAGAATGTTGCACGTCAGGCAACAATCAAGGCAGGACTTCCAATTGAGACAACAGCCGTAACAGTCAATGTTGTATGCGGTTCAGGACTTAACTGCGTTAATATGGCAGCACAGATGATTGAAGCCGGAGATGCTGATATCGTTGTAGCAGGTGGTATGGAAAGCATGTCAAGAGCGCCATATGCACTTCCAAATGCAAGATTCGGTTACAGAATGAACAATGGAACTCTTGTTGATACAATGGTTAATGATGCTCTTTGGGATGCATTCAACAACTACCATATGATTAAGACTGCTGATAATATTTGTGAACAGTGGGGCCTTACAAGAGAAGAAATTGACCAGTTTGCAGTAAACAGCCAGGCTAAGGCAACTAAGGCTCAGGAAGAAGGAAGATTTAAAGATGAAATCGTTCCTGTAGAAGTTAAGGTTAAAAAGAATACAGTTATTGTTGATACAGATGAGGGACCTCGTCCTGGAACAACAATGGAAGGTCTTGCAAAACTTCGTACAATCAATCCGGACGGATTTGTTACAGCAGGTAATGCATCAGGAATCAATGACGGTGCAGCAGCAATCGTTGTTATGTCAGAAGAAAAAGCTAAAGAACTCGGTGTTAAACCAATGGCAACATGGGTAGCCGGAGCACTCGGCGGAGTAGATCCATCAATCATGGGTATCGGACCTGTTGCATCAACAAAGAAGGTACTTGCTAAGACCGGTTTAACAATTGATGATATGGACTTAATTGAAGCTAACGAAGCTTTTGCGGCACAGTCAGTAGCTGTAGCTAAAGAACTTAACTTCAATATGGATAAAGTTAATGTAAATGGTGGTGCAATCGCACTCGGACATCCGGTTGGAGCATCAGGATGCCGTATCCTTGTAACATTACTTCATGAAATGGTTAAGAGAGATGCCAAGAGAGGTCTTGCTACACTTTGTATCGGCGGTGGAATGGGCTGCTCAACAGTTGTAGAACGTGACTAATTAAATAATAACTGCCATCCCCTGACAGGGATGACAGTTATTGTTGTGTAATATATAAAAGGAGACTATTGATATGGAATTCGTTACATACGAAACTGAAGGACATGTTGGTTTAATTACAATCAACAGACCTAAGGCATTAAACGCCTTAAACAGCCAGGTTCTCGAAGAACTTGATGCAACATTCAAGAGTGTGGATTTATCAGAAATCCGTTGCCTTATTTTAACAGGCGCAGGCGAAAAGTCATTTGTTGCCGGAGCAGATATCGGAGAGATGAGCACACTTACAAAGGCAGAAGGTGAAGCATTCGGTAAGAAGGGCAATGATGTATTCAGAATGATAGAGACATTCCCAATTCCTGTAATTGCGGCCGTAAACGGATTCGCACTCGGCGGCGGTTGCGAGATTTCTATGAGCTGTGACATCAGAATCTGTTCAGAAAATGCAGTATTCGGACAGCCTGAAACAGGACTTGGAATCACACCTGGTTTTGGCGGAACACAGAGACTTGCAAGACTTGTTGGTGCCGGTATGGCAAAACAGATGATTTATTCTGCACGCAATATCAAAGCAGCAGATGCTTACAGAATCGGTCTTGTTAATGACGTATATACTGCTACAGTTGATGAAGCAGGTAATGTAACTGCTACTGCACAGGAAAATCTTATAGCAGCGGCAAAGAAAATGGCTGCAGGAATTGCAGCACAGGCGCCTATTGCAGTTCGTAACTGCAAGAAAGCAATTAATAATGGTCTTCAGACAGATATGGACAATGCAATTGTAATCGAAGAGAAATTATTCGGTAACTGCTTTGAGACAGAAGATCAAAAGGCTGGTATGGGCAACTTTCTTGAAAAAGATAAAGAGAAAAAGTTAAAAGTTGTTCCTTTTCAGAATAAATAATCAAAAATAATACAATTTTAGGAGGTCGCAACATGAAAGTTGGCGTTATTGGTGCAGGAACTATGGGCCAGGGAATTGCAAAGGCATTTGCTTTGGTTGATGGTTACACAGTAGCTCTCTGCGATATTAAGCAGGAATGGGCTGAAGGCGGAAAGGATAAAATCGCTAAAGGCTACGCAAAATTAGTTGAAAAAGGAAAGATGACACAGGAAACAGTTGATGCCATCCTTGCCAGAATCACTCCAGGTCTCAAAGAAGATCTTTGCGCAGATTGTGATTTAATCGTAGAAGCAGCATTTGAAAATATGGAAGTTAAGAAGACAACATTCGCTGAATTAGACAAGATTGCTAAGCCTGAATGTATTTTCGCTTCTAACACATCAAGCCTTTCAATTACAGAAATCGGAAACGGACTTACACGTCCAATGGTAGGAATGCATTTCTTCAATCCTGCTGACCGTATGAAACTTATCGAAGTAATTGCAGGCGTAAATACTCCTGATGCAACAGTAGAAGCAATAAAGAAGATTGCAGAAGAAATCGGTAAGACTCCTGTACAGGTTAATGAAGCTGCCGGCTTCGTTGTTAACCGTATATTAATTCCAATGATTAACGAAGCTGCTTTCATTAAGATGGAAGGTGTTTCTGATATCGCAGGAATTGATTCAGCTATGAAGCTTGGTGCTAATCATCCAATGGGACCACTTGAATTAGGTGATTTCGTAGGACTTGATATCTGCCTTGCTATTATGGATGTTCTTTATAAAGAAACAGGCGACAGCAAGTATCGTGCATGTCCACTCATTCGTAAGATGGTTCGTGGTGGAAATCTTGGCTGCAAGAGTGGCAGAGGCTTCTATGTATACAATGCTGACCGTACAAAGACACCAGTTGATGCTTTATAATTAAAGCATTAGCAATATATAGGAGGAATTATACAAAATGGATTTCATTTTAGACAAAAAACATGAAATGGCAAGATCTCTTTTCAGAGATTTCGCCCAGAATGAAGTAAAACCTCTCGCTCAGGAAGTTGACGAGACTGAACAGTTCCCAGTTGGCACTGTTGAGAAAATGCAGAAGTTAGGTTTCATGGGAATACCTGTTCCACAGGAACTCGGCGGACAGGGCTGTGATATCTTAACATATGCTATGTGTGTTGAAGAATTATCAAAAGTTTGCGGTACTACAGGTGTTATTGTATCAGCTCATACATCACTTTGCGTAGACCCAATTTTAACATACGGAACACCGGAACAGAAGGAAAAATATGTAAGACCACTTGCAACAGGTGAAAAACTTGGAGCTTTCGGTTTAACAGAACCTGGTGCAGGTACTGATGCACAGGGTGTTCAGACAAAGGCTGTTCTTGACGGAGACGAATGGGTTCTTAACGGATCTAAGTGTTTCATCACAAACGGTAAGTATGCAGATGTTTACATCATCATTGCCGTAACAGATGTAGTTGAAGATAAGAAGGGAAGAAAGAAAAAATTATTCTCTGCTTTCATCGTAGAAAAAGGAACACCTGGATTTACATTCGGTACAAAAGAAAAGAAGATGGGTATCAGAGGCTCTGCTACTTATGAATTAATTTTCCAGGATTGCAGAATTCCAAAGGAAAATCTTCTTGGACAGCAGGGAAAAGGTTTCCCAATCGCTATGCATACTCTTGATGGCGGACGTATCGGAATTGCTGCTCAGGCACTTGGTATTGCTGAAGGCGCATTAGAGACAACAATCGATTACGTTAAAGAGAGAAAACAGTTTGGACGTTCAATCGCTCAGCAGCAGAATACACAGTTTGTACTTGCTGATCTTGCAACAAAGGTTGAAGCTGCCCAGTTATTAGTATACAAAGCTGCATGTGCTAAGATGACACAGAAGGTTTACTCTGTTGAAGCTGCAAAGGCTAAATTATTTGCTGCTGAAGTTGCAATGGAAGTTACAACAAAGTGTGTACAGTTACATGGTGGATATGGTTACATCAGAGAATATGATGTTGAACGTATGATGCGTGATGCTAAGATCACAGAAATCTACGAAGGAACATCTGAAGTTCAGAGAATGGTAATCTCAGCAGATTTATTAAAATAGACTATAAGGAGTGAATAACCGTGAAAATCGTAGTATGTATAAAGCAGGTTCCTGATACTAAAGGCGGAGTTAAGTTTAATCCTGATGGAACACTTGACAGAGCTGCAATGCTTACAATCATGAACCCTGATGATAAAGCTGGTCTTGAAGCAGCACTTAGATTAAAAGATCAGTATGGAGCAGAAGTTACTGTACTTACAATGGGTCTTCCAAAGGCAGAAGATGTTCTTCGTGAAGCAATTGCCATGGGTGCTGACAATGGTATCCTTGTTACAGACAGAGTTTTAGGTGGAGCTGATACATGGGCTACATCAACAACAATTGCCGGTGCATTAAGAAATATTGATTATGACCTTGTAATTACAGGTCGTCAGGCTATCGATGGTGATACAGCCCAGGTTGGACCACAGATAGCAGAACATCTTGGAATTCCAGTAATTTCATATGCCCAGGATATCAAAGTTGATGGAAACAAAGTTACTGTACAGCGTCAGTATGATGATGGATATCATATCGTAGAAGCTGAAATGCCATGTCTTATAACAGCTCTTTCTGAATTAAATGAGCCTAGATATATGACACCTGCAGGAATCTTCAAAGCTTGTGACACAAGTTTTACAGTTTGGGGAAGAGCAGACCTTAAGGATGTTGAAGATGGCAATCTCGGTCTTAACGGCTCACCAACAAAGATAGCTAAGGCATCTGATAAAGTACGTAAAGGTGCCGGAGAGAAGGTTACTCCTGATTCACCTGAAGATGCAGTTAACTACATCGTTGGTAAATTAAAAGAGAAACATATCATTTAACAGAAGGAAATGGTGAACAAATATGAAAATGAGTCCAGAAGAAATTGCACAGTACAAAGGTGTCTTTGTATTTGCACAGCAGGTAGATAATGAGATCAGCGGTATTGCTTTTGAATTACTTGGAAAAGCTAAGGAATTAGCTGCTCCTCTTAATACAGAAGTTACAGCAGTTCTTATTGGTTCAGATGTAAAGAATCTTGCAGATACTCTTGCAGAGTATGGTGCAGATAAGGTTATCGTAGTAGATGATCCTGAATTAAAAGTATATAGAACAGAACCATATGCTCATGCATTAGCATCAGTAATTAATGAATTTAAACCTGAAATCGTATTAGTCGGTGCTACAGCAATCGGCCGTGACCTTGGTCCAACAGTTTCAGCAAGAGTTGCAACAGGTCTTACAGCAGACTGTACTGTACTTGAAATCGGTGATTTCCCAATTAATGCAATTCCTGGTAGAGAAAGTGAACAGAAGCACAACCAGTTATTAATGACACGTCCTGCATTCGGCGGTAACACAATCGCTACAATCGCTTGTCCTGATAACAGACCACAGATGGCAACAGTACGTCCGGGTGTTATGCAGAAAATCAGCCCAATCGCAGGCGCTAAGGCTGAGGTTATTGAATTCAATCCTGGTTTTACACCTAACAATAAGTATGTTGTTGTTAAAGAAGTTGTTAAAGCTGTATCTGATATTAAAGATATCATGGATGCTAAGATCCTTGTATCAGGCGGACGTGGAGTTGGTTCAGCAGAGAACTTCAAGATGCTTGATGAACTTGCAGAAGTTCTTGGCGGACAGGTTAGCTGCTCAAGAGCAGTTGTTGATAACGGCTGGAAGCCAAAAGATCTTCAGGTAGGTCAGACAGGTAAGACAGTACGTCCTAATGTATATTTTGCAATCGGTATTTCAGGTGCTATCCAGCATACAGCCGGAATGGAAGAATCAGACATCATCATCGCTATTAACAAAGATGAGACTGCTCCTATTTTCGATGTAGCTGATTATGGTATCGTAGGTGATCTTAATAAGATTGTTCCTGCACTTACAGCACAGTTAAAGGCTGAATTAAGCAATAAATAATCATTAATTTGATTGAAAGAGTATCACATATGTGGTACTCTTTTTTTATACATAAAATTATAGAAGTCAGAAGGAGAGACAAATGATAGCGGTAGTAGTAAAGTGTGGGAAGAATGATTATATGGTTATTGATGACAGGGAGTGGTCGTCATTTAACAACAGTATAAAGAGCTTATCAGGTTCAGATAAGAAGAACAGAACATACCAAATCGGAGACAGAAATTTTACATATAAAGAGACAAAAAAATTTAAACATTTATTTACGGGAACTTACGCAAGTGCATATAATTTAATGCCGGAAATTATTACAGAGCATGGAAATTATAAAAACCTTATAGATGATATACTGGAATCACTTAAAATAGCACCGGGCAAGAGGTGGGATTATGTCCTGTTTTTCGCAAATGACTTTAATAAGTCGGTTTTTAAAGGCACGGACTATGACTATAATTTTGAAGCCGTTAAGAAGCATGAATTCTTAATGTTTTTTGAAGATGAAAATATTGAAAAATTAAGGAACGGTGAATACGAAGCTTTACTGAAAATAGCTTTATATGCAAGGTATGATACTGAGGATGATATTCTAAACAGGATTCTTGGGGATGCCAGATTTGAACTTCCGGCAGATTTTGATATATATTATTCCGATGAATCGGAAATGGACGAGAAACTTAAATTTATCAGGAATAAATCAATAATCGAGGACTTTTTTATTAATAACAGGAGAGGATTACAGCGTTTTCTCGCAAGGGAAAATGAGTATAGTACGGAGATTATTTCTGTACTTAGCCAGATAAATCCTGTTATTTATACAACTGACAGACCGGTAAGCAGGATGCGATTTACGGATTTGTTTCCTAAAAAGATTAAAGATAAGATTGGAATTATGGGCTTCCTTGATGCAAGAAGTGCAACCAACAATATTATTATAAGAATTAGTCAGACAGCGGATAAATTATGCAAATTAGACTTTGAAAGCGCATATAAGGTTCAAAGTGAAATTGCTAAAGCATCAGAGGAGTTTTGCGAAATTGCGGAAACTGCCATTGATGGAATAGTTAATGTTCCCGAACTTTTTAATAATAACAGCTCTAAGAAAATACTTGAAAGTATCGGTAATGTTACCAAATGTGAAGGCAACAGGGATAAATATATAGACTTACTCAATCGTGCAATTCTTGCGTTTGATAATGAAAATTACACAAAAGAAGAACTTAAACCGATTTTTTCGCTGTGGGTAGAGGGCTGGTCAGTAGAATTCAAAAGATGTGCCAAATATCTTACCGATGAAAGTATTGACTTCATGAAAAAGTATCTTTCAGAGGCAGAAATTAAAGTGGTGGAGGATAATTGCAATAAAAAATAATACAACATTTTCATATATAGTTTTATTTATATCGATGTTTATTTTTAAAAAAGGTGGAAATTACTCCACCTTTTTTTCATTATGTTAATGTTATTCAGTTCTGAGTGCTATAACAGGATCTTTCTTTGATGCTACCCTGGCAGGAATAAGACCTGCAATCAATGTGAGGAATACGCTTATTGCAATAAGGATAAGCGCACCCTTAAGCGGAAGAACCGCAACACCTGAAATTCCTGAGAATTTCTTGATGATTATGTTAATCGGTATGTTAAGCAGAAGAGTGAAGCCTATACCTATTATACCTGCAACGAGTCCGACAATCATTGTCTCGGCATTGAATACCCTTGAAATATCATGCTTTGAAGCACCGATACTTCTTAAAATACCGATTTCTTTTGTCCTTTCGAGAACAGATATGTATGTAATAATTCCAATCATAATTGATGAAACCACAAGTGAAATTGATACAAAGGCAATAAGAACATAAGATATTGCGTCAACAACTTTACTTACGGATGACATCATAAGACCTATGTAATCGGTATATGAAATTTCAAGGCTGTCATTACCTTCTGATTTCACTTTGTCATTATATGCTGAAATTATATCTGAAATGGCATCTTTTGATTCAAAGTCCTTTGCATAGATATTAATTTTTGAAGGGTTATCTGTTGTAACGTAGCCCAGTGCTTCAATATTACTTTTGTATGTATTTGAACTTGATTGCTGTATCTGGCTTTTGAACATTTCAATTATTACATCATCAGAAAGGTTGGCAATGTAGGCACTGATTATTTTCTGCTGTTCTTTAGGAAGTGTACTTATATATGCATTAATATCATCCATTGTAAGGTCTATATCAACTGTTGAGAATGGAAGACCTGTAAGAACGTCTATATCAGGGTTATCAAGCTGTGCTTTAACTATATCTGACTTATTATTTTCCGAAACAATATAATCCACAAGGTTCTTTGTATAGCCGACAACGCCTGTAATTGAAGTAGCAACAGCATCATCTTTTGCAACTATAATTCCGGAAACTTTAACTTCAATACCATTGTCAATAAGCTGTTTTACATAATCTTCGCTGCTTGACATGTTCTTGTAGGCCCCTGTTGCTTCGTCATACCGGTAATATGCTGATGGAAGCACTACTTTAAATCTGAGATTTAAAAGATCCTCGTAACTATAGCTGCTTACTTTATCATCAAGCTGTTTGTTAAGATTAATCATTATATTTTTTAATTCGGATGAATTCCTGATACCCAGCGCATATAAAGAAACATCGGTAATCTGGTGATTCTTATCGGCTACAACAACAACTTCATTGTAATTGTCAGGCCATGAACCGGCAACAAGGTCATACTGTGAATTAAGCAGGTCCTGATTATCAATCATCTGTGACCACATATCAGTGTTGGAAAATGAGGAAACAAGGGAAGATGACATTGTCTCATCGCTTACACCCCATATATCCTGATACAATGTGCTTGGATTGACTTTGTTAATTCCGCCGGAGTAATCTTTTGCATATACATTGAGAGGAATATCGTACTGGTATTGTACGTCAAGCACATAATCGCCAATATTACAATCCGGGCTTTCAAGATATTTCTTTAATTCAGAAAGGTTATTTTTCTTAACCTCCGCAGACATTGTATTAACAAGCTGGCTCATAACAGGGGCAGCATATATTCGGCCTTCTTCCTTATCTTCAACTGTGCCTGTCTCGCCCATCATGGAATTAAGCATACTTGAATAGTCCACACTTTCATTTTCGATGGTTATAGGATATGTTGAAACAGTATCTTCCTGAACACGGTTTATGTATGCCTGAAATCCGGATGAAAGGGAAAGGATAAGGGCAATACCTATAATACCTATGCTTCCTGCAAAAGAGGTGAGGAATGTTCTGCCTTTTTTGGTAAGAAGATTCTTAAAACTTAATGAAAGTGCGGTAAAAAATGACATTGACACTTTCTCTTTTTTATCCAAAGCTCCGGCAACAGGAGAGATTTCCTTGCCTGCAGGTATTTCATACGGAGCAGTATCATCGGTTACTTTACCGTCAAGGAGTCTTATGATTCGAGATGAATACTGCTCTGCAAGTTCAGCGTTATGTGTAACCATGATGATGAGCTTGTTATCTGAAATCTTCTTTAAAATATCCATTACCTGTACGCTTGTTTCCGAATCAAGCGCACCTGTCGGCTCATCCGCAAGAATTATATCAGGGTCATTAACAAGGGCTCTTGCAATGGCAACCCTCTGCATCTGTCCGCCCGACATCTGGTTAGGTTTTTTATTAATCTGGTCTCCAAGACCTACCATCTCAAGAGCTTCCACAGCACGTTTGCGACGTTCTGTTTTGGATACACCGGATAATGTAAGCGCTAATTCAACATTGGACAAAACTGTCTGATGGGGAATCAGGTTGTAACTCTGGAAAATAAAACCTATCTTGTGATTGCGGTAGGAATCCCAGTCTTTATCCTTAAATTCTTTGGTTGAACGGCCTCCTATAATCAGGTCACCGTCGGTATATCTGTCAAGACCGCCGATTATATTAAGCATTGTGGTCTTGCCACAGCCTGACTGGCCAAGAATTGATACAAATTCATGTTCACGGAAAGATATGCTTATGCCCTTTAAGGCGTTGACAACAGTATCACCGGATATATAGTCTTTGGTTATGTTATTTAACTGTAACATTTTGACCTCCCTTGTTAATTTAATCTTACATACTTTAACATAAAATCAGGTGAAAATAAATAAGGATTAAGTAAACAAATATTAAATTTATCTAAAAAAATCTTCTAAAAGAAAGGAAACTGTGCTATAATATCATCGCGTTTAGTTTGTAAACAGAAGAGGAGAAATAAAGTGTCACCCGAACATAAGGAAATATCTGAGGAACAGTTACGCCGAAGACGGATTAATTTATATAAGAAGATTATTATCGGAATTGTAATTACACTTATTTTATTACCGACGTTGTTATGTATTATATTATTTTGTAAAGTCAATAAATTGTCAGACAAGTTAGACGACATAAAGACCGCAATGGATGCAACGGAGAAAGAGACTACGGATAAAGTTATGGAATCTGAGCCGGATTCCGGAAATAATAAGAAACCGGCGGTAAACAGTGCCGATATGCCGTCAAAAGGCAGTGCAGATAAAGAGACGGACAGCGTGGTTAAAGAACTCTCTGATTCCGAAAAGATAGATAATGCACTGGCAGAGGGACGTAAGGTAGTGTATCTTACTTATGATGACGGTCCGAGTGCTAATACGGAAAAGCTGCTGGATGTACTTGACCAATATGGTATTAAGGCAACTTTCTTTGTTATCAAGACACCTGAATATGATGAATATGTAAAAGAAATTGTTACAAGAGGCCATACACTGGCAATGCATTCAACCACTCATGATTACCGCCATGTATACGAGAGTTATGATAGTTTTAAGGAGGAGGTTGATGTCCTTAGCAATTATCTTACGGAACTTACCGGTTTTACTCCTTTTGCATTCAGATTCCCGGGAGGTTCAAGTAACCAGCAGACAACACTTCCCATCCAGACTTTTATAAAGTATCTTGATGAAAAGAATATCGTATATTACGACTGGAATGTTTCATCGGGAGATGGCGGAAGTAAAGAATTGACAGTTGATGAAATATATAATAATGTAATTAGTGGTGTTGAAGGAAAGGATATATCAGTTGTGCTTATGCACGACTCGGAATACAGGAAAACAACTTTGCAGGCAACACCTAGAATAATTGAGAAATTACAGGAAATGGACGCATTAATCCTTCCTATCACAGAAGATACCGTTCCTGTTCATCACAATATTTAACCAGGAGGAAAGCAACAATGGGATTTTTTAAAGATTTAAAGCAGGATTTATCGCAGGCTGTAAATGAGCTTACAGAGGATGCGGCTAAGATTACACCGGATGAGTCAGAAAGTGTACAAGAGACAATACCGGATGACGATGTTATGGTAGATACACTTAATGAAGAACCTGAAGATGCAGCCGAAGACATTGATGTGTCTAAGATGCTTGAGAATGTGGATACCAATGAAGAAGCGGTAACAGAAGAACCTGAAGCAGAAGAATCTGAGACAGCCGGACTTTTTAAGGAGTCTGAAAAAAAGAAAACAAAGAAAAATACAAAAGAACCTGAAGCAGAGCCTGTTAAGAAAGATGAACAGGAAGAAACGGATGAGACTACAATCATCTCAAGAGGTTTAAAAATCAAAGGAGATATCGAATCAAGCGGCTCTATTGAATTACTCGGTTCGGTTGAAGGAAATGTAAGCTGCAGCGGCAAACTTATTGCCAGCGGTAATATTACAGGTAATACCAATTCAAAGGAATTTTATTCAGACAATGCAAAAATAACAGGGGATATTAACTGTGAAGGTCCTGTTAAGATTGGCAACGGTTCAGTGATTATAGGTAATCTTTATGCACACTCCGCCGTTATAGCAGGTGCAATTAAAGGTGACATTGATGTCCACGGACCTGTAATAGTTGATGCCACTGCAATTGTTATGGGTGATATCAAATCTGAATCCTTCCAGATTAACAGAGGAGCAGTTCTTGAAGGATATATTTCACAGTGTTATTCAGATAACAGTCCAAAGAAATTTTTTGGTGATAAATAAGAGAGGCTTTGACTATGAAAGAAAAAAGAATTTTATTAAAACTCAGCGGTGAGGCACTTGCAGGCGATAAGAAAACAGGCTTTGATGAAAGCACGGTTCTTGAAATTGCAGCACAGGTTAAGAAAATACATGACCTTGGAGCACAGGTTGGCGTTGTTATCGGCGGCGGTAATTTCTGGAGAGGCCGTTCAAGTGAGAATATGGATAGAACCAAAGCAGACCAGATTGGAATGTTAGCCACGGTAATGAATTGTATCTATGTTTCTGAAATGTTCAGAAGCACAGGCATGAAAACCGCAATTTTAACTCCGTTTATGTGCGGTTCTGTTACGGAACTTTTCTCAAAAGATCTTGCCAACAGATATTTTGAAGACGGCACGGTTGTATTTTTTGCAGGCGGAACAGGACATCCTTATTTTTCTACAGATACAGGAATTGTATTACGCGCAATCGAAATGGATGCGGATGCAATTTATCTTGCCAAAGCCATTGACGGTGTATATGACAGTGATCCTAAGACTAATCCTGCAGCTAAGAAATATGATGAGATTTCAATAGATGAGGTTATTAATAAAAAACTTGCCGTAATAGATATGACAGCATCCGTGATGTGCATGGAACATAAGATGCCTTTGGTTGTTTTCGGACTTAATGAAAAGGAAAATATTGTCAATACTTATAACGGAAATTTCAACGGAACAAGAGTAACCGTTTAATAAATATAAGGAGATTACAATAATGAGTGAAATTATTAAAACATACGAAGAAAAAATGATAAAGAGCTGTGATACACTTGCGGCAGATTATGTGACAATCAGGGCAGGAAGAGCCAACCCTCACATCCTTGACAAACTTAAAGTGGATTATTACGGAACACCTACACCTTTCCAGCAGGTAGCCAATGTTTCCGTTCCTGAAGCAAGAATGATACAGATCCAGCCATGGGAAACAAGTCTTTTAAAAGAAATCGAGAAGGCAATTCTTACGTCAGACCTTGGACTTACACCAACCAATGACGGTAAGGTTATCCGTCTTGTTTTCCCTGAACTCACTGAGGACAGAAGAAAAGAACTGGTTAAGGATATCAAGAAAAAAGGCGAAAATACAAAGGTTGCAATAAGAAACATCAGAAGAGATGCCAATGATGCAATCAAAAAACTCAGTAAAGATACAGATATGTCAGAGGACGAAGTTAAGAAAAATGAAGATTCAATCCAGAAACTTACCGACAAATATGTAGCCCAGGTAGATAAGATGATTGATGAGAAGTCAAAGGAAATAATGACAGTATAATTTGCGGAGATAGTTATGGATTTTTACAATGAAAAACTGGAACTCAATGTTCCTGAACATATTGCCATAATTCTTGACGGAAACGGCAGATGGGCTAAGAAAAGGCTCCTTCCCCGTAATGCCGGACATCTTCAAGGCAGCAGGGTTCTGGAAAGAATATGTGATGATGCGATTGAGATAGGATTGAAATATCTTACCGTATATGTATTTTCAACAGAAAACTGGAAACGTTCTGAAAGCGAAGTGCAGGGACTTATGAAAATACTCAGAAATTATCTCAAAACCTGCATAAAAAGAGCCAGGGAAAAGAATATGAAGGTTGTCATTCTCGGAAAGCAGGATATGCTGGACGAGGATATAATCCGGAGTATTAACGAACTTGAGGAATCAAGTAAAAATAATACCGGACTTGTATTTCAGATTGCACTTAACTATGGTGCAAGGGATGAAATGGTAAGAGCAATGAGAAAGATGACAAAAGATATGATTGACAAGGGAATTGCTCCGGAGATGATTACGGAAGATATGTTTGCATCATATCTTGATACCGCAGATGCTCCCGACCCTGACTTAATAATCAGGACAAGCGGGGAAAAGCGTATATCAAATTTCCTGTTGTGGCAGTGTGCATATTCAGAATTTGATTTTCCTGAAGTGTTGTGGCCTGACTTTAATAAGAAGCGCCTTATCGAAGCAGTTGAAAGATATAACAAAAGAGACAGACGATTTGGTGGAGTGAAGGAGGAATAACGTATGAAAACAAGAATAATCAGCGGTGCAGTACTTACCGTTATTTTAGTTGGTGCTGTTTTAGGCGGTGGAACTACGATGTTTATCCTTGCTGCAATAATAACTGCTCTCGGACTCTATGAACTCTATAAAGTTGTTGGAATTGAAAAAAAAGCATTGGGAATATGCGGATATATTTTAGCAGCATCTTTTTATACAATGCTCTGGTTTGATAAGTTACAGTATCTTGAGTATTTTTGTGTTGCCAGCGGTATTCTTACTATGTTCGTATATGTATGCAGCTTTAAAACAACAAGAGCCAAACAAGCAGCATTTTCACTCCTTGGAATTTATTATGTGGCCATTCCTATTTCTTATATATACAGAATAAGAATAATGGAAAAGGGAATATTTATATTTATATTGGTATTTGTATGTTCATGGATTGCAGATACATTCGCTTACTTTACAGGAGTTAATCTTGGTAAACATAAACTTGTTCCCCACTTAAGTCCTAAAAAATCAGTCGAAGGTGCTATAGGAGGAATCCTTGGGGCAACTATCGTAGGTGTGGTATACGGACTTGTTCTGGGTAACTATTACAATGAAAGACTGTGGCCGGCATTTGCGGTAATCTGCGTATTAGGTTCTTTTATTTCAATATTCGGCGATCTGGCTGCATCCGCAATTAAACGAAATTATGACGTTAAAGATTACAGCAATCTTATTCCGGGACATGGAGGAATACTTGACAGATTTGACAGTATGATTTTTGTGGCTCCGGTTGTATATATAAGTGCGGTTATTTTACTTCCACTATTAAAAGGATGATTAGTATGAAAAATATTGCTATTTTAGGGTCAACGGGTTCTATCGGAACCCAGACCCTTCAGGTAGTTCGTGATAATAATGACATTAAGGTCCATGCTATTGCAGCAGGACACAATATCAAAGCTTTGGCAGAACAGGTAAGGGAGTTCAGGCCAAAGCTTGTTTGCGTAGCAGAGGAAAAAAGCATAAATGAATTAAGGCTTCTGACACCTGATATTGATTACGAAGTGTGCTATGGAATGGAAGGACTTATCAGAGTCGCGACTTATGATAAAGCTGAAATAGTTGTGACAGCAATAGTTGGCATGATTGGTATAATACCTACTATTGAAGCTATAAAGACAGGACATGATATTGCCCTTGCCAACAAAGAAACTCTTGTAACTGCCGGACATATTATTATGCCCCTTGCAAGGGAATATAATGTGAGAATTTTACCTGTTGACAGTGAACACAGTGCCATATTCCAGTCTTTGAACGGCGAAGACAGAAGAACTATTGATAAGATTTTACTTACGGCATCCGGTGGACCATTCAGAGGATACACAAGAGAACAGATGCAGGACGTAAAGCTTGAGGATGCCCTGAAACATCCAAACTGGTCAATGGGACATAAGATAACCATTGATTCGGCTACCATGGTTAATAAAGGCCTTGAGGTTATGGAAGCAAGATGGCTTTTTGATGTGGGCATGGATGATGTCCAGATTATAGTACAGCCACAGAGCATAATACATTCTATGGTGCAGTTCGTAGACGGCGGAATAATAGCACAGCTTGGCTGCCCTGATATGAGACTTCCTATACAGTATGCACTTTACTATCCTGAGAGAAGATATATGCCCGGTGACAGACTTGACTTTTATAAACTGGGAAAAATAGATTTTGAGGCACCTGACAGGGAAAATTTTGCGGGCCTCAGACTTGCTTACGAAGCAGGTGTCAAAGGTGGCAATATGCCTACAATATTTAATGCTGCCAACGAATATGCAGTTGCACAGTTTTTAAAGAAGAATATCAGTTTTTTAGGCATAACAGATATGATAGAACATGCTATGAACAGCATAGAATATATAGATAATCCTGATGTTAATGAGATTTTAACAACGGAGCAGGAAGTGTATGAGCTGTTGAGGGCTATGAGGTGATTTTATGAAATTTGTTTACGCATTTCTTATAATTAGTATTGTAATTATTGTCCATGAATTAGGACATTTTATAATAGCTAAGGCAAGCGGTGTTAAAGTAGTTGAGTTTTCGGTGGGTATGGGACCGAGACTTGTTAAGTTTAAAATCAAAGGAACTTTGTATAGTATTAAGCTTTTTTTATTCGGCGGCTCCTGCCAGATGTTAGGCGAAGATCTTTATGAATCCACGGATGCTGTCGCAAAAGTTAAAGAGGATAATCCCACGGATAAAAGTCAGGAAAATATTGTACCGGATGAATCGGACGGAGTTTCCTTTAACAGTGTGTCTGTATGGAAAAGAATTGCAATAATTATTGCAGGACCTTTATTTAATTTTATTCTCGCTTTTGTATTTGCCGTAATTCTTATAGGTAAGATGGGATATAATCCTGTGCAGGTATATTCTGTTGATGATAATTCGCCTGCCTATTATGCGGGACTTAAAGAAGGCGACAGAATCATAAGAGTTAATGGTAAAAAGATGAACTTTTATGATGATTATTATCTTTACATGTATGATAAAAAGGGAATTGACCTTAACGTTGAATATATAAGAGACGGTGAAAAATACAAGACAACAATTATTCCGGAGCATATCACGGGTTCGGTATATCAGATGGGTGTCCAGATTGATGTGAATTCCACTAAGATAGCAGCTGTGGAAAAAGGAACACCTGCGGACAGTGCGGGTATTAAAGCCGGAGATATTATTAAAAGCATTAACGGAACAGCAGTCAGCGAACAGCCGGAAATAACTCCTTTAGTACAACAGTCAGAAGGAAAAGAGATTACAATTACAGTTGAACGTGACGGCAGAAATGTTGAACTTAAACTTACACCAAAAGAAGTACAGCAGGATTACTATGATTATGGTATTTATTTTGCCAATTTGAGAGTTAAATGTTCCCCTGCGGGTACCTTGAAATATGCATTCAAGAATATAGGATACCAGATTAAATCCGTATTTGTAAGTCTTAGATTGCTAGTTACTGGTAAGCTGGGACTTGACGATGTGTCCGGTCCTGTGGGAATTGTATCGTTTATCGGAGAAGTGGTGGATGAGGCTAAATCAGACGGTGCATTCTATGTATTTATTAATCTTCTTAATATGTGCATCATGATAAGTGCCAACCTTGGTGTAATGAATCTATTGCCGTTGCCTGCACTTGACGGCGGTAAACTTGTATTCCTTTTAATTGAAGCAGTAAGAGGAAAGCCTGTACCAAGGGAAAAAGAAGGAATGGTTCATTTTGTTGGAATTATTCTGTTAATGGTATTGATGGTAGTTGTACTTTTTAACGATATATCGAAATTATTCAGATAAGGACAGATTATATGTATAGAGACAATACGAAAGTTATAAAAATAGGCAACAGGGTTATCGGAGGAGGTAATCCCGTACTTATACAATCAATGACCAATACGCCTACAGAAGATGTAAAAAGAACTGTAGACCAGATATTACGCCTTGAAAAAGCAGGATGCGAGATAATCAGATGCACTGTACCGGATGAAGCAGCGGCAAAAGCACTTAAGGAAATCAAAAAAGAAATTCACATTCCTCTCGTTGCGGATATTCATTTTGACTACAAAATGGCTATTCTGGCAATGGAAAACGGTGCCGACAAGATAAGGATTAATCCCGGCAATATAGGAAGTGCAGACAGGATTAAAGCGGTTGTAGATTGTGCAAGAGAACGAAACATTCCTATAAGAGTCGGCGTAAACAGCGGATCACTTGAAAAAAATATAATTGAAAAGTATGGCGGACATGTATGTGCTGAAGGTATTGTTGAAAGTGCCATGGATAAGGTAAGAATTATAGAAGAACAGAATTATGATAATATTGTTGTAAGCATAAAATCATCGGATGTTCTTATGTGCGTCAAGGCACATGAACTTATTGCAAAACAATGCAGGTATCCGCTTCATGTGGGAATTACAGAGTCAGGTACCGTATATTCAGGAAATATTAAGTCAGCAATTGGACTTGGCATAATTCTTAATCAAGGTATCGGTGATACAATCAGGGTATCTCTTACAGGAGATCCGGAGGAAGAAATTAAATCAGCAAAGCTCATTCTCAGAACTCTTGGGTTGAGAAAGGGCGGTGTTGAAGTCGTATCATGCCCTACTTGCGGAAGAACCAAAATTAATCTTATAGATCTTGCATCAAAGGTTGAGAATCTTGTAAGCACATATCCGCTTGATATTAAAGTTGCGGTAATGGGATGCGTTGTAAATGGTCCGGGCGAAGCAAGAGAAGCTGACCTGGGAATTGCCGGCGGTATAGGAGAAGGACTTCTCATAAAAAAAGGCGAGGTTATTAAGAAAGTTCCTGAAAATATGCTTTTACAGGCACTTAAGGAAGAACTTGACAAATTAGTATAAGAAAGAGTGGAATAATGATGGACGAAAAGAATTTTTTTGAAGTTTTCCCGTCATTAAAATTAAAAAAAGAACTAAAGACGGCTTTTGATGGTGCAATGGTAACACATATATCCATGAATTCATCAAAAACCGTTATTAAGATATATCTGATTTTTAACAGGCTTGTTGGACGGGATATTGTGGCTCAGGTGGAGGATGAGATATCCCGTCAGATGAAGCCTTTTTTAGCTACAAAAGTTGTAATCCTTGAAAAATTCCGGTTATCGGAGTTATATACTTCTGAAATTATTTTTAACGATTACAAAGACAGTATTATATACGAACTTGGAAAAAACAATAAGTTATATGAACAGATTTTCAGGGATGCCAGGTGGTCATTTGATGGTGAGGACAATATTAAACTGATAGTTGCAGATAATTTTGTATCACGAAAGAAAACACCTGAGCTTGTTGAAATTCTTACTGAAATGATGGAATGCAGGTTTGGTAAAAATATTACCTATAATGTAGTATATGAGGAACGTGAGGAAAGCAGGCACAGCAGGGAAGCCGAATATAAAGTCCAGCGGATTATTGATGAAATAGCAGCAAGAGGAGCTGCGAAAACAGAGAAAACCGAAGCAGTGCCTGCAGAAACTCCTGCTGAAAAGAATGAAAAAGAGGCAGAAACCAAACAGGAGAAAAAAGAATTTAAGAAAGAGTACATACGTCCTGTTAAACATTCCGATAATCCTGATGTTATATACGGAAGAGACTTTAACGATGAGCCGATAACCCTTGATACGGTAATCCATGAAATGGGTGAAATTACATTCAGGGGACAGATTATTTTTACCGACAAAAAGGAATTAAGAAACGGTAAGATTATTCTTATATTTGATGTAACCGATTTTACAGATACTATTTCCGTAAAACTTTTTCTCCAGCCTGAACAACTTTCGGAAGTGGAGGATGAACTTAAAAAAGGTAAATTCATCAAAATAAAAGGTGTAACAACTGTTGATAAATTCTCCGGGGAACTGACAATCGGTTCTGTGGTGGGAATCATTAAAATTGACGATTTCCGTAAAAAAAGAATGGATTATGCAATGGAGAAGAGAGTGGAATTACATCTCCATACAAAGATGAGTGATCTTGACGGCGTATCTGATATAAAAGACATAATCAGACAGGCAATGAGCTGGGGACATAATGCCATTGCAATAACCGACCACGGGGATGTGCAGGCATTTACGGATGCATATCATATGTTAAGAGACTCCGGCAATAAGGATTTCAAGGTTATATACGGTGTAGAGGCGTATATAGTAGATGATTTGAGAAAGATAATTTTTGATTCCAAGGGTCAGAAATTTGATGATACATATGTGGTATTCGATTTGGAAACAACAGGTCTTTCACCTGTTAATGACAGTATCATAGAAATTGGTGCCGTTAAAATACAGAATAAAAAAGTAGTGGACAGGTTCTCAACTTTTGTCAACCCTAAGATACCTATTCCATACAATATTGAACAGCTTACGGGAATTGACGATTCCATGGTTGTGGATGCGGATACCATAGAAAATATCCTTCCTGAATTTCTTAAGTTCTGTGATGGTGCGGTAATGGTTGCCCACAATGCGGAATTTGACGTTACCTTTATAAGGGAAAAGACAAAAACAATTTTAGGAAAGGCCTTTGAATGTACGGTAGTTGATACCGTATCCCTTGCCAGGGCACTTATTCCTAACCTCGGTAAATTTACGTTGGACCATGTGGCAAAAGCACTCAACGTATCATTGTTACATCACCATAGAGCTGTTGATGATGCGGAATGTTGTGCGGATATTTTTCTTGCGTTGGTAGCACGTCTTGAAATGCGTAATATTTTTAATCTTGACGAAATCAACGAAATTGAAGAATTTAATATAAATGCGATAAAAAAAGCTAAAACATATCATGCGATTATTCTTGCAGATTCGGAAGTGGGAAGAGTTAATCTTTACAGGCTTATATCCCTGTCACATCTTACCTATTTTAACAGAAGACCACGAATACCTAAGAGTGAAGTTGAAAAATACCGTGACGGTCTGATTCTTGGTTCTGCATGTGAAGCGGGCGAGTTGTATCAGGCAATACTTAACGGAAATACCGAAGAAGAAATAGCAAGATTAGCCAATTATTATGATTATCTTGAAATACAGCCTGTGGGAAACAACAGGTTTATGATAGAATCCCAAAGACTACCTCAGATTAAATCGGAGCAGGATATTATTGATATTAATAAAAAAATAGTGGCTCTTGGAGAAAAGTTTAATAAACCGGTAGTTGCCACCTGCGACGTTCATTTCCTTAATCCTGAAGATGAAGTCTACAGACGAATCATAATGAAGGGACAAGGTTTTGATGATGCGGATAACCAGGCACCGCTGTTTTTGAGGACAACGGAGGAAATGCTTGAAGAATTCAAATATCTTGGTGAAGATAAGGCATACGAAGTAGTAGTTACCAATACAAGGCTTATAGCTGATTTGTGTGAATACATTGAGCCTGTAAGACCGGATAAATGTCCTCCTGTTATTCCTAACTGTGACCAGACCTTAAGGGATATATGTTATAACAGGGCACATGAGATGTATGGACCCAAACTTCCGGAAATTGTAGAATCAAGACTGGAAAAAGAGCTTAACTCCATTATTTCAAACGGATATTCCGTTATGTATATTATTGCCCAGAAGCTGGTATGGAAATCCAATGAGGATGGTTATCTGGTAGGTTCAAGAGGTTCCGTAGGTTCTTCGTTTGTAGCTACGATGTCAGGCGTTACGGAGGTTAATCCGTTAAGTCCGCATTACTTATGCCCTGAATGTTATTATGTTGATTTTGATTCCGATGAGGTAAGAAAATTTGCGGGCGGTGCAGGCTGTGATATGCCTGATAAGATATGCCCTAAATGCGGTGCAAAGCTTAAAAAAGAAGGATTTGATATTCCATTTGAGACCTTCCTCGGTTTTAACGGCGATAAAGAGCCGGATATTGACTTGAACTTCTCAGGAGAGTATCAGGCGAAAGCACATGCCTATGTTGAAGTAATTTTCGGAGAAGGACAGACATATAAGGCAGGAACCGTAGGAACACTTGCAGATAAAACGGTATATGGTTATGTAAAAAAATATTACGAAGAAAAGGGCGAACGTAAAAGAAGTTGTGAAATCAACAGAATTGTAAACGGAGGCGTAGGCGTTAAACGTTCAACGGGACAGCATCCCGGCGGAATTATTGTATTGCCATACGGAGAAGAGATACATTCTTTTACCCCGATACAGCATCCTGCAAATGATATGACAACCAATATCGTTACAACACATTTCGATTACCACAGTATTGACCATAACCTTTTGAAACTGGATATTCTCGGTCATGATGACCCTACAATGATAAGGATGTTACAGGATTTAACCAAACTTGATCCTACACATATACCTCTTGACAGTCCTGAGGTTATGTCACTTTTCCAAAGTACTGAAGCACTAAAAATTAATCCTGAAGATATTGGCGGAACGAAGCTTGGATGTCTTGGCATTCCCGAATTCGGAACAGATTTTGCTATGCAGATGTTAATTGATACTAACCCACAGCATTTTTCCGATCTTGTTAGAATTGCCGGACTTTCCCATGGAACTGATGTATGGCTTGGCAATGCACAGACTCTCATTGAAGAGGGAAAAGCAACCATTTCTACTGCAATTTGTACCAGAGATGATATTATGATATATCTTATCAACATGGGAATTGAAGCGGGAACCTCTTTCAAAATAATGGAATCGGTCAGAAAAGGTAAGGGACTGAAGCCAGAATGGGAAGAACTTATGGTTAATGCAGGAGTGCCTGACTGGTATATCTGGTCATGTAAAAAAATCAAGTACATGTTCCCAAAAGCCCATGCGGCAGCTTATGTTATGATGGCGTGGAGAATAGCATATTGTAAAGTGTTCTATCCTCTGGAATATTATGCTTCATATTTTAGTATAAGAGCTGATGATTTTTCATACAGAATAATGTGTTTCGGTAAAGATAAACTTGACGAATATATAGAAGATTATAAAAGGCGAAATGATTCACTTACAAACAAGGAACAGGGACAGTTAAAGGATATGAGAATTGTTCAGGAGATGTATGCAAGAGGCTTTGATTTTATGCCTATTGACCTGTACAAATCCCATTCGAGAAATTTTCAGATAGTGGATGGCAGGCTTCTGCCACCATTTAAATCAATAGACGGACTTGGAGAAACAGCGGCAGACAGTATTTACGAAGCAGCCAAATGTGGAAAATTCCTGTCTGTAGAGGATTTTATCGATAAAGCAAAAGTTCCTAAAACAAGTGCGGCAGTAATGGTGGAACTTGGTATTCTGAAGGGAATGTCGGCTAACAACCAGCTTTCATTGTTTGATTATATGTAACACTAAAAAAGGATTCCAAAATGAATTGGAATCCTTTTTTTCATTAGGAGTATTTTATAAAAGTTAAGAATTAAGCGACGTGATATTTCTTAATCGCTGCATCAATTGCCTTAATAATATTATCAAGATAAGGTTTGTCAACGGATATTTTGACTTTACTTCTTGGAATTTCAATATTAACCGCTGCACCTACAAGACCTTTACTTCCTGAAACACTCTTTGTCTTATCATATGGATAAGATACGGTACCTTGTGTAGTTGTAACAATAATTCGCTTCTGTGTAATACCACATCCGGCAACTCTGTCATCATCACCATCAAGGTTCAATACACCACCAAATACAAATTCATAAGCTTCATTATCAAAAAGTTTAGTTGCCAGCTGTCCCCAATAGTTAGCATATTTTTTGATGAATTTATCCGAATACCCTGTCTTTGCTTTAGCAATGGATTCAATTTCATCTGTTGTTCGTGCTGTCTCAACAATCTCAGGTTCTTCAACAACTTCCGGTTCAGCAGCAGAAGCAGTATTAACAACTTCCGGCTCAGCAACAGGAGCAGTATTAACAACTTCCGGTTCAGCAGCAGGAGCAGTATTAACAACTTCCGGCTCAGCAACGGGAATAGTATTAACAAATTTCTCAGGTTCTTTAGAATTATTAACTTCTTCAACCTTGGCTTTAGGAAATTCTGTAATTACAGAACCTGCCGGTGTAACAGGAGCCACAGGCCTAACAGGAGTAACAGGAGTTACAGGAGTTACAGGCTTAACAGGAGCAGAAGCTTCCGGTGTAACCGGCGATGCCTTAGTCTGGGTTGGTGCTACAAATGGTATTGAAGCAGGAGATGGTGTCTGCGCAGCAGCCTCTCTTGCTTTACCTGGAGTATGAAAAAATAATTTAGGAGCAGTAGGAGCAGTAGGAAAAGTACCTGCCGAACTTGCCGGAGCCTGAGTTGGATTTGAAATATAAGATACATTCTGACCACATGCCATACATACACGGGATCCTGTGATTAACTGAGTTCCACATCTTGGGCAAATCATATTAGTAACCTCCTTCAACGATATATATCCTTATTAATTGTATTCTATCACAACATTATTTTTATGGCAATGTTTTTTATTGTCGAAAAACCTCTATTTATGTTATAATTCTTAGAAGTTACCGCGAAAGGAATAAAAAATGTACACACATTCAGAAATAATAAAACGTTTTTATGATATGGCAGATCCCGGATATTGTAAATTTTCCTCATCACTTATACCGGGAAGCAAGCCTCTGATAGGAGTAAGAATTCCTTATTTAAGAGTTTTTGCAAAAGAAATTGTTCAAAATGATTATAAAAGTTTTCTCAATAACGTGGGACATGACTTTTTTGAAGAATATATGTTGGAGGGATTTGTAATATCATATATGAAAATTGATTTTTCCTCGAAACTTGAATTTGTCAAAAAGTTTGTTGATAAAATCGACAATTGGTCCGTAAATGACAGCTTCTGTAATTCACTGAAAGAATTTAAAAATAACAGAAGTGCCGGGTATGAATTTCTTGAGCAGTATTTTAATTCACAAAAAGAATATGAAAACCGTTTTGCAAATATAATGCTGATGTCCTATTATCTTATTCCGGAGTATGTCGACAGGGTTCTCAAAGTATTTTCTGAATTTTCCCACGAAGCATATTATGCAAAAATGGGTGTGGCATGGGCGGTTGCAACAGCTTTTGCCAAATTTCCGGATAAGACTATGGAATTTATGCGTAACTGGAAAACTGACAGCTTAACATATAATATGGCAATCCGTAAGATGTGTGAATCTTACAGAGTCAGCAAAGAAGATAAAATAATTCTAAAAAATATGAAGAGATAGTTGACATTTTGACGTTATTGGAAGATACTTTTAATGTTTGAACGGAGGAATTTTAATGAAAAAAACATGTTATATATTATTGGTTTTGACAGCTGTATTAACACTCTGCGGATGCGGTATCCACAAAATAGATGACCCGGCTACGGCGGAGAAGTTTACGAAAGCAGTGGAAGAACTGGGATTTACCACAGAAAAAGAGACAGTTGATGGCGGAGATGTCGTAACTGCCACATACGGAAAGGAAACAGCTGTAGTATCATATGGACAGTATGATGAGAAGAGTTCTGTTACACAGATGTATGATTATTTTCTTAAGAATGCTTCAGAGAATGAAGACTATACGGTAGAAGAGGGCGAAGGAAAGAGCTTTGTTGCCATATCGGACGATTATATGTTCAGATGTACAGTCCGTGAAAATACCATTATTGCAGCAACAACAAAGGGCGATGAAGGAAAAGACCTTGTAAATAAAATATTTAGTGAATTAAAATATTAAATAATGCTTGCATTTTTAAAAACATTGTAGTAATATAATCAAGCACGATGTTTGTGGCTCGTTGGTCAAGCGGTTAAGACGCCGCCCTCTCACGGCGGAAACAGGGGTTCGATTCCCCTACGAGCTATTTATAAAACGCTTTTATGCTATTGAAATTTTACAATTTTGATAGCTTTTTTTGCCTATTTAAATACCCTGTAAGATTTTAGCATCCTGCAGGGTATGTTTTTTTATTTGATTTTCTCCGCAATCTTTTCATAAACAGGAACATCAACAACATACTCATGTCCGAGGCGTACAACCTCATGTATAAGGCTGTCGGCTTCACTTTGTCTTCCGGCACAGACGTCTTTCTGCATGGAAGAGGTGTAGCTGTTTTCAAGATTTTTTATTATTTCAAGGTTGATGTCAACAATATCTTCAGGAATGTCTATTTCCATTCCGGCAGCCAGATTGACCAGTTCCTCTACGCATTTTATATACATATCTCTTGCCTGGGAAGCATGTTTGAATGCGAGAGCGGTTACATTGCAGTAAGTTCCTACAGCGGCCATCGGAGATACCATTGTAAACTTCTTGAAAGTATCCCGCTTTATATTGTCTGAATAAACAGGAGTGATTCCACTTTTGGCAAGGTCAGATGCAACTTCAAGAAGTCTTTGGTCTTTCAGGTTACCGTCCAAAAATCCATATACAATTTTGAAAACATCGCTGCTAAGATGAATAAAACCCGGTTCTGTAACGGATGCGGCAATGTATATACAGCCTGCCAAAACTGTTAAATCAGGAAATTCTTTGGATATTTTTTCATTAATACCATATCCGTTAAGCAATGGAATGATTACGGTGTTTTTGACCGCACAGCTTTTTATAATCGGATATGTTGATTCAAGGGAATAGCCCTTGACACATAAAAAGATAACATCAGGATTGTCGTCATATTCTTCAGCACTTACGGTATTAATTTTAGCATTAAATTCATTACGGCCTTTTGATACAAAAAGCCCGTATTCACTAATTTCTTCTAACTGTCTGCCTCTTGCGATGAGTGTTACTTCTTTTTCGGCTTTTGTAAGATAAGCAGCAATGCTTCCTCCTATCGCACCGCCACCGATTACCAGATATTTCATAGTAAAATCCACCTTTTTTGATTATGTGCAATAAGTATATAATCATATAAATTATTTTTCAATAAGGTTGAAATAATAATTGAAAAAAAGTATAATTAAACAAGCAGATATAAAGGAGCGGCGGTTATGGTAAAACACATTATTTTATGGACATTGAAAGATGAATTTTCCACAGATGAAAAAGATAAAATAAAGCTCGGTATTAAAGAAGGACTGGAATCGCTGACAGGCAGAATTCCCGGACTTGTTGACATTAAGGTGAATATATTGGGGCTTGAAAGTTCTACAGTGGATCTTATGCTTGATTCTACGTTTGAAGATGAAGCAGCACTGAAAGCATATTCCGTTAATCCGGCACACGTTGAAGTGGCAGATACAAAAGTAAGACCGTTTACGGCATCGAGGGCATGCCTTGATTATGAAATATAAGGAAATATACAATGTTAAGATTTTTAAAAAAAGTGACGCAGAGGGAACTTGAAGATATTAATGAACAGTTAAGACTTAATGCTTCCAATAATTACAGGGATGCTACGCTTGATAATCTTAAGGAACTTGAGACAAAGTATCGTGAATTATCGGGAAAAGGCAGGCTGAATAAGGAACAGAGCGAGCATTACGGTAAAATGATAGATGACTACAAAGCAGAGTTTAAGGGTTTTACCCATAAGGAACAGAAAGCAGGATGGTAAGATATGGAAGCCAAAGTAAAAAGAACGACCGACAATGTTGAGAATCTGATTAAAGAATTGGAAAAACAATATGTCGGTAATAAACCTGACAAGAAAGAAATCAAACCATCAAAATATGATGAAGGAACGGGAACTTTTTATGTAGACGAAGAACTTGCAAAAACCAAGATGGAAAAGAAAAAGATTCCGGAGACTGTAAAAAAAGAAGAAAAGGACTTAAGCATTGATGATATGCTTAAGCTGTTTGTTAAGGAAGACGATGAAAAGAAGCCGGTTAAAAAAGGTATTTCTTTTAATATTGATACAGACAATTCAAAATGGCATAGTTAAAAAGTGTTCCGGCCGGATGTAAAGTCAAGGGTTAAGTGCGAATTTATTAAATAAATATAAAATTAAAGACCTACTGTACGTAAACACATGTCAAATATATCATTGCTGGAATAGCCATGGAAAAGTTTACGAGGGTAGTTATTAATCCAGTTCTCAACGCGTGCAATCTCTGTACGCGTTGTTTTTGTAAAATTATAACCTTTTGGGAAATGCCGGCGAATCATTTTATTTTGATTCTCGTTGCTGCCACGTTCACAAGAAGAATAAGGATGACAATAATATAAATCAACTCTCTTATCTCCGTTTGGGGAATGCTCTATACCAAAACTGTCAGCAAACTCTACACCATTATCACAAGTAATAGTACGGAATATCTTCTTGAAATTGCCGCCACATTTACGCTCTAAATCGTTAAGAACATTAACCACATTCTCTTTATTTTTCCCTGGCATTTTATAAATCAATTCTTTCCTGGATAAACGTTCAGTAAGTACAAGAAGAACACTTCTAGTCTTTTTCTTACCGACTACACAATCCATCTCCCAATGACCGAACGCATCACGTTTTAATATATCCGGGCGTTGTTCAATACTCTTACCTTTCATTACGCGACAAGGACGGACTTTTCTATATTTCTTCTTAGACTTATTACGCTTTACCGGCAAATCTTTATTAGTAAGTGCCAGGAAGATATTATCATTAATGTAACGATATATCGTAGTTTTAGATAAAGATGTATTAAAAGTAAGATTATTATTTTTAATATGATTAAGCGCAGCTTCAGGAGAATATTTACGCTTAACAATCATGTATTCAATATAAGCAGCATAAGAATAATCATTACTAATCTTTAATCCGGGACCTTTAGATTTTAAATGCTCACGGTATTTACTTTCCGCCAGCTCCGCAGAGTATCGAAGTTCCTCAGTCAGATCTGACAAGGTATGAACATACTGTCCGCGCTTAATCTCTCTATAAATGCTTGCCCTCGACTTATTAAGTTCTTTTGCTATAAATGAAATTGATGTTTTAGACCTTAACCAACTTTCTAACCTGATACGGTCATAATATTTAAAATGTTTATATCCCATGTCATTAGTACCTCTCAAAAAAATAATAAAAATACAAGTGAAACAAGTTCACTTGTAATTTTTAATAAGTATAATTTAATTATATTAAGTACCAGGTAATGATACAAGACCGCGCTTTAAACAAGTACACGTTTAAAACGAAGAATAAGTAAAATCATAAATCTTTGAAAAATTAATCTATAATATTCATTTAATGCAAAAGACGGATTACAAATATTAACTACAAAAAACTCCATAAAAGAAGAAAGATAAATATAAAATTTATTTTCAAGCTCATCATCTGACAAAGACGAAAAATGAATAATATCTCTTAACAAAGAATCATCATCTGTACGAAGAACAGCACTACTCAAAATTTCAATACTCAAATTAGCAAAATAAAAATCAAATTCCATAATCAAACAACCTCACTTTCTAAAAATTCAAATAACAAACAAAAATTAATCTTTGTCAGGTAATGAAACAAGCCCACGACTAAAACGATATAATGCTAAAATCAAAAAACGCTGATATGTAATCTTGCCATACGTATCTAATTCAAAAATAGATTCACTAGAAAAACAACAGCCCAAAAAAGAAACTAAACAATCATAAAATTTATCATCCAGCTCATCATCTGACAAAGAAGCAGCATACATTATATCACTTAAAAAATTTTCATCTTTTGAATTAAGAATATGATAACCTAAATCTTCAATAATGCCATCTATTTTCATAATCAATCATCCTCTCTCTCTTCTACATTATAAATACAATCAATCCCATTGGAATCAAATCCTGCAGAAACAGCCCTTTCTATATCTTCTGACGTTGAATCATCAAATACATCAATCACTACTGTAATTGTTTTCATATATTACCTACCTCCATCAGCTTTATCATCATAATGTTTATGAATACAATCATCACAAATAACATCGCCTAAAAACCAACAAGTTTCACATCCAAAAAAGCCAGGATTACAATAATCATCACAAGTTGAAACTCTTAAGCCATATCTTTCCTCTTCAATAATCAAAGGACAATGACCATTAACACAATTTTCATAACAATAATTATCTCTCATATATTACCAGCCTCCAGCTTACATAATAGCTTATCATAAGAATAAATATACTCTTTAATAAAACCGCGATACTTACCAGTAAGATAGTAGTACCAATCCCTGGTTGAATTTTCTTCACAGAAGTCAGCGAACTCAACGAAAGAACGGACTTCATGTTCTTTAATGTAACGCTGCATCTCTCTAACTTTAAATAATTCATCTCCGGAACTACACCTAAGCCATTCAGATGGATCAGCACCATTGAATCCAATAACCTCATCAGGATCATATTGGTATTTGCTGGGATGGTCTGCATGTATCATATAACGGACACTACCTACAATAGCTTTACAAGGCTCAATAGTATAATCCGGAATACCCAAGGGTACAAGCATTTCTGAAATCTGCTTAAAGCTCTTAACAGTAGCAAACATGATTATGCAATGATAATGAGGCTTCTTCTGATTACCGTCCGGGTTCTGGTCTTTGTCATGAAGCGGAGAACATATCCATTTAGCTCTTATCATTGAAATTGCTTCACGCCAATCAGCAACATATACATCCTCAGTATATGTATATCCTGATAAATCTTCTTCTACAGGAAGAGAAGTTTCTATACCATCTGGATCAGATATAATAGAATCCGGATAAACAAGAAAAGACCAATCTCGAAATCGCTTAGAATTATCTGTCCTGAAAGACAAATCTTTTTTAAATCTCATAGTTTAATACCTCCAAAAAATAATATCAACTCGCGTGAACACCGAACACATTTGGCTTGCCGTAGCCAGCCAAACGCGGCAAATCCGCGAAAAAGTAAAAAAATAAATAAGGTAACCCCATACATGTCTATTAAATTAAACATGTATGGAGACCTTTTGAGGAACTTTATATTGCCAACAAGCCTCCGGAGAAGGATTTCTAAGGCTGTTGCCGGGAAGCTGCCACCGCCGCCAACGGCTGGCGGTTTAGCAGCCTTCCGGCTGAACCAGCCTAATCCTCCTCCCTCTCATTGGCAATATCAAGCTCCGGCTCATCAGCCGGAGAAAGTTCGGGAACGTCCTCACGTTTATATACTGTCTGTTCGTATTCAATACGCTGAAGCTGCGGAGCTTCAAATGAATTAAAATACTTCGACCAGTGCGGAATAAAAGTAAAAGTTCTGGTACCAAGAAAAAAGAATATAGCCGGCTCAAAGTCGAAATACTCGTCAAGCTTACCGCCGTCATCTCCGTTATTGTTAATAGAAATAAACTTCTTGATTTTCTTTCCGATAGTAAATACCCTGGCAAAATTCCGCTGCAGGTACATGGAATCGGTAAGGTCTCTAAGTTTCTTATCAACATCAAATGTTTGGGAGAACATGACCACCTTAGTGTGATAGTGACGCTGCAGCTTAAACCAATTACGAACCTCCGGGCGGAAGTTCTTAAAGTTACGATTGTCCCAGATCATGCCTACCTCATCAATTAAAAGTAAAATCTTCGGAGCAGTCGGTTTAATCTTCTCCTTAAGAACCTTAATAATTTTAGTAAGACCCTTGTAATTGTCTTTATCAAAAGGAACATAATTAAAATCCTCCAGCATAACGCGTCCTATGTCATCCGGACGAATATAATAGGTATAGGGTATGCGTTCAGTAGAATAGACCGTCCACCCTTTTCTAACGTGCTGGATAGCATATTTAGTTAGTGTGGTAGACTTACCTGACCCTTTCTTACCAAAAATCATAATTAGTTTATATGGGTTCGTATATTTATTTGTAAGTAATAAAAATATAAACATGAAAAAAATTAAGATAAAACAAAATTTTAGAAATCCAATAATTAATACCTCCTTGCAGCCATGTTATATACGAGGGCAAACAAGGAAGAAATAAGAATAAAGCCACCAATAAGATAGCCAAAAGAAGAATTAGATATATATATAATTGTGTCAAAAATAAATGTACTTAAAGTATCTAAAAAATTCATATTAACACCTCGTTAAGTTCCTCAAAATAACTGGTTAATATCCGGATGCACAAGGCATCCGGAAAGTAAATTAGGATTTATGGAGTAAGCGACCAAAAATACCTATTGCAGCACCAACAAGCATAACGCCGGTTGTTACTAATAAAAACGGAGTAGCCATAATGGTTGAACCGATAGTAGTTATCTGTCCAAAAATCCATGTTGCCACTTCACTCATGGTAGTTAAAAAAGCAGTCATAAAATACCTCCTTTAAATTAAGCCTTATGGAGCAGACGTCCAAAAATACCTATTGCAGCACCAACAAGCATAACGCCGGTGGTAACCAATAAGAACGGAGTATCCATTATTGTTTTACCGATCGTAGTAACCTGTCCAAAAATCCATGTTGCGACTTCGCCCATGGTAGTTAAAAAGCCACCCATGGCGGTAGTTTCAGCTACTAATAACATAAGCAAACCTCCTTAAAAAATAAATAAATTAGTGACGTATATTCTTAACACGGCGAAAAATGCCAATGATAGAACCAAAAATAACTATTGAAAAAGAGAGCATTAAAATCCAGTTGGAAGTGATAGCGTTCCAGGCAGAACTAATAACACTAAATATATAATTTGAAATTTCAGTCATGTCTGAAAAAAAATCAACTGAACTCATAACAAGCCTCCTTTACTTCTTTCCAAGAATCTTAATAATGAACTGGAAGAATACTATTATAATATAAAGTGTAAGTGCAGCTGCCACACATATCAAAGCCGGCAGAACAGAAGAAACAACATCAGAATCAATAACATAATCCGATATACCTAAAAATTTAAAAAAAATATCAATCATGTATAAATCATCCTTTCCTGGTTAAAGCAATAACACAATTTGAAATAGTAGAAAAAGCAATAACAGTCAACAGCGCTATAATACCTCTGTACTGGTTGTCTGAAAGCTCATATACAATTGAATCAGTACCATCAGCAGCTTTAACCTTGTATACAATACATGAAACAAGAAAAAACAAAGCTACCACAAAGATAATAATCATAAAAACATTTAAAAATTTAGATTTCTTCTTTTTTTCCATATCAAGACCTCCAAACTAAAACAGAATCTGCAATTATATAAAGAGTAATAATAAAAATAATAAGCATAATAAATCTAAATAACCACATCAAAACCTCCTATTTATGAATCCATATTATGAAGCCATACACATAAAACAACAAAAATAATAGAAGAAATAAAAAAAATAATATAACCTACATAAATATTAAAAGAATCAATCAAACTACAAAAACTATCAAGAAAATAAGAAAGCATATATTTAAGACCTCCTAGCAAATAAGAAAACGATTAATAAAGTAATAATAATAAGTGCAATAATCAAATCAAGTAATGAAAATCCGGCAATAACAGTAAGGCCATCAAGCGTATCAATAAAAGAACCTATAAGACTTACAAGATACTCAAAACAACTAACCATAAGCCACCTACCTTACCATGTAAATAACATAAACTGCATACAACACACCGACGAACGGAGCTAAAAACCCGGGCAAGAGCTGCACAATAGAAGACAAATAAACAATCACGGCACAGACAGAGCCTCCCAATATAATCATGAAGCCTTTATTACTCATGCTGTAGCCTCCTCTCTCCGGATAACAACATTAACAACAGTAAATGTAAGACCAAGAACAACAACCGGACGGAGCTTACCGAGGTTGTCCCAGATATTACCAATCCATGTATTAACAAAAGTAACGGCAGACAAAACACCGGGCGCAAGTGCGATCGGCTGGATAACTGTACCACCTACCAAATCGGATAATCCGGTACTAACGAAATCAACAACGGAAGTATTATCATCATCAGGATCATCGTCATAATCTTTCAATACCGGCTTATATGTATAATTCATCCTGTCCCGGATAGAATCCAGCCGGGACAGGATAGCACTATCATCAAAATTGAATGTGCCGCCACCACTTCCGGATAAAGATATATCCTTAATGGCTGCTATAACAGAGCTATCATCAAAAGCAAGACTAGGCAAAGTATTTAAAAGACTTCTAAAAGAACCATTAATACTACGAAAAGAAGAATAATAATCAATACTGCCAACCAAATCTTTAATATCAGACTGAAGCTCATAAATTAAAGATAAATTAGAAGACAAAAGCTTAAAAGAATTAAAATTCTCAGTTCTAATAGCTTTGAGTAAAACAGAATGATCACTATTATAATCAACAAGAGTTTTAATTAAACTATATATAGAAGTTTGGCGAATACTTACCCAGGAGTCTAAGTTCTTATCATATTCAAAATAATTAAAATATTCAGGCGCAATAATAGCATTTTTAAGAAATGTAGTATTAAGCAATAATGCTTGCATTAAAACAGAATCAGCATCTTCATTAGGAATTGATCTTAAAGAAGACATAATATCCCAAGCATCCTTGAACTGTAATGATAAAGAAGAGGCCAATCCAGTTAAACCACCTAATATAGTATAAGCAATCTTCTCTGATTTAGATGAAGAAGAACTATCATAAGGATTATCAGTCTGTGTAATCTGATAAACAGCATCAACCCAAGAATCATAAGTATTCAAATCATCCAAAGCGTCTGGAAAAGACTCCCAAGACTTAACAGAAACACCATAATCAGAGTCATTACAATAAATCAATTTAAAAGATTCATTATTAGGATTAACAAAATTTGAAACCTTAGGAACCTTAAAAGATGAAGAATACATAGTATTATAATTAACAAGATTAGTCCACGATTCCGATAATCCAACAGAAGAAAAATAACAATAAAAATTGCAATTATTTTTAAAATTTAAAGTAATATCAAAAGTATCACGATCTTGAAAAATATTATCTAATTTACCTGATGAATCGACGAATAAAAAACCATAAGATTCTTTATAAAAAACATATTGATACCTAAAATAATAAGAAGGAGTAATCACATCACTATCATCATAATCAAAAAAGCCTTCAATCTTATGGTTAGCAAAAATACAAACAGTTCCGGAAGGTAAACTATAAGATTTACCACAAGCAGAATAAGCAGCATTACCATAATAATAAGTAGGACTTTGATGTGATACACGAGAATATTTATCACCCAGATCAATGTTGTCAGTACCATGATAATCAAAAGTATATAAAGTATTTAAAGTAAAAATACCATTTATAGTACCATCAGTAGTTGAATACGCATAATCAAAATAATGAGTTACAACATTAGTTACAAGATCAATACGAGTAACAGTAACAATCCAAGGCCAGGTTTTAGATTGTGAAAAAGGAAAAACAAAATAATTATCAATCATACGAGTAATACCCGAATACATACCATAATAACCCGAAAATGAAGAAGTAAATACATATACACAATTAGAAACTGGATCAAGCCAATAAGATGCATTAGCAACTTTTCCATTGCACTTTTCTAACTCTGAAGGCAGATACGTATAACGAACAGAAGCGTTATAAGCACTAGGCGGAAAATAACCAAACGCAAAATAATCTTTACAAGCATATACAGTACCACTATAATAAACGTAGTGATAACCATTATCAAAAGTAGTCGGAGTATGACGAGATATAGTAGTATCGTAGCCATTGTAAGATACATAAATATTATCAGAATCAAAGTCAACTGATATATCTAAATCTTTAGGCAATGAAGATACAGAAGCAGCTAAAACATTAAATGAAGGTTGAACAAAAACAAAATATAAAAAAAGAGCTAAAATAATAACATATGAAGTTATTTTCATAAATAAATTGTTCATAAAAACCTCCAAAAAAATTATAAAAATAAGGAGAAAAAAATGACATACGCAAAAGCAGAAAAAATTCAAAAACAAAAATCTTTTACAGTATTTCTTATAATAGGATTAATATATTGCATTGTGGCAATAATACCGGCAGTAATATTTACAGTATTGTATATAAAAAGCAACGAAAAAAATAAAAATTACATAAAGGCTATAATAAATACAATAGGAAAAATAGGTGCAATAATTCAAATAAGTATAATGTTAATAATAGCAATAATAACAGCATATCAAATCATAAAAATAATATATAAAATACATTAATGGTTAAGAGTTTAACCCTTAACCATTAATAGAATTAATAATCATATTCATCCTCTTCTGGTTGTGGCTTCTTTATAGCTGCAACCTTTTTCTTTGCCGGAACATATATAACCTTATTCTGAACAGTAACAAAGCTGCCTTTTTTCATTAATCTAAATAATAAAAATGTGTCCATGACCTGTAAGACTATAAGAATAATAACAAGCATTACTTCTTTACCTCCTCCGGGCCTAAATGTATTCCTGTTACAGCAGGTCGACCACCAATACCAGCACCGTATTCTAATTCATAATAACGACCAACAGAATCAGGCTGGATAAGACCGTGACAGGTTTCCGGTAAAAATACCTCATCTACCTTTTGTCCGACTGCCCCATGTGAACAGTCAAAAGCCGTATAGTCATTAATAAAACTAACAATACAACAGCTAGTACCCTTCTTAGATACAAATTTTCGATAACCAATTAACAACGCACTCATAATAAGACCTCCTAAGATATTTAATAGTTTAAAATAAGTAAAAGTGCTTACCCTATGAGGAAAAGGGGGAATTGACAAAATGACAAATCCCCTTATCTTAATGGGGTATAAAACATTTAACAGGACGTTTAACCTGTTACACTTAATATAAAACTTCACAAGTGTTCCGGCCGGAATACTTTTTTCTTGCTAAAATAAGAATATTGTAGTATCTTCTTAGTAAGGGATTTTTGCATATGTCATATGCATTCCCGGTTCATTCCTGTTTCAGGAAAAATTCCATTTTAAGAGATTGTATTTTTTTATAGGGAGGGATGTTTATTGGCCTGATTTAATAAAATAATATATTGACAAAGGTATTTTATTGGTTTATATTAATATCAACACGAACGAATGTTCGCATATTGAGAAGGAGATTGTTATGGCTAAAGAAGATAAATTAAGAGCATTGGATGCGGCACTTTCAAGTATTGAACGCAGTTTTGGCAAGGGAGCGGTTATGAAGCTCGGAGATCCTGCTGCGGCTATGAATGTAGAGACAGTACCTACGGGTTCATTGAGTCTTGATATTGCACTTGGTATGGGCGGAGTTCCTAAGGGAAGGATAGTTGAAATATACGGACCTGAATCAAGCGGTAAGACAACGGTTGCACTGCATATGGTTGCAGAAGTCCAGAAGAGAGGCGGAATCGCAGGGTTTATCGATGCAGAGCACGCCCTTGATCCTGTATACGCAAGGAATATAGGTGTTAATATTGATGAATTATATATTTCACAGCCGGATAACGGTGAACAGGCACTTGAGATAACGGAGACACTTGTGCGTTCAGGTGCTGTGGACATTATCATTGTGGATTCCGTTGCCGCTCTTGTGCCTAAGGCTGAGATAGACGGGGATATGGGCGATTCACATGTAGGATTACAGGCAAGACTTATGTCACAGGCTCTCAGAAAGCTCACTGCTGTTATCAGTAAAACAAACTGCATTGTAATTTTTATTAACCAGCTCAGAGAGAAAGTCGGGGTTATGTTTGGTAATCCTGAGACAACAACAGGTGGCAGGGCACTTAAGTTTTATTCTTCAATAAGAATGGATGTAAGAAGAATCGAATCACTTAAGGCTAATGGTGAAGTTGTAGGTAACAGAACAAGAGTCAAGGTTGTTAAGAATAAGATTGCACCTCCGTTCAGAGAAGCAGAATTTGATATTATGTTTGGCAAAGGAATCTCAAGAGAAGGAGATATACTTGATCTTGGTGTTACAAGCAATGTTGTTCAGAAGAGCGGTGCATGGTTCGCTTATAACGGAGATAAGATAGGACAGGGAAGAGAGAATGCCAAGATATATCTGTCAGAGCATCCGGATATTATGGAAGAAATCGAACAGAAGGTAAGGGAACACTTTGCTGTTGATGTATCACATGAAGATGAGACTGTAACCACTGAAGAATAACAGGTAATGATATATGACAGTTAAGGATGTAGTACCTATTAATTCCGGAAAGTTTAAGGTTATCTTTGAAGAAAACTATAGTATACCTTTATATAAGACTGAGATAAGAAGATATAATATAGAAGCAGGCAGAGAACTTGAAGATTCTGATATGAATGAGATTCATAAGACACTTATTTCAAGAATAAAGAACAGAATACTGTATCTTTTAGAAGATTCGGATAAATCAATTCATACCATAAAGTCCAAGATGAGATTTGCAGGATATCCGGATGATATAGTGGATGAGGTAACAGAACTTTTCACAGAATACGGATATCTTGATGATAAGAGATATGCCAGAAATTATATTTCGTCTATGAGTGTCTATATGAAGAAAAGCAAAAAGGCAATAATAACAGGTCTATATTCCAAAGGAATCAGCCGTGAGATTATAGATGAAGTAATAGAAGAATATGAATTTGGCGATAGGGAACTTATACTGGATACATTAAGAAAAAAAGGCTATACACAGGAAAGCCTTGCAGAAATTGATTTTTCTGTAAAGAAGTCTTTAATTTCAATGCTGCTTAGAAGAGGCTTTGAATATGAGGAAATATGTAGCATTTTTAAGTATATGTCTTAGAAAACAGAACGAAAATTGTCGAAATTGCACTATAGATACACTTGTTTTTACTTGACACATTTATTAAAAAAGTATAAAATTATCCTTGTTGTAGTTTAGTATTACAATGAAAACTAAATAAGGAGGTGCTCCTGTGCAGGTATATATTATTATTGCTTGTGTCGTAACATTGGTTGTCGCAGCTCCGGTTACATGGCTTATAAGCACTACATACCATAAGAAGGTTACCGATAAGAAAATCGGAAGTGCAGAGGCTAAGGCCAGAGAGATAATTGATGAAGCACTTAAGACAGCAGAGACGAAGAAGAAAGAAATTCTTCTTGAAGCGAAGGAAGAGTCTATTAAGGCTAAGAATGAGCTTGACAGGGAAATAAGAGAACGTCGTAACGAAGTACAGAAATATGAACGTCGTGTTCTTTCCAAAGAAGAGACTCTTGACAAGAAGTTAGATGCTGTTGAGAAGCGAGATAATGGTTTGAATCGCAAAGAAGAAGAGTTGAACCATAAGAAGCAGGAAGTAGAAGCACTCAGTGCTAAGCGCGTGCAGGAACTTGAAAGAATCTCAGGATTAACCTCCATTCAGGCAAAAGAATATCTTTTAAAAACTGTAGAAGAAGAAGTAAAACATGAGACCGCAGTTATGGTCAAAGAAATGGAAAGCAGAGCCAAGGAAGAGGCAGATAAGAAAGCAAAGGATTACATTGTAAGTGCAATCCAGAGATGCGCAGCCGACCATGTGGCAGAAGCTACTATTTCAGTGGTACAGCTTCCTAATGATGAAATGAAAGGTAGAATTATCGGTAGAGAGGGACGTAATATTAGAACTCTTGAGACTATGACAGGTGTCGATTTAATTATAGATGATACACCGGAAGCCGTTATTTTATCTGCATTTGATCCTGTAAGAAGGGAAGTCGCCAGAATTGCACTTGAAAAATTAATTATTGACGGACGTATACATCCGGCAAGAATTGAAGAAATGGTTGAAAAAGCTCAGAAAGAAGTTGAAATAATGATAAGAGAAGAGGGTGAAGCCGCTGCTCTTGAAACGGGAGTTCATGGTATACACCCAGAACTTATTAAACTTCTTGGAAGAATGAAATTCAGAACAAGCTATGGACAGAATGCACTCAGACATTCTGTAGAAGTTTCGTTGCTTTGTGGATTGCTGGCATCAGAAATTGGTCTTGATGTCAGATTAGCAAAGAGAGCAGGTCTGCTACATGATATTGGTAAATCAATTGATCATGAGACAGAAGGCTCACATGTTCAGATTGGCGCTGATTTATGCAGAAAATATAAAGAATCAGAACTTATAGTTAATGCTGTTGAGGCTCATCATGGTGATATTGAGCCACAGAGCCTTATTGCGTGCATTGTGCAGGCAGCTGATGCTATTTCTGCGGCAAGACCAGGGGCCAGAAGAGAAACAATTGAAACATACACCAACCGTTTAAAACAGTTAGAAGATATAACCAATGAATTCAAAGGCGTTGATAAGTCATTTGCTATTCAGGCAGGACGTGAGATTCGAATCATGGTAGTTCCGGAGCTTATAAGTGATGCTGATATGGTATTGCTCGCAAGGGATATTTCTAAGAAGATAGAAGAAGAACTTGCATATCCGGGTCAGATTAAGGTTAATGTAATCAGAGAGTCACGAGTAACAGATTACGCCAAGTAATTGGTGCTTTAATCAATTAAAAACCTAAAACCCCAAATCTTTTGAATTAAATTCATTTGGTCTTGGGGTTTTATTTTTGTTTGAACTAAAATAAAAAAGGGTATGATTATAAAAAACATATAAGAGGATAATATGAGTAAAGTAAAGAAAGAACCCGGATATGCCGGACTAATATTAATTTATGGTTTAATTTTAATATTGAGAATGTTGCATATAGCTTCATTGGATAAATTATTTAATAAGAAATACAGATTTTATTTTCTATATGTACCTGTAGGATTTATTCTGTACTATACATTTTTTTTCCCATTCATGCATGTACAGGTAGTTGGCAATGAAGGACAGGATTTACTTAGAACAATTTTTCTGACATTTCTTTCAACATATATACTCTGGTTTACAATATCGGCACTGTCCACAATATATTTCATGGTGGAGCCAAAGCTTACCCGTTATGCAGAGAATATGTTCAAGGAATGTGAATTGTACATTAATAAAAAAACTACCGCAAGAAAGATTGTTATAAGATTAAGAAATCTTGTGGACGGTTATTATATTCCCTTTGGGATTGCTTCTATAACCATAGGAATAGGTTTATTTATTTTCTATCAGACATTGACATACAGTTTTAAGACAATAGAAGGTGCGTTTCATAATTTTGTTGCTCTTCAGTTTATATGTGCGGGAATATGCTGGATGATAAGAAGAGAATATGGCAACGAGGAGCATAGGAAGAAAACAAAACAAGAGAAAAAACAAGAAGAAAAAGAAGACCATTTTTATGACGAGTGGGAGAAAAAATGCTACGAAAACAGATTTTATGGTAATTTCGGAACAGATGATAATGAATATTATTCATTCTGGAAGGAATCGGCGGAAGATGTTAATGAGAAACAGGATAGAGGCCGTCATATTAATATAGCATCAGGATATTTCAAGGGATGCAGGAATCTTGAAGAAATTAAGAGGAAATATAAGACTCTTGCAAAAAGACTTCATCCTGATGCGGGTGGTAATGATGAAGATTTTTCAAGGCTTAACAGCGAATATGATGCAGCGGTAAAAGCCTGGGAAATGGGATGATTTTACAGGTTTTTAACCTTGCAAGAGGTAATATCTTGTGATATATTCATTCTTTGGGATTAAAATTGATTAAAAATTAGGAGAATCAATATGGAAAATACAAATTCGCCGATGTTATCTCCGGCAGAAGTTTTTAAAGCAAATGTACAGCTTGAAATAAACAGGACGAAAATGCCTGTGGCAAAAATGATATTTCTCGGAATTTTTGCGGGAATGTTTATAGCTCTCGGTGCAGAAGGAAGCAGCGTTGCGATGCACAACATAGCGAATGTAGGAATGGCCAGAACAATCGCAGGAAGCATATTCCCTATAGGACTCATGCTTATTGTACTCCTCGGAGGAGAACTGTTTACGGGAGACTGTCTGCTGATTATGGGCGTTCTTGATAAAAAGATTAAAGTACTCTCAATGATAAGAATACTGATTATCGTATTTATCAGCAATCTTATCGGAGCAGTTATTATAGCATATCTTGTATTCCTTAGCGGACAATTTGGCTATAGTAATAATTTGCTGGGAGCTTTTACAATAAAAGTTGCCATGGGAAAAATTGACCTTGGATTTACAAAAGCGTTTACGTCGGGAATATTATGTAATATATTTGTCTGCGGTGCTGTGCTTATGGCTACTGCAGCGAAAGATGTTACAGGCAAGATTTTTGCCTGCTTCTTCCCGATACTTGTATTTGTTGTCAGTGGATTTGAACACTGTGTGGCAAATATGTATTATATTCCGGCAGGAATAATTGCGTCAGGCAATGAAGCTTATAAGGCAAAGGCAATGGAAGCATACGGTTATACGGCAGAACAGCTTTCGGGACTTAACTGGAAGAGCTTTTTTATAAACAGTTCAATACCTGTTACTCTTGGCAATATTGTGGGTGGAATGGTATGCATTGGTCTGCTTTTCTGGCTGATATATGGAAAAAAATATGATAAATCTGTTAAAAACTTGACCTCGGACTGATTTTTTATTATAGTATTTAAAGATATAAATTTGGAGGTATATGATGAGTCAGGAAAAAGTAGATAAGAGAAAACAGAGCAAGGGTGAAGCTTTACATTTTGCTCATAAGAAAGTTGTAATGCTTTCATGGATTATTGTTCTTCTTGTTGTTGTTGCGGTAGCACTTAGTATTACTTTTAATAAACTTGGATATGGAAATGGACACAATAACGGATATGATGCCGGATATGCGTCAGGCAAGTACAACGGATATCTTGAAGGATATTCAGCAGCATCATCTAAGTTTGACAGCAACAATTCCACAACATCGGAGACAACAACAGCTTCAGAGTCTGAATCAACATCAGCTGGTGAAGAAGAATCTAAATAACAGATTAACATTCAAAGAGGATTGAAATTTACCAATCCTCTTTTCTTATTGATTTTTACAGGCTAAAAGGTTAAAATAAATTCTGCATAATATACTTTAATGGGAGAAAAAAATGAAATTATTATTTATTTCATTGGGCTGTGATAAGAATCTCGTAGATTCAGAGATGATGATGGGTCTTTTGCATGACAGAGGTTATGAATTTACAGACAATGAAGAAGAAGCAGATATTATTGTAATCAATACATGCGGTTTTATAAATGACGCAAAGGAAGAGAGCATTAATACCATTCTTGAAATGGCAAAATATAAAGAAAATAATCTGAAGGCTCTTATAGTAGCGGGATGCCTTGTAGAGAGATATAAAAATGAAATATTACAGGAACTTCCGGAAATAGATGCAATTGTTGGAACAACGGCATTTGATAAAATCTGTGATGTCGTTGATGATGTGCTGGCAGATAAGAAACATAATGAACTTGAAAGCATTAACAAGATGTGCAGACCGGATGTTAAGAGAATTATTACAACCGGAGGATATTATTCATATCTTAAGATAGCAGAAGGCTGTGACAAGCACTGTACCTATTGCAGTATTCCAATGATAAGAGGCGCATATAGAAGTGTTCCTATGGATGAACTTGTTAAGGAAGCAGAGTATCTGGCAGACAACGGAGTTAAGGAACTTATAATAGTTGCACAGGAGATAACCGTATATGGTAAAGATTTATACGGAGAAAAGAAATTGCCGGAATTGCTGCACAGACTTTGTAAAATTCCGGGAATACAGTGGATTAGACTTTTATATTGTTATCCGGAAGAAATAACAGATGAACTTATAGAGACTATAAGAACTGAAAAAAAGATATGTCATTATATTGATATGCCTATACAGCATGCGTCAGATAAGATTCTTAAGGCAATGGGACGAAGAACCAATAATGCCGAACTAAGGAATATTATCTCAAAATTACGGAAAGAAATTCCTGACATCTGTCTTAGAACGACTCTTATAACAGGTTTTCCGGGAGAGACAGAAGAAGATCATCAGATTTTGCTTGATTTTATAGACGAGATGGAATTTGACAGACTTGGAGTATTTACTTACTCACCGGAAGAAGATACTAAGGCTGCATCCCTTGATAATCAGGTGGATGAGGAAGTGAAACTTTGCAGAAAAGACGAGATAATGGAACTTCAGCAGGAAATATCCATGGATAAGTCAGAAAGACTTGTTGGAAAAGAAATTGAAGTAATTATAGAAGGAAAAGCAAGTGATGAAGATGTTTATGTAGGACGATCTTATATGGATGCACCATCGGTAGACGGCTATGTATTCATAAATAGCGAAGAAGAACTTATGAGTGGCGATTTTGCAAAAGTCAGGATAGTTAAAGCCATGGAATATGATTTGATAGGAGATTTGATATGAATTTACCCAATAAATTAACTTTATTCAGAATTATTCTTATACCGTTTTTTGTATTTTTTCTCTTCACGGGATGTGTGGGAGAAGCAGGAAAATATATTGCGTTAGGTATATTTGCAGTAGCAAGCCTGACAGACCTTTTTGACGGGAAGATTGCAAGAAAGTATAATCTTGTAACCAACTTCGGCAAGTTTATGGATCCTATTGCGGACAAACTTCTTGTATCAAGTGCGCTTATATCCTTTGTAGGACTTAACAGACTCCAGGCCTGGATTGTAATAATACTGATTGCCAGAGAGTTTATTATAAGTGGATTCAGACTTGTTGCAAGCGACTCAGGAATTGTCCTGGCCGCCAGCTGGTGGGGCAAATTCAAAACAGCATTCCAGATGATTATGTGTATTTTACTTATTATCAATATACAGAATAATGTTTTTACGGTAATTAATAATGTATTCATATATATTTCGCTGGCATTATCGGTAATATCCCTTGCCGATTACCTTATAAAGAACAGGAAAGTAATTTCCGATATGTAAAGGAATTTAAAAATGAAAGCAGAGCTTATTTCAGTGGGAACAGAGATCCTGCTTGGGAATATTGTAAATACTAATGCTGCGTACCTGTCAAAGCAGTGTGCAAGCCTGGGAATAAATGTATATGCCCAATCTGTTGTAGGTGATAATGATAAAAGACTTGGAACGCTTTTCAAAGATGCAATGAGCCGTTCTGATGTTGTCATACTTACAGGAGGCCTTGGACCTACCGAAGATGATTTAACTAAAGAAACAGTATGTGAATGTATGGATGTTCCGCTTGTAAGGGATGTTAAAGCAGAAGAAAATATGGTAAATATTCTTAAAGGTTTATCTTATACACCAAGCCATAACAATTATAAGCAGGCATTAGTTCCGAAGGACAGCATAATTTTATATAATCATAACGGAACAGCACCCGGTGCAATCATTGAGAAAAACGGTTTTACCGCAATTCTTTTACCCGGACCTCCTATTGAGATGACTGCAATGTTTGAAGAGTATGTAATACCATATCTTAGAAGTAAAACCAATGATGTTCTGTATTCATATACAATAAAGGAATGCGGAATAGGAGAAAGTCTTTTAGAGACCATGCTTCTTGATATAATAGATAATCAGACTAATCCTACAGTAGCCACATACGCCAAGACATCCTGTAGCGAAGTGAGAATAACAGCCAAAGCTGACAGTTTTGAAAAGGCACAGAATCTTGTAAAGCCGATTGCAGAAGAGGTAATTAAAAGACTTGGCGATAATGTTTATTCTACGGATGAAAAAGAAAATATTGAAGACGCCCTTGTAAGACTTCTCAGAAAGAATAATCTTACAATATCTGTTGCAGAGTCCTGCACAGGCGGACTTACATGTTCTAAAATAGTAAATGTTGGAGGAGCATCAGAGGTATTTAAGTATGGCTTCATAACCTATGCCAATGAAGCTAAAATGAAGCTCCTCGGCGTCAGTAAAGATACGCTTGAAAAATATACGGCTGTAAGTGAAAAAACAGCAAGAGAAATGGCATGCGGCGCTATAAAAGAATCAGGTGCAGATGTTGCCGTATCAATTACCGGATACGCAGGTCCTTATGACAGCGAAGATGAACCTAAAGGACTTGTTTTTATAGGATGTACCAATGGGAAGGATACTTTTTGCAGACAGTTCAGATTCAATGGGAACAGACAAAAAATAAGAGAAAGCGCATCCGTTATGGCACTTAATATGGCAAGACTGATGATTATACAATACGAAATGGAGAATTAAAAATGGAAAAGAAACCTTTTGTAACAAAAGAACAAGTTGAAGAAATCGTAAAAAAATATCCCACACCTTTTCACATTTATGATGAAAAAGGAATAAGGGAAAATGCAAGAAAAGTTAAAGAAGCATTTGCATGGAATCCCGGCTTTAGGGAATATTTTGCCGTAAAAGCAACCCCAAATCCATTCCTTATCAATATTTTAAGAGAATACGGATGTGGAACAGACTGCTCATCAAAAACAGAACTTATGCTCTCAAAAGCAATCGGATGCAAAGGTGAGGAGATAATGTTTTCATCTAACGATACTCCTCCTGAAGAATTTGTATATGCCAATAAGCTTGGCGCAATAATTAATCTTGACGATTTTACACATATTGATGTGATTGATAAACTTATAGGAATACCTGAGACAATAAGCTGCAGATTTAATCCGGGCGGACTGTTCTCAATAGCTAATTCAATTATGGATAATCCGGGTGACGCAAAATATGGATTTACCAAGGAACAGCTTATAGAGGGCTTCAAAATCCTCAAGGCAAAGGGAGCTAAGAATTTTGGTATTCATTCTTTCCTTGCAAGTAATACGGTAACGAATGATTATTATCCTTCACTTGCAAAAATATTATTTGAACTTGCTGTAGAAATCAAAAATAAGACAGGTTGCCATATTAAATTCATCAACCTTTCAGGCGGTGTGGGAATCCCTTACAAGCCTGACGGAACACCTAATGATATCCTTGCAATAGGCGAAGGTGTGCACAAAGTATACGATGAAGTTCTTGTTCCAAACGGAATGGGAGATGTTGCAATCTATACCGAAATGGGACGTTTTATGATGGGTCCTTATGGCGGACTTGTAACAAGAGTCGGTAATATGAAACACACATATAAGGAATATATTGGAACAGATGCATGTGCCGTTAATCTTATGAGACCTGCAATGTATGGTGCGTATCATCATATCACGGTTCTTGGCAAGGAGAACGAGCCATGCGACCATAAGTATGATGTAACAGGTTCATTATGCGAAAACAATGATAAATTTGCTATAGACAGAATGTTGCCTAAAATCGAGATAGGAGATTATCTTTTTATCCATGATACAGGAGCTCACGGTTTTTCTATGGGCTATAATTATAATGGTAAACTCCGTTCTGCTGAATTACTCCTTAAAGAAAACGGTGAAGTCCAGATGATAAGAAGGGCAGAGACACCTGAGGATTATTTCAGAACATTTGACTGCTTTGATTTTTACAAAGAAGTAACAAAATAATAAATCGGGAGAATTGATATGGCTGATTTAACAACCGCCGTAGGTGAATTATTAAAAAAGAAAAATACAGAAGAAAACCTTCACATATATGTAGAGGGATTATCTTCCTTGTATAAAAGAATGGCTGAGCTCAGACTTGCAATGAATTATTATACCTTTGCGGAGATTTATTCGGATTTTGATTTTGCAAAAAAGACAGCAGTTGACCCTTATATTAATGAAATCCAACAGATTATTAATGATGTGATACTTCTTGATACACTTTCTCCTGATGCAGTTGACAGGATAGATGCTTTAAGAAACCGCATAATTGCAAAAATGGAGATACTTACGGCATATACGGATATTTTCCAGATATATGAGTATGTTTTGAACAGAGTGGAATACAGATTTTCAGAATCCGAATTTGGCGATGAATATTATAATGACAGGTTTGAAAAAGATATATATCGTTATATAACAGGTGATAAAGATAATACCGTTATTAATATGAAATTGTCCCAGATAGTAGGACAGGTGCCAATGCGTTTATCAAAAAATAAATTTTATGATATGTTAAAGGATTCATTTTCTATATATAAGGGCAGCGAAAAGCAGAGCGTTAATGATTTTGCTTATATGATAAGAACTTCCGGAACACTTTATAAACCTCAGAATTTTGAAGAGGAATTTCCTGAATTAAAGAAATGCCATAATAATCTCAAAGGAATAGAAATATCCGAAATTACGGAAGAACAGTATAAGAACTTCAAAAAGGAACTTGACAGGGCATCCGCATTAATTGAAGAATATTCGGATTTTTATGTTATGCTTACAGAGGTTATTAATGATGTATATTCTGTAGAACTTAATTTTTTTGCATTGACGGATGCCATAGAAACAGATAAACTAAAAAGTATTATAAGTGATGCTTATTACATTATAGAAGGACATGATATAGAAAGGGAACCTGTTTCTTCAAAGTTTGTTGAATTTGAAGGACTCCAGGAAAAAATAATGACAAGGCTTTTTAATCCTGAAAGTGCCCTTGATGAAATTATTGACATCAATAGTGACTGCATTAAGGGAACGGATTACGAGGAAGCTCTCAGACGTCTTGTTATTACATCAAGACTTCAGTCAGCCAGTACATTTGCATCACTTAATGACAATACAGACAAGGATGAGGCGGATGATGCCTTTATTGAAGATACTGTTAATGGACTTGTAGAAGAGTTTGCTTCTCTTTTTGAAGGTATGGACAGATATTCAAGACGTGCGGTTATGGCAATTGTAATAGCCAATCTTCCTGTTTTCTTCAATAATATGGATGAATTTAAGAAGTATGTCCATGTTGCTCTTTCACAGTGTACCGATTCCGCCGAAAGACAGGCATGTATGACAATTATTAACTCAATGTTTATTAATGGGTAAATGTATGAAATTTATTGATGGACTTTATTTTGGACCCAAAGCGGAACATAACAAAAAAGAACTTGTCAGAAAACTCAAAAAAGAAAAATATCTTCCGGGACTGTGGCTTATAACATTACCGCATAACGAGGGAAATATTCTTGATATGGTGGAGGCATATACACTCCCTTATCAGGGTGGACTTAAGGATAACCTTACTGTTGCGGGAATCGCTTACGGAAGAGATGAAGCGTTAGAACTTGTTCGTCAGATAGTTGATGATACATATAATAAATTAGGAACTGTAGATATTATAAAATATCTGGGACTGGAGTAAATGAAGGCACTGTTAATACTTCTAACAATTTTAAAAGTTATAGGAATTATTATTGCAGCTATAGCTGCTCTTGTTCTTATTCTTCTGGCACTTGTTTTGTTTGTACCTGTAAGGTACAGTGCAAAAGCGTCTTATGACCGTAAGCCTGATATATCGGTGAGAATAAGCTATCTTTTACATATTCTGAGTGTGCGTTTTGATCTTCATGATGGCAATAACGAGTTCATCATAAAAATTTTCGGACACAGGATTGGTAACAGGAAAAAGAAAAAGAGACGGCATAAAGTTCATAAGAAAAAGACAGCGGGCAGTGTTGCGGGTAATGAAGTTTCCGTAAAACCTGTGCAGGAAAAAGAAACTTCTGATTATGTTTATGAAGATGATGAGTTTTCCGGACCGGAAACTTCCTATAAACCGGAAACTGACAATGTCAGACCGAAGAAAAATAAAAAAAATGTTTTCAAAAACATAAAATACAAGTATAATAATATCCGTGGGAAGCTTGGAAGAATCTCACAGGAAATTAATGACGAGACTAACAGAAAAGCACTTAAGATTATCACTGAGAGTCTCGGAAAGGCATTAAAGCATATAAAGCCTAAAAAGCATTATGTCAATATTATATTCGGAACCGGAGATCCATGTTCTACCGGAGAGATTCTCGGACTTATATATTCTTTTGCTTTTTTATCGGGAATCAATATAGAAGCTATTCCGGATTTTGAAGATAAGATTTTTAAGGCAGACTCTTATTTTAAGGGCAGAATAAGAATATTTACGCTGGGAATAATATTGCTTAAGGCATATCGTAATGAAGATTTAAAGAAAGTAATTCACAAGTTTACTAATTAAGGTAACCGGGAGGGTACAAAATGGCAGAAAACAAATTTGATACAACAGTAGCATCTTTATTCAAGGGAATGGACGGTTTTTTATCAGCCAAGACGGTTGTAGGAGAACCTGTTACAGTTAATGACACAATTATTTTACCGTTAGTTGATGTTTCTTTCGGTGTTGCGGCAGGTGCCGGAAATGGTGCCGATAAGAATAAGGCAGCAGGCGGAATGGGCGGAAAGATGAGTCCAAGTGCGGTACTTGTTATTCATGACGGAATAACAAGGCTTGTGAATGTAAAGAATCAGGATACCGTAAGTAAAATCATTGATATGGTGCCTGATATAATAGAAAAATTCAGAAAAAAAGATGACAAAGACCCTGATGTAGAAAAAGCAGTGGATGAAGCTATGGGCAAGTAATACTGTTATATGGGATTTTATGAACCGTAAATGAATGTTTACGGTTCTTTTTATATATATATTAATAAATAAATATATGTAGGGTAGTATGAAACGTGTAACCGGTTTTGCATTGTTTTGCGTTGCAATAGGGATAATTGTGAGCTTTTTTATTCCAAACAGATTCTGGGAGATTGTGGTTATAATCGGATTAATGGTTATTGGATACAATATGTTTACAAGTGGATATAAGTGCAGAAAATAAAATGGTATTACGGCAACAAAAAAGCGCCCGTACTTAACGGACGCTTAAAGTCTGTCAATATTAAGCTCTTTCAACTAAGCCTGATCTTAAACAAGAAGTACATACATACATCTTTTTAGCCTGGCCATCACCAACCTTAACCTTTACAGATTTTACGTTTGCTTTCCACATTTTGTTTGATCTTCTGTGAGAATGGCTCACTGCGATACCAAAATGAGCACCTTTTTCGCAAATAGCACATTTAGCCATGTTTGCACCTCCTTAAAGATATTAAACCTAAACAGGCTCACAACAGAAGTTATAATAACAGAAAGAGAATATAATTGCAAGCATTAATTTATTTTTTAGTATATAAAAATTTTATTTTATTTTTTCTTAGATATAATGTATAATAGATTTGATTGTTGTGGAATTTTGATGTAATTAAATCCATGAATATATAGACTAGGAGGGTTTCATATGAAAGGACATGTTGATAATCAGTATGGTAACGTTGCAATAGACAGCCATGTTATTGCCAAGTATGCAGGAGCAACTGCAGTTGAATGTTTCGGTATTGTTGGAATGGCAGCGGTCAGTGTGAAGGATGGACTTGTGAAGTTATTAAAGAGAGAGAGCCTTACAAGAGGTATCAGCGTCAGCTTTGATGACAAGAATCGTCTTATAATAGATTTTCATGTAATCGTAGCTTACGGTGTTACAATATCTACAGTGGCAGATAATCTTGTCCATAATGTAAAATATAAAGTAGAAGAATATACCGGCCTTAAGGTTGGTAAGATTAATGTTTATGTTGAAGGCGTCAGAATCATTGATTAGTATGATTCTGAAGTAAGGAGGAAATTTAACGTGACAACAACCAGTATAGACGCCGGTATGGTTAAAGAAATTTTTCTTGCCGGTGCAGCTAATCTTGAAGCTAAGAAAGAATGGATTAACGATTTGAATGTTTTCCCTGTTCCTGACGGAGACACGGGTACTAATATGACACTTACAATTATGTCTGCATCAAAAGAGGTAAGCAATATAGAGACTCCTGATATGGAGAGCCTTGCTAAAGCAATATCAAGCGGTTCTTTAAGAGGTGCAAGAGGCAATTCAGGAGTTATCCTTTCCCAGTTATTAAGAGGTTTTACCAAGGTAATAAGGGAATATGATGCAATAGATTCCCGTGTGCTTTCTTTAGCTTTTGAAAAAGCGGTTGAGACAGCATATAAAGCAGTAATGAAGCCTAAAGAGGGAACTATTCTTACTGTTGCAAGAGGAATGTCTGAGAAGATGACAGAGCTTGCGCCAAAGATTTCTGATATTAAGAAACTGCTCGGCCTTGTAATCGAATATGGTGATGAGGTTCTTAACTATACACCAGAACTCCTTCCGGTACTTAAGCAGGCGGGGGTTGTTGACTCAGGCGGACAGGGCCTTATGCAGTTGATGAAGGGTGCGTATGACGCGCTTATGGGCAAGAAGGTTGATTATTCCAATGTAATAAGTGAGAGCAAGCCTGCTGCCGGAAAAGAGACAACTTCAGCCAAGGGAATAGAAGATGTAAATATCGAATTCGGATATTGTACCGAATTTATCGTTAATATTGAGAAAAAGTATGGCGAAAAAGAAGAGGCAGCATTTAAGGCATTTCTTGAATCAATCGGTAATTCCATAGTAATTGTCTCAGATGATGAGATAGTAAAGGTTCATGTTCATACCAACCATCCGGGACTTGCATTTGAGGAAGGACTTAAATATGGTTCGCTTTCAAGAATGAAAGTAGATAATATGCGTGAAGAACATGAAGAACGTCTTATAGCTAATGCCAGCAAAGTTGCCGGTGATAATAAAGAAACAGAACACAAAGAAGCAGAAGAAGAAATTGTCAATGAAAAATATGGTTTTATATCCGTATCCGCAGGTGACGGACTTACTGAGATATTTAAGTGTCTTGGAGTAAATTATGTCATTGAAGGCGGACAGACGATGAATCCAAGCACGGAAGATATGCTGAATGCCATTGAGAATGTCCATGCAGACAATATTTTTATACTTCCTAATAATTCTAATATTATTCTTGCTGCTAATCAGGCACAGAGTATTGTTGAAGATAAGAATGTAATAGTAGTACCTACCAAGACGGTACCACAGGGAATCTCTGCACTCCTTGCATATTCGGAGGAAGCAGCTCCTGAAGATAACTTCAATGCTATGTCAGAAGAAATAGCCCGCGTTAAGTCCGGCTCGGTTACTTATGCCGTAAGAGACACAGAAGTTGATGATAAGGTAATACGACAGGGTGATATAATGGGAATCGGCGATAAGACAATTCTTTCTGTGGGACAGAACATAAGCGAAGTTACAAAAGATCTCATAGATAATCTTATGGATGATGATTCTGAACTTATAAGCATATATTACGGAAATGATATAGAAGAAGCATCAGCAGAAGAACTTGCAAAACAGATTGAGGAAGCATATCCTGATGCGGATGTAGAGCTTAACTATGGCGGACAGCCAATATATTATTATATTGTATCAGTGGAATAATTTATATGAATATCAGGAAATTAAAGGGTATCGGTACCAGAACCGAAGAATTGTTCCAACATCTTGATGTATATACTACGAAGGATTTAATGGAATTATATCCAAGAGCGTATGATTCTTATGACGAACCTGTTAATATAGCGGCAATAGATGAATGCGGTATATATGCCGTATACGCGGCAGTAGACAGACCTCCCGAATTAAAACAGAACGGGAGATATAAGATACTTACCGTTATGGTCCGTGATGAGGCAGGAAGCATGCTCAGAATAACCTGGTTTAATATGCCGTTTTTAAGAAGCCGGTTAAGAAACGGATACAGATATATATTCAGAGGCAAGGTTGCTATAAAAGGCAGCCTTGTTTTTATGGAACAGCCTTCTATCTACACAGTGGATGAATATTACATAAGACAAAGTTCAATGCAGCCTGTATACCCGCTGACTGCGGGGCTTACCAATAATATGGTTATAAAAGCTGTGAAACAGTGTTTTGAAAGCGGTGGATATGAAGAATTCCTTCCTGAGTGGATACTTACAAAAAATGATCTTATAGATGAGAAAAAAGCACACTACGCAATACATTTCCCAAAGGACAGAAACGAACTTGCACAAGCAAGAAAGAGAATAATTTTTGATGAGTTCTTTTTGTTTACCACCAATATAAGATGTGCAAAAAGTGCCAGGCTAAATGAGGACAACCTTTACAGGATAACCGAGAGCGGGGAAGCCTTACATGTTCTTAAAAACCTGCCGTACAGTCTTACAGGTGCCCAGAAAAAAGTATACAGCGAGATTTTAAATGATATGGGCAGTGATAAGACGATGAACAGACTTATACAGGGAGATGTCGGTTCAGGTAAGACAATACTTGCTTTTTTGGCAATGATAAATACTGCCGCCGCAGGGTGGCAGAGTATTCTTATGGCACCTACGGAAGTTCTTGCAAGACAGCACTACGAAGCATTGAAAGAACTTATTGATAAGAACAGGCTGGATTTTACCTGTGTGCTTCTTACCGGAGCACTTACTGAGGCGAAAAAAAGAGATGCAAAAGAAAAAATAACATCGGGAGAGGCTGATTTTATTATAGGAACCCATGCATTAATAACCGATGATGTGGAATTTAAAAATCCTGCACTTGTCATAACGGATGAACAGCATCGTTTTGGAGTCAGGCAAAGAGAGAACTTAAGCCGTAAGGGAGAGACACCCCACATAATTGTAATGAGTGCCACACCTATCCCAAGGTCCCTTGCCATTATTTTATACGGCGACCTTGATATATCCATAGTAGACGAGAAACCTGCGGACAGATTACCGGTTAAAAACTGTGTTGTGGATGATTCTTACAGAACCAAAGCATATAAATTTATTTCTGATGAGATAAAAAAAGGCCATCAGGCTTATATAATATGTGCCATGGCGGAAGAAAGCGATAATGACAGTAATCTTGAGAATGTTGTTGATTTTTCAAAGAAACTTAAAGAGGCTATGCCGGAAACAAGAATAGAATATCTGCATGGCAAGATGAAGCCTGCAGAGAAAAACCGTATAATGGATGAGTTCGCAAAGAGAAATACGGATATACTTGTATCTACCACAGTTGTTGAAGTAGGAATAAACGTGCCAAATGCTACGGTTATGATGGTGATTAATGCTGAAAGATTTGGACTTGCGGGGCTTCACCAGTTAAGGGGAAGGGTCGGAAGAGGAAAAGAACAATCCTACTGTATTTTTGAAAGCAATACTAAGAACAAGGTAACAAAGGAACGTCTTAATATACTGAAAGAGAGTAATGACGGATTTTATATTTCAGAACAGGATTTGAAATTAAGAGGTCCCGGTGATATGCTGGGAACAAGGCAGAGCGGAGATATGGGTTTTGCCATAGGAAATATATATTCCGATGCTTCAATACTTAAAATGGCAGCAGATACTTCCTCAATACTTATAGAAAAAGATAAAGAACTTATGCTTGAGGAAAATTCAGGTATAAGGGACAGAATCCGGAATACAGATTCTAAGATTAATATATAGTGGAGGCAGCATGGAACTTTATATAATAAGACATGGTGAAACTAAATGGAACAGTGAGAAACGTCTGCAGGGACGAAGTGATATTGAACTTAACGAATATGGCATAGAACTTGCCAGAATAACGTCAGAAGCATTAAAGGATGTAAAATTTGACAGGATATATTCAAGCCCCTTAAAGAGAGCATACGAGACGGCTGAGATATTACGAGGCAGCCGTAAACTTGATATTATATGCGATGACAGACTTAAGGAAATGTGTTTTGGCGATTATGAAGGAAAAGTAACTGACACGCTGCCGGATGAATTCTGGAAATTCTTTGATGATCCTGTTAATTTTGTACCGGCCGGAAACGGTGAAACTTATGAACAGGTGATTGAAAGGGCTAAAGATTTTTTATACAATGTCATTGTGCCTTTATCCTATAAGATTGACAGGATGCTTGTTGTGGCACACGGAGCGTTTAACAGGGCACTTATGATATCTCTTAACCACCAGGGAATCAAAGATTACTGGGAAGGCGTTTTCCAAAAGAACTGTTGCGTTAATATATATGAAATTAACGGAGATAATTTTAAACTTATCCAGAATGGTAAAATATATTATGAGGACAAAGGCGGAAAGGATTACAGAAAATAATGAGAGTAATAGCAGGGACAAGAAGAAGTATGCCTCTTAAAGCACCTGTGGGAATGGATACAAGGCCAACCCAGGACAGAACCAAAGAAACACTTTTTAATGTTCTACAGAATGAAATACCGGGAGCTGAATTTCTTGATTTATTTGCAGGAAGCGGTGCTATATCAATAGAGGCATTAAGCAGAGGAGCGTCACATGCCACTCTTGTGGAAAATAACAAAAATGCTGTTTCCTGTATAAAAGATAACCTTAAATTTACAAAATTTTCCGATGAAGCTACATTAATGGAAACTGATGTGATGGCAGCACTTTATAAGCTTGGCGGACATAAGGAATTTGATATTGTATTTATGGACCCTCCATATAATCTTGAAATAGAAGCACAGGTTCTTAAGACAATGAATAATATGGCATCGGTAACGGAGTACACAACGGTTATCATGGAGGCTTCGTTAAAGAGAGATTTATCTTTTGTGGAGGAATGTGGCTTTAGAATTGTAAAAGTTAAGCAGTATAAGACTAATCAACATATTTTTCTTACGAAAAAATAGTTATAATACTTGTTTTAATTTATAACAAGTGGTATGATTAACAGGATTAATATGATAGGAGTGACTGTTATGAGTAGTAAAATTGAGAACGTAATAGGCGAGATTGAGGATTACCTTGCTGATTGTAAGGCAATGCCGTTTTCTTCTACCAAGATTTGCGTTGAAAAAGATAGAATTGATTCATTGGTTTCGGAATTGAGACTTAAGATTCCTGATGAGATTAAGGAATATCAGAAGAAGAGACAGAAACTTGATAATTCAAGAGATGCTATTCTTAATGATGCTAAGACCCAGGCAGAGAATATGGTAAAAGCGGCTCAGATACATACGGAAGAACTTATTAATGAGCATGAGATTATGCAGCGTGCGTATGAACAGGCTAATAAGGTAATAGATGATGCTACTGCAGAAGCGCAGCGTATTATGGATAGTGCTACCGAAGATGCCAATAACATAAGAATGGGCGCAATACAGTATACAGATGATATGTTATCTAATCTTGAGATGATTATTAATCATGCCATTGATTCCAATAAGACAAGATATGAGACGCTTATGGAGTCACTTAATAAGAGCCTTAATATAGTAATGTCTAACAGAAATGAATTAAGACCGGAAGAGAATACACAGTATGCAGAACAGACACTTGCCGACAGCGTTAAGGAAGTTATGGATGATGACGGTCCTACAGATGAAGAATAGAACATAACAGTTACGTTAATTTACCCGGAGATATTTTGTCTCCGGGATTTTTTTATGATTGAAACAGTATAACAATACCGCAGACAGCCATGGTAATAACGGCTGATATGAACTTACCGAGAATATATATTTTTTTATCTATGATGTTATTTTCATCAACAGAAAAGGTCTGGAACATTCCGCATACGCCACCTAAAGATATAAATGGCAGAAATGTCAGGTAACGACGGTCTGATACTGTGAGTCCTGTGGTAATTTCAATAAGCATACACAGAATTTCGGGGTGAAAAGGAATAAATGACATTATGCAATGTGATAAAATCGAGAATATTATAATATATCCGCCAAGTTTACCGATGTTCTTCAGTGCGGAAAGAATTGATTTGTCAATGAGGGCACTTTTTTGCGGCATTGGTACGGAAACACTTGTATAAGTATCCCTATATTTTTGAAAAATAATATACCTTATGATAAAAGAGGTAATTAAGGTACAGGAATAAAAAATTAAAAATACCGGCAGAAAACAGTTAGCGTTTTCTAATATTTCCATACATACAAAACCTGATAAGAATGCGGGACTTACGTTGTTGAAGGAAGCGATGCAGATATTGGCATCTTCTTTAGAAATTGTATTTTTTTTAACAAGATTGCAGCAGGCAGCCGCACAGGCCGGATAGCCGAAAAATAAGCCGGCAAAAATTCCGTAACCGGCTTCTTTCTTTAATTTTAAAATGAAAGTAAGAGGACGCATAAACATATTAACGCCCTCTGTAAGGTTGAGATTAATTATAACATTGCTCAAAATCATAAAAGGGAAAAGAGCGGGGATTAAGGCTTTGTACCACAGGTCAAGACCGTCAAGCGCACCCTTTGCCATAATATCCGGATTTGTTAAAGATAACAGGAGAACAATAAAAATTAAAACATTATGAAATATATTACGAAACATAAGTAAAAATTGTAAAATCCATTAATATTTGTTATAATAAAGTGTATTTTTATATTATGAATTTTAGGACAGCAATTATGAAAAATTTAACAGACAATATAACAGATGAACGCTTTTTTCATTACTTTAGGGAAATATGTAACATTCCCCATGTGTCTTTTCATACGGATAAGATAAGAGATTATATAGAACATTTTGCAACAGACCACAACCTCAGGTATGCTAAGGATGATTACGGCAATATTGTAATATATAAGGACGGATCCGCGGGGTATGAAGACCATGATGCGGTAGTTCTCCAGGGACATCTTGATATGGTTGGGGCTTCCAAAGAGGAATTCGATTTTATCAATGAACCTGTCACTATTGATGAAGAACTGCTTGGACAGGGCATAGTTAAAGCAAAAGGAACAACCCTTGGAGCGGATGACGGAATAGCTGTTGCTTATATACTTGCGATTCTTGAAGATGATTCACTTTGCCATCCTCCGATAGAAGCTTTACTGACTACCAATGAAGAAGTTGGGCTTCTTGGCGCGGACGGATTTGACTGCAGTCTTTTATCGGGAACAACGGTTATTAATATTGATTCGGAGGATGAAGGCGTATTCCTTATGGGAAGTGCCGGAGGTGTAAGATGTGATATAACAATTCCTATGCAGTGGATATCTAAGTCCGGAGATAATGTCACAATAAGGGTTACGGGACTTACAGGAGGTCATTCCGGAGATAAGATAGGAACGGGAAGACCATCAGCTAACAGCCTTATGGGCAGGGTTCTTAATGAGATATTGCAGGAATGTACAGGCAGTATTGTATACATAAAGGGCGGATCCGTTGACAATGCCATAGCTAACGAATGTGAAGCAGAACTCATTACGGATGAATATGATAAAATAGCAAAGCTTTGCAATTCTGTAGAAAAAGATCTGAGACAGGAATATTTTGGAATCGATGAGAATATATCTGTTTTTGTGGGATTAAACGGCAAAACGGATAAAAAGGTGCTTGACACTGATTCTCAGAAAAGAGCAATTACGGCTTTATGCCTCGCACCGCAGGGTGTAATTGCAAGAAGCGGCGATGATAAGGAAATGGTAAATACATCGCTTAATCTGGGTATTGTGAAGCTTACTGATGATTTGAAGATGGGTTATTCGGTCAGAAGTGTTTATGAGAGTGCCAAAAACGGGCTTACTAAGAAACTTAGGTTACTGGCTTTAATGCTTGGCGGAACGGCTGTCTGCTCCGGAAATTATCCTGCATGGCAGTACGAGCCGGAATCAAGAGTGCGTGAACTGGCAGGAAATGTGTATAGGAAACTTACGGGAAAAGAACCTGTTTTTAAGACTATACATGCAGGACTTGAATGTGGTCTGTTTTACAACAGAATGAATAAGCCTGATATTGTATCATATGGACCTGATATATATGATATACATACATTTGAAGAAAGAATGGATATGGTGTCAGCGAAAAGGGTGTATGAGCTGACAGTGGAATTATTAAAAAATATGTAAGCGAGGGAACGAAGGTATGGAGATTCAGTTGTGGAAAAAAATCCTTACGCCATATGAACTGGCAGTACAGGAGATACTTGTAAAATTCAATCATATTATTATGGAGTATAGGTCGGCGGACATGTATTCTCCTATAGAGGCAGTCAACGGCAGGGTAAAAAGCATATCAAGCATTCTTGAAAAATGCCGTAAGAAAAATATTCCGCTTGAGATTGTTACCGAAAAAGTTGAAGATATTGCAGGTATAAGGGTTATATGCCAGTTTGTTGAAGATATTTACAAGGTTGTGGATATCATCAAAAAAAGAAAGGATATGACTATTGTAGAGGAAAAGGACTACATTAAGAATGTCAAACCAAGCGGCTATAGAAGCTATCATGTAATAGTTAACTATGATGTTGAGACATTGGAAGGAACAAAGACAATATTTGTAGAGATTCAGATAAGGACATTGGCAATGAATTTCTGGGCAACAATAGAACATTCATTGCAATATAAATACCGCAGAAATATTCCTGACAGGATAAGAGAGCGTCTTAACGCTTCTGCGGAAGCCATATTAAAACTTGACGAAGAGATGTCATCAATTCATGATGAAATCATGGATGCACAAAGCTCATATACTATTCATGACAATATTGTATCGGATATACTCAATAACATTCAGAATCTTTTTAAGGTTGCTAACAAAAAAGAAGTTGTTAAGATACAGGATGAATTTTTTGAGATATACAAGAGAAATAATCTTAACGAATTAAGAAGTTTCGCAAGACAGCTTGATATTATGGCAGAGGGATACAGGGCACAAAGTTACTAGAAATTTAAGTGGAGAAAAAGAGATGCAATTACCTGAAAAATATGTTAATTCCATGAAAGAACTGTTAGCTGATGAGTTTGACAGCTATATGGAAAGCTTTAATGAAAAAAGACTGTACGGACTCAGGGTTAATACAGCCAAGATATCCGTTGAAGATTTTATAAAAATCTGTCCTTTCCATATTGAAAGAATACCATGGATACCTAACGGCTTCTATTATTCGGAAAATGACAAACCGGCTAAACATCCGTATTATTTTGCAGGACTTTATTATTTACAGGAGCCCAGTGCGATGACACCGGCGTATGTTCTTCCTGTCAATAAAGGAGATAAAGTCCTGGATTTGTGTGCAGCACCCGGCGGTAAAAGTACGGAGCTTGGAGCAAAGCTTTCCGGCACGGGTTTACTTGTATCAAATGATATCAGTGCCTCAAGAGCCAAAGCACTTGTGAAAAATATAGAAGTGTTTGGAATCGGCAATGTGGTAATTACATGCGAATATCCTGAAAAACTGGCGGTAAAATTTCCTGAATTTTTCGATAAAATTCTTGTGGATGCACCATGTTCCGGTGAGGGAATGTTCAGAAAAGACAATAAGCTCATAAAAAGCTGGGAGCAGGAAGGACCTGAATTCTATTCGCCTATACAAAGAGGAATACTTAACAGTGCCGCAGCCATGTTAAAAGAGGGCGGATATATCCTTTATTCCACATGTACTTTTTCAAGAATGGAAAATGAAGACAATATCAGGGATTTTCTTGACAGACACAGTGATTTTGAACTTGTTAAAATATTCGATTACGAAGGCTTTGTAAGGGCTTACGGAATGAATGATGCAGTCAGGCTGTTTCCTCATCATCTTAAAGGTGAGGGACATTTTGTGGCATTGCTTCACAAGAAAGGAACATTGTCAGAAAATCTTAAATGCAATGGATTAAAAACATTAAAACTTCCTGACGAGATTACTGATTTTATTAAAGAACTTTCCTGTGATATAGATACGGACAGCATCAGAATCATTAATGATAAAGTATATATAATGCCTCCTATGATAGATAACCTCAACGGAATAAGAACGTTAAGAACAGGGCTTCTTTTCGGAGAACTGAAAACAAAACGTTTTGAGCCGAGCCAGGCATTTGCAATGACGCTTAAGATGGATGAGTACAGTACAACCGTAAATCTTTCTGTGAATGACATTAATGTGATTAAGTACCTCAAAGGTGAGACTATAGAGATTAATCAGGAGAATATCCGTGGAAATGCCAAAAATATCCTTGTATGTGTTGATGGATTTCCTCTTGGCTGGGGCAGATTAAACGGTACCACAATTAAGAATAAGTATCTTAGCGGCTGGAGATGGATGTAATGAAAATAAGAATTGATAAATATCTTGCCGATATGGGTGCAGGTTCAAGAACAGAAATTAAAGATGATATCAGAAAAGGACTTGTATATATTAACGGAAATAAGGTGAAGTCTGCAGGTGAAAAAGCAGACACATTGAATGATGAAGTAGCTTACAAAGAAAATATCATAAAATATATTGAATTTGAATATATACTTCTTAATAAGCCTGCAGGAGTGGTATCGGCTACAGAGGACAGAAAAGAAAAGACCGTACTGGATATTATAGACAGCAAAAGAAAAGACCTTTTTCCTGTGGGAAGACTTGATAAGGATACGGAAGGACTTTTGCTGCTTACCAATGACGGAATGCTTGCACATGAGCTTTTATCTCCTAAAAAACATGTTGATAAAAAGTATTATGTGGAGACTGACGGACTTCTTACCGATGAACACAGGAAACTGTTTAAAAACGGTATTAAGGTGGATGATGAATTTACTGCTAAAGAGGCGGAACTTCAGATATTGTCCTCAGGTGACAAAGGCTCTAAGGCATACCTGACAATAAGAGAAGGCAAATATCATCAGGTTAAGAGAATGATGGAAGCGGTCGGCAATACTGTTACATACCTTAAAAGAATAAGTATGGGTCCACTCACTTTGCCGGAAGATATGGAAACAGGAACCAGCAGAATGCTTACTGATTCTGAAATTAATATGCTTAAAGGCGGTAAATAATGTTTGAAAATATTAAAGCTGTTTTTTTTGATATGGATGGAACCATTGTTGATTCCATGTGGATGTGGAAAAAAATTGACATAGAATTTCTCGGAAAGCACAATATAGAACTTCCGGATAATTTACAAAGAGAAATAGAAGGCATGAGCTTTTCGGAGACAGCCGTGTATTTTAAAGAGAGATTTTCTCTTAAAGAAAGTCTTGAAGAAATCAAAAAAATATGGAATAATATGGCAATTGATAAATACAAAAATGAAGTGAAGCTTAAAAAAGGTGTTATGCCTGTACTTGAATTACTCAGGGATAAAGGTTATAAAACAGGCATAGCCACAAGTAATTCAATGGAACTTGCCCTTGCATGCATTGAAGCCAATGGAATAAAAAAATATTTTGATGCCATAGTGACAGGGTGCGACGTTGGAGCAGGAAAGCCGGCTCCGGATATTTATCTTAAAAATGCTAAGATATGTAATGTACTGCCAAAAGAAAGCCTTGTATTTGAAGATGTTGTACAGGGTATTGAAGCAGGACATAATGCCGGCATGAGAGTGTGTGCAGTTTTTGATGAATATTCCGTATATATAGATGAGGAAAAACATCGTAAGGCGGATTATTATATAAATGATTTCAATGAAGTTATTAAAGAACTAAGAAAGGCTGAAATATGAAAATTGCGGTAGTAACAGGTGCATCATCGGGAATTGGAAGAGAGTTTGCCAGACAGATATCTGCAAGATATGGTAAACTTGATGAAATCTGGCTCATAGCCAGAAGAAAGGAACTGCTTGAAAGTCTTCAGGAAGAAATTAAGTTAAATGCCAGAATTATTGCTATGGATTTAACCAGCGAAGAAGATATGAAGCAGTTTAAAGATTATCTTGAAGAATTAAATCCGGACATTAAAATTCTTGTCAACTGTGCCGGTTATGGAAAGGTCGGTAGATTTGAAGAAATTGACCTTAAAGAACAGACAGGTATGATTGATCTTAACTGTAAGGCATTGACAGAGATGACAGGTATATGTCTAAAATACATTTCTTCCCACAGCAGAATTATTAATGTGGCGAGTGCGGCTGCTTTCTGTCCACAGCCAAGATTTAACGTGTATGCGGCAACCAAAGCATATGTATTAAGTTTCTCAAGAGCACTTAACTGTGAACTTAAGGAAAAGAAAATCACGGTAACCTCCGTCTGCCCGGGACCTGTTGATACGGACTTTTTTGATATTGCAGGTGACAACGGAAGTGCTTTCAAGAAGAAAATGCGCGTGCCGGCAGAAAAAGTTGTGGACAAAGCAATTAAGGATGCGGCACTTGGCAATGAACTCAGTGTGTATTCGGCAATGATGAAAACAGCAGAAGTTGGAAGTAAAATAGTGCCACATAAACTGCTTATGAAATTTTTTGACCAGAGGTAACAATTTTGAAAAAGAATAAAGTATTTAAAGGACAACCGGGATATTTTTTATCAAGAAAGAAAAAACTTCTTATGGGATCACTCGCAGGTTTTCTGATGATGTTTTTATTTTTTGTAACGGGATTTATAATTTACGGAACCCCTAAGAATCTTTTTTCGGTGTTAGCTGTAATCACGGTACTTCCCACAACTAAGATATACGTCCAGTATATGATGCTCCCATGGAAAAACAACGCCGACAGGGAATATCTCGAAAATATTAAAGCTGAATATCCTGATGTGGATTTTTATGCGGAACTTCTGATGACGGGACTTGATAAAAGATATGAGATAACATATCTTGCCATTGACAAGGACGAGAATATTACTGCATATTCGGGAAATCCCAAGTCTGAAAAGGAACTGTTTTCAAAAGCAGTTGTAAATTTTCTTAATTATTATAACTTTGATGCCAAAGTTAAACTTTTTACCGATATCAGAGAGTTTGAAAAATATCTGAAAAAAATAGAGACGGGAAAAACCTCTCCGACATCTGAACAGAAGGAACATATGGAAGTTGTATTTGAAAAAGTTTCCATAATGAGTATATAAATGAAAGAATATATTATCGGAAAAAATGAAGCAGGACAAAGGTTTGATAAATATATTTTCAAACTGCTTAAAAATGCCGGTACGGGCCTTATTTTTAAACAGTTAAGAAATAAGAATATTGTCCTGAACGGAAAAAAAGCCAAAGGCAATGAAATATTAAAAGAAAATGACAGTGTCAGGATATTTATGTCAGATGACACCATAAATAAATTTACAGGCGGACCCCTGCATATAAGCAAAACAGGGTTTCGCCTTGATGTCATATATGAAGATGATGATATTCTGTTAGCTTCAAAGCCTGTGGGGGTACTGTCACAGAAATCCTCGGATAAAGATATATCAATGAATGAATATCTTATAGAATATCTGACAGATAATGGTTTTGGCAAAGAAAACCTTGCAACGTTTAAACCATCATTCTGTAACAGACTTGACAGAAATACAAGCGGTCTTATGATTGCCGGAAAATCATTAAGAGGACTGCAGAAGATGTCTGAAATAATTAAAGACAGGAGCATACATAAATTCTATCTTACAATAGTCAAAGGCAAAGTAGATAAAAAATCTGTAATAAAGGGATATTTAAGGAAAGATGAAAAAAACAATAAAGTGGTAATATATGATAATCCGGTTAAGGACGGTTACGAGATACATACAGAATATGAGCCATTAGCCACGAAAGATGATATGACACTTCTTAAGGTGAGGCTTATTACAGGAAAGACACATCAGATAAGAGCTCATCTTGCAGGAATTTCCCATCCTGTTCTCGGTGATTTTAAATACGGTGACAAGGTGTTTAATGAGAAATACGGAGAAAAAAAACAGCTTCTTCATTCATATCAGGTGGTATTTCCGAAACTGGATGATTTTCCGGACATATCGGAAAAAAGTTTTAATACGCCATATCCCGTGAATTTTACGAAATATTTTAAGGAGAACTAAAATGGCAGAATCCAGAGGACTAAGAGGTTCGGTTCTTGAGGAAATGATTAATATGAGCAATGAAGTTTACAGAAATCACGGACTTGCCCTCATACAGAAAGTACCTACACCTATAACACCCATTAATATCGATAAAGAATCAAGACACATAACCCTTGCGTATTTTGAACAGAAAAGTACGGTGGATTATATAGGTGTTGTTCAGGGAATACCTGTGTGTTTTGATGCGAAAGAGTGTAAATCGGATAATTTTTCACTTCAGAACATACATGAGCATCAGTTCAGGTTTATGACGGATTTTGAGAAACAGGACGGAATTGCTTTTATACTTTTATATTTTACCCATAGGGATGAGAAATATTACATTCCTTACCGGGATGTTAAAAAATTTATGGATAGGGCCAACGAAAACGGACGTAAGCATATCAAATACGATGAAATAGACAAAAGCTACCTCATAGGACGAAAAGGTGGCGTTCTGGTGCATTATCTGGAACAGCTTCAAAAGGATTTGGCTTCGAGAGGTTGACAAGGAAAATCATCCATGATATATTTAACGTGCTACTAAGTTAATGCTTTACCACAATAAAGCAAATAACCAACATAAGGAAACATAATATGGAAAGACAATTATTACATACACCTGACGGTGTAAGGGACATTTATAACGGGGAATGTGAAGAACGGCTGATTCTCAGGGATAAGATTCACAGAGTTTTTAAGTTATACGGATACAGTGACATACAGACACCTTCTTTTGAATTTTTTGATGTATACAATAGGGAAAGAGGCTCTGTATCATCTAAGAATATGTACAAGTTTTTTGACAGGGATAATAATACCATAGTTTTAAGACCTGATATGACACCTTCGATAGCAAGATGCGCCGCTAAATATTTTGAAAGCGAGCAGAATCCTGTAAGGCTCTGTTATATAGGCAATAATTTTATCAATAATTCAAGCTATCAGGGAAGACTGATGGAGACAACCCAGGCAGGATGTGAACTTATCGGTGATTCTTCCTCAGCAGCGGATGCAGAAATGATAGCGGCACTTATTGAATCCATTCTCAGTACGGGACTTACTGAATTTCAGGTTGAAGTAGGCCATGTGGGATTTTTTAGCGGAATAACTGCAGAAGCCGGACTTACCGGTGATTCCATTGCTGAGCTTAAGGAGATTATCAGAAATAAGAATCTTTTCTCAATAGAAGCACTTCTTACAAGAGAAAATATTGATGAAAAATATAATGATATTTTCTACAGGCTTCCACAGATGTTCGGAGATGTTAATATTTTGTCACAGGCTGCTTCAATGACAAAGAATGAGACTGCATTATCTGCAATCAGCCACCTTGAAGAAGTGTATGACATACTTAAGGACTATGGTTATGAAAAATATGTTTCTTTTGACCTTGGTGTGTTAAGCGAACTTGATTATTATACAGGAGTAATATTTAAGGCATATACTTTTGATGTGGGTGAACCTATTGCCAATGGCGGAAGATATGATAATCTTATCGGACAGTTTGGTAAAGATAAAGCATCTATTGGTTTCTGTATAACTATAGATCTCCTTCATCTTGCAATAATAAGACAGAAGATAGTTGTTGTTAAACCGACTAAGAACAGACTTATTGTATACGATGAGAGCAATCTTAAACAGGCGGTCAGACTTGCAGGCAAATTAAGAAGAGAAGGAATTAATACAGTTCTTTCCGGTACCTGTGATGACGAGTCAAAATACAGTGAAGTAATTGTGATGAAGGATATGGTGTAAAAATGAGATATATTACATTTGCCCTTGCGAAGGGACGGCTTGCGAAAAAAGCAATGGAGATAATGGAAAAGATAGGTATAACCTGTGAGGAAATGAAAGATGAAAAGACAAGAAAACTTATTTTTACAAATGAGGAGCTTGGCTTTAAGTTTTTCCTTGCAAAAGCATCTGATGTACCTACTTATGTTGAGTACGGAGCGGCGGACATAGGCATTGTCGGCAGGGACACAATACTTGAAGAAGGTAGAAAGCTTTATGAAGTATATGACCTTGGAATAGGCAGATGCAGAATGTGTGTATGCGGACCGGAGAGTGCAAGGGAGCTTCTTAAAAATCACGAACTTATAAGAGTTGCATCCAAATACCCTCATATTGCAAAAGATTATTTTAATAACGTAAAACATCAGACGGTGGAGATTATCAAATTAAACGGTTCTGTAGAGCTTGCACCGATAGTAGGACTTTCTGAGGTAATCGTGGATATTGTGGAGACCGGTACGACACTTAAGGAAAACGGACTCTGCGTGCTTGAAGAGGTTTGTGATTTATCAGCAAGGATTGTTGTAAACCAGGTTAGCATGAAGATGGAAAATAAAAGAATTTCAGAGATTATTGATAAGCTTAAAAAGCTTGAGGAGGAAAACAGATGAGAATCCTGACACTTAGCGAAGATACAAAGAAAGATATTTTAACCAATCTTTTAAAAAGAAGCCCTAACAGTTACGGTGAATACGAAGGAAGGGTTGCAGCTATAATTGATGATATTAAGGCAAGAAGGGACGAGGCTGTTTTTGAATACACGAAGAAATTTGACGGATATGACCTTAATGCGGAAAATATTCTTGTAACAGATGAAGAAATCAAGGCTGCCTATGATGAAATAGATCCAAAGCTTGTGGATATAATCAGAAAAGCTCTTGTAAATATAAGGGATTACCATGCAAAACAGAAGAGAAACAGTTGGTTTGATGCTAATGAAAAGGGAACCATCCTCGGACAGAAAATCACCCCTTTAAAGAGAGTAGGTGTATATGTTCCCGGCGGAAAAGCAGCTTATCCATCATCGGTTCTTATGAATGTTGTACCGGCAAAGGTGGCAGGCGTTGACGAGATTATTATGACAACACCTCCTTCAAAGGACGGAAAGATATATTGCGGAACACTTGTTGCTGCTAAAGAGGCGGGCGTTGACAAAATATACAAGGTCGGCGGGGCCCAGGCAATCGCTTCACTTGCTTTCGGAACAGCTTCAATTTCTAAGGTGGACAAAATTGTGGGACCGGGCAATATTTACGTTGCCCTTGCAAAGAAAGCTGTTTACGGACAGGTTGGTATTGATTCCATAGCAGGTCCAAGCGAGATAATGGTACTTGCCGATGAGACTGCCAATCCACGTTATGTTGCGGCAGATCTTTTATCACAGGCAGAGCATGACGAACTTGCATCGGCAATTCTTGTAACTACTTCAATGGAGCTCGCCAATAAGGTATCCGAGGAAGTGACAAAGTTTGTTAAAGAACTTTCAAGAAAAGCAATAATTGAGAAATCTCTTGAAAATTACGGATATATCCTTGTAGCGGAATCAATGGAGGAAGCAATAAGTGTTGTTAATGAAATTGCTTCCGAGCACCTTGAAATTGTAACAAAGGATCCTTTCCAGACAATGACTAAAATAAGGAATGCTGGAGCAATTTTCCTTGGGGAATATTCATCAGAACCTTTGGGGGATTATTTTGCAGGTCCTAACCATGTCCTCCCTACAAATGGGACGGCTAAGTTCTTTTCACCTCTTGAAGTTGACGATTTTATTAAGAAATCCAGCATTATTTCTTACTCAAGGGAAGCTCTTATGGATATACATGATGATATTGAAGCATTTGCCAAGGCAGAGGGATTAACTGCCCATGCCAATTCAATTAAAGTCAGATTTGAATAGGGAGAAAGTTATGGGAAGAAATGCGAAAGTAATAAGAAAAACATCAGAAACAGATATAGAAATCTATTTTGAAACAGATGGAACAGGAGAAGCGAAGGTCGATACCGGAATAGGTTTTTTTGACCATATGCTAAAAAGCTTTGCAAGGCACGGACTTTTTAATCTTGATGTTAAGGTTAAAGGCGATATAGAAGTGGACTGTCACCACACAATTGAAGATACGGGAATTGTTCTCGGTGAAGCTATAAAAAAAGCACTGGGAGATAAAAAATCCATCAGAAGGTACGGTTCTTCACTGCTTCCTATGGATGAGACTCTGGTAATGTGTGCCATTGATCTCTCCGGAAGACCATATCTTGTATTTGACGGAACCTTCAATACGGACAGGGTAGGATATTTTGACACCGAAATGGTAAAAGAATTTTTTTATGCCATATCATATTCAGCTGGTATGAATCTTCATATCAAGGAAATGTATGGTGAAAATGCCCACCATATAATTGAGGCAATGTTTAAAGCTTTTGCAAGGTCACTTGATGAAGCTACAAGAATTGACAGAAGAGTAACAGGACTTCCTACAACGAAAGGAGCACTTTAAAATGCAGTTATATCCCGCAATTGATTTAAAAGACGGAAAATGTGTAAGGCTCAGACAGGGTGAATTTAAGGACATAACGGTATATAGCGAAGAACCTTATAAAGTTGCAAAATATTTTGAAGATATGGGTGCTTCTTTTATACATCTGGTTGACCTTGACGGAGCACTTGCAGGAAAAGCGGTTAATGAAGACACAATCAAAAAGATTGTTAAAGAAGTGACAATCCCTTGTGAACTTGGCGGCGGAATAAGAACACTGGAAGATATAGAGCGTGTGCTTTCTTACGGAATTTACAGGGTTATAATCGGAACAAAGGCAGTAAATGAGCCTGAATTTGTTAAGGCGGCCGTGGAAAAATTCGGGGCAGAGCATATTGTAGTCGGCGTTGATGCCAAAGACGGAATGGTTGCCATACAGGGCTGGGAACAGGTAAGCAGCATTAAGGCACTTGATTTATGCCTTAAGATGAAAGCATACGGCGTAAGAACCATAGTATATACGGATATAGCCAAGGACGGAATGCTTTCCGGTCCTAATGTTGCCATGACAAAGGAGCTTACCGATAAAACAGGACTTAATATAGTTGCATCCGGGGGAATGTCCTCAATGCAGGATCTCGCTAATCTTGATGAAGCAGGTATTAAGGGAGCTATTATAGGAAAAGCTGTTTATGAAAATAAAATCAATATAGAAGAAGCTGTGCATACATATGAGCGTAAGAAATGCGAAGTTATGTTTTCTTCGCTTAAGCTTAATTCTGATGGCATGATTCCTGTTGTTGTGCAGGATTACATGACGAATGAAGTCCTTATGGTAGCATATATGAATGAAGAAGCTTATAATAAGACTGTATCAACCGGAAGAATGACATATTACAGCAGAAGCCGCAATGAATTATGGATTAAAGGCCTTACATCAGGACATTTCCAGTATGTCAAGGAACTTTATCTTGATTGTGACAAGGATACTCTTTTGGCAAAGGTACTCCAGATAGGAAATGCCTGTCATACAGGTGCATATTCCTGCTTTTTTAATAAGCTTATTTAGTGGTGTTTTATTTTGAAAAAATTAGTAATTACCGGATACAGAGAAAAAAATACGGCTGTTCTTTTTGAAGACGGCAAAGAGACCGAAATACGTGTTATTGAGGAAGAAGGTTCAATCCTTAATAACATATATGTAGGCAGGGTTAATAAAGTTGTACCCAATATAAATTCCGCATTTGTCGAGATATCAAAAGGCATTATATGCTATCTGCCGATAAATGAAGAACATGTGATTTTTCTTAACAGGAAGAATACGGATAAAGTGTGTCAGGGAGATATTGTGCTTGTACAGGTGGTTAAGGACGCCATTAAGACCAAAAGACCCATGGTTACCTGTAAACTTAATATTTCGGGAAAATATGTTGCAGTTTCTTTTGATAACAAAGGAATAATCGGAGTTTCCAAAAAAATTACCGACAGCAGGAGAATTGCTGAATTAAAGACACTTCTCAAAGAATATGCTACAGATGAATATGGTTTTATCGTAAGAACGGAAGCAGAACATGCGGATAATAAAGATATATGCGATGAAGCCCTAAAACTTGTAAACGAATTTGAAGATATTGTCCGTATAAGTTCTATGAGACCCGCGTTTACACTTATTAAAAAAGGCGGTAATTCCGTGGATGATATGGTTTCTTCCATGAAGTTAAGAAAAGAAGATGAGGTAATCACAGACATTCCTGAAATATACGAGGCATTGTCAGATAAAGAATATACAGTTTCTTTATATCAGGATACAATGATTTCGCTCAAGACATTGTATAATATCGAAAAAATAATCAACGATGCTTTAAGCAAATATGTGTGGTTAAAAAGAGGCGGATATCTTGTCATAGAACAGACAGAGGCATTGACGGTAATTGATGTTAATACCGGAAAATATGACGGAAAAGACAAAGACAGGGAAGATACCTTCCTTAAAATCAATATGGAAGCAGCGGAAGAGGTTGAAAGACAGTTAAGACTCAGAAATATATCCGGCATTGTGGTTGTTGACTTTATCAATATGAAAGATGACAATATAAAAATACTTACGGATGAGTTATGCGCACAGCTGAAAAAAGATATTGTAAAATGCAAATACGTGGATTATACAAAGCTTGGTCTTGTGGAAATCACAAGACAGAAAATCCGCAGATCCTTGATTGAATATTTTACAAAAAACAGTTGACAAATCGGGATTACGATTGTATATTAATCTAGTGTGCCGCACAACGAGGTTATAAGTATCCTTAGGGATCACCATAGTTGGCGAGTATTGATAATAGGAGGAAGCCAATATGTACGCAATTATTGCAACAGGTGGAAAGCAGTACAAAGTATCTGAAGGCGACATTATCAAAGTTGAGAAGTTAGGAGTTGCTGATGGTGAAACAGTAACATTCGATAAAGTTCTTCTCGTAAATGATAAGGAGGCAGTTGTTGGTAATCCAACAGTAGCTGGTGCTACAGTTACAGCTTCTGTTGTATGTGAAGGCAAGGACAAGAAAGTCATTGTTTACAAATACAAGAGAAAAACAGGTTACCACAAGAAAAACGGTCATAGACAGTTATTTACTAAGGTTAAGATTGAAAAGATCAACGCTTAATCCGGAGAATAGTATATGACCAATATAACTTTTTACGTTAAGTCAGATAAGTCAATTATAGGATTTAAGTCAAAAGGTCACGCCGGTTTCGGTGTGAGAGGAACTGATGTAGTATGTGCTTCAGTTTCAATACTTCTTATTAATACTGTTAACTCAATCGAGAAGCTTACTTCGGAAGAATGTAGTTATAAGATTAATGACAGAAGAGCAACTATAGATTTTCAGATGGATACGGTAGGCGATGGTTCACAGTTGCTTCTTCAATCACTGAAGATGGGACTTGAAGGAATCGCGGATGGGTATCCCGGAAATGTTACGATAAATATCGAGGAGGTGTAACACTCATGTTAAAACTTAACCTTCAGTTTTTCGCTCATAAAAAGGGCGTTGGTTCTACTAAGAACGGTAGAGATTCTGAATCTAAGAGATTAGGCGCAAAGAGAGCTGATGGACAGTTCGTATTAGCCGGAAATATTCTTTACAGACAGCGTGGAACAAAGATTCTTCCAGGCGTAAACGTTGGACGTGGCGGTGATGATACATTATTTGCAACAGTTGACGGTGTCGTTAGATTTGAAAGAAAAGGCAGGGACAAGAAACAGGTTTCTGTTTATCCGGTAGCATCAGAACAGTAATATAATGATTAAGGCTCCAGATCTTGTGGATTTGGAGCCTTTATTTTTAACAATGAAATTTATTATCATTACAGAAGGAGAGAATAAGCCATGTTTGCAGATTATGCAAAGATTTTTATAAAATCAGGAAAAGGCGGGGACGGACATGTAAGTTTCCGCAGAGAACTTTTTGTCGCAGCAGGCGGACCGGACGGTGGTGACGGTGGCAAGGGTGGCGACGTTATTTTTGAAGTTGACAAAGGTCTTAATACATTGAATGAATTCCGTCATGTCCGCAAATATGTGGCTGAGAGTGGTGAAGAAGGCGGAAAACGCTTATGCCACGGACGAAACGGTAATGATCTTATTATAAAAGTTCCGGAAGGAACAATCATAAGGGATGATGTATCAGGCAAGGTAATTGCGGATATGTCAAACGGAAGGGAAAGAGAAGTAGTTTTAAAAGGCGGCAGAGGCGGCAAAGGCAACAAAAATTATGCCACAGCCACAATGCAGGTTCCTAAATACGCACAACCCGGCGGACAGGCTAAGGAGCTCTGGGTTAAACTTGAACTTAAAGTTATAGCAGATGTAGGACTTGTGGGCTTTCCTAATGTAGGTAAATCAACTTTGCTTTCAATGGTCAGTAATGCAAGACCTAAGATTGCGAATTATCATTTTACCACACTTAATCCTAATCTGGGAGTCGTTGACCTTGAAGGAGCAGACGGTTATGTTATAGCAGATATACCGGGTCTTATTGAAGGTGCTTCGGAGGGCGTCGGATTAGGACATGAATTTTTACGTCATATTGAACGTTGTAAGGTCATAATTCACATGGTTGATGCTGCCTCATCTGAAGGCAGGGATCCTATTGACGATATTAACAAGATTAATGCAGAACTTGAGGCTTATAATCCGGAACTCATTAAGAAACCTCAGGTTATTGCCGCAAATAAGACCGATTTGATTTTTGCAGGGGATGAAGATCCTGTACAGAAAATTAAAGATGAATTTGAACCAAAGGGTATTAAAGTATTCCCTATTTCAGCAGCTACCGGCAAGGGACTTAAGGAACTGCTTTATGCCGTTAGAAATATACTTGATTCATTAGATCCTAAACCAATTGTATATAAGAAGGAATATTTCCCTGAGGAAATGTACGATAAGTCGGAACCGATTGAAGTATATAAGGCAGATGAGCATGCCTTTGTCATTGAAGGAGACAGGGTGGACAGAATGTTAGGATATACCAATCTTGATGATGAAAAAGGTTTTGCTTTCTTCCAGAAGTTTATGAAAGAACAGGGAATTATTGAACAGCTTGAAAGTCTCGGAATTGAAGAAGGTGACACAGTTTACCTTGGAGACCTTGAATTTGATTATTACAGATAAATGGGAGGCATTTAGATGACAACGAAACAGAGAGCATATTTAAAAGGACTTGCAATGACCATTGAACCTATTTTCCAGTGCGGAAAAAGTTCCGTAACACCTGATTTTGTAAAGGCGGTATCGGAAGCGTTGGAAAAGAGAGAACTTATCAAAATAAGTGTTTTACAAAATTGTGCAGATGATCCAAAAGAAATCGGAATAATGATTTCTGAAAGAACAAGGTCAGAACTTGTCCAGGTTATAGGAAAAAAGATTGTTTTATATAAACAGGCAAAAAATGAAAAGAACCGTAAAATAGAACTGCCTAAGGCAGCTAAAAAACAGACTATATGATAAGAACAGGCATTTTCGGCGGTACATTTGACCCTGTCCATTACGGGCATATAAGGCTGGCAGAAACGGCATATAATGAACTTTCTCTGGATAAAGTTATTTTTATGCCTGCATATATACCACCCCATAAGGCAGATAATATTGTCTCAGACTGGGAACACCGTGTGAATATGTTAAAACTTGCCATAAGTGATATTCCGTATTTCAATATTTCTTTTCTGGAAAAAGAACTTCAGGGAAGGTCTTATACGGCGAGAACACTTTCAATTCTGAAAGAAAAATATGAAGCACTTGTTTTTATAATGGGTGCCGACTCATTTATGAATCTTGACGGATGGTATCATCCGCAGGAAATATTTAATAATGCGGAAATAGCCTGTGCATGCCGTGATAAGGAAGACCGTGCGGCGCTGCTTGCCAAAGCGGATGAATACAGCAGCCGGTATGGTGGTGTAAGCCATATTCTTGATATGGTGAAATTTGATGCCAGTTCTACATGCATAAGGGAAAATATAAGGAACAGAAAACGATGTGACGGAATTATTCCCGAAAAAGTTTTGGAATATATAAAGGAAAATGGTTTGTATTATGGAACTTGATGAAATTATTTCAGAAGTAAAAAAACACATAACGGAAAAGCGCTTTGTGCATACGGAGGGCGTTGCATTTACTGCAGCCGCTCTTGCGATGAAATTCTCTTATGAAAGCGGTTATAGGGAAAACGATAACATGGAATTTGTGGATAAGGCAAGGACAGCTGGGTATCTTCATGACAACGCAAAGTGTCTTTCCGATGAAGAACTGTTAGCTGTCTGTGCAAAAAACAATATTCCGGTTACAGAATGTGAAAAGAAAAGCCCATATCTTTTACATGGTAAAGTGGGGGCGTTTTATGCAAAAACATTGTATGGAATAGATGATGAGGATATTCTTAACGCAATTACTTACCATACAACCGGCAGACCGGGAATGAGTATGTTGGAGAAAATTATTTTTACAGCCGATTATATAGAACCGGGAAGAACCAGACAGGCAAATCTTGATTATATAAGGTATCTTGCTTTTACTGACATTGACAGATGTGTTTTGAAAATTTTAAGTGACACGCTGGATTATCTTGAAGAGAAACATAAGAGTATCGATGACATGACGGTAAAGACTCTTGAATATTACAAAAATAAACAGGAGATGGTGTAATGGATAAAATACTTAACACAATATATAATGCAATAGATGATAAAAAGGGTGTAAACACAAGGATACTTGATATTTCGGCAATTACAACAATATCGGATTATTTTATTGTTACATCCGGAAATAATTATAATCAGGTAAGGGCCATCGCAGACAATGTTGAAGAAGAACTTTTGAAAAAACATGGCATGAGGCCTGAAAGAGTGGAAGGATATAATAACGGAGAGTGGATTCTCCTTGATTATATCGACTATGTTATTCATGTTTTTGACAGAGAACAACGTCTTTTCTATGATATTGAAAGAATCTGGAGCGACGGGAAAGAAATAGAAGTTAAATAATGGACTATTGTGATGTACAAAAATATCTGGATTCTGTGGGCAGAATGGGAAGCGTTCCGGGACTTACAGCCATAAAGGCACTCCTTTTAGAATTAAAGAATCCTGAAAAAAATCTTAAGGTTATTCATATAGCAGGAACCAACGGAAAGGGTTCAACAGGTGCGTTTATTGATAAAATTTTAACAAATGCAGGACTGACTACGGGACGTTATTCCTCTCCTGCGGTTATGGAACCCTTGGAAATTATTAGAATTAACGGTAAAAATATCGGCTGCGAGGATTTTTCAGAAGTTGTTACGGAAGTAAAAGCAGCAAGGGAAAGACTGGCAGAAAACAATATTTATCCTACCAGGTTTGAGGTAGAAACTGCATCGGCCTTTCTTTTTTTTAGCAGAAAAAAAGTGGATGTTGCCATTATTGAGTGTGGGATGGGCGGACTTTTGGATGCTACCAACGTGTTTGAAGAAGTTTTATGCAGTGTAATCACATCAATATCAATGGATCACACGGACTTTTTAGGTGATACTTTAGAAAAAATCGCATTCAATAAGGCGGGGATTATAAAAGATCATTGCCCTGTTGTTACCTGTAATCGTGATGAAGCCGTTGCAAAGATAATAGAGCAGGAGGCAGCATTAAAAAAAGCACCGCTTATACAGGTAAAAGATGCCGTATTATCGGAAACAGGCAGCCAGGAGCCGGAACTTATATTTTCTTACGAAGAATACGAAAATCTTAAATGCGGACTTAAAGGCATATACCAGACAGTAAATGCAGCAGCTGCCATAGAGACGGTGAAAGTATTAAAAAATTCAGGATATGTTATATCCGATGATAATATAAGGGATGGAATTGAAAATACATATTGGCCGGGCAGATTTGAGATTATCCATAATAATCCGTTAGTTATAACTGACGGTGCACATAATCCCGACGGAGCAAGGGCATTATCGGAGACACTTAGATATTATTTCGGTAATAAGAAACATACATTTTTAATTGGTATCTTTAAAGATAAGGATATTTATGGTATACTTGATGAAATAATGGATCTGGCAGATAATGTTATAGTCATAGAGACACCGGGAAATATAAGGGCGGCTGATTGTGAGCATGTAGCCTCAATTATAAAAGAACGGTATAACATTAATGCAGAGCCGTTTAAAGACGTGAAAGACGGTGTATTAAGATGCCTTGAACTATGTACGGATTCTGTTGTTACATTTGGTTCACTTTCCAATATAAAAAGAATAAAGGAAATAATTAAAAATGATTATAGGCGGTAGAGATTTTAATGACGGACATACCCATGTAATGGGCATACTGAATGTTACTCCCGATTCATTTTCCGACGGCGGAAAATATAACAATATTGACGCGGCTTTATTACACACAAAGGAAATGATTGAAGACGGTGCACACATCATTGATATAGGCGGGGAATCTACAAGACCCGGATATACGATGATTAGTGACGAAGAAGAAATAGAGAGAGTCTGTCCCGTCATTGAGAAGATTAAGAATGAGTTTGATATTCCGGTTTCCGTGGATACATATAAGAGCAGAGTTGCATCTGCTGCAATTACTTCAGGCGCGGACCTTATTAACGATATATGGGGCCTTAAATATGATGATGATATGGCAGCCGTTATTGCCGGTTCAGGACTGCCTTGTTGTATTATGCACAATAGAAACAACACTGACTATTCCGATTTTATCAAAGACCTCAACAAGGAGATGCTAGAATCGGTGAATATAGCCCTTAATGCAGGAATTGACAGGGACAAAATTATAATTGACCCAGGCGTTGGATTTGGCAAAGAATATATACACAATATACTTTGCCTGAGACATCTTGATGAATTTTGTAAGCTCGGATATCCTGTGCTCCTTGGAACATCAAGAAAGTCGGTTATCGGGCTTACTCTTGATTTACCAAAGGATGAGAGAGTGGAAGGAACACTTGTCACAACTGTTATAGCGGTTATGAACAGATGCATGTTTGTAAGGGTTCATGATGTAAAACAAAACTATAGAACAATAAAAATGACGGAGGGAATTTATGGACGAAATAGTAATTGACAATCTCAGGGTATTCTGTAACCACGGAGTATATGCAGAAGAACGTTCGGAGGGACAGAATTTTTTTGTTACAGCCAAAGTTTTTCTTGAAACATATATTGCAGGTGTTACGGATGATCTTAATAACACAGTAAATTATGCGGGACTTTGTCAGGTTATATCTGATTTTATGCAGGATACACAGTATAATCTTATTGAGGCGGTTGCCGAAAATCTGGCAGCGGTAATCCTTAATTTCAGTGAAATAGTTAAAGGCGTTGATTTAACCATAAGCAAACCGGAGGCACCGGTTGATCTGCCGTTTGAAAATATCAGCGTCAAGGTGTTCAGACAGTGGCGTAAGGCATTTATTTCATTCGGCTCCAATGTGGGCGACAGAATGAAATACATTCAGGATGCTTTCAAAAAAATGGAAGACAATGAGGCAATAAGAATACTTAAGACTTCGTCAATAAAGCAGACAAAGCCCTACGGCGGTGTTGAACAGGATGACTTTCTTAACGGATGTATACTCATTGAGACATATATGAGACCTGAATTTTTATTGAATTTCCTTAATCAGTTAGAATTAGAATCCGGAAGGGTAAGGGATATTAAATGGGGTCCAAGAACACTTGATCTTGATATTATCTTTTATGAAGAAGAGGTTATACATACGGACAGGTTAATTGTTCCTCATGCAGATATGCACAACAGACCTTTTGTGCTTGAGCCTTTATGTGAAATTGCTCCGTATGCTTATCATCCGATATTTAAAAAGACAGCAAGACAGCTGCTTAACGAATACAGAAACAGATAAAAACATATAGTACTTTTGATACACAAATGTATTGACATGACATAGTGCCTTTTATATAATCTCTAATATAAGACGATGCTGGGATATATAGCATTCGGAAAGGCAGGATCGATAAAATGAAAGAGTCAATTAATAAAAGACTTAAGAAAGGCTTCAATGTTATTACTCTTCTTGGTATGATAGCATTATTTATATGTGATTCAGCATTATTTATATTTAGCTCCAGGTATGAGTCGGCAATGAAGAATTATGGTTTTTCACAGGGTGATATAGGAATGGCATTTGTTTCTTTTTCAGAGACAAGAAGTGCGTTAAGAGGCGCTGTTGCATATAGCAGCAAGAACCAGAAAAATGCCCAGAAAGAACTATATGACAGCAAAAAAGAAGAATTTAACAGATATCTTGAGGATATTAAAAAATATATGGTTACAGACGAAAGTATGAATGCATATAATGATATTCTTACTGCACTTGAGGGCTATTGGGATATAAGCGACAGCGTATTAAGTGATGGTATGTCGGGTTCGTATTCTTTATCACAGCAGGCACAGGAAAGAGATATCAAAGAAATTGAACCATTGTATAACAATGTTTATAGTGCAATCAACAGACTTATGGATATTAATGTTGATAAAGGAGAAAAACTTGAAAAAATTCTTGCAATAATTAAGTATGTACTTTGCGCAGGTGTTCTTGTGGTTATTGTAATCAGCTCTATTATATCAAAAAAAATCAGCAATAAGGTATCTAAGTCAGTTGAAGAGCCGGTTAATGCATTGGTAGACAGGTTTAAGACATTTGCCAGAGGTGACCTTGACAGCGAGTTTCCAACTAATAGTCATGATGATGAGATATCGTTAATGACAGAGGAAGCCAAGTCAATGGCTGCAACGCTTAATCTCATAATTACCGATTTAAGTGAAATTATGTCAGAGATGGCAAAAGGCAATTTCAATGTTGATACCGAAAACGGAGAAAAATACGTTGGCAAGTTTGTTGAACTCAGGGATTCTGTGAGGATGATGAATGACAAGGTAAATGATACCCTGCATAGTGTTGAGGAAGCTTCAAAGTCAGTTACGGCAGGTTCGGAAAATCTTGCACAGTCAGCGCAGGAACTTGCGGAGGGCGCAACAGAACAGGCGGGAGCAGTAGAAGAACTTCAGGCTACAATCACAACTATTTCCGAAAATGTTGCAGAAACCGCTAAAGCACTTATGGATAGCAGCAATAAAGCTCAGGAATATGCTGAAAAAGCTGATGAAAGCAAGGCATCCATGAAGTCACTTATGGATGCAATGGAAAGAATAAGTGAGACATCATTAAAAATCAGCAGCATAATAGCTGATATTGAAAACATTGCTTCACAGACTAACCTTCTTTCACTTAATGCTGCAATAGAAGCTGCAAGAGCCGGTGAAGCCGGCAAGGGATTTGCGGTTGTTGCGGAACAGATAAGAGTTCTTGCAGACCAGAGTGCACAGTCGGCCGTTGATACCAAAGCACTTATTGAAGGTGCTCTTAATGAAATAGAAGAAGGTAATAATGCTGTTAAGAGTGCAGCGGATTCAATGGAAATCATTGTTGATGGTATTAATGAGATAGCTGTTGTAACCAAGGAAATCAGTGAAACATCCAATACCCAGGTAGCGACTATGAAGGAAGCAGAGGCAGGAATTGACCAGATATCAGAAGTTGTCCAGTCTAATTCAGCTGCATCGGAGGAATGTTCAGCTACAAGTGAGGAATTATCCGCACAGGCAGAACAGATGAATCAGTTAGTTGATAGCTTTGTATTAAAAAGATAATTAAAGATTTATATAAGATAGAATAAGCGGTATGACAGAAGCCATACCGCTTATTCTTGTATAGAACATTTGAAATTAAATAATATTGGTTCTTAGCAAGCCAATTACTTTTCCAAGAATCTTACATTCATCAACGATAATAGGGTCCATATTGTCGTTCTCAGGTTGAAGACGATAATGATTGTTCTCTTTGTAAAAACGCTTGACCGTTGCAGAATCATCTACTAATGCAACGATTACTTCCCCATTAGATGCAGTATCCTGACGGGCAACCAGCAAATCATCACCATCATAAATTCCCATATTAATCATACTGTCTCCCTTGACACGAAGCAGAAATGTCTCGGTATTGGGAAGCATATCTGCAGGTATTGGAAAATAATCCCTTATATTCTCTTCGGCAAGAAGTGGAAGACCGGCTGCGACGGTTCCTATCATGGGAACATTAACTAATTCCCTGTCAGGCAGGTTAAAACCGAAATCATCATCTACAATTTCTATGGCACGGGTCTTGGACTGGTCTCTTGATATATAACCGTTCTTCTCAAGCGTAGCAAGATGTGCATGCACACTTGAAGTTGATTTCAGATTAACCGCTTCGCAGATTTCCCTGACTGATGGCGGATAGTTTTTAGATAAAATATGCTGTTTGATAAAATTAAGAATCTCCTCCTGCTTAGGAGTAATTCGTCCTTTACTCATATCTTATACCTCCGATTGTTATTTATTAAATACAATATATCACACATACGGAATATATGCAAACAAAAGTTCCGAAAAAATGTTCGATAAAACTATTGACAAACGGATGTTCGAGATGTAATATCATATTAATGAATCGAACACAAGTTTGTGTACTGTTTATTGTACACGCAATGAATTATTATTTAGATAGTTTAGGAACGGAGGAATAAGATTATGAACATTTTAATTAAAAAATTAAGAAAGAACCGCAGTAAGATTGCAGCAATGGCAGTTATATCAGCAGTTGTTGTTGTGATAATACTTGTAAGCAGAGTCAGGGTTGATGCCAATAACAGTTATGGAAGAGATTATTCCGATAAGAGATATAAGAATTATACGGTAACGAGTGGAGATACCTTATGGGATATTGCCGAAGCCAATATGGATTATGAATATTATGATGATGTGAATGATTACATCGCAGAGATTAAGAGAATGAATAATTTATATTCCGATAAGATATATACCGGACAGAATCTTCTCATCACTTATTATTGCCACAACTGTAATACCTGAGTGCCGGATAATCCCGGTGGGATTATCTGACTATCCTTTTTGGCCAGTCTTCCAGATTGGCATTGATTATTGCAGTAAATGAATGTTCTGTAAGCCCCGGATTTTCTTTTGAAAGATTATGAAGCATATCTTTTATATATTGTCTTTTTGTATAACCATCGGCAGGACACTGATTTTTAACAATGGGAAGCTCATATCTTTTTGAAAAAGATTTTATTGCATATTCCGGAATGAGCATAAGAGGACGTATCAGTGTAAGCCCTGATTTATCCATATAAGTTACAGGAGAGAAAGTATGGATACGTCCTTCATACATTAATGACATATAGAAGGTTTCAATCAGGTCATCCCTATGGTGGGCATAGGCGAATTTATTACATCCTAACTCCAGTGCTTTTTCATTAAATGCACCTTTCCTCATTTTTGCACATAATGAGCAAGGATTGCTCTCTTTTCTTGCTTCAAATATTATCTGATATATTTCTGTATCAACCGTATAGTAAGGAACTTCAAGTTTATCACATAGTTCCTTTACAGGTGTAAAATCCATATTTTCTAGACCAAGTTTTACCGTAATTGCTACAAGTTCATATTTTTTCGGGTAGAAACGTCTTAATCCTGCAAGTGCATACAGCAGGGTAAGGCTGTCTTTTCCTCCCGATATTCCTATGGCTATTTTATCACCGTCTTCAATCATATTGTATTCATAAATTGCTTTTCTTGTATAACTGTATAATTTTTGTAAATCCATATATTCCTCGAGTTTGTGTTTTTTTATGGGATATAGTATAATACAAAAATATGTATGATATCAATTATTTTATAGAATTCAAGGAGGAAACTTTAAGTAACTGAATAAGTTGTCAAATGTGATAATATGCGTTTAAATATACTCATGGAGATATACTATGATACATCGAATATCACAAATTACAAGCCAAAAGATTTTGCTGAATTGCTAGGTGTTTCTGCCAAAACGTTACAGCGTTGGGATAGATAAGGAACTCTAAAAGCAAATCGTACTCCAACTGATAGGCGTTATTACACTTACGACCAATATCTTCAATTCAAAGGCATAAATACAGAAGACGATACGCGTCAAGTTGTCATTTCTACGACAGTTTTGTAATTCTAAAGGTATTATCGTAGACCAATGTGTTGAAGATTATGGGAGTGGTCTTAATTATAATCGCGAGAAATGGAACGAATTATTAGATGAAGTAATGGAACAGAAAATCAAAACCATTATCGTAACTCATAAGGATAAATTTATCCGATTTGGCTATGATTGGTTTGAAAAATTCTGTATGAAGTTCAATACAACCATAGTGGTAGTAAACAATGAAGAACTATCGCCTCAAGAAGAACTCGTGCAGGATATTGTTTCAATACTCCATGTATTCTCTTGTAGGTTATATGGACTTTGTATATATAAAAAACAAATAGAAAGAGATGAGAAAATTGCTAAAGAGCTTCAAGACGGAAATAAATCCAACAGAAGAGCAGAAAATCAAGATACGCAAGACGATAGGAACTTGTAGGTACATCTATAACTTTTATCTTACTCATAATAAAGAACTTTATGATAATGGCAAAAAGTTTATGAGTGGTAAATCGTTTAGTGTCTGGCTTAACAATGAGTATCTTCCAAACCATCCAGAATATTCCTGGGTTAAGGAAGTAAGTTCAAAATCTGTAAAGCATTCAATCGAATGTGGTTGTACTGCTTTTACAAGATTTTTCAAACATCAGAGTGCTTTTCCTAATTACAAAAAGAAAGGTAAATCTGATGTGAAGATGTACTTCGTTAAGAATAATCCAAAGGACTGTTTTTGCGAAAGGCATCGTATCAATATTCCAACTTTAGGTTGGGTACGTATCAAAGAAAAAGGATACATTCCAACAACCAAAGATGGATATATAATCAAAAGTGGTTCAGTTTCAATCAAAGTTGACAAATTTTATGTTTCCGTTCTTGTGGAAATCCCTGATGCCCAGATTGCTAATAACTCTAACGATGGAATTGGTATTGACCTTGGTTTAAAGGATTTTGCTATTGTTTCCAATGGTAAAACGTATAAGAACATTAACAAATCTGCAAGATTAAAGAAACTTGAAAAGCAACTTATTCGAGAACAAAGGTGTCTCTCTCGAAAGTATGAAAACTTAAAGAAAGGAGAAGTCACTCAAAGAGCAAATATACAGAAACAAAAGCTCAAGGTACAAAAACTTCATCATAAGATAGATAATGTCCGTACGGATTACATTAACAAGACAATTGCTGAGATAGTAAAAACCAAACCATCTTATATAACGATTGAGGACTTAAATGTAAAAGGAATGATGAAGAACCGACATCTCTCAAAAGCCGTTGCATCACAGAAGTTTTATGAGTTTAGAGCAAAAGTTCAGTCTAAATGTAATGAAAACGGTATTGAGTTAAGAGTAGTAGCCAGATGGTATCCATCTTCAAAAATATGTCACCGTTGTGGTCGCATCAAGAGAGATTTAAAACTTTCGGATAGAATTTACAGATGCGAATGCGGTTATGTCGAAGATAGGGACTTTAATGCTACACTTAATTTGAGAGATGCTATAACTTACGAAGTTGCATAGTCAAACGCAAACGTAAGTATGTACCGAAGGCTTATTCGGGAATTAACGACTGCGGAGTGTACAAGAACCTGCAAGTAGATATGATTTCGGTCAATCAAAAGCATACACGATGAAGCAGTAAGTAGAGTTCGTGAGAACCTATATTATCTCGATGTGCGTATATTTACACACATTTTGAGTGGCAGACATTTAATGGATTTGGACAACAGACTTGTCAAAGGACTTAATAAACAGGGAATAACTAAGATGACCGGAATACAAGAGGACTGTTTTAAACCTGCATTGGAAGGAAAAAATATTATTGCATGTTCAGGAACCGGAACGGGCAAGACACTTGCTTTTTTGTTACCGGTTATAATGAAGAATATTGATAATAAGGAATTATATGCTGTTGTGATAACTCCATCAAAGGAATTATGTATACAGATTTGCAGTCAGATTAACCAGCTTTCCAATAATTCCGGGATACCTATTACTGCGGCAGCATTGTTTTCCGGCGTTAATAAGCAGAGACAGTTACAGACGCTTAAGAGTAAGCCTAATATTGTTGTAGGCACATATCAGAGAATATATGAACTTATTAAGGAGGATAGAAAGCTGGCAGCTCATCAGGTTAAGACGCTTATTATAGATGAAGCTGATAAGATACTTAATAAGGACAATATTGATGGAATAACTGCACTTAGAAAATGCTTTATGAGAGATATACAGGTTATGTTGTTTTCTGCATCGGTTACAGACAATACGAGAACATTAGCAGGACAGATTGGAGCTGATTATGTTAATATAACAACCGGAGATAAGATTACAATTCCAACTAATATCGAACATTATTATTTTACGGTTGAGAAGAGAGAGCTTATTGAGACAGTAAGAAAGGTTATTAAGGCACTTGATACTAAGCATTGTCTTATTTTCTCCAACTCCAAGTATGATATAGAAGAGATAACACAGAAGATGGAATTCCATCATTACAATGTGAAATCATTACATGGCAAACTGGACAAGAATAAAAGGAGACAGATTACAGATGATTTCAGAAGTGGCAAGGTAAGTTACCTTATATGTTCCGATATGGCAGCAAGAGGACTTCATTTTGATAATGTTGATACTGTTATCAACATAGGACTTCCGGATAAGCCTGTGGATTATCTCCATAGAGCCGGAAGGTGCGGAAGAGATGGCAATAAAGCTGTGTGTGCTTCTGTTATTACAGAAAATGATATTCCAAGGATTAAGGCGGTACAGAAGACGTTCAGGGTTAATATGATGCCTAAGAAATTGTATCAGGGTAAGATTGTGAGAAAATAATCATTATTGATATTATTGGATCAATATGATAGAATTATAGCATATTTATTGTAAATTATGTGCATATGGAGGGACATAGTAATGAGCAGACATTTAGTTGTTGAAGTTAAAGAAAGAGACTTGCAGGAATACATTGATAAGCTTGATTCCAAGGGATGGGCTGTTATGGATATTGAGCCATCTAACAAGATTAATTATTGTTCACTTGGAATAGGAGCTATCGGCATTATAATTGCTGCACTTACGGCAATGAAAGTGATTCCTCATGACGTAGCAAAGTATTGTGCAGTAGTTATAGGATTGGCTTTTTTCAGTACATTTGGAATTACATCCACGTCTATGTATACTGTAGTCAGCGAATATATAGGTAACGATGAATATATTGATATAACTCCATTTGATGATACAGATGACAAATTTGTTAAGAATGAAAATTATGTTGAAAAGACTGATAAAGCCGGTAACGGAGATGAAGTAACTGATTAAATTACAGAGAGACCTTGTGAGGGTCTCTTTGTTTTTTTAGTAAACAACAATAAGAATAACTAATATGTGTCAAATGATGTCAAATAATGTAATATATTGCGACGAAAATGAATTGAAATAAACGGTTAATGAGAATTATAATCAGAACAAAATTTTATTTTGGGGGATGCTTATGGGAAAGATAACATGTGCAGTTGCTGATGATAATGAAAGGATGCTTAATCTGATAAGTGATGTCATAGCAACAGATAAGACTTTTGAAAATGTTGGCAGAGCCAAAGATGGAGAACAGCTTTTAGGAATAATCAGAGAGAAAGAGCCTGATGTTGTGCTGTTAGATTTAATTATGCCAAAAATTGATGGACTTACGGTAATGGAAAAGGTTAACGGTGACAGAAATATTAAGAAGAAGCCTGCCTTTATTGTTATTTCAGCAGTAGGCCAGGAGGGCATGACAGAGGATGCTTTTAATCTGGGAGCAAATTATTATATAATGAAGCCGTTTGACAATAATACATTGATTAACAGAATGAAATGTATTAAGAATAATATGGGCAGGAAAACCTCCATACATAACAATGAAGCGAGAGAGATGGACAGGGAAGTTAATCTTGAAAGTGATATAACCGGGATTATTCATGATATTGGAATACCGGCACATATAAAAGGTTATCAGTATTTAAGGGACGCAATTATGATGTCTGTCAAAGATATGGATATGCTTAATTGCATAACAAAGGTATTGTATCCAAGTATTGCAAAAAAATATCAGACTACATCAAGCAGGGTTGAGCGGGCAATAAGACATGCCATAGAAGTAGCATTCAGTCGTGGAAGGGTGGATATGATAGACGAGCTTTTTGGCTATACAGTCAGCAATGGAAAGGGCAAACCTACCAATTCTGAATTTATTGCATTAATAGCTGATAGGATTCGTCTGGAATATAAAATAAGATAAAAAATCATTTAAAATAAATGGTACATATGGTATAATATTCTTACGAGTAAAGTGTTACGGAGGGTATTATGAAGAACATATTATTTATTGCTTCTGAAGCAGCACCATTTATAAAAACAGGTGGACTTGCAGATGTAGTTGGAAGCCTGCCTAAGTATTTTGATAAAACTAAATATGATGTAAGAGTTATGATTCCTAAGTATCGATGTATTCCTGAGAAATATAAAGATATGATGAAATATATAGCTAATTTCTATGTAGATCTGGCATGGAGAAGCCAGTATGTGGGGCTTTTTGAAATGGAATATGAAGGCGTTCATTTCTATTTTATTGATAACGAATTTTATTTTAACGGATATAAGCCATACGGCTATATTCATCAGGATATTGAAAAATTCGGATTCTTCTGTAAGGCATCTCTTTCGGCAATACCATTGACAGGATTTAAGCCTGACATAGTTCATTGCCACGACTGGCAGACAGGTATCATTCCTGTATACCTTAAGGAAAGATTCCATGAGGGCGAATTTTACAGGGATATGAAGTCAATAATGACGATACATAACCTTAAGTTTCAGGGTATCTACGATATGAAGACTATTAAGGACGTAACTGGACTGCCTGATTCTTATTTTACACCGGACAAGCTTGAGGCTTATAAGGATGCCAACTTCCTTAAGGGGGGTATTGTATATGCCGATAAGATAACCACGGTAAGCAGAAGCTATGCCGAGGAAATCAAGACGCCGTTCTATGGTGAGAAGCTTGATGGCCTCATGAGAGCCAGAAGCAATGATTTATGGGGTATTGTAAACGGAATTGATTATGATGAATATAATCCGGAGACAGATGCAAGGATACCTCACAACTACAATCAGATAACATTCCGCAAGGAAAAATATAAGAATAAGATGGATTTGCAGCAGGAACTCGGACTTGAAGTCAACCCTAAGAAATTCATGGTTGGTATTGTATCAAGACTTACAGACCAGAAAGGGTTTGACCTTATCGCTTATGTTATGGATGAGCTTTGTGCAGAAGATATACAGCTTGTTATTCTCGGAACAGGTGAGGAACGTTATGAGAATATGTTCCGCCATTTTGACTGGAAGTACAACAACAGGGTTTCTGCCAATATATATTATTCTGAGGAAATGTCACATAAGATATATGCGGCATGTGATGCATACCTTATGCCTTCTTTGTTTGAGCCATGCGGACTCAGCCAGTTGATGGCATTAAGATACGGAACGGTTCCTATTGTCAGGGAAACAGGCGGATTAAGAGATACAGTAGAGCCATATAACCAGTATGAATCAACAGGAACAGGCTTCTCATTTAGGAATTACAATGCACACGAGATGCTTGACACCGTGAATTATGCGAAGTCTGTATACTACAACAATAAGAGAGAATGGAATAAAATTGTTGACAGAGGCATGCTGACAGATTATTCATGGAAGACCTCAGCACTTAAATATCAGGAATTGTATGATTCGCTTTAGAATATTAAGGACTATTATTTATGAGACATGAATTGAATGGTAGAAAAATAATAACATTGATTGTATTTTTGGTTATTTTGAGCTGCATGATTTTATCAGGATGTTCAGATGAAGACTGGGCATCATGTGAAGAAAAAACAGAAGAAGTATCAATAAAATTAGATAACAGCATATTTGATTTGGCACAATGTAAGGATGAACTGAAAAATGTTTGCAATAAGTATGCAAAAGATTTATCACTTGTACACGCCGAATATATATTTTTCAAAGACAAAGATAGTCAGGCAATAATATCAATGTCCAAACTTTATGAAAGAGGTGAAGTAGGATATACTAAATTATGCGAATTATATGTTGATATAGAAAGTAATACAGTTACAAAAATAATATATTATGACGGCATTTCAAAATTAGTTGATCCCTATGGCCCGGAACTTGATGAAATAATTGTGAATCGGGCAGATAAATTATATGATGATTATATGAAGGATAATGAAGATATGGACAAACTACATTTAAGTTATTATTATGACAGAATCAACATAGGCGGTTATGATAAAACAGAAAAAAGGATTCTGAAAAAGACATTAGGTATTTAATAGAGAATGTATGAATAAAGTTAAAACCAAATAGACAGTATATATTGAACAGAAAAACGAGACTTCATATGAGGTCTCGTTTTTTTTATGCTATAGTCAAAGGATTTAGGATTATTAAAAAGATAAATGATGAGTATAAGAATTGTGATATTTGTGGGGCTTGAGCTGGTTGTAATGTTAATTGAACATTCTTTAAATATAAAGGGAATAGCTTTGGCGGCATTTATTCCCTTTATTACAATGATATGTGGAATGCTCTATTGTATACCACCTAAAAAATGCTAGTTAAAAATTGTGGAGAAATGCCCCTTACTTTACTTCCTTTATTTTGCTGATATCCGGACTTATATTCATTGAATAATTTGTATGGTAGATTACGAAGCCCGGAGCACCACCGGTAACTTTTTTAAGCTGTTTTCTCTCAACGTAATCGACCTCGACTTTTTCATAAGTTCTTCCTTTTGAGTAGTAAGCGGCAAGGGCAGCAGCCTCTTCATAAGTCTTGTCGGGAAGTTCTTTTTTATCACACTTGACAATTACATGGGAACCGGGCATATTTTTGGCGTGGAACCACCAGTCATTACCTGTTGCAAATTTAAAAGTCAGTTCCTCGTTCTGGATATTGTTTTTGCCTACATATATATCAAAACCGTCCGAAGATATATAGTGGAACGGAACACATTTAACTTTCTTTTCTTTCCCTTTTTTTGACAAGTTCTTCTTGATAAAGCCATATTCAATAAGTTCTTCCCTGATTTGGCCAAGGTCCTCATAACTTACCGCAATATCAAGGGCGGTGTTAATTGATTCAAGATGGTCTATTTCCGCTTTTGTCGACAGAATAAGCTCGGAAAGGGCTTCATAGGTACGTTTTAACTTATTGTATTTTGCAAAATATTTTTTACTGTTTTCAAGTGCCGAAAGCTGTGGGTCAAGAGGAATGGTGATATTTTCATTGGTATAATAATTAAGAACCTCACAGGATTTGGCATCTTTGGGTATCTCATATCCGTAAACATTGAGAAGTTCGCCGTATATTCTGTAAGTTTCCCTTTTTGATGTATCGTCAAGCTGTTTCTGCTGCAAATCATATTTTTTATAATTTCTTACAAGTGCCGTGGACACAATCTGTCTTAAATCGGCAGAACGTTGCCTGATACGGTCGGAGATATTTTTATCCTTGTAGTAATCCTCAAGCATACGGCTTACGGAGTCATATTTTACGGTATCACAGGCAGAAGTGCCGTAATTTATAACATCGTATATTTTATCTTCGCCGGTTGTAATTATTACAGGGTTAAAATCATTGCTTTTTACGGTATCAAGAATGTTATAAAAGGTTCTTACAAAGTGTGTAAGTTCGTTATTGGAAAGCCCGGTGACGGATTTTCTTGCTTCCACCCCTGATATATCGCATATTTCGTTATTAACCTGTGGACTTATACCTGTAAAGCTCTGATAAAGTATTTTTGAAACAGGAAGTGCCTTATCCTTTATTGCCTCTGTGATTTCAGGCTCCGACATGGCAAGGACATCGGCTTTATCCGTTGTATTCGGAATAAAATAGTCAAAACCCGGAAGAACTTCCCTTACCGAACTTACGCTGGCATTTATACGCTTGATACTGTCAATGATTTTGTTGTTATCGTCAATAAATATGATATTACTGTGTTTTCCCATAAGCTCCACCATAAGGTGTTTTGTGCACATATCGCCAAGCTCGTTAAGATGCTCAATTTTAAAATCAATTATACGCTCTAAACCAGGCTGGGAAATCTTCGTAATACGTCCGTTATTGATATGCTTTCTTAAAAGCATACAGAAGTTAGGTGCAGTGAGGGGAGAGGGCTTATTGCTGCTTACAAGATAAGCCAGCGGCAGACTTGCATTCACGGACAGCATGAGTCTTTGCTGGCCGGAGGGCGTCTTGATTGTAAGAAGGAGTTCGTCCTTTTCAGGCTGGGCAATCTTATCAATCCTGCCGTTTAATATTTTATTATTTAATTCAAAAATAAGACTTCTTATAGTAATTCCATCAAATGCCATTTCTTTTACCTCAAAAAATTTCTTGGATAAGTATAGCACATTTATGAGATATTTCGTAGAATATTTTTATCGAAAATATGACAGACACAGGCTTTATTTTTGAACCCCGCACTTGAATTGAAATGCGGTTTTTGGTAATATAATTTCAATATGTCATAAATAAAGAAAGGTTGCAGACTTATGATAAAAAGCATGACCGGATTCGGGAGAGGAGAGGCTTCTGACGGAGACAGAAAGATTACGATTGAGATGAAATCCGTTAATCACAGATATTTTGAACCGTCAATCAAGATGCCTAAGAAGCTTAATTTCTATGAAGCAGGAATAAGAACAGAACTTAAGAAATATATAAACAGGGGCAAGGTTGATATTTTTATATCATATGAAGACTATACCGAGAATCAATATAACCTAAAATATAATGAAACCCTTGCTGCTTCGTATATGGATATATTAAAAAAAATATCGGAACAGTTTGAAATTGATAATGATGTGAAAGCATCCTCCATATCAAGATATCCGGAAGTTATCACAATGGAAGACCAAAGTGATGACGAAGAAGAAATCTGGATTATCCTTAAAGAGGCATTGACACAGGCGTGCGAGCAGTTTGTTGCTACCAGAATAACCGAGGGCGAGAACCTTAAAAATGATATGTTAGGCAAGCTTGATTATATGTTGGGACTTGTTGATGATATTGAAAAAAGAAGCCCTGAGGTTGTAACGGAATACAGAAAGAAGCTTATTGATAAGATTCATGAAGTACTTAATGATGCATCACTTGATGAGAACAGGATTGCTACGGAAGTAACGATTTTTGCGGATAAGATTTGTGTGGACGAAGAGACGGTAAGATTAAGAAGTCACATCGAAAGCACAAGAGATACCCTTATTGAGGGCGGTAACGTAGGACGTAAGCTTGATTTTATTGCGCAGGAAATGAACCGTGAGGCCAATACCATACTTTCAAAGGCTAATGACCTTGCCATATCCGACAATGCCATAAGTCTTAAGACAGAAATAGAAAAAGTCAGGGAACAGATACAGAATATTGAATAGAAATGCGAGGTACATCTATGAATAAAGGAAATTTGATTGTTGTGTCAGGTTTTTCAGGTGCGGGAAAAGGCACCGTTATGAACAGGCTGATATCGGAAAAAGAAGGATATGCCCTTTCAATATCGGCAACAACAAGAGGAATGAGACCGGGCGAGACAGACGGAGTTTCTTATTTTTTTAAGACCAGGGAAGAATTTGAGAATATGATAAAAGAAGACGCTTTTGTTGAATATGCGTGTTATGTAGGGAATTATTACGGAACTCCTAAAGCGTTTGTGGAAGAAAAGATTAGTGAAGGCAAAGATGTTCTCCTTGAAATTGAAATACAGGGCGCCTTAAAGATAAAAGAGAAGTTTCCGTCAGCAGTTCTTATTTTTATAACAACAAAGGATGCAAAAACACTTAAAGACAGACTTACAGGAAGAGGAACAGAGACGGAAGATGTCATTGAAAAGAGACTTAACCGTGCGGCTGAAGAAGCCAAAGGCGTGGAAGCTTATGACTACATTGTTGTAAATGATATTCTGGAAGATTGTGTTGAAACAGTTGACAGAATCATAAAAAGTGAGCATAATAGAACAAGTGAAAAAATATCTGTAATAGAAGATATAAGAAAAGAATTATCTAAACATACTGTATAGCAGTCAAGTAAAGGAGATATTGTAGAATGATTCATCCATCGTATACTGAATTAATGAATGTAATTAACAAGGATGTGGAACCGGGAGAGCAGCCTGCAATCCAGAGCAGGTATTCCCTTGTAATTGCTACATCAAAGAGAGCAAGACAGTTAATCGCCGGTGCACAGCCTTATGTAAATGGTAAAGGCAAGAAACCATTATCTATAGCTGTTGAAGAATTATATAAAGGAAAAGTTAAGATTGTTGGCGATGTAGCTGACAATGAGACAAAGTAATGTCTTTAACGGAACTTGTGAAAATAGTTGTCCTGGGTATTGTTGAGGGAATCACGGAGTGGCTTCCTGTCAGCAGCACAGGACATCTTATTCTATTCGGGCAGTTTCTTAATCTTAAATCAGGCCAGGAATTTATCAATATGTTTAATGTTGTTATCCAGCTTGGTGCCATTCTTGCCGTTGTAGTAATATATTTTAAGAAACTCTGGCCTGTAAGTAAGAATAACGGGACGGCTAAGCTTTGCTGGGATAAGGATAAGTTATGGTTGTGGCTCAAAATCATAGTTGCCTGTATTCCGTCAGCGGTTATCGGTTTACTTTTTGAGGATAAGATTGATGCTATAATGACAAGCCCATATATTGTTGCGGCAACTCTTATCATATATGGTATCGTTTTTATCATAGTTGAGAATATTAACAAAAATAAAGAATTTAAGATTACAAGTCTTAAAGAAATTACATTCAGGACGGCACTTATTATAGGTCTCTTTCAGGTACTTGCATTGATTCCCGGAACTTCAAGATCAGGAGTAACGATAATCGGTGCGATGCTTATCGGAACGGCAAGGACAGAAGCAGCAGAATTTACATTTTTCCTTGGAATACCTACAATGTTCGGTGCAAGTCTTCTTAAGATATTTAGTTTTCTTAAGGACGGCGGCGGATTTTCGGGACCGGAAGCAATATACCTTTTTGTAGGTATGGTTGTTTCTTTTGCCGTATCCATAATTGTAATCAGATTCCTTATGTCATTTATCAAAAAACATGATTTCAAACCATTTGGAATTTACAGAATTGTACTGGGATTAGCAGTAATTGCCTTTCTGGTATTTGCATAATTATATATTTCGGAGGTAGAACTAATGAATTACGTTGAAATGTCAACAGAAGAACTTAAGAAATTGGAAGCAGAGCTTAGCAAGCAGTATGATGAATATAAATCGCTGAACCTTAAGCTTGATATGTCAAGAGGTAAGCCATCACCTGCACAGCTTGATTTGACTAACGGTATGCTTGACGTTATAACATCAAAAACAAGCCTTGTAACAGAGTCAGGTGTTGACTGCAGAAATTACGGCGTGCTTGAAGGAATCGAGGAAGCAAGAAAATTAATGGGTGACTTTTTAGGTGTACCTGCGGAAAATGTATTTGTATGCGGTAATGCAAGCCTTAATGTCATGTATGACTGCGTGGCTAATTCAATGCTTTTCGGAGTAATGGGTTCAACACCATGGTGCAAATTAAAAAATCCGGTAAAATTCCTTTGCCCTGTTCCGGGTTATGACAGACATTTTAAAATAACAGAGCTCCTTGGAATTGAAATGATTAATATACCTATGACAGAGAATGGACCTGACATGGATATGGTTGAAAAACTTGTGTCATCCGACTCAAGCATTAAAGGCATCTGGTGTGTTCCTAAGTATTCTAATCCACAGGGCGTTGTATACTCAGACGAGACGGTTAAGCGTTTTGCAGCGTTAAAGCCTGCTGCAAAGGATTTCAGAATATATTGGGATAATGCGTATGCACTTCACTATATTTACGATGAAAGTATTGAGATTCCTGAAATTCTTTCAGAATGTGCCAAGGCCGGTAACCCTGACCTGGTATATGAATTCTGTTCAACATCCAAAGTGAGTTTTGCAGGTGGTGGAATATCTGCACTTGTATCTTCAAAGGCTAATCTTGAATGGATTCGGAAGAGACTTACAATACAGACAATAAGTTACGATAAGATTAATCAGTACAGACATGTATTGTTTTTCAAAGATATTGACGGAATCAAGGCACACATGAGAAAACATGCGAAATTTTTAAGACCTAAATTTGATACAGTACTTGAGATATTCGATAAAGAAATAAACGGAACGGGCGCAGGTTCATGGACAAAGCCTATGGGCGGATATTTTATCTCATTTGAGACTAATGAAGGCTGTGCTAAAGAAGTTGTTGCAAAGTGTAAGGAAGCAGGCGTTGTTTTAACAGGTGCCGGAGCTCCATTCCCTTACGGAAAAGACCCTAAGGATTCCATCATAAGAATCGCACCTTCATATCCTACACTGGATGAATTAAAGCAGGCAGCGGAATTATTTACACTTTGTGTAAAACTTGTTACAGTCCGTAAGATTCTTTCAGAAAGATAAGAGGTAATTTTATGAATACATTTGGTTTTATTGGCGTTGGCAATATGGGTAAAGCTATGTTAAATGGTGTTTTGAGAGTGTATAATCCTAATCAGGTAATGATAACGGATGCGTCTGAAATGCTTAGAAATAATGTGGCAAAAGAGACAGGTGTTGCGGTGGCAGAGACTAATATAGAGCTTGCCAACAGTGTAAAATATATAATTCTCGCTGTGAAACCACAATGCTATGATGAAGTTATAAAAAGTATTAACAATGTTGTTACCGCTGAGAAGATAATAATATCTCTTGCACCGGGAATAACAACAGACTACATACAGAACAAATTCAGTGCACAGGTAAGAATTGTAAGATGCATGCCTAACACACCGGCTTTAATCGGTGAAGGAATGACAGGCGTATCCTATAATCCAAAGGAATTTGACCTTGAAGAAATGGATGTTATCGCACAGTTCTTCAGCTCATTTGGCAAATTCAGAATAGTTGACGAGAAATTACTCAATACGGTGACCTGCGTATCGGGAAGTTCACCTGCCTATGTATATATGTTTATTGAAGCTTTGGCAGACAGTGCCGTTAAATACGGGATGTCAAGGAACGATGCCATTGAATTTGCGGCAATGACCGTCAAAGGTGCGGCGGATATGGTTCTTACCACCAAGGAACATCCTGCAGTATTAAAAGACAGGGTATGTTCACCGGCAGGAACAACTATTGCCGGAGTTGCGGCTCTTGAAGAGAATGGATTCAGACATTCCATTATAGCAGCTACCGATAAATGTTACGAAAAATGTACAGGGCTTAAATAATATGGCAGATATGCAGAGAATCAAAAGGGAATTAAAGTATGCGGGTGCTGTTGTTGATGTGTATGCCGATACAATGAAATTTAAAAACGGCAATACGGAGGTATGGGATACCGTTCTTCATAAAAAAGGAGCGGCAGCTGTTATTCCGGTATTACCTGATGGCAGGATAATTCTTGTAAGGCAATACAGAAATGCCCTTGATAAGGAAGTTCTTGAAATTCCTGCAGGATGTAAGGATTCACCCGATGAAGAATCCATAGTATGTGCGGCAAGGGAATTAGAGGAAGAGACGGGATATCATTCAGACTGTCTTGAAAAACTGTTTACAATTTCAACAACAGTTGCAGTATTTGGAGAGACTTTTGATGTGTTTGTTGCGACTAATCTCGTCCACACAAAAAGCAATCCTGATCCTAACGAGTTTATTAATGTAGAAATACATGATATTGATGAGCTTGCAGGCATGATATATAGCGGCCGGATACAGGATGGTAAAACGATAGCTGCCATACTTGCATATAAAGATAAGTATATAAAAGCATAATTTAAAGCCTTTTTTCATAGTATATGCTATGGAAAGAGGCTTATTTTATAAATTCAGGACAGTCATTTATATTTTTCTTGTTGCTGTTATGGCAGGAGTGATTTTTTGCATTTATCCTGCCAATACACAGATAAGGGAATGGCACACATTATTAAAAAATAACATCAAGGATATAAAAAAATATTTTGATTATATACATATTTTTGAACGTGTTTTTCTTAAAAATCTGAGAAATATAACAATAATTGCCATTGCCTGCAGGTCAATGTATCGCAGTTATTTAAAATATATTATATCGGCAATGTGGGGTTTCGGGCTGTCATTGGTTATTGCGGTATGCGTGTTGTCGTCTGATATAAGAATGGCTTTTAGGCTTTTGCTGTATATGAGTTTACATGATATTTTTTTTGGAACGGCAATATATTTAATATGCATGAAAAAGAAAAATATCAAATATATTCCCGCATTTATAGTTATCATAGGTTGTTCTTTTATTGAAACAATTATAATTTAGTTGACAATAAATATACTAAATGTGATAATATAGAATGACATGGGCAGTTGAAGTTTATGCAACACATAAAAAAGTAAGAATAATACGACAATTACTTAGTCGGGATAAGGAAGAGGTTATGGCAGAAAATAATGTAAGAAAAAAGAAAAAAAGAAAAAATACTACAACGGGACTTGTGCTTCTTGTACTTGTTCTCACGGTTATAATACTTGGAATAATATTAATCATAGTTAATAAACTTGATAAGAATAATAAGAATAATAATAAAGTTTCATTAAAAACATCAAAGATTGAATATGAAGCGGACGGAAGCGATTTTAAAATAAGTCCTTCGGATGTTTTAAACGGACCTTCTGATAAGGTCAGCACAGCTGTAATTGACAGCACATCGGTTAATGCGAAGAATGTCGGCGAATACGAAATTAAGGTGACATGTGACGGTAATACTTATACAGTTACTGTTTCGGTAAAAGATACTAAAAAACCTGTAATTGATGTAGCCAATACAACACAAAAGGTTCCAGCGGGACAGGAACTTGAGGCTGACAAAGTAATAACCAATATAACAGATGCTACAGAATGCAAGACAGGTTTTGTTATGGCAGATGAACTTGATGATGTGGTCGGCAAGATTAAGTCCACTGTGTCATTTAATGAAAAGGGAACTTATACTGTATATGCTGCAGCAGTAGACAGCGCAGGTAATTACTCAACTCTGCCTGTAACCGTAGAAGTAACGGAAGCTGTCAAAGTTGATTATCTTAACAGCGGAGCAGAAGTAAAGGTTGATGCTAATACAGATTTTAACGCAATAGACAATAAGACAATTCCATTTGGTTTCAGCAATGAAGACAGGGATGAGAATAACAGGCCTAACGGCTGCAATTATTACAAGACCAAATATGGTAAATATGCCGTTGATTTCATACAGCCTAACAGCGAATATGTTTTCCTTACATTTGATGAAGGATATGAATATGGAAATACACCTGAAATTCTTGATACATTAAAGGAAAAGAATGTCAAAGCGGTATTTTTTGTTACACTTCCTTTCGCTAAATCAGAACCTGAACTTATCAAGAGAATGATAGATGAGGGACATGTAATAGGTAACCACACCGTAACTCATCCAAGTGCCGGACTTCAGTCACTTTCAGTTGAAGACCAGATTAAAGAAATAAAAGATGTTCATGACTATATGCTTGAAAATTACAACTATGAAATGTACCTTTTCAGATTCCCAACAGGCGCATTCAGTGAACAGAGTCTTGCAATTGTCCAGAGCCTTGGATATCGTTCCGTATTCTGGAGCTTTGCACATAGGGACTGGGTTGTTGATGACCAGCCGGATGTAGGCGAATCATTACAGAAAGCAATTAATCAGGCACATGGTGGTGAAATCTTCCTTTTGCACGGAGTATCAACTACCGATACAAAGATGCTCGGAGACCTTATTGACGGACTCAGGGCCAAAGGCTTTAAATTCGGTTACTATGCAAAGACAAATTAAGTAAGAGGTTAAAATGTACAATGTATTGACATTTCTGGAAAATTCTTCATTGAACTATCCGGATAAAACAGCAGTAAAAGATAATAATTCAGAAATAACATATAAAGAACTTGTTATAAATGCAAAAAGAATAGGAACATTTTTATCTGAATATGACGTCAGGAGGAAACCTGTTGTTGTATATGGCAATAAAAGTGTCAGGGTTCTTACCACATTCTTTGGGATTGTATATGCAGGAGGGTTCTATGTTTTAATAGACCCATCTTTCCCAAAAGAAAGAGTTATGAAGATATTCAACGTACTTAAGCCTTCTGTTGTCATAACAGATGAGGACAAGTTTGATAGAATCAGGGAATGTGAGTACAAAGGAACAGTTCTTGATATTAATTCTGTTGAAAAAGATATTGATGAAGCTGTGCTTTCGACAATAAGAAAGAACGCGCTTGATACAGACCCTTTGTACGGTATATTTACATCCGGCTCAACGGGGGACCCAAAATGCGTTGTGGTATGCCATAGGTCGGTAATTGATTTTATTAATGTGTTTACAGAGACATTCGGAATAACGGATAAAGATGTAATCGGCAATCAGGCACCATTTGATTTTGATGTGTCTGTTAAAGACATATATTCGTGCATAAAGACCGGTGCAACACTTATTATTATCCCTAAGGAATATTTTATGTTCCCTAATAATGTATGTGATATGCTTGATGATAATAATGTTACAACATTAATCTGGGCAGTATCGGCACTTTGCCTGTTAAACAGACTTCACGGACTTAAATATAAGGCACCCCACGCAATTAACAAGATTATGTTCAGCGGTGAAATGATGCCTGTTAAACAGCTTAATGCGTGGAGAGGCTATTACAAAGACGCTATGTTTGTTAATTTGTACGGACCTACAGAAATAACATGTAACTGTACATATTACATAATAGACAGGGAATACAGCGATGACGAGAAACTTCCTATGGGCAATGCTTTTCTTAATGAACATGTTTTCCTGTTAGATGATGATAATTCTGAAATAATCGATAGGAATATTCCGGGAGAAGTGTGTGTGTCAGGAACTGCACTTGCCCTTGGTTATTACAACAACAAGGAAGCTACAGCAAAAGCATTTGTACAGAATCCGTTAAATGATAATTTTAACGAACTTATATACAAGACAGGTGATCTGGCATACTACAATGATGAAGGTATGTTTGTATTTTCGGGAAGAAAAGATTTCCAGATAAAACACATGGGACACAGAATAGAACTTGAAGAAGTTGATATTGCCATCGGTTCAATATGCGGAATCGACAGGGTATGTACTTTCTTTGATGAAGCAAAGAATAAAATGGTATCATTTTATGTGGGCGGAATTGATAAAGCAGAACTTATTGCGGAATTAAAGACAAAAGTTCCTGATTTTATGGTTCCTAACCTTTTTATGCAGATAGATGAGATGCCGCTTACAAAGAATGGCAAAATAGACAGAAATACTCTTAAAGAGATATACAGAGGTGGCAGGAAATGAATAAGGAACTTATAAAGGAATGTGTCTTAAAGTATGGTTCTCCTTCGTATATCTTCGACCTGGACGCATTAAAAGAAAGAGTTCTTAATATTAAAAAGATACTGGGTAAAGACATCAATATATGTTATGCGATGAAAGCCAATCCTTTTATCATCGAAGAAATGAAGGACTATATTGACAGATATGAAGTGTGCTCTCCGGGAGAATATGAGATATGCCAGAGACATTCTGTTAAAAAAGATGTGATAATTGTTTCAGGGGTTAATAAGACCTATGAATCAATGGAAAGAATTATGTCATTATGTAACGGAGATGGAATTTTTACAATAGAATCAGCGGAACATTATGATATACTTTCCAAGGTATGTAAAGAAAAAAATATCCATATCAGAGTTGTTATAAGACTTACAAGCGGTAATCAGTTTGGAATAGATAAAGATATGTTTAAAAACATACTTTTGCAGCTCAAAGACAACGAATATCTGGATTTTGCAGGAATACATTATTATTCGGGAACACAGAAAAAACTCAAAAAAGTAATAAAAGAAGTTGCCATGCTTGAGGAGTTCGCAAAGGAACTTCAGGATGAATATGGCATTGCAACAGATATTCTGGAATACGGTCCTGGATTGTTATTCAATTATTTTGAAGGTGAGGAGACTCCATCCTTTGAGGAACAGTTATCCGAACTTAAAGACATATTGAAGAATATTAAATCATTTAAACATATAACACTTGAAATGGGCAGATTTATTGCATCTGAATGTGGTTATTATTGTACTGAGGTTGTGGACAGGAAATGTAATAACGGCAGTGAATATGCCATTGTTGACGGCGGTATACATCAGATTAATTATTACGGACAGACACTTGGCATGAAAAAGCCTTTTATGGATGTAATAACCTGTAACAATTCTTATGAATTGCAAAAAATTAATATTTGTGGTTCACTTTGTACCGTAAATGATGTAATATTAAGAGATGTAAGTCTTCCACAGTTAGATAAAGGAGATATCCTGATTTTTAAAAACTGTGGTGCTTATTCTATTACGGAGGGTATGGCGCTGTTTTTAAGCCGCGAACTTCCGGCAGTAATTTTTTATAATAAGGATACCGGATTTGTCAGAGTAAGGGATCGCATTGGAACACATCTGATTAATGACGGACAATAGGAGGAAAAAATGGAAGAACTTATTAATATTTTAGAGGAAATTGTACCTGGTGTTGATTACGAAAATACAACAACACTTATTGATGATCATATTCTTGATTCATTTGCTATTTTATCACTTGTATCAGAGATAGAGGATGCGTTTGATGTAGAAATCGCACCTGTAGAACTTATTCCTGAGAATTTCAATTCTGCTAAGAGCTTATGGGCCATGATTGAAAGACTTAAAGAGGAAGAATAGTGGCATATCATATGCTGGTATATGTTGTGGCATTTCTGCCGGCCACAATATTACTTTATCAGCTTGTACCCCAGAAGTTCAGGTACATAGTATTGTTATGTGCGAACTGTATTTTTTTCTGCTCATTCAGTAAAGGACTGATTATATATCTGATTGCAGCTATATTGGTTGCATATTTCTTTGCCAGATGGATTGAAAAAATAGGAGAAAAGAAGAGTGATGGGCAAAAGGCAGTTACAAAAGCTAAGAGAAAAGTATTGGCATTAGGCATTGTGCTTAATCTGCTTGTACTTGTTGTATTAAAATATACTAATTTTTTTGCAAAATCTTTTATTGATTTGACGAACGTGTTTGGTTCAAAGTGGAAATTTGCACCGATTCGTTTTCTGGTACCTATCGGAATTTCTTTTTATACGTTGGAGATTATTTCCTATCTTACGGATGTATACAGGGGAACAATCAAAGCAGAACACAATTTTGCCAAAGTTGCATTGTATCTAAGCTTTTTTCCACAGACAATGGAAGGACCTATTGCAAGATTTAGTGAAACTGCCGATGATTTATATGCCGGCAGGGGAATTACATTTAATAACCTGAAGTTCGGATATCAGAGAATCGCATGGGGACTGTTTAAGAAAATGGTAGTTGCGGACAGATTTTATTATATGGTTTCATATATTTTCAGTAACTATCAGAAACTTGACGGTTCAATTATGCTTGTTGGTGCAATGGCATATACAGCACAGCTTTATATGGAATTTTCAGGCGGAATGGATATAATCATCGGTTCCGGACAGATATTCGGAATTACACTTCCTGAAAATTTCAGACAGCCGTTTGCGTCAAAGAATGCTTCGGAATTCTGGAGAAGATGGCATATAACGCTTGGTACTTTCTTTAAAGACTATATTTTTTATCCTGTATCACTTGCAAAACCTGTTAAGAATTTTGCAAAAAAGGTTAAAAATGTATTTGGCAGGAATGTAAGTAAGTTTGTGGCACCAACGGTTGCTTTATTCTGTGTATGGATATGCAACGGCTTATGGCATGGTGCACAATGGACATTTATATTCTACGGAATGTATTATTTTGTAATTATTTTTATAGAAACCATTACGGAAGCACCGGTTAAAAAACTTACCGACAAGCTTCATATTAACAGAGAAAGCAATGTCTATAAGGCTTTTCAGTCGGTAAAACTTTTCTTTATTGTTATAATCGGAGAGATGTTTTTCAGGGCTGAATCACTTAAAGCAGGCTTTATTATGTTTGGCAAGATATTTACTGATTTTCATATAAGCTACTTCTGGGATTACAGATTTAAGCTTCATCTTGACGCTTATGATCTTATGGTTGCCCTTGTGGGTGTTCTGGTTGTTGTTATAGTAGGCTTTATCAGAGAGCGTAAACCGGGATTAAGAGAGAGAATAGACAGGAAGATTCTTCCTGTAAGATGGATCGTCTGGTATGCGTGTATTCTTACGGTGATATTCTTTGGAGCTTACGGCTCAGGATATTCCGTTGTTGAGCTTATATATGCAGGATACTAGGATTTGGAGAGGTAAGATATGGGAAAAAAAATTGTAAACAGCATAATATTTCTGGCAGGACTGGCTGCAATACTTGTATTAACATCACATTTTTTAAAGCCGAACGACGATGTATATAATACAAATGGCGTTATGGCAAAAAAAGAAGAGTTCCGGAAAGAAACAAATGATACTATTGATGTTGTTTTTATCGGTGACAGTGAAGTGTACTCTGCATATAACCCTATGCAGTTGTATGGGAATTATGGTTTTACATCATATGTTCTTGCCACTTCGGCACAGAGACTATGCGATACATATTCAATTTTAAAGAGTATGTATAAGACACAGACACCGGAATATATTTTTATTGAGACTAACTGCTTCTTCAGATTTGGCGGAAGTGTAGACGATACAAAAGATCGTTTTATGAATTTTGTACTTAATAGAATTCCGGCAATGAAGTATCATACGAGACTTAAGAACTTTTTCTTTAATGAAAAGACAAAAGACCATGAGTATATGAAAGGTTTTGTGTTAAGAAATAATGTGGAACCTTATACAGGCGGCGAATGGATGCAATATACAAATGAAGCTGAGCCTGTGGATGAATGTAACGTGGAATATATTAATAAAATCGTGACACTTGCCAAGGAACATAATACAAAGATTATATTTGTATCAACACCTTCACCTGAATGCCATTCATATAAGAAGCATAATGCAGTTGTTAATTTTGCTAATGACTATGGAATAGATTATTACGATTTTAATCTTGTATCAGACAAAATAGGAATTGATTGGAGCAAAGATACGAGAGATGGCGGTAATCATCTTAATTTCAAAGGAGCAATTAAAGTAACGGATTATTTGGGTAAGATAATGAAAAGTGAACTTAATTTAAAAGACCACAGAAATGAAAACGGTTACGAAAAATGGCAGAATTATTACGAGAAATATCTTGAAAAGATAAATGAAAAATAAATCAAGACGCATAAAAACAAATTAAAAAGAATGTAGGAGCTTAACGGTTCCTACATTCTTTTTATAATTAGCATTTCTCAGCAATGATGTATAAAAGCTTTTCTGAATCTTCCCAGCTGAGACAAGGATCTGTAATTGACTTGCCATATATATGTTCGCCAATTTTCTGGCTGCCGGGTTCAATATAGCTTTCCACCATTACGCCTTTAACAAGCTTTCTTATATCGGCGTTCATGGCACGGCTATGGAGAACATCTTCAACTATTCTAATCTGTTCCATATATTTCTTATTAGAATTACTGTGGTTGCTGTCAATAATTGTAGCGGGATGCTTCAAATCATGTTCTGCATAAAGTTCATTTAAGAGAAGGATGTCTTCATAATGGTAATTAGGAATACACTGACCTTTCTTGTTGACAGCTCCTCTTAAAACCGTATGTGTAAGAGGGTTACCGCTTGTATTTACTTCACTTCCCCTGTATATAAATGTATGAGGGTGTGAAGCTGCATGAACTGAATTAAGCATAATTTCGTATCCGCCGGAAGTAGGATTTTTCATACCTACAGGAACGTCCATTCCACTGGCTGTTAATCTGTGCTGCTGGTCCTCGACTGAACGTGCACCGATTGCAACGTATGCAAGAGTGTCATCGCAGTACATCCAGTTTTCAGGGTAAAGCATCTCATCCGCAGGGAAAAAACCTGTTTCTTTTATTACATCAAGATGAAGCTTTCTGATTGCCTTAATTCCTGCAACCATATCCGGAGCCTTCTCAGGGTCGGGCTGGTGAAGCATACCCTTGTAACCATCACCCGTTGTTCTGGGCTTATTGGTATATACTCTTGGAATTATGATTACTTTATCTTTAATTTTTTCCTGCACTTTGGCAAGACGTGTAACATAGTCAAGAACTGCATCTTCATTATCGGCAGAGCATGGTCCGATAACTGCAAGAAATTTATCGGATTCGCCCGTAAAAACCTTACGAATCTTTTCATCTGTCTCTTTTTTTAATTCAACAGCTTCCCTACTAAGCGGAAATTCTTCCTTGATTTCTTCCGGAGAAGGAAGTGTTCTAACAAAATTAATACTCATTTTATTCCTCCAAAATACTGTAAAATCTCTGACATTGTAACACTATATTTATTTTTTTTCCATACCTATGTTAAAAATATTCCTTTTACTTGTATCAAAACCTGCCTTGGGATATAATTTATACATCAGAAAGAAACGAGGTGTCAGATATGAAAAGAGTAATCTGGATAATTTTAGACAGCGTAGGTATGGGAGAACTTCCGGATGCAGCGGCATTTGGTGACAAAGGGGCTAATACAATTGTTCATACATGGGAATATAACGGAGGGCTTGATATTCCCAATATGTTGAAGCTTGGATATGGTAATATTGAAGGAATGACAGTGCTTCCTAAAACAGATATACCGTCAGGTGCTTATGGAAGATGTATGGAATTATCTAACGGAAAAGATACGACGGTAGGACATTGGGAGATGACAGGTATTATTTCAAAAAAAGCATTTCCTACATTTGAAAACGGTTTCCCTGAGAAAATTATCCGTGAGTTCATTGATAAAACAGGCATAGACGGTGTTCTAGGGAATTGTGTGGCATCCGGAACCGAGATACTTAAGGTTCATGGAAAGGAATGCGCAGATAAAGGAATCCCTATCGTATATACTTCGGCAGACAGCGTTTTCCAGATAGCATATTTTGTGGGAAAGGACGATAACAGTTCTGAAACCGATGAGAATAAATTAAATAAACTTTATATGCTTTGTGAAAGTGCAAGAAAGATTCTTACAGGTGATTATGAAGTCGCAAGGGTAATTGCAAGACCTTTTGTTATCGACAGTGATAAGTATATAAGAACTTCAGACAGAAGGGATTATGCTATACTTCCACCTGATTATAACCTGCTTAACAGGCTTAAAGAACAGGGCTTTGATGTAGCAGCAGTGGGTAAGATACATGATATTTTTGCAGGTTCGGGAATAACAATGTCTGAACACAGCAAAGACAATATGGATGGAATAGACATAACCCTTGATTTTATGAAAAAAGACATTAATGGTGTTATTTTTACCAATCTTGTTGAATTTGATTCTTCCTACGGACATAGAAGGGATGCCAAGGGTTACGGAAAGGGATTGGAGGATTTCGACGGAAGGCTTCCTGAAATATTTGAGGCAATGACGGATGATGATATATTGATTATAAATGCCGACCATGGATGTGACCCGACATTTAAAGGAACGGACCACACAAGAGAGTATATTCCTTTGCTGGTTTATGGTAAACACATTAAAAATGTACCTATAGGAACAAGACGTTCTTTTGCTGATATAGGGCAGACGATAGCAGAATATCTTGGAGCAGAAAAGATAATAAATGGTGAAAGTTTTTTACAGGAGATTAGTGCTAATGAGAATGTATGATGTTATAGCTAAAAAAAGAGATGGCAAAGAATTAACGGACGAGGAAATATGTTTTTTTATAAAAGGATATACAGACGGAACTATTCCCGACTATCAGGCTTCTGCACTTGCCATGGCAATTTATCTTAACGGAATGACTGAACGTGAGACAGCCACACTTACAATGGCGATGGCACACAGCGGGGATGTCCTTAATCTTGACAGGATAGAAGGAATAAAGGTGGACAAACACAGCACAGGAGGGGTTGGAGATAAGACTTCCCTTGTTCTAGGACCGATGGTTGCCGCACTTGACGTTCCGGTTGCAAAGATGTCCGGAAGAGGACTTGGACATACGGGAGGAACCATTGATAAGCTTGAAAGTTTCCCGGGTTTTGTTACAGGAATAAGTGAGGAACAGTTTTTTAGTAATGTTAATAGGATAAAGATTGCCATAGCAGGACAGACAGGAAATCTGGCTCCGGCAGATAAGAAACTTTATGCCTTAAGAGACGTTACGGCAACCGTTGAAAATATTTCACTGATTGCAAGCAGTATAATGAGTAAGAAAATCGCGGCAGGAGCGGACGTTATTGTACTTGATGTCAAGACAGGCAGCGGAGCATTTATGAAAACACCCGAAAAATCCCTCGCCCTTGCAAAGGAAATGGTAAAGATAGGCTGCAATGTGGGCAAAAAGACAATGGCTGTAGTCAGCAATATGGATGAGCCGTTAGGTTATGCAGTAGGCAATGCGTTAGAAGTTAAAGAGGCTATAGATACACTAAACGGAGAGGGACCGACGGACCTTCTTACACTTTGTATCGAGCTTGGCTCACATATGATTATGGGAGCAGGTCTTACAGACGATAAGGCAGAAGCCGGAAAAATGCTTAGAGAGGTTGTGGACAGTAAAAAGGCTTTGAATAAACTGGCTGAGTTTGTTGAGGCACAGGGTGGAGACAAAAATGCTGTTTATAACAAAGAACTTTTGCCTAAGGCGTCTATAATCAGGGAATTTGTGGCAAAGCATGACGGTTATGTATCCCATATAGAATGTGATGAAGTTGGTAAAGCCGCCATGGTTCTTGGCGGAGGACGTGAAAATAAAGACAGTATAATAGACCTTTCCGTGGGAATTGTCCTTCATAAAAAAGTTGGGGATTTTGTCAGAAAGGGTGAAAATATTGCGACCTTCCACGCCAATGACGAGGACAGACTTAATGCCTCCCTTAAATGTTTTGAAAATGCTTATGTAATATCCGATGAAGTTGTACATAAGGATAAACTGATACAATACATAGTTACAGAAGAAGGAGTGACTAACTGTGAATGAGAATATAGTTAAATTAGAAAAGTGGATAAAGGAAAGTGACAATATCGTATTTTTCGGCGGTGCAGGAGTAAGTACGGAAAGTGGGATACCGGATTTCAGAAGTGTTGACGGACTTTATAACAGGAAGTATGATTATCCTCCTGAGACAATTTTATCACACAGTTTTTTTATGAGAAATACAGAGGAATTTTACAGATTTTACCGTGATAAAATGCTTTATAAGGACGCAAAACCCAATAAAGCTCATTATGCACTGGCAGAGCTTGAAAAACAGGGTAAGTGCAAAGCTGTAATTACACAGAATATAGACGGGCTTCATCAGGCTGCGGGAAGTAAAGAGGTACTTGAACTTCACGGTACCGTTAAGAAAAATTATTGCATGAAGTGCCATAAATTTTATGGTGAAGAATATATAATGAATACAAGCGGTGTGCCAAAGTGCGATTGCGGAGGCATAATCAAACCTTACGTTGTACTTTATGAAGAGTCTCTTGATAATGATGTTATTGAAAAAGCCGTTGATTATATAAGACATGCGGATGTCCTTATAATTGCCGGAACTTCTCTTACTGTGTATCCGGCAGCAGGGCTTATAGATTATTACAGAGGCAATAAACTTGTGTTAATCAATAAATCTGTTACGCCTAAGGACAATATCGCTGACCTTGTGATACATGAGCCGGTGGGAGAGACTCTGGGAGGAATAGTATTAAATTCATAAGAACGGTCATAGACCGTTCTTTTTTTACATAAGATTAACTGATATTCTGTGGGAAAAATATATGAAAAAAATATTAGCTGTAATAATTATAGCCGTGGTGATGTGCCAAAGCGTAACAAAAGGAGAAGAGCCTGAAAATCTCTATGCAAGGGCGGCAATTCTGATTGATGCGGATTCGGGGCGTATCCTTTACGGCAAAAACGAAAATGATGTAATGCCTATGGCAAGTACCACGAAGATAATGACGTTACTTGTCGCACTTAAATATGGCAATCCCTCCGATAGAGTTACATTTTCTTCTTATGCGGCAAAAGAACCCGATGTGCAGCTTAATGCGTTAAAAGGAGAACAATATACGCTTAATGAACTTTTATATCTTATGATGTTACGTTCGTATAATGATGTGGCAATGATGGTAGCGGAATATGTAGGAGGCGTACTTAATGGGGATACATCCCCTAATAATACTACGGAGGAAAGCAAAGAAGATGTTAAAAGGTTTATTGATGAAATGAATGGTTATGCCGTAAAACTGGGACTTTCTGATACATATTTTGTAACTCCTAACGGACTTGACGGGGAAGATGAGGGCAGAATACACAGCACAACGGCATATGAACTTGCACTTATAGCAAGAGAAGCCCTTAAATCGGAAGAAGTCATTAAGATATGTACAACAAAAAGTTTTTCATACAGGGAACAGAACGGTAAAAGAAGTGGGACAATAACCAACGGAAACAGGTTCCTTGATATTAATAAAAATGCAATTGGAATGAAAACAGGATTTACGGGAAAAGCAGGTTATTGCTTTGTAGGTGCAACAAAAGTTGATGACAGGACTTTTATTTCTGTTGTATTGGGCTGTGGCTGGCCACCGAATAAAAATTATAAATGGGCGGATACCGGGAAATTAATGTCATACGGAAGGGATAATTATTTTTACAGAAACATATTTGAAAAGACGTATGATTACAAGGAAATAAAAGTTGAAAACGGGCTGCAGGAAAGTGTCGGAACATATATTCCTTTTGAAGTCAACAGGCTTTTATCGGATGAAGATGAGGTGGATGTAATTTATGAAATTATAAGTAAAGCAAAAGCACCTGTAAAAAAAGACGAACAGGTTGGAAAAGTGAGGATTTACATTAACGGAAAACTGGAAGAAGAACTTCCGATTTTAACAAAAGGAAGCGTAAAAGAAAAAACATTCAGGTATTTTTTACATAAAATTTTTTTATATTATTTTATGTAAAATATGTTAAAAATTTATCAAATATAGCTTGATTATTTCGATAGTAGGATTTATTATATACCTTGGTAGAAAATTGAATTTTATTTTTACGGAGGTCTAAAATATGAGCACTACAGCTAAGACGTCAGCTTGTAAGAGAATAGAAGACTTACTTGACGACAATAGTTTTGTTGAGATTGGAAACCTTGTTACAGCAAGAAATACAGATTTCAACATGACCGCAATGGACACTCCAGCAGATGGTGTTATTACCGGTTACGGTACCGTCAATGGAAGCCTTGTGTATGTATACAGCCAGGATGCAACTGTTATGAACGGTTCTATGGGTGAAATGCATGCTAAGAAAATAGTTAATATTTACAATATGGCTTTAAAGATGGGAGCACCTGTAGTTGGTTTTGTTGATTGCGCCGGATTAAGACTTCAGGAAGCAACAGATGCCCTCAATGCGTTTGGTATGATATATGCAAAGCAGGTAGAAGCTTCAGGAGTTATTCCACAGATTACAGCAATAATGGGTACATGTGGAGGCGGAATGGCAGTTATGTCATCACTTTCTGATTTTACATTTATGGAAAGCAAAAATGGTAAACTGTTTGTAAACAGCCCTAATACTCTTGATGGCAATAAGTCAGAAGATACAGCAGGAGTAGATTTCCAGTCTAATGAAACAGCACTTGTTGATTTTACAGGCGACGAAGCATCAATCATTACAGAAATCAGGAACCTCGTAAGTGTTCTTCCAAGCAACAATGAAGATGAATCACTTTGCGAATGCACTGATGATCTTAACAGATTGTGCACAGATGTTAATAACGGTGCCGCAGATCCTGCATACGTTTTTGAAACAGTTTCCGATGACGGACTTTTTATAGAAGTCAAGAAGAATTATGCAAAAGAAATGGTAACAGGTTTTATAAAGCTTAATGGTGCTACAATCGGTGTTGTGGCTAACAGAACAGAGCTTTTTGACAATGGCGAATCAGTAGAAAAGTTTGATGAGGTTCTTACTGCAGAAGGCTGTGAAAAAGCGGCAGAGATGATTAATTTCTGTGACGCATTTGAGATTCCTGTACTTTCACTTACCAATGTTAAGGGATTCCTTACAACCAAAGAAAGTGAAAAGAAGATGGCTAAGGCAGCAGCTAAGCTTACTTATGCATTTGCCAATGCGGATGTACCAAAGGTTAATCTTATAACAGGCGAAGCATACGGAAGTGCTTACACGGTCATGAACTCAAAAGCAATAGGTGCTGATGTAACCTATGCATGGCCTGATACAACAATCGGAATGATGGATGCATCACTTGCAGCTAAGATAATATATGAGAAACAGCCGGAACTTATTGCTGAAAAGACAGCAGAGTACGGCAGACTTCAGGCAAGTGCCGAATCGGCAGCAAAGAGAGGATATGTTGATTCAATTATCGACCCTGCCGATACAAGAAAGTACCTTATTAGTGCTTTTGAAATGTTATATTCAAAAAGAGACGGTTATGTTACCAAGAAACATGGCAGTATTTAATGAGGTGAATTTATGAACTTAGCTATGATATTAATGGAAAGTATGGCAACCAGGTTAAAGGATGCCGGAATAAATACACTTATCTGCATTTGTGTCGTATTTGCTGTTCTTATTTTTATTTCACTTGTAATAAGCCTGTTTTCTTTTATTCCTAAGGCTGAGGCAGCCGCTGCCAGAAAAAAGGCCAGAAAGATAGAAGAAAAAGAACTTGCTGCTAAAGCTGTTGACAATGCGGTTTCACAGATTGAGACCAAGGAAACAGAAGTTAGTGAAGTAATTGAAGAACCTGAGAATCTGACAGATGATCTTGAACTTGTTGCTGTTATTGCAGCAGCAATCGCAGCATCGCAGAATGCGGTAAGTACAGATGGATTTGTTGTCCGTTCAATTAGAAAAGTTAGGAGATAATGATATGAAAAATTATACTATCACAGTAAATGGTAATGTATATGATGTAACAGTAGAAGAAGGAGCTTCTACAGGAGCAGTAAGTGCACCTGCAGCACCAAAAGCAGCACCAAAGGCAGCAGCCGCACCTGCAGCTAAGCCTGCAGCAACAGGAACAGCCGGTTCTGTTAAAATAAACGCACCTATGCCTGGTAAAATCGTAGATGTTAAGGTTAAGGTGGGAGACGCTGTTAAGAAGGGACAGACAGTTCTTGTTCTTGAAGCTATGAAGATGGAAAATGATATTGTTGCACCGGAAGACGGAACTGTAGCAAGTATAAATGCAGCAGTGGGAAGCGCTGTTGAAGCTGGCGAAACTATTGCAACATTAAATTAGTATTGGAGGTATCAAAATGGTTCTTGATACACTAAAGAATCTTTGGGAACAGACAGGCTTTATGAACCTTGAATGGGGTAACTATGTCATGGTTCTCGTAGCATTGGTATTTTTGTACCTTGCTATAGCAAAAGGATTTGAACCATTACTTCTGGTTCCTATTGCTTTTGGTATGTTACTTGTAAACCTGTTCCCTGATATTATGAAAGAAATAAAAGGGGGAGAAGCCGGCGGTCTTTTGAGATATTTCTATCTGCTTGACGAATGGAGTATCCTTCCATCACTTATTTTCTTAGGGGTTGGTGCGATGACAGACTTTGGTCCGCTTATTGCCAATCCTAAGAGCTTTTTACTTGGAGCAGCAGCACAGATCGGTATTTTCGCAGCATATTTTCTCGCGATTATTTTTGGATTTAACGGTGCAGCTGCAGCAGCCATATCAATTATCGGCGGTGCTGACGGACCTACATCCATTTTCCTTGCAGGAAAGCTCGGACAGACTGACTTAATGGGACCAATTGCGGTTGCGGCATATTCATATATGTCACTCGTTCCTATTATACAGCCACCGATTATGAAACTTTTAACAACTAAGAAAGAAAGAGCTGTCAAGATGGAACAGTTAAGACCTGTTTCAAAGTTAGAGAAGATTCTTTTCCCAATAGTTGTAACTGTTGTAGTTGTACTTATTTTACCAACTACAGCACCACTTGTAGGATTTTTAATGCTTGGTAACCTCTTCAAAGAGTGCGGAGTTACAAAGCAGCTTGCAGAAACTGCATCAAATGCTTTGATGTACATTGTAGTTATTCTTCTTGGAACATCAGTAGGAGCATCAACAAGTGCAGCTAACTTCCTTAATGCCAACACACTTAAGATTGTTGCATTGGGACTTGTTGCTTTTGCGGTGGGAACCGCAGCCGGTGTCCTTTTCGGAAAAATTATGTGTAAGGTAACGAAAGGTAAGGTTAATCCGCTTATAGGTTCCGCCGGAGTATCGGCAGTACCTATGGCAGCCCGTGTTTCGCAGAAAGTTGGAGCGGAAACAGATCCAACCAACTTCCTTCTTATGCATGCTATGGGACCTAACGTTGCCGGTGTTATCGGAACAGCCGTTGTAGCCGGAACATTTATGGCTATCTTTGGCGTTGCTTAATACTTGAAGAAAGGAATTATTAAAATGGCAGATACAATTAATGAAGTAAAACCGGTTAAAATAACCGAGACAATTTTAAGAGATGCCCACCAGTCACTCATTGCAACCAGAATGACAACTGAGCAGATGTTACCTATCATCGATAAGATGGATAAGGTCGGATATAACGCAGTAGAGTGCTGGGGCGGAGCTACATTTGATGCTTGTCTTCGTTTCCTTAAAGAAGATCCATGGGATCGTTTAAGAAAGTTAAAAGACGGCTTCAAAAATACTAAACTTCAAATGCTTTTCAGAGGACAGAATATCCTTGGATATCGTCCATATGCAGATGACGTTGTGGAATATTTTGTACAGAAATCAATTGCAAACGGTATTGATATTATCCGTATCTTTGACTGTTTGAATGATATCCGTAACCTTGAGACAGCAGTTAAGGCAGCTAATAAAGAGGGCGGACATGCACAGGTTGCACTTTCCTATACATTAGGAGATGCGTATACTCTTGATTATTGGAAAAATATGGCAAAAGAAATTGAAGAAATGGGTGCTAACAGTATCTGTATTAAAGATATGGCAGGCTTACTTCTTCCAAATGAAGCTACAAAGCTTGTTAAAGTATTAAAGGAAGGCACAAAGCTTCCTATCGAGCTTCATACACATTATACTTCGGGTGTGGCTTCAATGACATACATGAAGGCTGTAGAAGCAGGCTGTGATATAATCGATACAGCAATGTCTCCATTATCAATGGGAACAAGCCAGCCGGCTACAGAAGTTATGGCTAAAGTATTTGAGGGTACTCCTTATGACCCACATCTTGACCAGTCTTTACTCGCTGAAATAGCTGACTACTTCAGACCATTAAGAGAAGAATGGATTAGGACAGGAAGACTTGATCCTAAGGTTATGGGCGTTAATATCAAGACATTACTTTATCAGGTACCGGGCGGCATGCTTTCTAACCTCGTTTCACAGTTAAAGGAAATGAAGGCAGAAGATAAGTATGATGCGGTTCTTGAAGAAGTTCCAAGAGTCCGTAAGGATTTCGGTGAACCACCTCTTGTAACACCATCAAGCCAGATTGTAGGTACACAGGCGGTTCTTAACGTAGTTCTCGGAGAAAGATATAAGAGCCTTACAAAGGAATCTAAAGACCTTTTACTTGGAAAATATGGTAAGACAGTTAAACCATTTAACCCTGAAGTACAGAAGAAGGCTATTGATTTGACAGGCGAGCAGCCTATTACATGCCGTTTTGCTGATACTTTAGAGCCTGAATTAGATAAGCTTGAAGCTGAGATGAAGCAGTGGAAGCAGCAGGATGAAGATGTACTTTCATATGCATTGTTCCCACAGGTTGCAACCGACTTCTTTAAGTACAGAGAAGCACAGCAGCACAAAATTGACCCTGCAACAGCTAAAGACGGAGCTTATCCGGTATAATTAAGAAATAATAAAGACATTGTACACTTTTGTGTACGATGTCTTTTTGTTTGCACTAAAAGGTGGAATTAAATATAAAAATATAGTATAATTTAAATGATATTACGTATAAAATAGTTGAGGAATAACTAAATATGGGACAGAATATACTTGAAGCCTTGAACGGGAAAATACCGGATTTAAGTAAAAATCATAAAAAAATAGCAAGGTACATAATTGAAAATATCGATGAAGCTGCATTTCTTACTGCTGCGGAAATCGGTAAAAAACTGGATATAAGTGAATCCACTGTAGTAAGATTTGCTACAGCACTAGGTTATGCAGGTTTTCCGGCATTCCAGAGGGAACTTTCTTTTTACCTTCGGAACAGGCTTAAAGAAGTTAACAAAATAGATATCAAATCCGAGATAAGCCATTCGGCCATAATCGATTATGTAATGCAGAGTGACTGCGAAAAGATTAAGTCCTCATTGGAGGATGTTAATTCGGAAGTGTTTGATACGGCAGTCAGCCTCATAAAAAATGCCGGATGTGTATATGTTGTGGGTATCAGGACAGCTGCACCTCTTGCCGATATTTTTGAATTTTATCTTCGGATGGTTGTGGACAGGGTTGTAAAGGTAACGACCAACAGTTCAAGTGAGATTTTTGAACAGATGATAAATGTAAATGAAAAAGATGTGGTTATCGGAATCAGTTTTCCAAGGTATTCCATGAGAACGCTGAAAGCCATGGAATTTGCAAATGACAGAAAGGCAAGGGTTATTTCAATAACTGATAGTATTTATTCACCGATGAATCTCTATTCGTCATGTAATCTTTTTGCCAAAAATGAACTGGCGACCGTTGTAGACTCAATGGTGGCACCGATGTCACTTATTAATGCACTTATAATTGCACTATGCATTGAAAATTCCGATAAGGTTGTGGACAGGCTTGAGACATTGTCACAGGTATGGGATGATTACCAGGTAACCAATAATGATGAAATTAACTATCTTGACGATAATATTATGAATGATTTGAAAGGTTTAAAAAATGATGTCTAAAGTAATTATAATAGGAGGGGGCGCTGCGGGAATGATGGCAGCCATTTCAGCGGCAGAGAACGGAAATGACGTACACCTGTATGAGAAGAATGAAAAGCTTGGCAAAAAAATATATATAACCGGAAAAGGAAGATGTAACGTAACCAACGGGTGTGATATTGAAGAACTTTTTGAACATATTGTAACCAATAAGAAGTTTATGTACAGTTCCATATACACATTTGATAATATAAGGGTGCAGGAATTTTTTGAAAATGCAGGATGCCCTCTCAAGACAGAAAGAGGAAACAGGGTTTTTCCTGTATCCGATAAATCCTATGACGTAATTAATGCCCTGGAACGTTCTATGAAAAAATATAAAGTAGATATTAATCTTTTCTCAGATGTAACCGACCTTATCATTGAGGATAATGTTGTAAAAGGCATTGTGGTTGATGGTAAAAAAATATACGGAGACAAGGTAATTGTAGCTACCGGAGGCTATTCATACCAGAGTACAGGCTCTACAGGCGAAGGACACAGACTGGCGGCAAAATATGGGCACAATGTTACCAAATGCAGTCCATCCCTTGTACCTTTTAACGTAAAAGAAGAGGATGTAAAAGAACTTCAGGGGCTTTCGCTAAGGAACTGCAGCATTGCAATATATGACGGCAACAGGAAACTGTATGATGATTTCGGTGAACTACTTTTCACACATTTCGGAGTAAGCGGACCTACAGTACTAAGCGCCAGCAGCTATGTTAATGACATTATTAAGAAAAAAGAATTAAAACTTATAATTGATTTAAAACCTGCTCTTGATGAACAGACTCTTGATGAAAGAATCAGAAGGGATTTTGATGAAAATATCAATAAAAATTTTGCCAATTCCCTTGACAGATTATTTCCAAAGTCTTTAATCCCTGTTATTATCAGAAGATCCCTGATAGCATCTGATAAAAAGGTAAATGAGATAACGAGAGATGAAAGAAAAAATCTTCTTAACACTATTAAAAAATTTGAATTTACACTTACGGGATTAAGAGGCTTCAATGAGGCAATAATTACACATGGCGGCATAAATGTCAAAGATATAGACAGCAGCACCATGGAGTCAAAAATTATCAAAAACCTGTATTTTGCCGGAGAAATGATAGATGTGGATGCAGTAACAGGCGGATTTAATTTACAGATTGCCTGGTCAACGGGGTATCTGGCAGGGTTATCGGTATAGGAAAGAATAGGAGAAAAAATATGATATACAATATAGCAATAGACGGACCGGCAGGAGCCGGAAAAAGCACAATAGCAAAGCGTGTAGCCAAAAATCTTGGATTTATATATGTTGATACAGGAGCAATGTACAGGGCAATGGCTGTATATTTTCTTGACAAAGGAATAGATGTCAAGGATGAAGATGCTGTAAGCAGGGATTGTGATAATGTTAACATTATGATTGAGTACAAGGATAATCTGCAGCAGGTTATTTTAAACGGTGAAAACATAACATCGCGATTAAGAACAGAAGAAGTTGGCAATACTGCTTCTGCGGTGGCTGTGTATCCTGCCGTAAGAAAAAAACTTGTAGAACTCCAGAAAGAACTGGCAAAAAAAACAAGTGTTGTTATGGACGGCAGGGACATAGGTTCATGTGTATTAAAGGATGCAATTTGCAAAATATATCTTACCGCAAGTGTTGAATGCAGGGCTTTAAGAAGAATGGCCGAACTGCAGGAAAAAGGCGTTGATACTTCCCTTGAGATAATTAAGGCAGATATATCGGACAGGGATTACAGGGATATGCATAGGGATGTATCACCTCTTGTACAGGCAGAAGATGCGGTTTATCTTGATTCTTCGGATATGGGAATTGAAGAAGTGACTGATAAAATCATATCAATATTCAATGAAAAGGCGGGAAAATAACAGTTGGAAGTTATTGTAGCTAAAAATTCCGGATTCTGTTTCGGCGTTAAAAGAGCTGTGGATATGGTATATTCACAGATAGGACATGGTAATATATATACTTTCGGTCCGGTCATACACAATGAAGAAGTTATAAAAGACCTTGAAAATAACGGCGTTAAAGTTATTAATTCCGTTGAAGAAGCGGCAGATGTTCCAAAGGGAACTGTAATAATCAGGGCGCACGGTGTTCCGGCGCATATATACAGAGAAATTTTATCACTTGGCCATAAAGTGGTGGATGCCACATGCCCTTTTGTACTTAAGATACATAACATAGTAAAGGAAGCCGCCGCCAAAGGCGAATTTGTTGTGATAATCGGTGATGAGAAACATCCTGAAGTGCAGGGAATTATGGGTGCAGCAGCAGGACAATGTGCGGTAATTGACACAGAGGAAAAAGCTGAAAAATTTATAGAGGACAATAAAAATAAGTTAAAAAAAATATGTATTGTGTCCCAAACAACATTTAATTATAATAAGTTTAAATATCTTGTTGAAATTTTTCAAAAAAACAGTTATGATAGTGTTGGTATTTTGAATACTATTTGTAATGCTACGGAGGTAAGGCAGACAGAAGCCGGGGAACTTGCGTCAATGGTTGATGCCATGATTGTAATCGGCGGACGTACAAGTTCTAATACCCAGAAGCTTTACGACATTTGTAAGAAAGTATGTAAACATACTTTTTATATACAAAATGCTGATGATATGGACTACGACATACTAAGAGGAATGGATAGAGTCGGTATTACAGCCGGGGCATCTACCCCAAACATAATAATCGAGGAGGTTCTAAAACGATGTCAGATTTAAGTTTTGGACAGTTATTTGAAGAAGCAGAAAAGACAAGAAAGGCTTCAGTACATATGGGGGAGGTTCTTGACGGTACGGTTATCGAAGTTAGAGAAGACCAGATAATTCTCAACATTGATTATAAATCAGATGCTATTATAACACGCAATGAATATACAAGTACTCCAGGGGTTGACCTTCGTACTGTTGTTAAGGAAGGCGATGTAATCACTGCTAAAGTTATTAAGACTAATGACGGTGACGGATTTGTTGCACTTTCTGTTAAGAGACTTGCTGCTGAACTTGGAAGCAAGAAGTTAGAAGAAGCATTTGAGAACAAGACAGTTCTCACAGCTAAAGTAGCTCAGGTGCTTGATGGTGGATTAAGTGTTGTTATTGATGAGACTAAAGTATTTATCCCTGCAAGCCTTGTTTCTGATACTTATGAAAAGGATTTAAGCAAATATGCAGGACAGGAAATTGAATTCGTAATTACAGAGTTCAATCCAAGAAAGAGAAGAATTATCGGTGACCGTAAGCAGCTTCTTGTAGCTAAGAAAGCTAAGATGAGAGAAGAAGTTATGTCTAAGATTGCCGTGGGACAGGTTGTAACAGGTACAGTTAAGAATGTAACAGATTTTGGTGTATTTATCGATATCGGAGGAGTTGACGGACTTTTGCATGTATCAGAGATTTCATGGGGAAGAATTGAGAACCCTAAGAAGAAATTCAAACCTGGTGATGAAGTTAAAGCCTACATCAAGGATATTAACAATGATAAGATTGCATTAAGCCTTAAGTTCGATAACGAGAATCCATGGATTAATGTTGCAGAGAAATATCCTGTTGGTTCAGTTGTTAAGGGCAAAGTTGCCAGAATGACTGATTTCGGTGCATTTGTTGAACTTGAAGAAGGTGTTGACGCATTACTTCATGTATCACAGATTGCAAAACAGCACATTGAAAAACCTGCAGAGGTATTAAAGATCGGACAGGAAATAGAAGCTAAGGTTGTTGATCTTAATGCTGATGAACATAAGATTTCACTCAGTATCAAAGCATTACTTGCTGATGAAGAAGATAATCAGGAAGAAGAAACAACAGAAGAATAATATAAGATATTTATCAGAAAGCCCGTTTTTAATTAACGGGTTTTCTTTTATATCATAACAATTAGGAGAAGTCTATGTTTGAAACAGGCTATGATACATTTAAAAAAGATATTTTATTAATTACTAAGATTGATTTGAATGCGTATAAAGAACGGCAGATGAAAAGAAGGATAGATACCCTCATCGCTAAACATGGCTTTAAGACATATAATGATTTTGTTGCGGCAATAAAGGTTAATAAGATTTTACTGGATGAATTTGTTAATTATCTGACAATCAATGTTTCGGAGTTTTACAGAAATCCGGAACAGTGGACATATCTTGAAGAAAAGGTTATACCGGAGCTTATTAAGAATTACGGACATGGCATCAGAATATGGAGTGCGGCATGTTCAACAGGGGATGAACCTTATTCCCTTGCTATGCTTTTAACCAAATTTCTTCCTCTTAACCAGATACATATTATCGCAACAGATATTGATAAACAGGTTCTTGAGAAAGCGCATATGGGTCTTTATAAGGATAGGAGCCTTGCAGCCCTGCCAAAGGAATTTCTTGTGAAATATTTCAGAAAAATTAATGATGATACTTATCAGATAAAAGATGAAATTAAAAAATGTGTGGAATTCAGGCAGGCTAACCTTTTGAAAGACAGTTATCCCGAACATTGCCACCTTATCCTTTGCAGAAATGTGCTTATATATTTTACGGAAGAAGCTAAGCTTGAAATATACAAAAAATTCAACGATTCCCTTGTATCAGGCGGTGTATTATTTGTAGGAAGCACAGAACAGATAAGCAATTATAAGGATATTAATTATTCATCCACAAGGTCGTTTTTTTATAAGAAAAATTAATAGGATATTAAGATTGGCGGGCTGCCCACGATTGTGGACAGCCCGTTAACTTTGCAAGGTTGAAATATACTGTTTATATTTTCCTGAACAGGCTTTCACAGTATTTTTTTACAAGATTTTTATCTGCCAGAAAATCTTGTGAACATTCAAAATATGTTATTTTGTCATAGTAATCAATTTTAAAATAAGGATTGATAATTTCTTCATACTGGGGAAGAAATATTCCTGATTTTTTGCTGTAACAGTTGGCAGCTTTAGCTTTGGTACGGAAGTCCTTATCCACATAAAAAGCAACACTTTTATGTATGGAACGGTCCTCGCCCGGAAGATAGTAATAATTTTTATAGTCGGGATAAAAATATTTAAGCTCTCCGGTGTAAATATTTATGCTGATTTTTGCAAGGTTACCACAGGCAGTAAAATAAAAATTGTTGTTGCCACCGGATATCCTTTTCGGAAGAAAACTGTCAAGGGCAAGTTCTATAATGACTTCCTTGCGGATACCGCCAACAGGAGTAACGGAATCGCAGACATCCGCGGAAACTATTTCATAGCAGCCGGAAGTAAGGCAGTTATAGTTGATTACCGGGAGAATCTTAACCATGCCCATTACATCATCGTGGTTATGGAGCAAAAGAAGCTTAAGCAGGGAATCATCTGCCGATTTCAGATATTCCTCATATACTTTTATAAGCTCACCGCCTGAATATTTATCATCCCTTGGAACCGACATAAAAGATTCAATGGATTTCTGCTTAAGATTTTCAAGCTTAAGCAAAGACTTAAGCATGCTTATGTTTTTATATAGGTCGAAGCTTTCGATACCTGAAAAATCACATGGAATATGGTGAATATCACATTTTTTTATAATGAAAGGGATATCAAAACCACTGCCGTTGTAATGGACAATGACTGAAAATGATTTCACAAAATCAAGAAAATCCGAGATGATATCCGGTTCACTTTCGGGAGTATCGCAAAACCACTGCCTGAACTTAAAACCTTCATCGTCACAATATACACATCCGATAAGGTATAAAATGGAAGTGGCGGGAGAAAATCCGGTAGTTTCAATATCAAAATACAAAACTTTCTCTTTAGATACATCGGGAATTCCGAAGAATGTATAGTCTGAATCTAATTTTTTATCATAAATAAGCATAAATGTCCTCTTTTTTATTTGTAAAAATATGTTAGTACAATTATATATTAAATCATCAAAAAATTGTAGTAATTTTATCAAAAAAGTAATAGAATATAAATCAGTATTTGAAAAAAATAAAGGAAGTGAAATTAATTGAAACGGAAAACATTTAAAGGTGGAGCACATCCTTATGACGGAAAGAAAATGTCAAGAGATTGTCCCATCGAGATACTCAATCCGGGAGATACTCTTGTATATCCGTTATCCCAGCACATAGGTGCAATGGCTAAACCGCTTGTTAAAGCAGGAGACAGGGTTCTTGTAGGACAGAAGATAGCCGAAAAGGGAGGATTTATATCTGCCAACATTCATTCTTCAGTGTCAGGAACCGTTAAGGCTATCGAAAAAAGGCTTGTTGCTACGGGAGGTATGGTAGATTCCATAATAGTAGAGAATGATGGTATGTATGAAGAGGCTGCTCCTATATTTTCAGGTAATCCCGATGAACTTTCCAAGGATGAAATTATAAAAATAATAGAAGAAGCAGGCATTGTCGGAATGGGTGGTGCAGGGTTCCCTACCAATGTAAAGCTTTCACCAAAAAATGCTGATATTATAGATTCAATCATTGTCAACGGTGCAGAGTGTGAACCCTATTTAACATCCGATTACAGACGTATGGTTGAACAGACGGATAAGCTTGTAAAAGGACTTAAAATTGTCTTGAAGATATTCCCGGATGCTAAGGGATATTTTGGAATAGAAGATAATAAGCCTGAAGCAATAGAAGCACTTTTAAAAGCAACAGAGAATGAAGACAGAATAGAAGTCGTTCCGCTTAAGACAAAATATCCACAGGGCGGTGAACGAAGTATGATATATGCCGTAACAGGAAGAAAAATCAATTCCAAAATGCTTCCTGCTGATGTGGGATGCATTGTACATAATGTTGATACGATTTATGCAATATATAATGCTGTTTATAACGGAAAACCTCTTATAGAGAGGATTGTTACGATAACAGGAGATGCAGTGAGAACACCTAAGAATTTTCAGGTCAGAATCGGAACTTCTTTCAGGGAACTTATTGATGCAGCAGGCGGATTTACAACTGAACCTGAGAAAATCATTTCAGGCGGACCTATGATGGGCTTTTCGTTTTTTAACATTGATGTGCCTGTTGTCAAAGGTTCTTCATCATTACTTGCATTTATTAAAGATGATGTAAGTCATGAGGAACCATCGGCGTGCATAAGGTGTGGAAGATGTGCTGCAGCATGTCCGGAACATCTGCTGCCTATGAAACTTGCAGCACTTGCAGGCCAGAATGAGCCTGAAGAGTTTAAGAAACTTGGAGGAATGGAATGTGTGGAATGTGGCTGCTGTTCTTATGTATGTCCTGCAAAGAGACAGGTTACACAGTCCGTCCGCTCAATGAAGAAATTAATAATTGCATCGGCAAGAAAGAAATAGGAGGAAGGACATGAACGAAAAGATGTATAATGTGTCATCGTCGCCTCATGTACGAGACAAATCATCAACTAACAGAATAATGATAGATGTGTGTATTGCGTTGCTGCCTGCGTGCGTTTTTGGAGTTGTGAATTTTGGATTCAGGGCACTCCTTGTATTGGCAGTATCCGTAACATCATGTATTTTATTTGAATATTTTTATGAACGTGGAATGCACAAAAAAATAACCGTGGGTGATTTCAGCGCAGTTGTAACGGGGCTTTTACTTGGAATGAACCTGCCATCTACTATACCTATATGGATGGTTATACTTGGAAGTGCATTTTCAATTATCATAGTTAAACAGTTATTCGGAGGATTGGGACAGAACTTTATGAACCCTGCTTTGGCAGGAAGATGTTTTCTGCTTATTTCTTTTGCCGGTCAGATGACAAAATTCACATATGACGGAGTTACCGGTGCAACACCTCTTGCGGTTCTTAAGAACGGAGGAGAGGTTTCGGTGCTTAAGATGTTCCTCGGAACAACAGGAGGTGTAATAGGTGAGACATGCACAATTGCGCTTCTTGCAGGTGGTATATATCTTATTATCAGAAAAGTTATAGCACCTACGATTCCACTTATTTATATCGGGGTATTTTCTGCTTTTATCCTGTTATTCGGCGGACACGGTTTTGATTTGGAATATTTAGCCGCACATCTTTGCGGCGGCGGACTTATGCTGGGAGCTTTTTTCATGGCAACAGATTATGTTACATCACCTGTAACTACAGGTGGAAAAGTCATTTTTGCGGCTCTTTTAGGCATCCTTACGGGATTATTCAGAATTTACGGTAATTCCGCAGAAGGAGTTTCCTATGCAATTATTTTCTGTAATCTTTTAGTGCCGCTTATTGAAAAAATAACGGTGCCTAAAGCATTTGGTGTTGTTAAAGAAAAGAAAAATAAGGAGGCGGTCTGATGAAAAAAATACTAAAGGACACATTGGCACTGTTCCTTATAACATTAATATCCGGTGTCCTTTTAGGCTTTGTATACAAAATAACCAAGGAGCCTATTAAAGAACAGGAACTTAAGACGAAACTGGCTGCGTACCAGACTGTATTCAGCGAACTTGATACAACCAAGGAAGCTGACGAAGATACTCTTAACAAAGCCCAGACGGCTGTTTATGATGCAGATTTTTCAGGAGTTGTGATACAGGAAGTTGTCATGGCTTATGACAAATCAGGGAATTATCTCGGAATGATAATTACGGTAAAGGATTCCAACGGATATGGCGGAGATATCCGTATGACAGTGGGAATTGACAAAGCTGAAACTATAACAGGACTGGAATTCCTTGAACTTAATGAAACCGCGGGGCTTGGCATGAAAGCCAAGGAAAGCAGTTTTAAGAACCAGTTTAAAGGTAAGAAGGCCGATAAAATTAATTACAGCAAATCAGGGGCACAGGCAGATGATGAAATAGATGCAATAAGCAGTGCCACAATTACCACAAGTGCCGTATGCGAAGGCGTTAATGCTGCAATATCGGCATATAAAGCAGTAGGAGGTGTTGAACAATGAATAAATGCGTTGAACGTCTTTACAATGGTATTGTAAAAGAAAATCCTACACTTGTGCTTACACTCGGAATGTGTCCTACCTTAGCAGTTACAACTTCCGCGATAAACGGAGCAGGTATGGGACTTGCATCAACCGTTGTACTTGCATTAAGTAACCTTTTTATATCACTTTTAAGAAAAGCAATTCCTGACAGGGTAAGAATGCCGGCGTTTATTGTAATCGTGGCTTCTTTTGTTACTATGGTACAGTTTCTAATGCAGGGATACCTGCCGGATTTGTATTCATCCCTCGGTATTTATATACCTCTTATAGTTGTTAACTGTATTATACTGGGAAGAGCAGAAAGTTACGCATCCAAAAACAAACCATTGCCATCATTGTTTGACGGACTTGGAATGGGACTTGGATTTACACTTTCTCTTACCGTACTCGGTGCATTCAGGGAAATGCTGGGAGCCGGAACTATATTCGGTCACAGTTTTATTCCGGCTGACAATCCGACAACTTTTGAACCTATAAGTATTTTTGTAATGGCTCCGGGAGCATTTTTTGTTCTTGCATTCCTTGTTGCATTAATGAACAGAATAAAAAAGAAAAAAGGTAAACCAATCGTTGATATATGCAGGGATGATGGATGCTTAAGCTGTCCTAACATTGGATGTTCAGGCAGAAAAATAGCAGAAAAGGAGGAGACAAAATAATGAAGACATTGATTCTTATAGCAATCGGTTCCGCTCTTGTTAATAATGTTGTATTAAGCCAGTTTTTGGGACTTTGTCCTTTCCTTGGAGTATCAAAGAAAATCAAGACTGCGTCAGGCATGGGATTTGCGGTAATTTTTGTAATTACAATATCTTCATTTCTTGCAAGCCTTATTTATAGTTTTATACTTGTACCTCTTAAACTTACATATCTTAATACAATAGTATTTATTCTTGTAATAGCGGCACTTGTACAGTTTGTTGAGATGTTTCTTAAGAAGGCAAGTCCTTCACTTTATAAGGCACTTGGCGTATATCTGCCTCTTATTACAACCAATTGTGCGGTATTAGGTGTTGCACTTACTAATGTATCAAAGGAATATGATATACTGACTTCCGTTGTCAACGGATTTGGAACAGCTGTGGGATTTACTATTGCGATTGTAATTCTTGCAGGTGTAAGAGAGAGAACAGAACATAATGATATACCGGAAGCATTTAAGGGTATGCCGATAACATTGATAACGGCAGGTCTTATGGCAATTGCTTTTATCGGCTTTTCAGGTATTATTTAAGGAGGCAGGCTATGACTGGAGTTATTATAGCAGCCGCTATTGTAGGCGGTACAGGAATTATAATCGGTCTTTTTTTAGGAATATCAGGTGAAAAGCTTAAAGTTGAAGTTGATGAAAAAGAAGTTGCCGTAAGAGAGGCACTTCCCGGAAATAACTGCGGAGGATGCGGATATCCGGGTTGTGACGGGCTTGCAAAGGCGATTGCAAAGGGCGAGGCACCGGCTAACGGTTGCCCTGTCTGCTCTGCCGAAGCAAAAGCAAAAATTGCCGAAATTATGGGTGTTGAAAATATAGCTGAGACAAGAAAAGTTGCTTATGTTAAATGCGTGGGTAACTGTGATGTTGCAAAAAATGATTACATATATTCCGGAGTTAAGGATTGTTCAATGGCAGCACTTGTTCCAAACGGAGGACCTAAGAGCTGTAATTACGGATGTCTTGGATTTGGCTCATGTGTAAAAGTGTGTAGCAATAATGCCATAAGTATCGTAAACGGAGTTGCTGTTGTGGATAAAAATCTTTGTACTTCCTGCGGCAAGTGTGTTAAGGCATGTCCTAAGAATCTTATTGAATTAAGACCGGAAAAAGATATTGCTACAGTATACTGTTCGTCCCATGAAAAGGGAAAAGCAGTAATGGATGCATGTAAATCAGGCTGCATTGGATGTACTTTATGTGTGAAACAATGTGAATACGGCGCCATAGTAATGGACAATAATATACCGGTAATAGATTATGAAAAATGTACAGGATGTGGAAAATGTGCAGAAAAATGCCCTAAAAAAATCATTCATCTCGCATAAATGGGATATTTTACTGGGTGCAGTGCTGTTAATTACGGCACTGTGCCTGTTTCTTGTATTTAAACAGAATAAAAAAGACGGTAAATATGTTAAAGTGGAGCAGGAAGGAAAAGTGGTAGGAAGTTATCCGTTGGACGAAGACGGAAGATATGAGTTTACTAATTTTTACGGCTCTAATACGCTCATAATTCAAGACGGAAAGGCTTATGTGACAGAAAGTACCTGCAGTGACCATACTTGCGAAAAAATGGGTAAAGTATATAGGCAGGGAGAAATGATTATATGTATTCCCCATAAGCTTTTTATTACGGTAACCGGTGATTCAAAAAAAGGAGGTTATGATGGAATATCAGGCTAATAATGGTCATGGCAGAAGCAATGTTGCGGTTTATGGAATGCTGTTAAGCATTTGCCTCGTGATGGGTTACCTTGAGAACCTGATTCCGATTGCCGTACCTGTACCCGGTATCAAGCCGGGTTTTTCAAATATTGTAATTATATGGGTGCTTTATTCCATGGGTATAAAGTATGCCATAATGTTAAGTGCAGGGAAAATACTGCTTTGTGGGTTTCTTTTCGGTAATTTGTATACTATTCTTTTCAGTTTTGCAGGCGCGGTTTTAAGTCTTGCGTGTATGATACTGTTAAAACACACAAAGAAATTTTCTATGACCGGTGTAAGTATAGCCGGAGGTGTATGTCATAATATCGGTCAGATTATTGTGGCGGTTATCGTACTTGAAAACTCAAGAATAATATATTATCTTCCGTTTTTGATGATATCCGGCATTGTATTTGGCGTTGTGGTAGGAATAATAAGCGGTATTTTATATAAAAGAATTAAGATAACATAGCATTAATTTACCTTGCAAACAAATGTTCTGTATGATAGAATTAGATATAATTTTATTAGGGAGACATTATGATTACATATATTGTTGGCGAATTAACTTATATAGATAACAACACAATCATTCTTGAAGCCTGTGGTGTGGGATACGAAATTACGGTGCCTGAATCGGTAATTCCTTCTTTACCGGGAATAGGAAGCAGTATTAAGATATATACCTATCAGAATGTTAAGGAAGATGCTCTTGATTTATATGGTTTCCTTACAATGGATGACCTTAAGATTTTTAAACAGTTAATTACGGTCAATGGAATAGGACCTAAGGGTGCACTTAGTATTTTATCCGTGATTTCACCTGATGAATTGAGACTTGCGGTAATATCTGATGACGTTAAGAAGATACAGAGCGCTCCGGGAATAGGAAGTAAGACAGCACAGAAGCTTATTATAGAACTTAAGGACAAGCTTAAGATTGAGGATGTTGTATATGATTTACACGATGAAAAGGACATTGTGAAATCAGTCAGGGATGAAGCAGTATCGGCACTTATATCGTTAGGATATTCCAACAGTGAATCGGTATCTGCGGTAAGTACCCTTGTGATTACGGAGAATATGACAAGCGAGGATATTCTTAAGCAGGCACTTAAGAAATTAGCATTTATTTAATGGGACACAGATATGGACAGACGAATTATAACAACGGAATTTACATCTGAGGATGTGAAGATAGAGAATAACTTAAGACCGTCTTCCTTAGACGAATATATTGGACAGACCGCTATTAAAGAAAATCTGAAGGTATTTATAGAAGCAGCCAAGTCAAGAAATGAATCCCTTGACCATTGCCTTTTTTACGGACCTCCGGGACTTGGCAAGACCACTCTTGCCGGGGTAATTGCCGCTGAGATGGGAGTTAATATCAAGGTTACATCAGGACCTACAATAGAGAAACCGGGTGACATGGCAGCGATACTTAATAATCTTTCCGATGGAGATATTCTGTTTATTGATGAGATACACAGGCTTAACAGACAGGTTGAGGAAGTTTTATATCCGGCAATGGAAGATTTTGCCATAGACATTATGATAGGTAAAGGTCAGACTGCACGTTCTATAAGACTTGACCTGCCTCATTTTACCCTTGTGGGTGCCACAACAAGGGCAGGACTTCTTACTGCCCCTTTAAGGGACAGATTCGGTGTGGTAAACAGACTTGAATATTATACAATAGATGAACTCAAGAATATTATAATAAGGTCTGCCGGTGTTCTTAAAGCCCCTATAGACAAGGATGGAGCGACAGAACTTGCCAGAAGATCAAGAGGAACTCCGAGACTTGCCAACAGACTTCTTAAGAGAGTAAGAGATTTTGCACAAGTAAAATACGACGGTATAATAACAAGGGAAGTAGTTGATTATTCCCTTGATCTGCTTGAAGTGGATAAGGAGGGACTTGACAAGAACGACAGGAACATACTCTTTACCATTATTGAAAAATATGGCGGAGGACCTGTAGGACTTGATACCCTTGCAGCTTCGTTAGGCGAAGATGCGGGAACACTTGAGGATGTATACGAACCTTATCTTATTTTTAACGGTTTTATTAACAGGACACCCAGAGGCCGTATGGTTACGGAACACTGTTATAATCATTTTGGAATTAGACCTACACAAAATTAAAATCTTGTGATATTATATTCATATTAGTGATAAAGGAGAGCAAAGTTATGCCAGCTAAGAATGAAACAGAGGTTGTTATCGGAGGCAAATCTTTTAAGTTAAGCGGATATGAAAGTGAAGAATATCTTCAGAAAGTTGCAGCATATATAAGCGCCAAGCTTGTTGATTTTAAGAAATCGGAGATATACAGAAGACAAAGCTCTGACGTACAGGCAACACTTATAGAACTTAATATTGCGGATGATTATTTTAAAGCAAAGAAACTTGGCGATGAGCTTGAAGCTGACCTTGAGAAGCGTGATAAAGAGATATATGATCTTAAGCATGAATTAATTTCCGTACAGATTAAGTATGATGCGGCACAGCAGGAGATTAAGGACCTTAAGAAAGAAATAAATGAGAATCAGAAATCAATAGTTAAGCTTGAGACTGAACTTAATGATCTGAGTAAATAATAACTACTAAAGGAGTGTCAGGTACACTCCTTTATCTATATTGACAGGAATATATTATGAAAAATAAAGTTGAAATTCTGGCACCTGCGGGTTCTTATGAGGTGTTTCTTGCAGTAATGAATGCGGGAGCAGATGCGGTATATCTTGCGGGAAATATGTTTGGAGCAAGGGCTTACGCAGGTAATTTAAACAATGAAGAACTTATTAAAGCAATAGAATACTGCAAATTCCATAACAAAAAGATGTATCTGACGGTAAATACTCTCTTGAAAAATAATGAGATTAACAATGAACTGTATGATTATCTGCTGCCTTTATATAATTCCGGTCTTGATGGCGTTATTGTCCAGGATTACGGTGTAATGAAATTTATACATGAGTCATTTCCTGATATGGAGATTCATGCTAGTACGCAGATGACTATAACAGACAGCGGTTATGCGGATTTTTTAAGAAAATATAATGTTACAAGAATTGTTCCGGCAAGGGAGCTGGGACTTGAAGAAATCAGAGATATACATGATAGAACAGGAATGGAAATAGAGTGCTTTGTTCATGGTGCACTATGTTACTGCTATTCGGGACTCTGCCTGATGAGCAGTTTTATAGGAGGAAGAAGCGGCAACAGAGGAAGATGTGCCCAGACCTGCAGACTGGATTTTAATTATAACGGAAGAGAGAGTAAAATATTAAGTCTTAAAGATTTGTGCACACTTGATATTTTACCGGAAATAATTGAAGCCGGTGTATTTTCCCTGAAAATCGAAGGACGCATGAAAAGTGCTGAGTATGCTGCCGGAGTAACGTCAATTTACAGAAAATACGTGGATATGTACCTTGACAAAGGAAAAGAAACATATAAAGTTGATAAGAAAGACCGGAACAGGCTTCTTATGCTTTTTGACAGGGGCGGTCAGACCGATGGTTATTATATGAGACATAACGGCAGGAAAATGATTGCTGATAATACCAAGATTTCAAAGGATCTTGGTGAAAAAAAACAATACGAAGAATATATACACAGAACTTTTGTTGAAGCAAATCCTAAAATAAAAATTAATGGAATTGTAACAATTAAGAAAAACAATCCTGTTACTATGTCATTATCGTTTGGAAACATAGCCATAACAATAGACGGACCAACGTGTGAGACTGCACTTAACAGGGCTGTCTCCAGAGAAGACGTTGATAAACAACTGAGAAAAATGGGACAGACTATGTTTGAACTTGATACCCTTGATATCAGGATGGAAGATAACATTTTTATTCCTCTTAAAAGCCTTAATGAACTCAGGAGAACCGCCGTAGACAGACTGACAGATGCATACCTTGAAGCTTCAAAAAGGAACAACAGCCACAGGTTTTTACCTTGTGCAGCACATAAAGAAAGCCGTAATAAGGGCATTTCTGTTCATGTACTTACATATGAACAGGCAGATGAAGCCGTAAAACATAATATTCAAAGAATGGTTATCGATACCGAGGTTATGTCCGGAGACGAAATCAGCCGTTGCGTGGAGTTATGCAGAAAAAATAATGTTAAGTCATATATCGGGCTGCCAAGAGTTGACAGAGGTACATATAACGTCAAGAGCAATTCTGACGGCTACATGATAAGAAATATGTCCCAGAAAACAAAATGTGATAAGGAAGTAATTGCTGATTACTGTATATATGCATTTAATAATTATGCCGTAAGTGCCTTGGAAGATTATGGAATTACAGGAATAACATATCCTCTTGAGCTTAATGAAAAAGAATTATCCGAGATGGATATAGATAACGGAGAGCTTGTTGTATACGGAAGGATTCCACTTATGATAACAGCCAACTGTATTGATAAGACAAGCGGAAACTGTCATAAAGGAAGTACATTATTTTCAATGCTTCGTGACAGGAAGAATGCTTTGCTGCCGGTATTAACCTGCTGTAAATTCTGCTATAACATAATATATAACAGTGTTCCTGTATATCTTTTTGACAAGTTAGACAGAATAAGAATACAACCTGAATATTATGGCATTATTTTTACCACGGAAAATGCCGCTGAGGTTGCAGATGTATTTAAATGCTTTAATAATAGAACGAAGCCTGAGGATAATACATTCACAAGAGGACATTTTACAAGAGGAGTTGAATAGATTTGGAAAATATAATCATAAATTTATCAAAGTACATATTGGTTTTCCTGATGCTTTTATATACTTACCTTTGCTTCAGGATTAATACCATTTCCACTTATAAAAAGAACAAAGGTCATGTCATTGCACAAAAAGTATTTATTATGCTTATTTTTGCAGTATGTTATGCACTGATTTTATATCATAATTTCAGCTTGATAACCTTTTTATGTCTTGCATTGGAACTTATTTACCTGATATTTTTTCCTGTACTTTTTAAGGTTATTTATCCTGAATCATCTGATGTCATAACCAATAACATGACATTTATGCTTGCTTTAGGATTTGTGATGATTGAAAGACTGGCCCCATACAATGCTATAAAACAGTTTGGAATCGTTATGGCAGGAAGTGTTCTTTTTTTCTTTATACCTGTATTTTTTAGAAAAAAAGAAGCAGTTATCAAGGCTAAGTATGTATATGCTATTGTGGGCATTATTCTGCTTGCCATAACACTTGTACTTGGCAGGACAAGCTTCGGAGCCAACCTTTCCTTTACCATAGCGGGCCTTACATTCCAGCCTTCTGAATTTGTAAAAATACTTTTTGTACTTTTTGTTGCATCAATGTTATCAAAATCTTCAGGTTTTAAAGAGATACTTATATCTGCGATTTTTGCTTTTGCACATGTCATAATTCTTGTACTGTCGACGGATCTTGGAGCAGCTTTGATTTTTTTTATTGTATATCTGATAATGATATATATTGCTTCGGGAAAAGTGGTATATCTGCTTACAGGCTTTGCAGCGGGAGCAGGAGCATCCGTTGTTGCATATCACCTTTTTGCCCATATAAGGGTGAGGGTAAGTGTGTGGCTTAATCCATGGGCTGATATAGATGGTAAGGGATATCAGATAACACAGTCTTTGTTTGCAATTGGAACAGGCGGATGGTTCGGAATGGGACTTTACGGCGGACTTCCAACATCAATACCTGTAGTCAGTAAGGATTTTGTATTTTCCGCAATAGCAGAGGAATTTGGCCTTATATTTGCAATATGTGTGGCACTTGTGTGTGTAAGTATTTTTCTTGAAATAATGAAAAATGCCACATTATGCAAAGATATGTTTAATAAACTGCTTGCAGCGGGAATCGGTGTGCTGTATATTTTCCAATGCTTCCTTACAATCGGCGGAGTTACCAAATTTATTCCGTCCACGGGAGTTACATTGCCATTTGTAAGTTACGGAGGAAGTTCTATCTTAAGTTCACTTATTATGTTTGCCATTGTGCAGACTGTATGTATGAAAGTAAGGGAGGATATCAATGAAAAAGAAATTAGAAAATCGAAAGAATAATAAGAGCATAATTGTTTCAACTTTGATATTTGTCATTACATTTATTGCAATGGCAGGATATCTTATATATTTTAACCTGACGCAGGCAGAGTCCATTATTAATAATTCTTACAATAAAAGACAGGGCGTGCTTTCGCGTCGTACAATAAGGGGCTCGATTTTGTCGGATGATAAGACGAAACTTGCGGTTACCAATGTGGATGGTGATGGTAATGAGACCAGATATTATCCCTATTCGGGACTGTTTTCACATACAATAGGATATCTTAATAATGGCGGATATGGTCTTGAAAGCCTGTACGGATATTATATGCTTCATTCCAATCAGAATTTTTTTGAACAGATTGGCAATGACTTATCCGGTAACAGAAATACCGGGGACAATGTTGTAACCACTCTTAATGTGGGCCTTCAGAAAGCCTGTTATGATGCGTTAGGAAGCAATAGAGGAGCTGTTATTGTTATGGAACCGTCAACAGGAAAAATACTTGCCATGGTTTCCAAACCTGATTTTGATCCAAACACGCTTGCCGCTAACTGGAGCCAGATAACGGGGGAAGGCAGCGATTCCGTTCTTGTAAACAGGGCAACACAGGGACTTTATCCTCCCGGCTCTACGTTTAAACTTATTACAATGCTTGAGTATCTTAGGGAACATAAAAATGATTACGGGCAGTATCACTATATATGTGACGGTACTTACGAATTGGGAAACAACACAATTAACTGTGTAAGGACAACTGCACATGGCGATGTAGATCTGTTTTCTTCACTTGCAGTTTCATGTAATTGTTCTTTTATCAATATCGGACTTTCGCTTGACCTCGACAGATATAAAAAAACTGCCGAAAAAATGTTGTTCAATAAAGAACTGCCGACTAACCTTGAATATAATAAGAGCAGATTTGTCCTTAACGGGGAATCGTCAGAATGGGATATTGCCCAGACGTCTTTCGGACAGGGAAAAACAGTTATAACACCGTTTCATCTTGCACTTATTACATGCACTATTGCCAATAACGGAACTTTGATGGAACCATACCTTGTGTCTTCTGTTGAAAGTACCAACGGCATGACTGTCAAGAAGTTCAAAGAAGAAAAATATGACACATTGATTACGGAAAAAGAAGCTTCGCTTTTAAAAAAAGGTATGGAACAGGTTGTAAAGGACAGCTTTTCATGGCTTTTCGGAGGTGTGGAATACACACTTGCAGCTAAATCAGGCTCTGCCCAATATGGAACGGAAGGATATGAACACTCGCTTTATGCAAGCTTTTCACCTGCCGATAACCCTGAAATAGCCGTTGTGGCAGTAGTGGAAGGCGGACCGCAGAGAAATACAACTGCTGCAGAAGTTACAAAACAGATATATGACTATTATTACAGCAATAAATGATTGATAAATGTCATAAAAAGTTATATACTGTCAATAGGTTGTTTAGACACACCAGTTAGGAGAAATTGCAATGACAGAAGCAACGAGTTGTGGCGGTGTGGTAATTTATAGAGGAAAGATTCTTCTTCTTTATAAGAATTATAAGAATAAGTACGAAGGATGGGTGCTTCCCAAGGGGACGGTGGAAGCAGGCGAGAGCCATGAGGAAACGGCACTTCGCGAAGTGAAAGAGGAATCCAGTGTTAAGGGCAGGATTATGAAGTACATTGGCAAGAGCCAGTATACATTTAATGTTCCGGGTGACGTAATATGTAAAGATGTGCATTGGTATCTTATGATGTCACAGAATTATTCCAGCAGACCCCAGCGTGAGGAATATTTTGAGGATTCGGGATATTATAAGTTTCATGAAGCATATCACTTACTTAAGTTCTCCAACGAACGCCAGATCCTTGAAAAGGCTTATGATGAATATCTTAATTTGAAACATAATGATTTATGGAAATAGTACTTAAATATTACCACAGTTTTTATAAGGCATCATTTGTATGAATGGTGCCTTTCACAGTGCATAGTATACTGATAAAAAACAGTTGCTTTTATTAAAATCCTATGATAATATATAGAAGTTCGCAGGTGTGGCGGAATGGCAGACGCAGCAGACTCAAAATCTGCCGTTGGCAACAACATGCGGGTTCAAGTCCCGCCACCTGCATTTTAAGTCAGACATTTGTCTGACTTTTTTTGTGTCTAAATATTGAAAAAAATGTATATAAATGGTACAATTATTACAAAAATTTTTTAGGAGAAAAAGGAATGAAAAAATCAGAAAAGATTGCAGGCATAAGTTTTTTGCTTGTAGCGGTATTTTATATCGGTATGTATGCACTTGGAGGAGTCAGTGAAATCAATATTACTGATGCTTCATTTGTAAAAAATATCGTTCTTATTGCAGCATTTGTATTGCTGGGTGTGGCTTTTCTTGCCAACCTTCATTACGTCGCGGTTGTGGCAACGGCAGTTGTAGCGGTGCTTATGGGAATATCGGCAGGCCAGGGTATTTACACATATGCGCAGGTTGATATGTTCAGCCTCATATTTGACTGGAAGGGGATGAGTTCGCTTCTTTTATTAGGATATATTACATATCCTTTAGGAATGGCCCTTGCGGCAGTAACAATGATAATCAATATTATCAGAAATAACGTTAAGAAGAATACATCAGGTCTTGTGGTACTTACTGTTATTTTTATACTTATTTCCACAATACCTATGATTATATTCATCGTATATTGCCTTGCCTTACTTAAGTTTAATTTAAGCGGAACAGGTAAAGCAGGTCCCGCAGTTATTATGATGTTAGGACTTTTTATATGTTATATTATTGGATTTATAGCAGGCTCATGTACATACAAAATTAAGATGACCAAACGTAATAATTATGTGCCGTATAATGATATTGATTTAAACAATCCATATGCAACTTCAGGTTCAGATCCTTTGAGCAACAACGGAAGTGCTAATCCATACACAAATTTACAGACAGAACGTAAATATTATGAACCTGATAAGGATGTATCGGATTATAATAACCAGAAGTAACAATAAGTAGAAGCCCTTATATAAGGGCTTTTTGCCTTTTCATGATAAAGGGAGTGATATAATGAAATATGATAAAATAAAAAGGATTTTAATAGTTGTAATTACAATTACTTACATGGCAATCGGATTTACATATCAATACAGGTATGATGATGAGACAGAGAATATCGAAAAAATCAACATATCAGGAACATATCAGGAAACGGAAGATGATTTACCTGTTGCTTTTAAATCTTTTGAAGATATCAGAAGTGACGGATATAAACAACTGATTGTAAAAGGACATTTTGATACGGATATTGAGAAAGATGTTAAGATATCCTGTCCTGTGGTAAGAAACACTATTACAATGAAAATTAATGGCAAAGAGTGCGTAAATACACCTAAGGATGTATTTGTCCGATGGATTAAGTTTAAATCACCCGGAATAGCCAAAGATGATGATGTGGAAATAATTATTAAACCTATAAGCAAAAAATATAGTGACGACAGTTATACTTATTTTCTTGAAAATATTTATGCAGGCTCTGAGACTGAACTGTTAAGATTAAAAATAAAAGAAAACTGGTATAATCTTCTTATAGGAATAGTTACCTTATGCCTCGGTGTGGGATTTGCGGTAGTACAGCTTGCATTTTCAGCATTTAAGTTTAATGGTGGCAGAAACTACGAATCCTGTGCACTGCTTCTGATATGCGGAAGTATATTTTCATTTGTTAATTATGATTATATATCATTTCTCTTTGGAAAGACTGCATTTATGAATGTTATTGACTTTATAAGCAAGATTTTGTTTTGCGGTTTCTTATTCCTGCATCTTCAGAAATATATTACAGACAAGAAATGCCGTATGGTTTCCGACATTTTGTTTTCAGTGTGGTTAGGTGTCTACGCAGTGTGTCTTGTAAGAAGAATTATGTCAATAATGCCTTATGTATATGCAGTGGATATGGTAATAGTGGGAATAACAGCCATCCTTGTAGGACATGAGATTATTTTTTATATTAACTATCTCAAAGAACATAATAAACAATCCCTGCTGATAATGGTATCTACCATGATACTCTGTGTTGCTGCATTGTTTGAAATGATACTTTATATTGTAGAAAGAAAATTTATCAGAGAAATTTTTTCTACGGGACTTCTTATATTTGGGATAATTAATTTTATTGACATGGTCAAAATCAGTAAAGAAACTGTTGAAAAATCAATTCGGGCAAAAGACCTTGAGAAACAGCTTGTAAACAGCAGAATGGAGTTACTGGTAGGACAGATAAAACCACATTTTGTATTTAATGCTTTAAATGTAATAGAGGACATATGTGTAAAAGAACCTGAAAAAGCAAAGACAGCGATTAAATATTTTTCAACGTATATGAAAGCAAATATGAATTCGCTGGCTGACAGGCGTGTAATTCCTTTTGAAAAAGAAATGGAACATGTGGAAAGTTATCTTTACATAGAGATGCTTCGCAAAGGAGATCTTTTAAAAGTCGAATATAATCTTGAAATAACAGATTTTAATATTCCGCCTCTTACCGTACAGACACTTGTTGAAAATGCGGTGAAACATGGAATGAAAGGTAAAGAAGGGGTTGGGATAATCTCAATAAGGACATATCTGAAAAATAATACGATATATGTTATAGTAGAGGATAACGGCGTGGGATTTGATACGGGTTACCGTCCTGATGACGGAAGAAAACATATAGGAATCGATAATACGGTTGCTCGTATCAAAAACATGGTAAACGGAAAAGTTACTATTGAAAGCATTATTATGAAAGGTACTAAAGTAACAATTGCAATACCTGCTTCGGATATAGTATCATAATCAGATAAGCGAGGATGATTATTTATGGAATGTCGTGATTTTCAAAAGTTAATACCCAAAATAATAGATGATGATATTCCTGAAGAGGATTTGGAAAAAGTGCTTGAACACGTAAAATCCTGTAAGGACTGTTATGATGAAATGGAAATATACTATGTGCTTAAGTATGGTTTCGGAGAAGATGACAATAATGATAATATGAACTTTATCGGATTGTTAGATGAGAAGATTACCGGACTTGAGAAAAAATGCCACTATTATGAAATGGCGAGCTCTCTTTATGAGGCTGTATATATAATCAGCAATACGGCTGTTTTTGGAACACTGATTTATATATTATTTAAGATTTTTTAATTGGAGAAATTATGAACAATTTACTTTTAATAGACGGACACAGTATTTTGAACAGAGCATTTTACGGAATACCTATGCTTACCAATCATGAAGGTATCCACACCAATGCGATATACGGATTTATCAATATTATGCTAAGGGCAATGGAAGATGAAAAATCCGACCACATTGCGGTGGCATTTGATTTAAAGGCACCTACATTCAGACATAAGATGTATGAGATGTATAAGGGCACCAGAAAGCCTATGCCTGCGGAATTGCATGAACAGGTGCCGGTTATTAAAGAAATATTGGCTTCAATGAATATACCTGTTATAACACTTGAAGGTTATGAGGCTGATGATATTCTGGGAACAGTAGGTAAAAAAGCCCAGTCCCTTGGATACAATGTTGTAATATTATCGGGTGACAGGGACCTGTTACAGCTTGCGGATGAACATATCAAAATCAGGCTTCCAAAGACCATCAAAGGCAGGACCGAAATAGAAAATTATTATCCTGAGGATGTTATGGAAAAATATATGGCAACACCATCGGAATTTATTGATTTGAAGGCTCTTATGGGTGATTCTTCGGACAATATTCCGGGAGTTCCCGGTATCGGGGAAAAGACTGCAATGTCCATTATTTCCAAATACCATTCTATTGAGAATGCTTATGAACATGTGGAGGAATTGACTCCTGCTAAGGCAAAGAACAGTCTCAGGGAGAATTATGATCTTGCAAAGTTGAGCAAGGTTCTTGCAACAATAGAAACTGACGCACCGGTGGAATTTAACATAGAGGACAGTGCTATAGGTAATGTTTTCACGAAAGAAGCGTATGAATTATTTACCAGATATGAATTAAAAAGTCTTCTCAAATACTTTGATAAGTCATCCTTTGAGCAAAAAGACATTCCGGAAGAAATTATAATAATAAAAGATTATTTTGAAGTGGATAAAGTATTTGAAGCCTGCCGGGTAAACAAAAAATGCGGAATCTCAATAGCAAAGGGCGACGTTTTTGCCGGTGTGGCAATCTGCTATAAGCCTGACAGTGTAACATTTATTTCGTGTGAGGGTCTTATTACCGAAGAATACCTTGTATCAAAAATAAAAGAGCTTGACTGCGAAATATACACTATCAACCTTAAAAATCATCTTGAATATTTTACAGATTCATACAAGGACAAAATACACGACATTGCGATAATGGCATATCTTCTTAATCCTCTTTTACAGGAATATGAATATAATGATATAGCTAATGATTTTATGGGCATTACTGTAGAAGGCCGCAGTGATATTATCGGTAAAAATAAGGTCTCTTCATATCTTACAGACGGATTTGATAAGATTGTAAAGTTATTTGCACTTGAGGCTTACGTTGCTTTTAATTCCTTTGATGAGGCAATGAAAAGGCTTAGAGAAACAGATATGGAAAAAGTATATCATGACATTGAACTGCCTGTTATCTATGTTCTGAAAAGTATGGAAAAATACGGAATTGCAGTCAATAAGGACGCCTTAAAGCAATATGGAGATGAACTTTCCGTTAAAATAAAGGATTTGGAGCAAAGTATTTATAAAGAAGCGGGTACTGAATTTAATATCAATTCCCCAAAACAGCTTGGAGAAGTCCTTTTTGAAAAATTAAACCTTCCATGCGGGAAAAAAACAAAAACAGGTTATTCTACTTCGGCAGATGTGCTTGAAAAGCTTTCAGCAGATTATCCGATTGTTGACAGTATACTTGAATACAGAACACTTGCCAAATTGAAATCAACATATGCCGACGGACTTGCGGAATATATTGTAGACGGAAGAATACACAGTACATTTAACCAGACAATAACAGCAACGGGAAGAATAAGCAGTACAGAGCCTAATCTCCAGAATATACCTATACGAATGGAGCTTGGCAGAAAGATAAGAAAAGTATTTGTGCCGGAAGATGGTTTTATTTTTATGGATGCCGACTACTCCCAGATAGAATTGAGGCTGCTTGCACATATGTCAGGTGATGACACACTGATTGAAGCATACAACGAAGACCGGGATATCCACAAAATTACGGCATCTAAAGTATTTAAGACACCTTTGGACGAGGTAACACCAAGACAAAGAAGCAATGCAAAAGCCGTTAATTTCGGAATTGTATATGGAATAAGTTCTTTTGGTTTAAGCAGGGATTTAAGTATTTCCAAAAAAGAAGCCAAAGAGTATATAGATGAATATTTTAATACCTACAAGACACTTAAAAACTACCTTGACAACCTTGTGAAAAGTGCCAAAGAAAACGGATATACAAAGACTATATACGGAAGAAGGAGACCTGTTCCTGAATTATCCTCAGGTAATTTTATGCAGAGGCAGTTTGGCGAGAGAATTGCAATGAACAGCCCATTACAGGGAACTGCTGCCGATATAATTAAAATTGCAATGATTAATGTATACAAACGTCTTAAGAATGAAAGACTTGAGTCAAGACTTATTTTACAGATTCATGATGAATTGCTTATTGAGACCAAAATCGGAGAAGAGGAACAGGTCCGTAAAATATTATCTGAAGAAATGGTCAATGCGGCAACGCTCAGGGTACCGCTTGCAATTGATATTCATAGCGGAAAAGACTGGTACGAGGCGAAATAATATGAAAATAATCGGAATAACCGGCGGCGTGGGAGCAGGAAAATCCTGCGTTCTTGCCGCTTTAAAGAAAATGTGTAATTGTGATATCGTAATGGCAGATGATGTAGCAAGACGGATTATGGAAAAGGGCGGAATACTTACGGCTAAGGCTTACGAACTTTTCGGAGAAAATGCATATAATGAAGACGGTACACTCAATAAAGAACTGTTGTCCGGTGTTATATATAACAATCCATCAGTGAAAAAACAATGGGAACTTGCGGTACATCCTGCAACCAACGCAAAAATTAAACAACTGATTCTTGAAGCAGATGCAAAGGGCAGGGATTATATTTTTATAGAAGCAGCACTTCTTATCGAAAATAATTATGATAAAATATGTGATGAAATATGGTATGTATATGCCGATGAAGCGACCAGAAGAGAAAGACTTTTAACTGAACGCGGTTATTCTGAAGAAAAGATAAAAACAATATTTAAAGACCAGTTAAAAGATGATGAATTCAGAAAACATTGCAGTTTTGTAATAAATACAGGCGGAAGTTTTGAAGACACGGCAGGACAGCTTCAAAACAAGCTGGAAGAATATAAACAATTATGATATAATATACGTTTAGAGAAATGTATCAGTGAAAGGAATTGCGGATAATATGTCAGAAATCAAATGCCCGGATAATTATGTTTTTGGCCTTGATATAGGAACGAGAAGTCTGGTTGGAACAATCGGATATGAAGATTCGTATGGATTTCATATTGTTGCCATGGAAGTGATGGAGCATGCGACAAGAGCCATGCTTGACGGACAGGTTCATGATATTAGTGTTGTCGGGGAAGAAATTAAACAGGTAAAAGAAAAACTTGAAAGAAAGATTAACAGAAAATTATCCGGTGTTTGTATTGCAGCGGCGGGAAGAGTGTTAAAAACCGTAACAGTAGAGGCTGATATGAAAATGGACCCGGAAGTGAAAATATCAAGCGAAGATATTTATTCCCTTGATTTAAACGGTGTAGACCTTGCTCACAGGCAGGTATGCGAGACTGTAACGGATGTTAATTACTACTGTGTAGGGTATACCCCTGTCAAATATTATCTTAACGGTTATGAGATAACTAACCTTGAAGGACATAAGGGTTCGGAAATATCCGTGCTTCTTCTTGCAACATTTTTGCCTGAAGAGGTAGTAGACGGATTATATGCGGCAGTTGAGATTGCGGGACTTGAAGTTGCCAACCTTACACTTGAGCCAATTGCTGCCATGAATGTTGCAATTCCTGAGAATTTCAGATTGCTTAATATCGCACTCGTTGATGTTGGTGCAGGTACATCGGATATATGTATAACAAAGGACGGAAGTATAATTGCTTACGGAATGATACCATGCGCCGGAGATGAAATATCGGAAACAATCGCAAAACATTACCTTGTAGACTTTGCGACAGCGGAAAAAATTAAAATCGGAGCAGGAAAAAAATCAAAAATTACATATAAAGATGTAATGGGAATCAAAAATACAATTATGCCTGACGATGTAAGGGCACTTACGGAACCGGTTGTAAACAGGATAACCTGTGATGTGGCAGATAAGATAAAAGAACTTAATGGCGGCAAAACTGTTAATGCAGTATTTGTTGTCGGTGGAGGCGGTAAAATCCCGGGATTTACAAAACTTCTCGCAAAAGAACTTGATTTACCTGAAACAAGGGTAGCTTTAAGAGGAAAAGAAGTTCTTGAAAATGTTGAATTTGCTGTTGATAATGTAAAAAAAGACCCTCTTTATGTCACTCCTGTGGGTATTTGTATTAATTACTACAACCAGAGAAATAATTTTATAGCGGTAACCGTAAACGGTAACAAAATTAAATTATATGATAACAGTAAGCTGACGGTTATTGATGCCGTAATGCAGGCAGGATATCCTAACGAAAAGCTGTTCCCAAGGCGGGGTCCTGCAGTTGAGTATACCTTAAATGGCGTACACCGGATGATACGTGGAGAATCCGGCAATCCTGCGGTAATTCTTAAAAACGGTAAAGAGACAACTTTGATGTCGGAAATAATGAAGAATGATTATATTGATATCGAAGAATCCACTGTGGGTAAAGAACCTGAAATGAGACTTGATGAGTTACAGGAATTTAACACATCGGTAACTTTTAATGTAAACGGCAATAATATTGTGTGCCCAAGATATGCTTACGTTAACGGAGAGATACAGTCAGGCAGCTATATAATTAAAACCGGTGACAACATCATAATGGAAGATTATTATACGGTTGAACAGTTGTTTAAGTTCCTTGATATACCTGTTGATGATAAGAAAATTATTGTAAACAATGACATTGCAGCAAAGGACACACCTGTTTACCCTAATTTTAATGTAAAGTATCAGGATATGTCAGAAATGTCTTATGACGAGCTTGAAGCAGATGACCGTGTAAAAGAAACGGATGTGGATGATATACCGGAAAATGTCAGTCACAGTACCATAAGTGTCAAAGTGAATAATACATATGTTACTTTAACCGGTAAAGAATCCTACACATTTGTGGATATTCTTGACGTATATCCGTTTGATATGAGTAAAATGGGAGGGGATGAGCTTGTCATGACCATTGATAAAGTCAAGGCGGAATTTGTCTCACCTTTACATAATGGTGCAGAAGTAGAACTTTACTGGAAATAGAATTTATTGACATACGAATAAAAGCAATGTATATTCATATCAATGTTAGGAGAATTGTTATGCGTATGATGAGTATTGCCAGTGGAAGCAGTGGCAATTGTATATATATCGGAACAGAAACGACACATATTCTTATAGATGATGGAATAAGCAGAAAAAGAGTGATTGAAGGGCTTACAATGCTTGATATTAAAGCAGAGGATATAGATGCTCTTTTAATTACACATGAACATGACGATCATACTTCGGGACTCGGAGTACTTGAAAGGTATTGCCCGATACCGGTTTACGGAACAGGCATGACTTTAGCCGCAATAGAAAATAATTCAAAGCTTGGAAAAGTTCCTGAGGGAATATTTAACCCCATACATGCGGGAGATTCCTTCATGATAGGTGACGTAACCATAAAATCCACATCTGTAAGCCATGATGCCGCAGACCCTGTTGCATATACTTTTTCCTCGGGGAAAAGCAAAGCGGGAATAATAACGGATTTAGGCGTGTATACTGATGAAATTGTTGAGAATTTCAAGAATCTTGATACGGTTTTAATAGAATCCAATCATGATATCAATATGTTGATGACAGGTCCATATCCTTATGTTTTAAAGCAACGAATTCTCGGAGGAAAAGGGCATCTTTCCAATGAGGACTGCGGACGCCTCCTTAATGGTATACTGGGGGGAAGAACAGGCAGTGTGTTTTTGGGACATCTGAGTAAGGAAAATAATTTTCCTGAACTTGCCTATGAGACGGTGAGACAGGAAATCAATCTTGGTGAATCAGAATTCCACGCAGAGGATTTTGACATAAAAGTAGCAAACCGGAGTAAGCCTTCGGATATTGCAATATTTTAACAGAAATAGGAGAAAAAAATGAACAAAGTAATTATCACAGTAGTAGGAAAAGATACAGTAGGAATTATTGCAAAAGTATGTACATATCTTGCAGAAAATCATATTAATATCCTTGATATATCACAGACAATTGTATCTGAATTTTTTAATATGATGATGGTTGTGGATGCCTCAAAAGCTACTAAAGATCTTTCTGAAGTAATTACAGACCTTGATGCAATAGGTGAAGGCATAGGTGTTGTTATTAAATGCCAGAGAGAAGAAATTTTTGATAAAATGCACAGAATTTAATTGGTGAGGTATGCAATGATTAACATATATGAAGTAAATGAAACCAACAAGATGATTGAAAAGGAAAATCTTGATGTACGAACTATAACAATGGGTATCAGCCTTTTGGATTGTGCAGACAGTGACCTTGAAAAAGTTAAAAACAATATATATAACAAAATTACGACCGTGGCAAAAGACCTTGTTAAGACAGGTCAGGATATTGAAAAAGAATTCGGAATACCTATCGTTAATAAAAGAATTTCAATAACCCCTATTGCTATGGTGGGACAGGCAGCATGTAAGACGAGCGATGATTATGTTGAAATTGCAAAAGTTCTTGATAAAGCAGCTCATGAAGTAGGCGTTAATTTTATTGGAGGATATTCCGCAGTTGTAAGCAAAGGAATGACAAGGAGCGATGAACTTCTTATACGTTCAATACCAAGGGCACTTGCAGAAACAGAACTTATATGCAGCTCGGTTAATGTTGGTTCTACAAAGACCGGCATCAATATGGATGCGGTAAGACTTCTCGGAGATATAATTAAAGAAACCGCAGAATACACTAAGGATAATGATTCACTTGGCTGCGCTAAGTTTGTTGCACTTTGCAATGCACCTGATGATAATCCGTTTATGGCAGGCGCATTTCACGGAGTATCGGAAGCAGATGTAATAATTAATGTCGGAGTAAGTGGTCCGGGTGTTGTTAAATACGCACTTTCTTCAATCAGGGAAGCAAATTTTGAAGTCCTTTGTGAAACAATTAAAAAGACAGCGTTTAAGATAACAAGAGTAGGTCAGCTTGTGGCACAGGAAGCATCAAAGAGACTGGGAGTTCCTTTTGGAATAATAGATCTTTCTCTTGCACCAACACCTGCTGTAGGAGATTCCGTAGCAGAAATATTGGAAGAAATCGGCCTTCAGAGAGCAGGCGCACCGGGAACAACGGCAGCCCTCGCATTGCTTAATGACCAGGTAAAAAAAGGCGGCGTTATGGCATCTTCTTATGTTGGTGGATTAAGTGGAGCATTTATCCCTGTAAGCGAAGATCAGGGAATGATAGATGCTGTTAAGGAAGGTTCGCTTACTATAGAAAAACTTGAAGCGATGACATGTGTATGCTCTGTAGGTCTTGATATGATTGCGATACCGGGAGATACAAGTGCAGAGACTATTTCAGGAATAATTGCAGATGAAGCGGCAATCGGAATGGTTAATCAGAAGACAACGGCTGTGAGAGTTATACCTGCGTATGGTAAGAAAGCCGGAGATGTTGTTGAATTCGGAGGACTTTTAGGATACGCACCGGTTATGCCTGTCAACACATTTGACTGTTCAAGATTTGTCAATCGTGGAGGAAGAATTCCGGCACCTATCCACAGCTTTAAGAATTAATGATTTCGGGCTTATGACGGTATTCATCCGTAAGATTTTCATTGTATTTATTGAAATAAGCCAGACGGTATATGTCTGATGATAAAATATCCTTTTGGAGAATTGTATTTTCCTTAAGGATATTTTTTGCTTCAGATAGATCGCATATTAATTTTATGCCTGATTTGTCCCTTATATCTTTAAGAAATTTCCCGCCGGCTTTATTAAAGGCAAGAACCCTGCAGACATCGGCTGATTTAATATCGTTATCTTTGATTCCTAACAGAATATGAATAAGTGAACGGCATATTCTTGTATATGTGTAGTTTTTGCTTTTTAACTCTGCGGCAAGCCCGTTAAAGTTGTAATAATTTCCTGAGGAAAAAAGATTGTTTATACGGTTTGAAAGTTTTTCGTCTATATCACTGTATTCGTGGAGAAAATTTCTATTTAACAATATACTCTGGTTAAGCAGCATTGAAAAATCTTCTTCAAATATAGGCTTTTTGCAGGAAATATAATTGTATACATCAGGCAGAAGGCTGCTTTTTATTCCTTCGGTGTCATTATTTTTATACATATTTCTTATTGAGGTAGCACTCGGGTAAGGAGTTGTGGCGATGGCATCATTGTAACCATTGCCTATTCTTTTTACCGGTATAGGGGTAATCGCAGAAGATGTTTTATGCAGCGCTTTGATATATTCGAGGGCAAGGATATTGTTAGGCATACCCAAAATATTCCTGAAACCGGTATTACTTAAATATTCCGATAAGGCATATTCTCGCGACAAGGGTGCGGAAAATCCTTTACTCATATATTTTTTAAGTAATATACGGTAATTTTCCGGTTCATCAGAAAGAATTTTAGCGATTTCATTAATGATAGACAAATTATCATTTTCCATGCCGAATGATATATAATCAACAGCATTTAGTCTGTTTAAGATATCTACGGCATAATATGCAAATCCTTCGGCACTTGAAGTGGCATATACCGTCGGAAGTTCAATTACAATATCTGCACCTGACAAAACAGCAAGGCCGGCTCTTGTATATTTATCAAAAACAGCAGGGATTCCGCGTTGTACAAAATTGCCGCTCATAAGTGCAATGATAATATCGGAACCTGAAAGTTCTCTTGCTTTTTCTATCTGGTATGCATGTCCTTTATGACATGGATTGTATTCTGAAATTATTGCCAGTGACTTCATGATTGGAACTCCTTCTTTTTTATGTATATTATTATAAATTTATTTATTTTTACAGTCAAATTTCAATTTTTTTTATTGAATGAAGTAATCATTTAGGGTATAATTGTATAAGATTGTATTTTGAGAGAAAGGAATTTGCAAAATGGCATTTATTGATGAAATTAAAGAAAGAGCCAGAGCTGAGAAAAAAAGAATAATTCTCCCTGAGGGTATGGACAGGAGAGTATGGGAAGCTGCTGTAACTGTCATTAAAGAAAATGTTGCCGATGTGACTGTTATTGCCACAGAGGAAGAAGTAAAAGAATTTTCGGAAGGACTGGATATAGAGGGAATACATATTATCAATCCGTTTACATATCCTGATCTTGACAGGTTTATAAATGACCTTGTTGAACTTAGAAGAATGAAGGGTATGACACCGGGAGAGGCAAGGGAATTACTTACTTCTGACTATATTTATTTTGCATGTATGATGCTTAGGGAGAATCAGGCGGATGGTATCGTTTCAGGAGCCTGTCATTCTACAGCCAATACGCTCCGTCCGGCATTACAGCTTGTTAAGGCAAAACCGGGAAGCCGTCTTGTTTCAGCATTTTTCATAATGGTAGTACCTGATTGCGAATATGGGTATAATGGGACCTTCCTGTTCGGAGATTGTGGTCTTGAACAGAATCCTGAACCTGAGAAGCTTGCAGGAATAGCCATTGCCTCGGCAGAATCTTTCAGATATCTTGTGGGAGGCGAGCCATACGTTGCAATGCTTTCATATTCGACAAAGGGAAGTGCGAGACATGCGGATGTAGATAAAGTATATAACGCATATAAAATAGCGAGAGATAATGCACCATATCTTAAAATTGACGGAGAATTACAGCCGGATGCGGCATTGGTTCCCGAAATTGCGGCATATAAAGCACCGGGAAGTAAAGTTGCAGGTAAAGCTAATGTACTTATTTTCCCTGACCTTGATGCAGGTAATATCGGATATAAGCTTGTGCAGAGACTTGCAAAGGCAGAAGCATATGGTCCTATTACCCAGGGAATGAACAAGCCTGTAAATGACCTTTCAAGAGGATGTTCCGCTAAAGATATCGTAGGTGTTGTTGCCATAACAGCGGTACAGGCACAGAAAGAGTAATTTTATTAAGAGGAAAAGATATGAAAATTTTAGTTGTTAATTGTGGAAGCTCGTCTTTGAAATTTCAGTTTATAGATTCGGAAAAAGAGGAAGTTCTTGCAAAGGGTGTATGTGAAAGAATAGGAATAGACGGAACACTCACATATGCCAAAGAAGGACATGCCAAGGAAACCGTAGATAAAGATATGCCTACACATACAGAGGCAATCAGGTATGTACTTGATGCACTTATGGACAGCGCTAAAGGCGTAATAAAATCGCTTTCCGAAGTTGATGCTGTAGGACACAGAGTAGTTCACGGCGGAGAAAAATTCACATCATCTGTCCTTATTGATGATGCCGTAATTGATTATATAAAGGAATGCAGTGATCTTGCACCTCTTCATAATCCGGCTAATCTTATCGGAATAGAGGCTTGTAAAAAAATTATGCCGGATGTTCCTATGGTTGCGGTTTTTGATACTGCATTTCATCAGACGATGCCTAAGAAAGCATATATGTACGGCATTCCTTTGGAATATTATGACAAATATCTTATAAGAAGATACGGTTTCCACGGAACCAGCCACAGTTATGTTTCAAAGAAAGCCGCAGAACTTATCGGCAAACCTTATGAAGAAAGCAGACTTATTGTATGCCACCTAGGCGGCGGAGCATCAGTTTCAGCAATTTCCAACGGCAGATGCGTTGATACATCAATGGGACTTACTCCTCTTGAGGGGCTTGTGATGGGTACCAGAAGCGGTAATATCGATCCTTCGATAATTGAGGTTATTGCCCACAAAGAGAATAAGTCAATAGATGATATACTTCATATACTTAATAAAGAATCGGGAATATATGCTTTATCAGGAAATATTTCCAGTGATATAAGAGATATTGAAGCAGCTTCCAAAGCAGGTAATGAGAAAGCTTCTCTTGCTATTGAGATTTTCTGTTATTCGATTGCCAAATATATCGGTGCATATTTTGTTGCATTAAATGGAGCTGATGCCATAGCTTTTACTGCAGGAATCGGTGAAAATGACAGCAATATAAGAGCCAAAATATGCAGTTACCTTGAATGTCTCGGGTGCAAAGTTGATGATAAGGCGAATGATGTGCATGGCGAGGAAGGCATTATCTCAACAGCTGATTCAAAGGTGAAACTTCTTGCAATACCTACTAATGAAGAACTTGCTATTGCAAGGGAAACGGTGACCCTTGTAAAATAATTAATACAAAGTAAAAAAATGTTTGACAAACAAATATGTCATTAGTATAATGATACAGGTGTGCTGTTGAAGCATATGTTTGTGAAGGAGAAGAATATGATATTAGATATTTCAAATGAACTCATGGATACAGGCAGAAGTAAGCAGTATACAGTCAGTTATGAAAGTGATACATTTTCATACAGGGACGGAGATTTCAGAGTGGTTTCGTCAGAACCGTTTGAACTTAGAATTGTAAGTCCCGCTAAGAATAAGATTCACATTACCGGAAGCGGCAGTATTATACTTGCTATTCCGTGCAGCCGTTGCCTTGAAGATGTTAACACGGTAATTCCGTTTGATATTGACGAAGAAGTTTCGGTTGACGCTGATGATAATGATGAAGAACAGTATTTTATCGAATCACATTATGTTGATACTGACAAGATGCTGTATACAGAGATTTTACTTAGCATGCCGCCTAAGGTACTTTGTAAGGAAGACTGTAAGGGAATATGTACGGTATGCGGTCATAATCTCAATGATGGTGAATGCGGATGCGACAGGTTCGTACCCGATCCAAGAATGTCAGCAATTAATGATATTTTTGAACAATTTAGTAAAAATAGTTGATTAGTATATGGTCAATGTTAAGGAGGTGCGAATACCATGTCTATTTGTCCAAAGAATAAATCTTCAAGATCTCATAGAGATAAGAGAAGAGCGAACTGGAAGATGAGTACACCAAATTTAGTAAAATGCAGTAAGTGTGGTGCTCTTATGATGTCTCACAGGGTATGTAAGGCTTGTGGTTCATACAATAAGAAGGAAATCATATCACAGGAAGCTTAATTGAGGAACCTTCCGGAGTTTTCCGGGAGGTTTTTTAATGTGACAATGTAAAAAACAGTTGAAATATATTTAGAGATTTAGTATATTATAACCGATATAAATAAGTATATTTTGGAGCATGGAATATGATTAATGCAATTACCGTAGCAGTTGACGCAATGGGTGGAGATAATGCACCTGCTGCGATTGTTAAGGGTGTCGTGGATGCCGTTAATAATAATGAATGTGTTACTGTCAAGCTTGTAGGAATTAAGGAAGCGGTTGAAGCTGAATTAAGCAAGTACACATATGACCATAATAGAATAGAAGTTATTGGTGCTACCGAAGTTATTGAGACTGCAGAACATCCTGTGAATGCAATTCGCAGAAAGAAAGACTCATCCATGGTAGTAGCAATGAATCTTGTTAAGGCCGGCGAGGCAGATGCTTTTGTTTCGGCCGGAAGTACCGGTGCCATATTAGTCGGGTCACAGGCAATAATAGGTCGTATTCCGGGGGTTAAGAGACCGCCTTTAGCTCCTGTTTTACCAACAGCCAAGGGACCGCTTGTTCTTGTGGATTGTGGTGCTAATGTTGATTCAAGACCGGATCATCTGGTACTTTATGCGAGAATGGGTTCTATATATAGTGAATATGTTCTTGGAATTAAGAATCCGAGAGTAGGAATTGCCAATAACGGAGCAGAGGAAGAGAAAGGTAATCAGCTTGTAAAGGATACTTTTCCGCTTCTTAAGGAATGTCGCGGTATTAATTTTATCGGCAGTGTCGAGACCAAGGATATTCCGCAGGGTAATGCAGATGTTGTTGTCTGTGACGGATTTGTTGGTAATGCTATTCTCAAGATGTTTGAAGGTGTGGGATATACACTTTTATCCGAGATAAAGCACAGTATGCTTTCCACATTCAGAGGTAAGCTCGGAGCTTTGCTTATTAAGCCATCTCTTAAGAAGGTTCTTAAGAAGTATGACGCTACAGAATATGGCGGAGCACCTATGTTAGGGCTTAACGGGCTTGTGGTTAAGGCACATGGAAGTTCTAATGCAAAAGAAATTAAGAATGCTGTTGAACAGTGTATTCAGTTTGTAGATGCTGATATTAATGTTAAGATAAGAGATACATTAACAGATGTTAATTAATTACCCAATATAGCATTTTTTGAAAGGAAAGGTAAAGATATGGAATTTGAAAAGTTACAGCAGATTATTGCAGAGGTATTGAATGTTGAACCTGATGAGATTACAATGGATACAACTTTTGTAGATGATTTAGGTGCAGATTCTCTTGATGTTTTCCAGATAATAATGGGAATTGAAGAAGAATTTGATATCGAAATTCCTAATGAAGCAGCAGAATCAATCGTTACTGTTGCTGATGCTGTTGAGCAGATTAAGAATGCTCTTAACTAAGTCAAAAGTATATTATATTAGGAAGTTTGAATGAATTTCTGACAATAAGTGAAAAGCCCGCTTTTATGGGCTTTTTTCTATATGAATAATGGAGCAGTAATATGAATATTAAAGAATTTGAAAAAAAGATAGGTTACGCATACAATAATGTGGATTTACTTAAGTTAGCTCTTACACACAGTTCATACGGAAATGAAGTATATAAAGATAAACTTCACAATAATGAAAGACTGGAGTTCTTAGGAGATGCAGTACTGGAGCTAACGGTAAGTGATTATCTTTTTAATGAAGAATGTAATATGCCGGAAGGAAGTCTTTCAAGGAAAAGAGCAAGCATAGTTTGCGAACCAACATTAGCAATGTGTGCAAGAGAAATTAATCTTCCAGAAGTTCTTTTTATGGGAAAAGGCGAAGAACTGACTGGTGGCAGATTCAGGGACTCTATTGTAAGTGATGCAATGGAAGCAGTAATAGGTTCCATTTATCTTGATGGAGGCATTGAATGTGCCAGGGAATTTATTAACAAATTTATTTTAGCTGATATCAAGGACAAACAGTTATTTGTGGACAGCAAAACAATATTGCAGGAACGGATACAGGCAGGATACAAAGAAGGACCTGAGTATATTATAACGGGTGAGTCCGGACCGGATCACTGTAAGGTATTTGAAGCAGAGGTAAGGATTGAAGGCAGGTTAATAGGCAGCGGAAAAGGACGTACCAAAAAAGCTGCTGAACAGCAGGCTGCATATAATGCAATTATGGATATGGAGAGTAAAGCATAGGTATGTATTTAAAAAAGATAGAAGTACAGGGTTTTAAATCATTTGCGAATAAATTACTGTTTGAATTTGATAACGGTATAACCGGTATAGTCGGACCTAATGGAAGTGGGAAAAGTAATATCGCAGATGCTGTAAGATGGGTACTTGGCGAACAAAGTGCCAAACAGCTTCGTGGTTCCAAAATGGAAGACATAATATTTGCGGGAACAGAAACCAGAAAACCCGTAAGTTTTGCAAGCGTGTCCCTGACAATAGACAATTCAGATAAAAAACTTGATATTGATTATAGCGAAGTAACGGTTACAAGACGTGTTTTCCGTTCCGGTGAAAGCGAATATCTTTTGAACGGCAATACCTGCAGACTTAAGGATATTAATGAGCTTTTTTATGATACGGGTATCGGCAAAGAGGGGTATTCTATTATCGGACAAGGCCAGATTGATAAAATACTAAGCGGAAAAGCAGAAGAACGAAGAGAACTCTTTGATGAAGCCGCAGGAATTGTGAAGTTCAAAAAACGTAAAAATGAAACACAGAAAAGCCTTGATAACGAAAGCCAGAACCTTATAAGAATCAATGATATTCTTGCCGAGCTAGAAAAACAGGTGGGACCTTTGGCACGTCAGTCCGATAAGGCTAAAGAATACCTTAGATTAAAGGAATATCTTAAGAAATACGAGGTTAATCTTTTTCTTTTGGAGGAATCTTCCACAAAGGGAGAACTTACTGAGGTTACCGGAAATCTTGATATTGTAAACGAAGAACTTGAAAAGGCCGGCAACAGGCTTGAAGAAATAAAAAGCGTTTATGATGAAAAAGACAATGAAGTATCGGAACTTACAGCACGAATTGATGAACTGACCGCGAAAAAGAATCAGGCGGAAATTGATAAAAACAGACTGGAAAGCCAGATAGAAATTCTTAAAGAACAGATTAATTCCGCAAATATGAATGATAGCCATCTTGCTGACCGTCTGAAAGAAATTAATGACCAGATAGCCGAGCGTAATGAAGAAAAACAGAAACTTTTAAAGCAGAAGTTTGATATAAGCTCGGAAGTTGATGATATTTTTGCAAGACAGAATGAGATTGACAGGGAAGTTGATGCACTCAGGAAAGAAACGGACGGATTGTCAAACGAAATCGAGAACCGCAAAAACAGTATTTTTGATAATCTTAATAAAAAAGGAACGATAAAGGCATCAATCCAGAGATATGAATCGATGCAGGAACAGGTCAATATAAGAAAAGCGGAACTTACCGGTAAGCTTATTAATTTTAAAACAGATGAAAGCGAATTTGATGTGTCAATTAAAGATGCGAAAGATAAGCTGGATTCAGTAAATAAAGAAATAGATGGACTTGTCAGTGAGAATAACAGGCTTATGGCACTCAGTGATGAAAACAAAGAAGAACGAAATACCAAAAAACAGAAACTTCAGGCTGCCAAAGAGCAGAATATGAGGTCACAGACGAAGCTTGAATCACTTAAAAACATTGCCGAAAGATATGACGGATACGGAAACAGCATCAGAAAGGTAATGGAGTGCAAAGAGCAGAATTCCGGAATATTAGGTGTTGTTGCAGACATTGTCAAAACAGAGAAGAAGTATGAGATAGCAATAGAAACCGCACTTGGCGGAACTATCCAGAATATTGTTACAGATAATGAAGAAACTGCAAAAAAGATGATTGATTACCTTAAGAAAAACCAGTATGGACGAGCAACTTTTCTTCCTTTGTCGGCAGTATCAGGCAAAAACAACAGGCGTGATAACCTTGAAAGGGAAAGCGGCTTTATAGGATATGCAAATGAGCTTGTTAAGGTTGATTTACAGTATAAAGGACTGGCTGATTATCTTTTGGGAAGATGCGTGGTTGTAGATAATATTGATAATGCGCTTCATCTTAATAAGGCTCATGGTTATTCTCTTAAAATTGTTACATTGGAAGGTGAACTTCTTAATCCCGGCGGTTCAATGACGGGAGGTGCTTTCAGAAATTCAAGTAATCTTTTAGGAAGAAGGCGTGAGATAGAGGAGCTTGAAAAAGTTGTAAGTTCTACTGAAAAAGTCATTTTTTCATTATCTGCGGATATTGACAGGCTGGGTGGACTTATTAATGAAGCAACTGATAAGATTGCAAAAAATACAGAGATTATTCAGAATAAAAAACTTGCAAAGAATACCTTGGAGATTAATTACAATCAGTTAGCTGACAAGAAAAATGAGATTCAGAACGTATATGAAAATAATAAACGTGAAGAAAAAGAAATCGAAAGCCAATTAAAAGATATAAGAGCCGAACTTGAAAGTAGTAATAAAGAGCTTGAAAAAATTGAAAATGATAACGAGCTTAATACAAAGGAAATATCTGATGCAACAGAAAGACTTAATGACCTTAAAAATAAGCTGGAAGAAAAAAATAAGATTGCTGAAAGTATACATATTGAATACTCACAGATTGCACAGAAGAGCCAGTTTGCGGAGGAAAGCGTTAAACGTATTCTCAGGGAAATTGACAGATTAAAAGATGGAATATCAGACCTTGAGGATAGTAAGGAAGAATCACAGACCGAAATTGCAGTAAGAAGCAGTCAGATAGAAGAAATTACAGATACAATAAAGACTGCTGCAGCCGAAATCGAATCTTATTCTTCTGAGCTTACAGACCTTAAGAGCAGGAAAGAAGAAGGACAGGCAACATTAAAAGGCTTCTTTACAACAAGAGAAGAATGCCAGAATAATCTTGTTACACTTGAAAAAGAACAATTCAGACTTTCACAGAACAAAGAGAAACTGGAAAATAACAGAGACTCCAAAATTGAGTATATGTGGAATGAATACGAGCTTACTTTAAGCGAAGCAACACAACTGAAGGATGATGAATTGTCAGATGTATCAGAGATTAAAAAGATTGTTACAGATACAAAGAATGAAATCAGAAAACTCGGTGACGTAAATGTTAATGCTATTGAAGATTACAAAGAAGTGGCGGAACGCTATGAATTTTTAAAGAACCAGCATGATGACCTTGTATCGGCAAGGGATAAACTGATTACTGTAATTGAAGAACTTGATAAAAATATGCGGGAACAGTTTACAACTAAGTTTGAAGAGATTAAAATTGAATTTGATAAGGTGTTCAGACAGCTTTTTGGCGGAGGAAAGGGCACAATAGAACTTGATCCTGAAGCGGATATACTTGATGCAGCCATAACCATCATTTCGCAGCCGCCGGGAAAGAAACTGCAGAATATGATGCAGTTGTCGGGTGGTGAAAAAGCACTTACGGCAATATGCCTTTTATTTGCAATACAGAATCTTAAACCGTCTCCGTTCTGCTTACTTGACGAAATAGAAGCGGCACTTGATGACAGCAATGTAGACAGGTATGCAAAATATCTGCATAAGCTTACAAAGAATACCCAGTTCATTGTAATAACCCATAGAAGAGGTACAATGGCTGCGGCAGACAGACTGTATGGTATTACAATGCAGGAAAAAGGTGTGTCCACACTTGTTTCGGTAGACCTTATTGAAAATCAGTTAGATGATAATACAAATAAAAATTAGCGGGGTGACCTATGGGATTTTTTAAAAAACTTGTATCAGGTCTTTCAAAGACCAGAAATAATATCGTATCAGGATTAAATTCGATTTTCCATGGTTTCAGTAAAATCGACGAGGATTTTTACGAGGAACTGGAAGAAACACTTATAATGGGAGATATCGGTGTAGAGACAACCGAAAAGATTATAGATGGTCTCAGACAGAAAGTTAGGGAAGATAAGATTAAAGACCCACAGTTATGTAAAGATATTCTTATTGATTCTATTAAAGAACAAATGGATCTTGGAGAGAATGCCTATGAATTTGAAAACAGACGTTCCGTAATTCTTGTAATAGGTGTCAATGGCGTGGGTAAAACCACATCCATCGGTAAAATTGCGGCAGGTCTTAAAAAACAGGGAAAAAAGGTTATCCTTGCAGCTGCCGATACTTTCAGGGCTGCTGCCATAGAACAGCTTGAAGAATGGGCGAAAAGAGCTTCTGTTGATATAATTGCCCAGAATGAAGGCTCAGATCCTGGAGCTGTTGTTTTCGATGCACTTCAGGCAGCAAAATCAAGAAATGCCGATGTGCTTATATGTGATACGGCAGGACGACTTCATAATAAGAAAAATCTTATGGATGAGCTAAGAAAAATTGATAAAATTATAACAAGGGAATTCCCTGATGCTTACAGGGAAAATCTTATTGTTCTTGATGGAACAACAGGACAGAATGCACTTTCACAATTAAAAGAATTCAAAGATGTGTGTGATGTATCAGGAATTATACTTACCAAAATGGACGGAACCGCAAAAGGAGGAATTGCAGTTGCGATACAGTCGGAGTATAATATACCTGTTAAGTATATTGGTGTTGGCGAACAGATTGAAGATTTGCAGAAATTCGATTCTAATGAATTTGTCAATGCACTTTTTGAAACTAAAGAAGATATATCTGATGAAGAATAAGGAGAAGAAAAATGACAAGCGAATTAACTCTTGAAAAATTTGAAGAAGCTGCTGAACGTGTTAAAGAAGTAACACTTGAGACAAGACTCGTATACAGTGAATATTTCAGCAGCCAGACAGGCAATAAGGTTTATTTTAAACCTGAGAATCTTCAATATACAGGTGCCTATAAAGTAAGAGGAGCTTATTACAAAATAAGCACATTATCCGAAGAAGAAAGAAACAAAGGCCTTATAACTGCATCAGCCGGCAACCATGCTCAGGGTGTTGCTTATGCAGCGAAGATATATGGAGCCAAGGCAGTAATAGTTATGCCTACATCTACTCCTATTATTAAGATTAACAGAACAAAGAGCTACGGTGCGGAAGTGGTTCTTTATGGTGATGTTTATGATGAAGCATGTGAGTATGCTTTAAAACTTGCCAAAGAACATGGATATACTTTTATCCATCCTTTTGATGATCTTGATGTTGTTACAGGTCAGGGCAGTATTGCAATGGAGATTATAAAAGAGCTTCCTACAGTGGATTACATACTTGTGCCTATCGGAGGAGGCGGACTTGCAACAGGTGTTTCCGCACTTGCAAAGATGCTTAATCCTAACATTAAAGTTATAGGTGTTGAACCTGCCAATGCAAACTGCATGCAGGTATCTATAAAAAACGGCAAGGTAACAACACTGCCTTCCGTAAGTACTATTGCAGACGGAACAGCCGTTAAGACACCGGGTTCAAAGATTTTTCCGTATATTGTAAAAAATATTGATGATATTATTACAGTAGAAGATGATGAACTTATAGTTGCATTTCTTGATATGGTTGAAAATCATAAAATGATTGCCGAAAATTCGGGACTTCTTTCAGTAGCTGCTTTAAAGAAACTCAATGTAAGCGGTAAGAAAGTTGTATCAATAATAAGCGGTGGTAATATGGATGTCATTACAATGTCATCTGTTGTACAGCATGGACTTATACAAAGAGGAAGAGTTTTCTCTGTATCCGTTCTTTTGCCTGATAAGCCTGGTGAATTACTTAAAGTAGCAAAGGTCATAGCAGATGCAAAGGGTAATGTAATTAAGCTTGAACATAACCAGTTTGTCAGCATTAACAGAAATGCGGCAGTTGAACTTAAAATTACACTTGAAGCATTTGGCATTGATCACAAAAACGAAATTATTGCAGCACTTAAAAAAGCAGGATATGATCCAAAGTCAGTCCAGACAAGCTTTTAAGTCAAAGGGGAGGGGACATGAACCCAAAATTAAAACCTAAAAACAGATTAACCCAGACAAGATTTATTTGCCTAGGGTTTATAATGATAATACTTCTTGGAACATTGCTTTTAATGACGCCGATTGCTTCAAGAAGCCATACGGTTACCCCTTTTCTTGACAGTATGTTCACGGCATTAAGTGCCACTTGTGTAACGGGGCTTGTTGTTGTGGATACGTTTACCCATTGGACATTGTTCGGTCAGCTTGTAATTATTACATTAATTCAGATTGGCGGACTTGGATTTATTACGATAGGTGTTGCTTTTTCACTTTTATTGCGAAACAGGATAGGTCTTAAGGCAAGAGGACTTATGCAGGAAAGCATTAATAGCGTAAAAATCGGTGGAATAATTAAACTTGCAAAAAAAATCCTTGTAGGAACTTTTATTGTTGAAGGAACGGGAGCACTTATTCTTGGAATAAGATTTTCTTTTGACTTCGGTTTTGTAAGAGGAATGTATTATGGGATTTTTCATGCCATATCTGCATTTTGTAACGGTGGTTTTGACCTGATGGGAAGACTTGAACCTTATTCATCCCTTACTTATTATGCAGGTGATGTGGTTGTAAATGTTGTAATTGATTCATTAATTATCATCGGTGGTATCGGCTTTGTTGTATGGGATGATATTACAACTAATGGTCTGCATTTCAAAAAATACAGACTCCATACCAAAATCGTACTTGTTACCACGGCTTTTTTACTGCTTTCAGGAACGTTACTGTTTTATATAACCGAATATAACAACACCATGAAAGGTATGAATGTGGGAGAACGTATACTTGCGTCGCTTTTTTCAGCAACTACAGCCAGAACTGCAGGTTTTAACAGCGTAGATACGGGAAGCCTTACTTCCGCATCAAAGTTGCTTACCTGTGTGTTAATGTTTATCGGAGGTTCACCGGGTTCTACTGCAGGCGGAATTAAGACAACAACAATTTTTATACTTGTTGTAAGCCTGTGGTCAGGAATAACAGACAGACATAAGACCGCAGTATTTAAGAGAAGATTTGAAGACGATGCCATTAAAAAGGCAAGTACAGTTTTTACCCTAAATATGTTTCTTGCTATTTTTGCATTGTTTACGATTCTTGCAATAACGGATCTGTCACTTTCAGATGTAATGTTTGAGGTGTTCTCAGCAATAGGAACCGTTGGTATGACAACAGGCATTACGAGGGATTTGAGCAGTGCGGCAAGAATTATAATAATGGTATTGATGTTCTGCGGCAGGGTAGGAAGTCTTTCTTTTGCCCTTACGTTTTTACAGGGTAAAAAAGACCCTCCGGTATATTATCCGGAAGAAGAAATATCAGTAGGTTAATAAGAAAGGGATAATAAAATGAAATCATTTTTAATAATAGGTATGGGCAATTTCGGACATTATCTTTGTCAGGAGCTGGCAAAGTACGATTGCGAAATAATGATAATAGATAATGTGGAAGAGAGAGTTGACGATATGCTTCCGTATGTTACTTCCGCCAAAATAGGCGACTGTACCAACAAGGAAGTGCTTGAAAGTCTTGGAGTAAGCAATTTTGATGCCTGTTTTATTTGTGTAGGAGATAATTTCCAGAATTCACTGGAGATAACAAGTCTTGTAAAAGAACTTGGCGGCAAACTTGTAATAAGCAGGGCAGTCAGGGATTTACATGCGAAGTTTCTTTTAAGAAATGGTGCAGACCGTGTAATCCATCCTGAAAGGGATGTTGCTGAGAGAATTGCCAAATCCTACAGTAATTCACTTATTTTTGACTATATTGAACTTGATAAGAAAAATTCAATTTATGAGATTACACCGTTTGAGGAATGTATAGGAAAAACTATCAAAGAGGTAAATTTCAGAACAAAATATGGTGCCAACATTATCGGTATTAAAAAGGAAGGCGTTCCTATGATAATGCCCACCGCAGATTATATTTTTAAAAAGGACGAACATTTAGTGGTTGTTGGAGAAACAGAAAAAATGGATAAAATACTCTGATAATCAGAACAAATTTTCTGTAAAGAAAAAATACTTGACAGGTAGCTGAAGTTTATGTATTATAGCTAAGGTGAGTTGAGGCAAGGAGACACTATGGAGAAAATTTTTGAGCAGGCAATGCTTTATGATTTTTATGGTGAACTGCTTAAGGATAATCAGAAGGAAGTTTTTGAAAACTATGTTCTTGATAATCTGTCACTCAGTGAAATAGCTGAAGAACGCAATATCAGCAGACAGGCAGTGTATGATATGATTAAGCGTGCAGACAGGGCACTCAATGAATATGAGGATAAGCTACATCTTTTGGAAAAGTTTCTTACAATTAAGGAAGATGTTAACAGGATTCATATAATTTCCAAGCAACTTACTGACAGCAGAGACAGGGAACTGGCAACTCAGATTGTATCAATTACAGACAAAATATTAGATGAGTTATAGGAGATTTTTTGATGGCTTTTGACAGTTTATCAGAAAAATTACAGAATATATTTAAGAAGCTCAGAGGCAAGGGACGTCTTTCTGCTGATGATGTTAAGACAGCTATGAAGGAAGTTAAGATGGCGCTTTTAGAGGCCGATGTTAACTTCAAGGTTGTTAAGCAGTTCGTAAATACGGTATCCGAAAGAGCAGTGGGACAGGATGTTATGTCAAGTCTTACGCCCGGACAGATGGTTATTAAGATTGTTAATGAAGAAATGGTTGCACTTATGGGAAGTGAAACAACAGAGATTTCTTTTGTACCGGGTGCGGCACCTACTGTCATTATGATGGCAGGTTTACAGGGTGCTGGTAAGACAACCACAACAGCTAAGATAGCAGGTAAGCTTAAAGAGAAAGGAAAGAGACCTTTACTTGTTGCCTGCGATGTTTACAGACCGGCGGCAATCAAACAGCTTCAGATTAACGGTGAGAAGCAGGGTGTTCCTGTGTTTGAGATGGGTGATAACAATAAGCCTGTTGATATAGCCAAGGCAGCACTTGCTCATGCACAGAAGAATAACAATAATGTTGTTATTCTGGATACAGCCGGACGTCTTCATGTGGATGAAGATATGATGAATGAGCTTAAAGAGATTAAGGAAGCCGTGAATGTTCATCAGACAATCCTTGTTGTGGATGCCATGACAGGTCAGGATGCGGTTAATGTAGCATCTACTTTTAATGAACAGATTGGCATTGATGGTGTTGTTTTAACTAAGTTAGATGGTGATACCAGAGGCGGTGCCGCTTTATCAATTAAGGCAGTTACCGGAAAACCTATTTTATATATTGGTATGGGAGAGAAACTTTCGGATCTTGAACAGTTTTATCCCGACAGAATGGCGTCAAGAATACTCGGTATGGGTGATGTGCTTACTCTTATTGAGAAAGTACAGGCGGATTTTGACGAAGAAAAAGCTAAAGAGATGGAAAGAAAATTAAAGAAATCGGAGTTCGATTTTAATGATTATCTTGAATCTTTTAAGCAGGTCAAGAAACTTGGCGGAATCGGAAAGATGCTTAATATGATGCCCGGTATGAATTCCCAGATGAAGAATGCGGCGGACAACGTAGATGAGAAGCAGATTGCGAGAGTTGAAGCGATTATTTATTCAATGACTCCCGCAGAAAGAGCTAATCCCAAGCTTTTAAATCCATCACGAAAAAATAGAATTGCAAGAGGTGCAGGCGTTGATATAGCCGAAGTCAACCGACTTGTAAAACAACAGGAGCAGATGAAGAAGATGATGAAGCAGCTTCCTGGAATGATGGGTGGCAAATTTGGTAAAAAGGGCAGGTTTAACTTACCTTTTTAATATAAACTAATTATTTTATTTATTTTAGGAGGCTAATAACAATGGCAGTTAAAATCAGATTAAGAAGAATGGGTCAGAAGAAGAATCCTTTTTATAGAATTATCGTTGCTGATTCAAGATCACCAAGAAACGGAAGATTTATCGAAGAAATCGGAACATATGATCCTAATACAGATCCAAGTACATTCAATGTAGATGAAGAACTTGCAAAGAAATGGCTCGCAAATGGTGCACAGCCAACTGAAGTTGTAGGCAAAATCTTCAAACTTGCCGGAATCGAAAAATAAATAGACACTCTTTATGTGTAAGGAGGTATTTCAGATGAAGGAATTAGTTGAAGTAATTGCAAAAGCGCTTGTAGACAATCCTGATGAAGTAGTAGTTACTGAAACTGTTAAAGACAAAGCAACTATTATTGAACTAAAAGTTGCAAAGTCCGATATCGGTAAAGTAATCGGAAGACAGGGTAGAATTGCTAAGTCGATACGTTCAGTTGTTAAGGCGGCTGCAACAAAAGAAGATAAGAAAATTATCGTTGATATAATGTAAAATATTAAGCTGTCCGCAAAGGGCAGCTTTTTGTTATAAACACGGAGGATTAATGGAAGATTTATTAAGAGTAGGTGTCATTACATCGCCCCATGGAATTGCAGGGGAAGTTAAAGTATATCCCACCACGGATGATCCGATGAGATTTAAAAATCTGAAAGAATGTATTTTAAAAAGCAACAGGGAAATGCTTAACCTTCATGTTGCCGGAGTTAAATTCCAAAAGAATCTTGTTATATTGAAATTCAAAGAATTTAATAACATTAATGAGGTTGAAAAATATCGTCAGGCAGAACTATATGTGACAAGGGAAAATGCCGTTAAGCTTGAAGAAGGCGAATATTTTATATGTGACTTAATCGGATTAAAGGTAATAGATGAATTTGGCAAAACAATCGGTGAATTAACAGATGTAATACAGACCGGAGCCAACGATGTATACGAAGTAACAACTCCGGAAAGAAAAAAATATCTTTTTCCTGTAATAAAAGAATGTATACTTAATGTTGATCTTGACGAAGGTATTGTAACCGTTCATATTATGAAAGGACTTCTTGATTTATGATGAATTTTCATGTGCTGACTTTATTTCCGGAAATGGTTTTAAATGGACTTAATACAAGCATAACCGGCAAAGCTGTAAAAAACGGTCTTATAAATATTAAAGCAACGGATATAAGGAATTATTCCAAGGATAAACATAATCATGTGGATGATTATCCTTACGGCGGAGGAGCCGGTATGGTAATGCAGCCTATGCCCGTATATGATGCATATATTGATGCCGTTAAGAATATGAACGGAACAAAAAGAGTAATATATCTGACTCCACAGGGAAAAGTTTTTAACCAGAGAATGGCAGAAGAGTTCGCAAAAGAAGAAAATCTTATCTTCTTATGCGGACATTACGAGGGAATAGATGAGCGCGTTCTTGATAAGATTGTTACTGACGATGTCTCTATAGGCGACTATGTGCTTACAGGAGGAGAACTTGCAGCAATGGTTATGATAGATGCCATTTCGAGAAAAGTTGACGGTGTTCTAAATAACAGCGAATCTTCTGAGATAGAAACTTTTTATGACAATCTTCTGGAATATCCTCAATATACAAGACCAGAGGTGTGGGAGGGCGAAAGAGTTCCTGAGGTTCTTCTTTCCGGAAACCACGGCAAAATAGAAGAATGGCGCAGACAGAAATCTATCGAAAGAACCTGCGACTTCAGACCGGATTTACTTGCCAAGGCAAACCTTAGCGATAAGGATAAAAATTATCTGGCGGAATATAAAAGCAGAAAAAATTAATATAGATTATAGTTGACATGTTTTTTGATAGGTGGTATTTTATTAAAAACGAGTTGTAGCAAAATACTACAACATAATTAAGGAGGGATATCATGGCGTGTACGAATGTCAGGGATGAAAACGGACTGACGGAGGAAGAATACCTGAAGAAATATAAGCCGGGTAAGTACGAAAGACCGTCAGTAACGGTTGATATGCTGTTATTCGGAATGGATGAGCACTATGATTCACTTAAGCTTCTGCTTATCAGAAGAAAAAATCATCCGTTTATCAATAAATGGGCTTTCCCGGGTGGATTCGTTAATATAGATGAATCAGCATATCATGCAGCCTGCCGGGAGCTAGAAGAAGAAACAGGTCTTAAGGATGTATATATGGAACAGTTATATACATTTACGACACCGGACAGGGACCCAAGAATGAGAGTAATTGATATTGCATATCTTACGCTTTTACAGACCTGCCCTGTAACATCAGGTGATGATGCAAAAGATGCGGCGTGGTTTAATGTATCACTTAAGAATAATGAGCTTGTTCTTGAAAATGCAGAAAAAAATGTATATATAAAATATTCTCTTTTCAAGAAATCCTTTAAAAACGGAGTGATTGACATTGTAAATTATGACAGACCGGTACCAAAGACAGAGGAACAACTGGCATTTGACCATGCACAGATACTTGTGGAAAGCATAATGAGACTCCGTAATAAAGTACAATACACAGATATTGCTTTTAACCTTATGTCAGAAGAATTTACAATGACGGATCTTATGAAAGTATATGAAGTTATACTTGATAAGGAAATGTACAGAAAGAATTTCAGGGATAAGATGAAATTAAAGACTGTGGCTACAGGAAATACAGGTTATTCGAAGTCTACCAATGGAACAACACCATCCGAGTTGTACAGATACGAGCCGCATGAAATATGAAAGGAACAGAGTTTATGAGAGTTTTGACAGTGGTGGATATGCAGAATGACTTTATCACAGGCACACTTGGCAATAAAGAGTGTCAGGCAGTTGTCGGTAATGTGGTTAATGTTATAAATACAGGTAATTATGACAAAATAATAGCAACAAGAGATACACACTTTGAAGGATATCTTAATACTCAGGAAGGGAAAAAACTTCCTGTGGAACACTGTATAATTAATACAGAGGGATGGGAGATACAAAAAGATGTGGAAGCAGCCCTTGAAGCAAATAAAGATAAGGTAACCTATATTAATAAAATAACCTTTGGAAGTACAGAATTATCAGAAATAATTAAAGAACTTGGAACTGAAAACGAAGAACTTACAGTAGATTTTGTTGGTGTATGTACCGGAATATGTATTATCAGCAATGCAATAATAAGTAAAGCTTTTGCACCCGGAGCTGATATTCGCGTTATAGAAAGTGCCTGTGCCTGCGTAACACCTGATTCACATAAAAATGCAATTGAAGCAATGAAGTTATGTCAGATAGACATAATCTGAAATATAAGGAGAAAATATTATGAGATTTAAACCGGCAGTCACAAGTCTTTTGGAAACAGACCTTTATAAATTTTCAATGGGCCAGGCAATTTTTCATCAGTTCAGCGACTATAAAACAACATGGACATTTAAGTGCCGTAATAAGGATGTTCACTTCACTTCCGAAATGGTGGAAGAAATAAGAGAGCAGATAAAGCACTACTGCAATTTGAGGTTTACGGAGGATGAACTTACATATCTTGGAGGAATTACATGGTTTAAAAAATCATATATCGATTTTTTAAGATTATGGCAGCCTCGTTATGAAGAATTTGTTATAACTGATGACGCTGAATGTGGTTTGTCAATAGAAGCAGGCGGAACATGGTTAAACACATCAATGTATGAAATTCCTATCCTTGCAATCGTAAACGAAGTATATTTCAGAAGTGCATATAACTATGATGATTTAATGGAAAGCTTCAGAAGAAGACTTAATGAAAAAGTTAATAAAATAGTAAGCGGTGAATATAACATAGGTGTATTCAGCGAGTTCGGGCTGAGAAGAAGATTATCCGCAAAAGCTCAGGATTTGGCGGTAAAAACACTTGCTGACAGAAGCAAGGAATTTCCACAGAACACCAGATATGTAGGAACTTCCAATGTATATCTTGCAAAAAAATATAATCTTGCACCTGTAGGAACAATGGCACATGAATGGATAATGTGTGTAGGACAGGGTAATCATAAGCACAATCCCGCATATTCCAACTGGTATGCCCTTGATGCATGGGTAAAAGAATACGGTATTTTAAACGGAACGGCTCTTACGGATGCAATAACAACGGATTGTTTTTTAAGAGACTTCAGACTTACATATGCAACACTTTTCAGCGGAGTACGCCATGACAGCGGTGACCCATTTGTCTGGGGAGACAAGATGATAAAACACTACGAAACCCTTGGTATAGATGCAAAATCCAAAACCCTTCTTTTCAGCGACAGTCTTGATTTTGAAAGAGCAACGAAACTTAATGAGTATTTCAGCGGCAGAGCAAAAGTAGCTTTTGGAATAGGAACATACTTATCAAATGATACGGATGTTCCGGCTCTTAACATCGTTATGAAAACAACGGAATGTAATGGAATGGATGTTGCAAAAATATCTGATACACCGGGTAAGGGAATGTGCAAGAATCCGGAATATGTTGAGTATCTCCAAAGATGTATCGACTGGAGAATGAAACACTGAAAAAAAGACTTGCAATTTATATATTAATATGATAATTTATAATAGTTATATTAAGTGGCGGTCCGCTGTTACCGTGGTAGTATTTAAGAACGTCATATTTTAGGAGGATTTTACAATGAACGATATCATCAAGAATATCGAAGCTGCTCAGATGAAGCAGAGCGTACCTGAATTCAGAGTAGGAGATACAGTTAAGGTATCTGCTAAGATTAAAGAAGGAAACCGTGAGAGAATCCAGGTTTTTGAAGGAACTGTTATTAAGAGACAGGGCGGAAGCAACCGTGAGACATTCACAGTAAGAAAGCTTTCTAATGGTGTCGGAGTAGAGAAGACATGGCCATTACACTCACCATTCGTTGAAGACATTACAGTTGTAAGACGTGGTAAGGCTAGAAGAGCTAAATTATTCTACTTAAGAGGCAGAATTGGTAAAGCAGCTAAGGTTAAAGAAATTGTTAAATAATTTTTTGCTTTGAATCAGAAAATGAGCGCGATAGATGGAAGCTTTATCTATCGCGTTTTTTTTCATAATGTTTTGAGGAGAAAATATGGTAGGATTTAAGAAAAGAGAAATTGTATACAGACCTTTTGAGATTGTATTTAAAATTATAACAGATATAGTAATGATTATATGTTTCACATACCTTATTGTAATTGCTTTTTTTGATAAAATAACGATTACAGGACATTCGATGAACAATACATTACAGAATAACCAGACGGTGATTCTTAATACGATTGCATATTCTCTTAAAGCACCGGAAAGGTATGACCTTATTGCATTTAAAACAGGCAAAAAAGATAATACCTCAATATATGTAAGGCGTGTTATAGGACTTCCCGGTGAAACAGTGCAGATACAGGCTGGCAGAATATATATAGATGGTAAAGAACTTACAGAAGATATCTGCAATGAAGAGATATATAATGCAGGATTTGCGGCAGAGCCTGTAAAATTAGGCTATGATGAGTTTTTTGTACTTGGAGACAACAGAAACAACAGTGACGACAGCAGATATTCCAATATCGGAACGGTAAAAAGAGATATGATTATCGGCAAACCGTGGTTACGGATAAAGCCTGCATCAGATTTCGGAAAGATAAAATATAAAACAGAAAAGAATGGAAGTGATAGTAATGGCGGAGAATAAAGCCTCTTTTAACTGGTATCCCGGTCATATGACCAAAGCAAAGAGAATGATGCAGGAGGATATCAAGTTTAATGATATTGTCATAGAGCTTATTGATGCGAGGATTCCAATGTCCAGCAGGAATCCCGATATAGATGACCTTGCAAAAAATAAATACAGACTTATTCTACTTAATAAGTCAGACCTTGCAGATGAAAGAGTGACCGTAAAATGGGTTGAATTTTTTGAAAAACAGGGAATAAAGGTTATTAAACTGGATTCAAGACAGCGAAGCGGGATGAAATCCGTTAATAATGCTATTCTTGAAGTTTGTAAAGAAAAAATAGAAAGAGACAGAAAAAGAGGAATCATTAACCGCCCCGTGAGGGCTATGATAGTCGGAATACCTAACGTTGGTAAATCAACATTTATAAATTCTTTTGCAGGTAAAGCCTGTGCAAAGACAGGTAATAAACCGGGTGTCACAAAGGGAAAACAATGGATAAGGCTTAATAAAACGGTAGAACTGCTTGATACACCGGGAATTCTGTGGCCGAAATTCGATAACGAAAAAATAGCCAATGATCTGGCTTTTATCGGTTCAATCAATGACCAGATTCTTAATCTTACAGAACTCAGTCTTAAATTTATTGAATCCGTAAAAAATGACTATGCCGGTATTTTTACCTCAAGATATGATATAGAAGAGAAAGACGACGGTGTTACAATGCTTGGAGATATTGCTATTGCAAGAGGATGTCTTAAAAAGGGCGGAGAACCTGACTATGATAAAGCGGCAGCCCTTATTTTTGATGACTTCCGTTCCGGTAAACTGGGAAAAATTTCTATTGAGAAACCGGAGGATTACATTTCATGACAAAAGCAGAAAGACTTGAAGCAGAAATAAAGCGTACAGAACTTATGAAGGAATTTGACAGGGAGTACAAGATATACGGAACTATATGCGGCATAGACGAGGCTGGACGAGGACCTCTTTGCGGACCTGTGGTGGCTGCTGCAGTTATTTTGCCGGATGAGTACAATATTTTATACATAAATGATTCCAAAAAACTAAGTGAAACAAAGAGGGAAGAAGTATATAAAGAAATTGATAAATATGCGGTTGCTTACGGAGTGGGAATAGTCTCTCCGGAAAGAATAGATGAGATAAATATATTACAGGCAACTTATGAAGCAATGAGAACAGCTATTCATAAATTGAGTGTAACACCCGATATATTATTAAATGATGCAGTAACAATACCGATGGTGGATATTAAGCAGGTACCTATTATAAAAGGTGATGCAAAAAGCCAGTCCATTGCTGCAGCAAGTATTGTGGCAAAAGTAACAAGGGACCATCTTATGGAAGAATATGATAAGTTATATCCTGAATATGGATTTGCAAAACATAAAGGATACGGAACGGCAGCTCATATTAAAGCCATTAAAGAATACGGTCCATGTCCGATTCATCGCAGGACTTTTATTAAGGACTTTATTTAATCAGCAGAAAGGGTGTTAAATTACATGAATATTAAAACTGTAAACAATACAACAGGAATAACTAATGCCAATGTTAATTTAGCACAAAATTCAGGCTCTGCAGACAGAACACAGATTACGGTTCCTTCCGGTCTGTCTCCCATTGAAGCAGGAAAAGCACTTTTAATGCAGTTAAGCACAGGAGACAGACTCACGGGAGAAATTATCGATATAACCCCCAATAACATTACAATTTCATTAAATGACAGCGTTACTGTTAAGGCAACACTGGCGGATTCGTTATCCTATAATATAGGCGATATAGCTTCCTTTACAATTAAGGATATTAATAAAGAACAGGTTGTTCTTAAAGCCGGTACCAATACTAACAGAAATCTTTTTAACGACCAGACAATTACGTCCGCACTTAAAAATGCAGGACTTCAGGTTAATGAAGTCACTGTATCGCTTGTAAAAGAGCTGATGTCCCATGAACTTCCTATTACATCCGACAGCATTAACCATTATATGAATCTTTTGACGGAATCCTCCATAGCAAGTCCCAAAGATGTGATTTACCTAGAGGGCATGCACGTTGAAGTAACCGATGAGAACGTACAGGCGTTGCATGATTATTATGATTTCAATAGGGGAATGACAGGCAATGCGACGAAACTTACGGATGATCTTTACGGAATGTTAAACAGCCTCCCTTCATCGGTTTCGGATGCTACGGTGACACTTTTAAGCAATTTTATTTCTTCATTTACGCCTGAAATATCTGAACCGGTAATGATGGGGAATTCTGTGGATGCCAATGAATTACAGAAGCTTTCCGAGGTTTTGCTTAATGGTGATAACGGAGAGGATGGTAATACGACGCTGCAGGAATTTGCAGGACAGGTAGCAGAGGGTAAAATATCCTCAAAAGAATTTTTCAACAGGATAATTGATTTTTATAAAGATGGTTTTATTTCACCTGATAAATTTAAAGAAATCGTATCATTAAAAGGAACTGAAAATATACTTAAAGATTTTGTCAGACAGGAAATGTTTCTTAATCCTTCAGATATAAGCAAGGAAAATATTAAGAAGCTGTATTCTAAAGTGCTTCAGGATACGGAAGCTTTATCATCCAGATTTCAAGGCATAAAGTTTGCTGAAAATATGCTTAATACCAATACACAGATTAAAAATGACGTATCCTTTTTGAATCAGGCAAATAATTTTATGAATTTTGTGCAGATTCCACTTCGCATGAGTGGACATGAAGGCCATGGCGATTTGTATGTGTACAAAAATAACAGAAAAAAAATAGAGGATAAGGATGAGTTGAAAGCACTTTTACATCTTGATATGGACAATCTCGGACCCATGGATGTATTTGTTTTGTTAAAAGCCAATAATGTAACCACTAACTTTAAGGTGGCAAACGATGATATTTTAGCATATATTGAGGAGCATATATCAGAACTTAATGAGAGACTTAATGCTCTGGGTTACAGCGTGACAAGCACCGTTACGTCTGATAAGGAAAAATATTCTTTTGTAAAATCTGTAATGGAGGAGGAATTTCCATCGGTTGAAATAAAACGTTTCAGCTTTGATGTGAGAACGTAAGTCATGGCTGAAGAAGAGAAAAAAAGAAAACAGGCGATAGCCATACAGTATAATCCCGATGAGGTTGCACCTAAAATTCTGGCTTCCGGAACAGGAATTATAGCTGATAAAATAATCGAAAAGGCAAAGTCAAGTGATGTTCCGTTATACGAGGATAATAAGCTTGCCAACACATTGTCAAAACTTGATATTGGGGAATACATACCACCGGAATTATACAGTATTGTTGCGGAAATACTTGTTTTTGTTGATAATCTTGATAAAATAAAAGGAAAGATATATGACAGAAAATAAAAGACAAACCGGCAGTTTTTATGAAGATAAGGCAGCAGAATATTTAGAGAGTATTGGATATGACATAATCTGCCGTAATTTTTATGGTAAAGGCGGAGAAATAGATATTGTAGCCAAGGATAATGAGGCTCTTGTATTTGTGGAAGTAAAATACCGAAGCTCCGTAAGATACGGTTTCCCTGAAGAAGCTGTTGACTACAGAAAGCAGTATAGGATAAGAAAAACGGCAATGCTCTATATTGCCAGAAATGGAAAATCTTTTGACTGTCCTATAAGATTTGATGTCATATCCATATTAGGAACAAAAATAACACATATAAAGGATGCTTTTTAATGAATATAAATTTTTATGATTTCAGCAATACCACCAAAATACAGGGAACGGTTCCTCATATTACATTCAATAACCTTAATGGAGTTGATTTTATAAAACATGGTTTTTCAACAAGACTCGGAGGAGTAAGCAAAGGCATATATTCCTCAATGAACCTTTCATTTACAAGGGGCGATGATGAAAAAGCCGTGTCCCAAAATTTTGAGATAATAGGCAATGAGCTTGATATGGACGTTAATTCCATGGTATACGCAATGCAGACGCATACAACCAATGTAATGAAGGTTACTAAAGAACATTGCGGAATGGGTGTTACAAGGGAACGCAATTTTTCAGATGTTGACGGACTTATAACCAATGAACCGGGGGTTACGCTTGTTACATCATACGCTGACTGTGTCCCTTTGTTTTTTGCAGATACAAGAAATAAAGCAATAGGTTTGTCTCATTCGGGCTGGCGTGGAACGGTGGGAAACATTGCAGATGTTACTGTTAAAATGATGGAAAAAGAATACAATACCGACCCTGCGGATATTGTTGCTTTTATCGGTCCTTCCATATGTCATAACTGCTATGAGGTATCTGAGGATGTGGCGGAACAGTTTGCGAAGGCCTACGGCACAGAGGTTTTTGAAGATATATTGTATATAAAAGACAACGGCAAATTCAAGCTTGATTTATGGAGAGCTAATTACAGAAACTTTATAAATGCGGGTATACTTCCTGAAAATATAGGGATAACTGATATATGTACATGCTGTAACAGTGACCTTTTATTTTCACATCGTGCAAGTAAAGGCATGCGTGGCGGTATGTGCGGATTTTTAACAATTAAAGGAGAATAACAGATGAGTACAAGAGCAGATGAAGCGGTAAACAGAAAACATTGCGGACATAACTGTTCACAGGCGGTTGCCTGTGCATTTTGTGATTACACGGGATTAGATGAAGAAACCTTAAAAGAAACAACACAGGCTTTTGCTGTGGGCATGGGAACAATGGAGGGTAACTGCGGTGCTCTTACAGGTGCAGGCATTGTCCTCGGACTTGCCAACAAAGACCCTCGTAAGACTTTTTCCGATGTCAGAAATATAATGATGGAATTTAAAGACAGAAACGGAACTGTTATCTGTAAGGAACTAAAAGGAACCGAAACAGGACATGTTGTAAGGGAATGTGATGACTGTATAAGAGATGCTGTGGAGTTCCTTGAAGAAAGGCTTCAGAATAACTAAGTCTGTGTTTTGGAAAACATCACTTGTGACTTGCGGTATTTGTTATATTATAGATAAAAATAAGGCACTGGGTATTTTATTTGGATTGAAAAAATGATAAAATAACCGATATGAATTAAATATTGAAAGAGGCAGAAAATGGAAGAAATAAATGAAATCCAAAGCTACATAGTGAATGGATATGTTTTTGAAACCAAAACAGAATATAACGAAGCTGTTCAGGAAAAAAAGGCAATTAAATATTTAAGTTCGGAACTCAATCTCTCCAATATTGAAAAGACTTATAAGCTTTATTGTGAACTTATAGAAAAAAAGATATTCAAGACCCCGGTGGGTATGGATTACCTTAAAAAGCTAAGAGACGTTGTTATAAAAAGCGGAAATTATAAAGCAGAAGATATTATGCCGATACCGGTAAAGACAACGGGTCACATGGAAAAAGAGCGTGTAGAGAAATACATAAGTACCAAATACGAAACTACCGTAAAGCAATATGAATCCGAAAAAAAGAAAATGAAGAGCAGACTATCCACTTCAATTCTTTTTAATATAGTACTTGTTGCTGTGGTAATTGCAATGTTTATAATAACAAAAAACAGCGACTCGCCTAATATCCTTAATTATGAACGTGTAATTCAGGATAAATATTCTTCATGGCAAAGTGAACTTAACGAAAAGGAACAGGAACTTAAAGAGCTTGAATGGAAAATTAACCATCCGGAGGAATGATTTCACAGAAAAGACAAATATTGATTATAAAATATGAAAAACGGAGGTGCCTATGAACAATAAAATACTTGTCGTTGATGACGAAAGCAGAATAAGAAAAATAATCAGGGACTTTCTTGTAAGGGAAGGTTATGTAGTATGTGAAGCTGAAGACGGTGAAGCGGCACTTGATATTTTTTGCTCAAACAATGATATAGACCTTATAATTATGGATGTAATGATGCCGAAAATGGACGGATGGCAGCTTTGTAAGGAAGTAAGAAAATTATCGAAAGTACCTATTCTTATGCTTACAGCTAAAAGTGAGGAACAGGATGAACTCAAAGGGTTTGAGTTGGGCGTTGACGAATATATTTCCAAGCCTTTCAGTCCGAAGATATTAACCGCAAGGGTTAATGCACTTTTAAGAAGGACTACTGGGGATGATGAAGAGATACTTGATATAGCCGGAATAACAGTTAATAAAATAGCACATACGGTAACTATTGACGGAAAAGAAATAGATTTAAGTTTTAAAGAATTTGAACTTCTTACATATTTTATGGAAAACAGAGGCGTAGCACTTTCAAGGGAAAAAATACTCAATAATGTATGGAATTATGATTATTACGGCGATGCAAGAACAATAGATACCCATGTCAAAAAACTCAGAAGTAAAATGGGTGAAAAAGGCAAATTTATATCGACAATATGGGGAATGGGTTACAAATTTGAAGCATGATTGTAAAAAAGGTTGACATTTTTAAAAGAAAATAGTAGCATAAATTCCTATAAGGGCTAGATGCCTTAAAAGGAGGAAACAATTATGAAGAAGATGAAGAAATTCGTTGCATTAGCAGCAGTAGCTTCTCTTGCAGCAGCTACATTTGCAGGATGTGGCAAGAGTGAAGGAAATGGTTCATCAAACACCGGCTCAGATGTTTGGAAAATTGGTAGTATCGGACCAACTACAGGTACAGCAGCTATTTATGGCAACGCTGTAAAGAACGGTGCAAGCATTGCAGTTGATGAAATCAACAAGGCAGGCGGAATCAACGGTTACAAGATTGAGTTCAGCTTTGAAGACGATCAGGCAGACCCTGAACTTGCAGCTAATGCTTACAATGCACTTAAGGACAAGGGAACACAGATACTTTTAGGAACAGTTACATCAGGTTCATGTGAAGCCGTTGTAGGTCTTACAGCAGAAGACAATATGTTCCAGCTTACACCATCTGCATCAGCTCAGTCAGTTATCGCAGGTGATAATGTATTCCAGGTATGTTTCACAAACCCTAACCTGGGTTCAGCTTCAGCTCAGTACATCGGTGAGAATAAGTTAGCTACTAAAGTAGGTATCATTTATGACAGCTCAGATGTATATTCAACAGGTATTTTTGAAAAATTCGTTGAAGCAGCTAAGTCACAGGATTTTGAAATTGTATCAACTCAGTCATTTACTAAGGACACTAAGACAGACTTCTCAGTACAGGTTCAGTCTTGTAAGGATGCAGGCGCTGATTTGGTATTCCTTCCAATTTATTATACAGAAGCTTCTTTAATTCTTACAGAAGCTAACAGCATAGGATATAAGCCTATATTCTTTGGATGTGATGGTCTTGACGGAGTTCTTGGTGTAAAGAACTTTAATAAAGAACTTGCAGAAGGCGTAATGCTTTTAACTCCATTCTCAGCAGATGCTACAGATGAAAAAACAGTATCTTTTGTTAAAACATACAAAGAACTTTACAAGGACGTTCCTAACCAGTTCGCAGCAGATGCGTATGACGGTGTATATATTCTTAAGGCAGCAATTGAAAAGGCAGGTCTCAAGCCGGATGCTTCAGTAGCTGATGTTAATGAAGCTTTAAAGAAAGCAATTACCGAAATTACAGTTGATGGACTTACTGGTGCCGGCATGAAATGGGAAGCATCAGGTGAAGTAAGTAAAGCACCAAGAGCTGTTGTAATTAAAGACGGTACATACGTTTCAGCAAAATAATATTTTTTTTAAAGACTATGGGCAGAGAGGCATAAAGTGGTCTCTCTGTCTTTATTGTTATCAGGTAGAATATCCGGGATTTCCGGTAAATAAATGGACGAGGTGAACTCATGAGTAGTTTTTTTACTTATGTATTTAATGGTATAAGCTTAGGCAGTGTATATGCGATTATTGCATTGGGATATACTATGGTTTATGGTATTGCCAAAATGCTTAATTTTGCCCATGGCGACGTTATTATGATAGGAGGATATGTCCTCTTTAGTATGATATATGGTAGTGGAACCAATGTATTTGCTGCATTGATTGTTGCTATGGTAGTGTGTACTGTCCTTGGCGTAGTAATAGAAAAAGTTGCATATAAACCACTTAGGGAGGCGTCATCACTTGCTGTACTTATTACAGCAATTGGTGTAAGTATTCTTCTCCAGAACATTGCCCAGCTCATATTTACATCCCAGCCTAAAATGTTTAGAAATCCAATAAAACTTGGCAGTGTAAAGATGTTCGGTGCTAATATCGAGGGCTCCACGATTTTAATGATTGTATTAGGAATTATTATTGTGGTGGCATTATCAATATTTATCAGGAAGACAAAAACAGGACGTGCTATGTTAGCTGTTTCAGAGGATAAAGATGCTGCGAAGTTAATGGGTATTAATGTTAATACTACAATTACAATAACATTTGCAATCGGATCTGCACTTGCAGCACTTGCAAGTCTCCTTATGTTTAACGCCTATCCAAGTCTTATCCCTACATCGGGCTCTATGCCGGGCATTAAGGCCTTTGTAGCTGCTGTATTTGGTGGAATAGGTTCAATTCCCGGTGCGATGGTCGGCGGGATTGTGCTTGGTATAATAGAAGTATTAAGTGGCGCTTACATTCCTAATGGAACAAAGCTTGCTAATGCTATTGTATTTGTTGTGTTGATAGTTGTTCTTATTTTTAAGCCAACGGGTCTGTTTGGCAAAAAGATTAAAGAGAAAGTGTAGGTGAAGATACATGAAAAAATTAAAACTTAAAAAAACTACACTTACAACAGTAATTACAATAATCGCAATTGTTATTGCTTATTTTGTTATGAATACACTTAATAATTCCGGTGTACTCTCAAATGTTATGTCAGGCCTGCTTGTCAGAATATGTGTTTGGTCTATAATGGCTGTATCACTTAATCTTGTAGTAGGTATTTTAGGTGAACTTAGTCTTGGACACGCAGGATTTATGTATGTAGGTGCATTTACGGGTTCGCTTTTTACACAGATAACTGCGGATATGATATCTAATGATTTATTAAGATTTGTAATAGGAATACTTATAGGCGCAGTTACAGCAGCAATTTTCGGTATTCTTATAGGTTCTGCAGTATTAAGACTTCAGGGAGACTATCTTGCTATAGTTACACTTGCTTTTGGAGAGATTATAAAAGGAATTTTAGGAACTGTTATCGTTGCATTTGACAGTAAAGGTTTCCATTTTTCACTGAACAATACGACTGACCTTATAGAAAAAGGTGTTAAATCTGAGAACATTATAGTAAAGGGTTCCCAGGGTATTTTGAAAATCCAGAGGAGCAGTACTTTTCTTATCGGTATAATTCTTTTAATAATTACCGTACTTATTGTTATGAATTTATCTGATTCACGTTCGGGTCGTGCTATTAAAGCAGTAAGGGACAATAGGATTGCTACAGAGACGGTCGGTATCAATATTTCCAAATTCAGATTACTTGCATTTACGATATCGGCAGCATTAGCAGGTGTTGCGGGCGTATTATATTCACATAACTTGGGAATGTTACAGCCTTCAAAGTTTGATTTTAATACGTCTATTAATGTACTTGTTATGGTTGTTCTTGGCGGAATGGGTAATATTCCGGGATCTATCGTTGCTGCTATCGTATTGACGATTCTTCCGGAAAAGATGCGATTCCTCAATGATTATCGTATGATTATTTATGCTGTTGTACTTATTGTACTTATGATTTTCACATGGAATCCAAAATGCATTGAATTACGTAAAGAAATTTCAGCAAAATTCAAATCATTCTTTTCAAAGAAAAAACCGGTTGAAGAGGAGGTTCATTAATTATGGAAACACAGGATATAATGTTGAATGTTAATAACATAGGAATCTCTTTTGGCGGCTTACAGGCTGTAGATAATTTTAATCTTAAGATTAAAAAGGGAGAACTTTACGGACTTATCGGACCTAACGGAGCAGGTAAAACAACCGTATTTAATCTTTTGACAGGTGTATATAAACCTGATTCAGGGAAAATAGAGCTTGATGGAGAAGATATAACCGGTAAGAGCGTAGTACAGATTAACAAAGACGGAATTGCAAGAACTTTCCAGAACATCAGATTGTTTGATAAGTTGTCTGTACTTGATAATGTTAAAATCGGCTTACACAATATTTATAAATATTCTACAATTGCAGGTATTTTTAAGCTGCCAAGTTATTTCAAAAACGAAAGGCTTATGAATGAACGTGCAATGGAATTATTGAAGGTATTTGAACTTGACGAAGAGGCAAATACAATATCTGCCAACCTCCCATACGGTAAACAGAGAAAACTTGAGATGGCAAGAGCTATGGCAACTAATCCTAAACTTTTATTGCTTGATGAGCCGGCTGCAGGAATGAACCCTAATGAGACAATGGAACTCGTTAAAACTATTGCTTTTATCAGAGATAACTTTGATATGACAATTTTACTTATTGAACATGATATGAAGCTTGTTTCAAGTATATGTGAAGAACTTACGGTTCTTAATTTCGGTAAAGTTCTCACACAGGGACCTACAAGCGAAGTCCTTAATAATACTGAAGTAATTAAGGCATATCTTGGCGATTAGGAGGAAATAAATATGGCTTTATTGGAAATTGAAAATCTCGAAGTTAACTACGGAATGATTAAAGCATTAAAAGGTGTTTCCTTTGAAGTAAATAAAGGTGAAATAATAGCCCTTATTGGTGCTAACGGAGCAGGTAAAACAACAACATTGCATGCTATTTCCGGTATTTTACCTTCTACATCAGGCAAAATTATATATAATGGACAGAATATAACTAAAACACCGGCTCACAAGATTGTTAAGTTAGGCATTTCACAGGTACCGGAAGGCAGAAGAGTATTTTCACAGCTTTCGGTATTTGAAAATTTACTTATGGGTGCATATACCAGAAGGGATAAAAGTGAAATTAACGAAGATTTAGAGAAAATATATGAAAGATTCCCAAGACTTGAGGAAAGAAAGAACCAGATTGCGGGAACTTTGTCAGGCGGGGAACAGCAGATGCTGGCTATGGGACGTGCACTTATGTCCAAACCTGAGATTATACTTCTTGATGAACCATCGATGGGATTATCGCCGATATTTGTATCAGAAATCTTTGATATTATTAAGGCACTTAATGAAGGCGGAACAACAGTACTGCTTGTAGAACAGAATGCCAAAAAAGCATTATCAATTGCAGACAGGGCGTATGTTCTTGAGACGGGAAATATTGTTCTTTCAGGTAAGGCTGAGAACATAATGAATGATGATACAGTAAAAAAAGCATACCTTGGAGAATAAAATTAAAGGCACTATTATTAGTGCCTTTTTGTGATAACAGGAGTTTACCATGAAAAAGATGTCATTGAAATTGAAATTAACATTTTTAATAGCAGCCATAGTTCTTACGGTTGTGGGTGTTATTTGTCTTTTGAATTCTATTTTCTTTGAAAAATATTATATTAAAGACCGTGAAAAAAAACTTGTAAATTCATATAATGAAATGAAAGAAGTTCTGGTAAGCGATGGAATTTCATCTGACAGCGTCAGAAAAAAGATGCTCAGTATAAATGCACTCCATAATATAAATGTTTTTTTAGTTGACAGCAACTGGAAAACAGTATACAGCACACAGAATAATATTGAAAATACATACCGATGGCTGCAACATTTTATTTTCAGTGGGGACAGAGATATTGAATTGATTAAAGAAAACGATAATTACTCAATAAAAAAAGGCAATGATATATCTACGGGCTTATCATATATGGTGATATACGGAAGCATGGAAGATGGTTCACAGCTTGTTATGCAGCTTATAATTGAAAGCATAAAAGAAAATATCAAGATATTTAATAATTTTGTTACCATAACAGGTGCAGTTGTTATGGTTATAAGCATTATATTCGCATATTTTCTTGCCGATAAATTTACAAAACCGATTAAGGAACTTTCAAAGATTGCAGAAGAAATGTCTGAATTGAATTTTGATGCTAAATATACAGGAAAAGCACAAAATGAAATAGGCCAGCTTGGTAAAAGTATTAATTTTATGTCAGACAGCCTTCAGAAGAATATAACAATGTTAAAAACTGCTAATTATGAATTGCAGCTTGATATTGAAGAAAAAACAAAGGCAGCTGACAGGCAGAAAGAATTTTTGTCAAATGTATCCCATGAATTAAAGACGCCTATTGCATTGATTCAAGGATATGCGGAAGGCCTGAAAGAAGGGGTTGCAGCGGATAAAGAAAGCTTTGATTTTTATTGTGATGTTATTATGGATGAGTCCAATAAAATGAATCGTATGGTGAAGAATCTTTTATCCCTTGATCATATTGAGTCCGGACAGAATAATATTAATATCGAAAGGTTTAATCTTACAGAACTGATTAATGAAATATGTAAAGCAAATGAACTAAGACTGGATCAGAAAAATATTGTCTGTGTATCAAAATGCCAGAATGATATTTATGTATGGTATGACAAACTTCAGATAGAAGAGGTTTTTACCAATTTCTATACCAATGCAATTAATCATTCAACGGGGAAAATTAAAATTTCTTTGAAAAAAACAGATGGTAAAGCAAAACTTGAAGTATATAATTCAGGCAATAAAATACCGGAAAATGATTTAACAAGAATATGGGAAAAATTTTATAAAGTTGATAAGGCAAGAACAAGAGAATATGGTGGCAATGGCCTTGGATTATCAATAGTTAAAGCAATATTGGATAACTATGATGTTGAATATGGTGTTTATAATGTTGATGACGGAGTTGTTTTCTGGTGTATGTTTGATTGCGATTAAGGCTTGTTAATAAATATAAAAAATGATAAAATTGTATTATATTTGTATGGAGGTTTGTTATGAAACGTATTACCAGAATTACTATACCTGTTATATTATCGTGCCTGATATTATCAGGATGTGCGAATAGCATTAAATTATCATCTGAACATAGCGATATAATTGCAGAGTATGCTGCAGGTGCTTTGCTTAAATATTCATATGATTATAAATCAAGATACAAAGATCTGGGTAATGATGTTGTATATGAACCTGAAACAGAGAGTCCAACAACAGAACCTGCAACACAGCCGGCTACAACACCGGGTAATGAAGAAACAACATCAGGCAATGATAACACTAATAACTGGAATATCAGTAAAGACCTTGGGTTGGGAGAACTGACTATTGAATATAAAAATTATGTAATTACGTCGGAATATCCTAATGACAGTAGCGCAATGTTTTCATTTACAGCGCAGGAAGGATATACATTTATTGTATTTAATTTTGATATTACCAATAAAGGTACGCAAGATGTTTTATGCAATAATTCAGATGACGAGAAAGTAGTGACACTTAATCTGAACGGAAATACATATTATAATAATTATGCTAATCTTATGCTTAATGACATTACTAATCTTAAAAACGTTACCATTAAAGCGGGTGAGACGCAGGATGGCATATTAGTTTTTATGGTTCCTGAAGATAAAGTGACTGAAATAAAGAGTATTGTACTTACATATAAGGATTGTAAATTAACAGTAAAATGATAGTAATTCATTATAACTTTGAGACATTATAACATTGTTAAAATAATATCAAAAAAGTTGTTGACAACTAAAGTACAAAGTGGTACTATCTCTTTTGTTGGCGCAAGACAGACACTTGCCTGACAAAAATATTTAATATAATTAAAAAAAAGTTGTTGACAACTTATTTTGATTATGATAATATATACAAGTTGTCGCATGAGGCAGCAAGTAAGAAACTTGATAACTGAACAGTGAAACAACCCTGAAAATTTCAAAATTTTCAGTTCCTCGAAAGAGGAATAAGACATTCAGTACATCTGAAAAGATTGTACAAACGTAGACGGATGAACTTAGTAAAAAGCTAGCTCATCTGAGTCACAAACTTTATATGAGAGTTTGATCCTGGCTCAGGATGAACGCTGGCGGCGTGCTTAACACATGCAAG